>Ga0209314_10000435_pt1 | contig 18620 bp, 16 predicted proteins | sample I19B2metaG_FD_184146 | JGI IMG/M metagenome (GOLD analysis project Ga0209314, IMG submission 184146) | Lake sediment bacterial and archeal communities from Gulf of Boni, Indonesia to study Microbial Dark Matter (Phase II) - ​I19B2 metaG... | ecosystem: Environmental > Aquatic > Freshwater >... | reverse complement strand
TTTTTAAAAATAACATGCCCCGCTTTTTCTATCTTTTTTGTAGCTCCAACAACTGCGACTGAATGGGGCTTGAAGAAGGCATCTAACTTCCTTATTGCTTCCTTCATCGGCTCTTCCCAACATTTTCTAAGAATAGCTTATGGGTTTATGTTTTGCGATCTTTGCATTCTCAAACTAACATTGATCAACAGGCTTCAATTTCAAATAATTCTCCGTGCTGTTCTTCTGTGGAAATGCGTAAGAAGCGCGCACACACACGCGGTTGCAGGTAGCATAGCAGGTGCTGTTACACCAGCTAAAATCAACAACGCGGTAGTTAAATTGACGAAACCGCAAGACCGAGTCGCTTATCATGCGGAAACATCTGCTGATCGCTGTACTTCTAACAATAACGACAGGCATACTCGCCGGAATTTTCGTGAACGTCGGCGTGTAAAGATAGATTTTCAAAATTAGTATTCGGTTTTCTTTCTTAGGTCCTTTACCCTATTTGCCTTTCCTATGAATCTCGGAAGTGAACCGAATGGAACAATCTCAACATCGGCTTTCACGCTAGTTAGAGATTTGACAGAATCAGAAATTGCCCGGCAAAGCCAATTCAGTTTTGTCAAGTCTCCGCCAATTTTTTTGAAGAGTTCCTTCGTTGGTTCCACTCTAAGAATCATGACATCGAGTTCTTCTGGCCTGTTAACGATAATCTCATAGTTTTGTGAGGCTCCTTCCACCATCAAGAGTGCGTGTTCTACTGTTGAGGGCCAGAACTTTGCGCCTCTCACTTTAAGCATGTCGTCGGTTCTTCCAATCACGCGACCCATGCGAGCAATTGTTCTCCCACATTCACATTCCTCTCTGAAAAGCTTGGTTAGATCGCCTGTTCTGAAGCGCAATCGAGGCGTGGCTTCTCTTGTGAGGGTTGTCAAGACAAGCTCGCCTGTTTCACCTTCGTCTACGTGTTCACCAGTTGATGGATCTACAACCTCGGCGAGAAAGTGGTCCTCATAGATATGTAGACCGTTATGCTTAGGGCACTCTACAGAAACTCCTGGTCCGATAATTTCGGAGAGACCGTAACAGTCGAAGACCTCAATTCCCAAGAGTTCTTCAATTCTCTGCCTAAGCTCTTCTGAATAGGCTTCAGCTCCGAACATGCCGATTCTCCATTTCAATTCTTCCTTTGGTTCTTTTCCAATTTTTTCACGGAAATATTCTCCAAGATGTGCCGCATAAGTAGGTGTGCAAGCTAAAATTGTTGTTCCATATTCTTTGGCAAGTCTTATCTGGCGCTCTGTTTCACCAGATGAGATAGGCAGAACTGCCAGTCCGAGTTTGATGGCTCCGTAGTGAAAGCCCAGTCCGCCCGTGAAGAGACCATATCCATAAGCATTTTGAACAATATCGCCTTTCACCGCGCCTACTGAGGCGTAACTTCTTGCCATAACAGTTGACCAAACTTCCAAGTCGTTTTTGGTATATGCACATGTGGTTGGGTGGCCTGTGGTTCCTGAACTTGCATGGAGTTCCAAAACGTTGTCTAAGCTGGTTGCGATCATGCCGTAAGGATGAGTTTCCCTTAGATCTGTTTTTACGGTGAAAGGAATTTTTGTCAAGTCTTCGAGGGTTTTGATTTTGCTCGGGGCTATGCCCATGTTTTTAAATTTGTGCTTATATGAGCGGACGTGGCCATAGCAATAATGGACGATCTTTCTGAGCCTTGTCGCCTGCAATTTTTCGAGTTTTTCCTTGGGCATTGTTTCGTACTTGGGTTCAAAAATCCAGCCATCTTCTCGTCTCTTCATTATGGCCAATCCTCACTTGCATAATTTCATAAGCAGACTAATTAAAACTGTTGGATACGTTATTGACTCTTTGGTTGCCTCTCCAAGTTTGCTTTGCCGAATTTTCTTATTCTGATGACAGCGACTTATCAAATACAAAAAGAGATACAGACTGGGTTCATTGGCACTTTTGTCTCTTAATTCTCCTAACAATGACTATGGGTTTATGTTCTATAGCCGTGAGCATTTCCCAACTCACCGCGGTCAACGCCACTTTAAATTTCTCAGTCATATCCCACACTGTTCTCCCCGCGCCGAAGCCCCTTAAACGGTTTGCGAACTCAGCAATCTCTAACGCTTCTTCAACGGACATTCCGCATCCGGCCACAGCTAGAGGCGTTGCTCTTTTCTTGAGTTTGAACATTCTTCCAAAGAGATAGGAAATCACTCCTCCAGTGGAGATTATACCTTTCATTGGTTTTGGGCGGGGGGTGAAGTGGAAGTTTCTGAAGGAGTATGTTTTATCCGTGTCTATGATGATTACGTAAATTTTCTTCTTCAGCCTGAGCCAGATTTGGTGGCGGACTATATTGGCAACTTTGTCAGCGTTTTTCAATGGTAGGCTTACGTAGGAATATGGTAAATTACTTCCATCAATTCCTCCTTCGGAACCGAACATTAGCGTTTGTAAGAAGCCGACATATTGCAACGCAACTTGTTTATGGTGACTACCCAGTCTCGGTGGATATTTCCGGAGTCTTTGTAATGTTTTTTCTCTAAGATGGCATAGTCGTCCTAAGAATTGGCCCCAGACTATTTGCATCCAGAACTTAGAGATCATTTTAGCGCTTAGGCTAGGTTTAACAGTGCTTTCGTCAACGATATTGTTCAAGGCTGTCGAAAGCGCCTTTTCTGATAAGACAATGAAATCTTCCTCGGCCAATTTCGCTTTTACGCCTTTGATTATCTCTTCTAGGTAATTTTCGCCTGGTTTCCAGTATTTTGTAGTTACAACCCGTGCTTTGTATTTATCCATTTGTATACAACAATGCTCCGATGGTAAATTTTTGTTTATCACTAGGAAAGCATAACATTTAAACTAGAAGTTATCTTCTTATCTACGGTTCATAAGGGAAAAAATTGCTACTGCACTAGATTATTACTACGGCCAATGATAAGAGCAGAGTTTGAATTTTTGCCCAAGCGCACGAGTCATTCCTCTTTGGTTGCGCAACTCTTAGAGATGCTTACTTCAAGTTTACATGTCTAGGAATTTTTTCCTAATTTCTGCGACGTTGCATTCCTGTGGTTTCATTTTTCCTTCAGGGCAGTAACCCATTTTGACACGTGAAGGCCTAGCGTTCTCAAATAAGGCTGGTGTAGCCTAAAAGTAGGTGGATCCGTAGCAAACCATGTATTGATTCTTGCTTATGCTGATTGGCTTCCCTTTTCATGGCCAGCGCGCGCGCTAAAAATATCCACGAAACAGGCAGAAAAGGCTAAATGAAGATGGTGCTCCGGCCGGGATTTGAACCCGGGTCGGTGGCTTTCTTTCACTTACGCGGCGTCGAGAGGCCACTATACTTGACCGGACTATACTACCGGAGCCTTGGACTAGCGTACTGCGGTCATTTCCTTTTACGGTAGATGACCACGCCATCCTTATCGCTGAACCACACATATTCAAAGCCAGCCTCGATTAATTTGCTTTCCTCTTCTAGGTCTCTGGCGTGCGCTACATGCCACTCGTCGGATTCAAAGTTGATCAGTTGAGTGTACATATCGGTGTTTTCAAGTTTCTTGTGTCCAAGCAGTTGCTGTACTCATTTGATGTTCTTGGCCCGATGATATTCCATGGTCGCCTTCCAGTGGCGCAACGTGTGAAGGTGGATCTGTTTCAATCGAGGGTTCTGAAGAGTCAACGCTATTCGGCGCCGTTGCTTGTAGAAGTTTCTCCGTATCGTCTAAGGTTTCGTGTTGAATATGAAATCGCCTGTTTTTGGCATTGCGTTGATCTTAGCGATTGTCTTAGGTGACACTTTAATGATCCTAGCCATGCTTCCCTTAACCGGGTGGTTTATTCGTATAGTGCAAGATTTTTCATAAACCTCTGTCCACTGGAGTTTCACGGCTTCTGCAGTTCTGGCACCAGTTCCTTCAACACCTGTAAGAATGTGGCTGTTTTCCTTCTGCAACCCGCGATGAGCTGATTGATCTCCTCTTCTGTTGGAATGAATGGCAGTTTCCGTTCTACTCTTGTTCTCGATGGCTCCCATGGAATCTTGAAAGTTCTCGCGAAACTTTGATAGGCGACAACGAAAACGCGCTTGTTGTTATCCGTCCAAGTGCTTGTTGCCAAAACTGTTGAAACGCTGTCAGGGTCCGTAAGCTTGACGCCTTTCCTTGACTAGGTGTTTGAGCCTGAGGACACGTTGGGTGATAGTTGATTCCGCTAGGCCTCGTTTTTTGGCTTGCCAGGGATAATCTAAGATGAGGGCTGAAATTGGTGAAATCGCTGTGCCTCCCGCAGGCCCGCTTGTCGTTTCTCTTGTTGTTTCCAAGCTTACCGCCTGGGGCAAGTTTTTCGCTTCGCCATTTGAAGCGCTGACTTGCCAAACTTCACTATGGGCTTTTGCGCTTTTTAAATCCTGCTTTTTCTCAACGTCTAAGCTGAAACGATTTCCGCAATTACGGCATGGCGCGCGCTATTATGGGCGTCATTTTTTCCTTTTTGTATTTAGTCTCTAATGGCCTCGCGCGCGTGGTATGGGCAATGTGTCAACTTTCAGAGCGAACCCCCCTTATGGGGTATGTTCGCGCTGATTGCTGTCTGGACGGCACCAGTTTAGTGCTGCCCGCGCGCTGCTACTATAGGAATAGCTTCAGACTCTTCGCGTGGCTCTCCTGCGATGGACCCATATGCTGATGGCGACTGGGTTTGCTGAACCTCCGCAAATCTAGTCTGGTCTTCGGTCACAATGAAATCAAACAGTTTTTTTATATCCTGCAATGTAGCCTTCTCATCGGACGAGGAAACCCGACTCGCCACCAAACGATGAGGGTAATAATACAGTGCAAACAAGCGTTCGCCTTTTGATGGTGTTGTTGATTTCTCCTCTCTGATTTCAAACCAAGTCATTTTTTCGCGTTCAAAAATTAGCTTCAGCTTACCTGCGAGTGCCAAATCAGAATCTATGAAAACCTGCTTTCCTTCTCTTTCTTTAGAATTCTGCAAATTAGTAGCGTATGCTATCGGAGTGTAGAAATATACCTCGCCTTTGAGTGGTTGTACGAACGTCACATCTTTTATCTGCCTTTTACTTTTTCCGAACATTTTAATTCTATAAACAGTGCCTAGCGTGTGCTTCTTATGAATTATGAATTTGGACAATAGATTTCATCTCACCAAAAGTTCATCCGACACGCCTTAACACGTTAGCCTATTTTACTAACCCGCGCGCGCTAATTCTGCGTTTTTCAATAGTTTTCCATGGTTTTTCTCTATTTCTTCTCCATTAACTATGAAGAATAGAAAGAGCATGAAATTTTCCTTAAAATGAAAAAGATAAAAAAAAGAGAAGCAATATTCATTGATTGAGCGCGCGTGCGCGCTAAAGAGGTGTTGAATTGACTCGTGTTCTCTTAGTAAACCCCTATGACAGAAGCGCGCTTAACAAGATATTAGGTATCAGAGCACCACCTTTGGGGCTAATGTATATTGCAGCATTTCTTGAGAGGGCTGGAGTGCCTGTTGATATTCTTGATGCCAACCTTAGCAACAAGACTTCTGAAGAGATAGCCCTTGAGGCAAAGCGTAGGAAACCTGAAATAGTAGGGTTAAGTGCCGTTACGCCAACCGTTAAGGCAGCCATGAAAATTATGAAGTCTATCCGCATGGTAATGCCTAACGTGGTGGGCATAATTGGTGGAGCCCATCCCACCTTTCTGCCAGCAGAAACCCTAGCCGATTGCCCTGAGCTTGATATTGTGGTGATGGGGGAAGGTGAGGAGACTGTGCTGGATCTGGTTAAGGATTTCGACGGATTCTCTTGGCAAAATGAGGAGGAAAGAAAAATAGGAAATAGCGGTATGCGTAAGTTAGCTGAACGTATCTCTAAGGTACGCGGAATAGCGTTCAGGGACCCTGAGAACCCAAGTTCGACGAGAATAACTCCCCCGCCCATTAATCCAGGATCTCGATAGTCTTCCATTTCCAGCTAGACACTTGGTGCCATTTAGCCAATATACAGTAAGAGACAGGAAGACGCCCATTGGTGGGATAATAACGAGCAGGGAATGCCCATTTGCTTGCGAGTACTGCTCCTCGTCTAGGATGGGGGGAATAGGCTTCAGGTGTCGCTCTGCAGCCAATGTTGTTGACGAGCTAACAATCCTTCACGAGGAATGTGGGCTGACGCAGATAGAGTTTCTCGATGACATATTTACATTAAACAAAAGAAGAGCTGCTCAGATAGCCTCTGAGATTAGAAGGAGAGGTCTAGATATCAGTTGGTCTGCATCCTCTAGGGTGGACACCATAGATAAAGGCTTAATCTTGAAGCTGAAAAGGGGAGGGCTGAATACTCTCTATTATGGCGTTGAAGCCGGTTCTCAAAGGGTCCTCGACTTGATGAATAAACGCGTCAAGCTCGAGCATATAAAGCATGCCTTCAGAGCAACGCGCGAGTGTGGAGTCGGAACATTGGGCTCCTTCATGTTCGGCTATCCTGGAGAGACTCTTGGTGAGATGCGGCAGACAATAGGTCTCTCCGTCCAGCTGAACCCCGACCTTGCCCAGTTTTCCATATTGACTCCCTTTCCTAGGACGCCAATATACCAGCGCTTGAAGGCGTCTGGGCTTCTTATGACTGAGGACTGGGACAGGTATACGGTGCTTGAACCGATTATTAGGTACGAAGCGTTCGGATACAGCGCCGAAAAGCTGAAGAGCATCCTAACCGAAGCTTATAGGCGATTCTACCTAAGACCGTATTATCTTGCGAAACATCTGGGGGAATTTCCACTTGTGCTTTGGACACTGTTTAGAGAATTTTACATTAGGTTGCAGGAACAATTGAGCAGACCTATAGCCTCTCTCCACGCGCTGAAAATGCGATATTGTTGCTAGCCCAAAAAGTTGTAAGCGAAAGATGTGATATTAAAAGCGCGCGCGGTGGTCACATATCCGTCTCTAGTAGGTAATCTCGATATAGTAGAAGTAAATACTATGCGATTATCTAGCTTCATATTTGAAATGTTATAGGTTCAAATAGCTTCGTATGCATATCCCACTTCTAGCGCGCGATTTTTTAGTTCTCCATACGCGCGCGCTATTAAAAGTTGCGCACGGATGAGACTAGTTTTAGACCAGTTTGTAGACCCATACGTTCATACCTCAAAAGGTTTACTGTTTGCTGGCTGACATGAGAGGGCAGCTAAGCGTGAAGAAGATAACGGCGTGTGCGAGGGGCACATTAGGACTGAGAGAAAAGCCTATCAGCCGCCTCCCACTGGTGGAAGCAGGGCTATTGCATCGCCGTCTCTTATTTTAGCGTTAAGCCCATCGGGCAGTTGAGAAATCGCGTTCCCATTAAGCGCCACTAGTATATGTCTATGAATTCTACCAGTTACGGTATCAAAAACAGCACTGGAAACCCCATATTTTTCAGCGAATTTTTTCAATATTTCTTCAACTGTAGCGCCATCTTCAGCGCTAAGAACAATTTCTCTAGTTCTAATTTCATCCCTTAAGCGACCAAAAACCTTAATAATTATCGTCAACAAATTTTAACCTCACCCGAAGATATAGTAGTAAGGTATTTAAACAATTTGATAGTAAAAAAGGAGGGAAAATGAAATGCCTTATGCGTATGTTGGTAAGCTTTTGTCTGTGGATCTAACGACAGGTGCGCAACGAAGTGAACCTCTAAACCTTGATTATGCCAGAAAGTTTATAGGCGGCAAGGGTCTGGCAGCAAGATACCTATTTGACCTACTTAAACCAGGAACAGATCCGCTGAGTCCTGAAAATGTCTTTATAATCATGACGGGCCCTCTTACAGGCACAATGGCCCCAGCTTCGGCAAAATATTGCGTCGTTACAAAGTCTCCACTTACAAATATATGGCTAGATACTCATGCGGGTGGATATTTCGGTCCTGAATTGAAATACGCTGGACTGGATGGTGTCATAATAACTGGCAGGGCTAAGGAACCCGTGTATCTTTACATTGAGGATGGAACCGCGCAGATTAGAGACGCAAAGGGGGTTTGGGGAAAAACTACCAGCGAAACCGACACAGCGATAAAAGAAGAACTGGGGGACAATATGGCAGTAGTAATGTGTATTGGCCCCGCAGGTGAAAAACTCGTGAAACTTGCTAATATTTCATCGTGTTATAGGCAACACGGAAGAGGTGGAGCCGGAGCAGTGATGGGATCAAAGAATTTAAAGGCAGTGGCCGTTCGAGGCAGCGGTGGGGTGACCGTAGCATATCCAGAAGAATTCCTCAAAGCCTGCCAAGAAGTCACGAGGAAACATATATGTGAAGACCCTAACGCTGAGTTTGGAATAAAGTGGGGTTCGCCATCAATTTTGTGGTGGACACAAGAGTCAGGAACTCTGCCAACGAGAAATTATCAGGATGGACAATTCGAAGGGGTGCCGAAAATAGATGCCACCGCTGTTTTGAGCATTACCACTAAAAGGCATGCTTGCGAACAATGCCCAATTTGTTGTAGCAATTACGTAACCATTACTTCAGGACCCTACGCTGGTACCAAGGTCGACGGACCTGAGTACGAGACTTTGACCTTTTTGGGGGCAGACTTGGGTATTGATCGCCTTGACGCTATAGCCAAAGCACATCTCTTGTGTGACGAATTTGGTTTGGATGCCATGTCAACAGGGGCAACAATAGCCTTTGCTATGGAGTGTTATGAGAGAGGAATCTTGACTCCAAAAGAAACCGAAGGCATTGAACTAAAGTTTGGTAATCACGAGGCATTATTGGCGATGATAGAGAAAATTGGAAAGAGAGAAGGCTTGGGTAATATCTTAGCTGAAGGATCAGCGAGGGCTGCAAAAACCATTGGGAAAGGCTCCGAAAGATATACAGTTCACGTCAAGGGACTCGAGTTGGCAGCTTATGATCCAAGGGGTTCTCCTGCGATGGGGTTATGCTACGCTACAGCAGATAGAGGAGGTTGCCATCTGCGGGGTTGGCCGATAGGAGTCGAGGCAATGGGTTCTACTGGCTCTTACTGGATGGGACCAGCTCTCGAAATTGACAGATGGGGCACGAAGAATAAGGCTCAACTTGTTGCTAACCAGCAAAATAATTATTATGCTAAGTTTTCCCTTGAAATCTGCGATTTCGGCATCTGGGAGGATGAACCTATGTCCTATTTATTGTGGACTGCAACGGGCTTTGATGAATACAGGGATGTCAACGCATTCGAATTAGCAGGAGAAAGGATAGTTAACATGACTCGAGTCATCAATGTGCGGGAAGGGGTAACGGCAAAGGATGACACATTACCAACAAGGATATTTGAAGACCCAGTTAAGACAGGCCCCGCCAAGGGCCACGTAGTAAAACGTGAAGATTTCAAGAAAATGCTTGATGAATACTACACACTGAGAAGATGGGATTCTGAAGGGAGACCAACTGCAAAGAGGCTCGAAGAAATTGACATGAAGGATGTCGCGCTGAGACTGCCGTGGATTAAACCTCCAAAAAAGGAAGCGTGATATATATGCAAAAAACTCTTGTTGTGAACCTTGACTTATGTAATGGTTGTAAATTATGCGAACTCGCATGCTCGTTTGAAAAAACCAAAGAATTTAGTCCAACGAATTCAAGAATTAATGTGCACGTATGGCCAAAAACCGCTGAATTTGTACCAGTCGTATGTCACCAATGCGACCCCGCACCATGCATGAAAGCCTGCCAAGTACCTGGCGCCATGATAAGAGATTCAGAAACTAACGCTGTAATAATAAATCCAGCTGAATGTATCAACTGTGGAGTATGCATGACCGCTTGTCCTTACGGTGGAATCGGATTAGATAAAAAGAGATTAGTCTTCAAGTGCGACCTTTGCAAGGGAGAGCCGAAATGTGTTGATGTTTGCCCGCCAAAAGCCATCATTTGGGCGAAACCTCACGTAGCCTCTAATGCAATTAAACGTATTTCAGCTGATAAACTCAGAGTGGCTTCCAAACTGCCCGTTAAGTAGAGTAACAATGTTTATTTAGGGCAATCTGTCGTCGAATGTGTAAATAGCGCGCGCTAGGGTTGAGAACGAGGAGCAAGCCTTGGGTTTGAGGGCGCACGCTATCTCTTTTTAGGCGGATATCAACCAAGAGACATTGAGTTTGTCTGTGCCTTCGATATTGAAGCGCGCGCGCTCGAAAGGTGGGCAAAGCCCTGTTCGAGGCCTTTTGCGCTGAACCCAGCAACACACTAGCGCGCGCTGTTCTTCCTAACATTATATAAGCATTTAATTCCACTTCGAGCGGCGACCCGGGTATTTCCATGTCTGGCACGTGCCTAAAATTATCTTCCGCTTCATAATCTTTCAATAATTCTCCAATTTTGAAAGCTTCCTGCCCGTGGGTCACGATGTCAATATCCGTGGATTTACATCAACGCCCTGCAATGCCAAATTGACACTTAGCACGCGCCATACTAAACAAAATTTAGTTGGGCTTGGTTAAGCTGATTCTCTTTATTGGTATTCCCACTGAGGGAAATGCTTCGAAAAATGGCTTTGGATCAAGAGCCTCAGATGGTACCACGCCTTTCTGAACTATTTTCCTCCGAGCTAGCAACCCTGTGTAAATCACCGCAGGCATGGCCGTTAAGTATGTTGTGCCTGTGCACCCAAATTTTTTCGCGGCCTCTTGATGATCCATTTGAGTATATTCAAAAAAGTGCACTTTGCGATTGTTTTTACTTCCGACGACTTCAGCCCCAATACATGTTATACCCTTAGCTTTCCCAGCCAAGTCTGATGGGTCAGGTATTAATGCTAAAACTAAATCTCTAGGGGCTACTTTAGCAACTTTAACTTTTACCTCATCTCTTCTGTTTAGACCCAGAAGCTTGAAAACCTCAAGTACCTTATATACCTGCGGGTGAAGCGCGTACTTGAAGTCCACAGTTCGCAAACCCTTCTTATTGAGAAAGTGTGGGAAAGTCTCAATTTCGTCGTGATGAATGTACCAAGTTTTTAGTGGGCCGAGTTCCTCTGGAAAATTGAATGTTTCCTCGCCTGAGAGTGGTTCAAGATGCTCATACCGTCCGTTTCTGTAAATTTTAACTGGGCAAAGGCATTCATCAATGAGTGTAGCAGGATTGAATAGTGGGGAGAACCCGTATCCCTCTACAACCACACTGCCACCGCCGTAGCACTTGATGTGTAGCTCATTAAGCTCGTCAACATCGTCGTAGGCTTTACGGGCTATTAAGCCCATAATTCCTGGAGAAACCCCTAAGCCTATGACTGCGAGAAGCCCTCTTGCGATCCATTTACCGCTCAGAGCAAGCTGCTCCTTAATATCGGGTGTGCCAAGGATTTCCCTAGGCCCGCCTCCTACAAAGTCCATATAGTTAGAACCGGCATTAAGCGCGGCATCCATTATTTCTAGATTGTAGTCGGCGACGGTTGCGTTAATGATCAGGTCTTTTCCTTTTACAACTTCGGCTAATGACTCTCTATCGCTAGCATCTACTTTTTTCACACATACTGCACCAGATTTGATTTTACTTTTCAACTCTATGGCTCGTGCCTCATTTATATCAGCTAGTAGTAAACTATCAACGTAGTTTGACTTCGCAAGGAAGCGTGCAACGGTACCGCCGACAGCTCCGACTCCTAGAATGGTGACATTCATTTCTTAGCACTCCCTGTAAAGTTATTACGTTTTACTACTATTGGCTAACTTAAAGTTTTCGTGCTGCCAAAAAGGTTTTCCAAACTTATTCTATCGCGGGAAAGCGCGCCCGTTTAATGATCTTCAATCGGCTGATCATAAAATCGGATGAATCCTTCTATATCAGACTTTTTCAAATCCTCAACTGAAGGAAATTTTCCAGATCCTTATGTGCACTAAGTTTAGCGTTAGAAACTCGGTTAAAATTTCTGTTAAATACCATTGCCCTATCTAGATCATAAATTGGTAAACCTAAATCTTTTTTTAAAAGATACTCCATTACATTTCGTATGGTGCCGTTGCAATGGAACAACTCGCAGATTTTACTCAAGAGGCAAAAAGAATTGTTGAACTTGCTAAAAAGAAAGGCATTATACTCAGAGTTATGGGTGCGTGTGCTGTAAGGCTTCACTGCCCTAAATACGAACATTTACATAAGAAAATGGGGAGAGAACTTTCCGACATAGACTTTTTTAGTTATAGTAGATTCAAGTCTGACATGAAAAAATTCTTCGAAGACATCGGCTACAAGCCAAGAGATTATATGGCCAGATATTGGGAACGTGCTAGATTGTTGAGAGAAATTTACGATGATGAGAGAAATAAAAGAGTTGTAGATGTCTTCTTTGACGAACTCTCGATGTGCCATACAATTAACCTTAAGGGAAGGTTGGAGCTAGATTACCCAACAATCACTCTAAGCGACATACTGCTGGAGAAGATGCAGATCGTTAAATTAACTGAAAAAGACGTTCAGGACACCATTATCCTACTTCGAGAACATGAGGTTGGAGGAAGTGACGAAGAGACGGTGAACGGAAAGTACATAGCCAAGTTGCTGTCAAACGACTGGGGGTTCTACTACACCGTCATCACGAACTTGAACCGAGTTAAGGAACTATCGAAGAAGTATGAAGCCTTAACTCAGAAGGACTGTGATGATATTTCTATGAAAGTTGATGCGCTAATTCAGCATATCGAAAAAGAGCCGAAGTCTTTGAAATGGAAGGTGCGTGAAAAAGTTGGCACGCGGAAGAAGTGGTACACTGAAGTGGAAGAAGTGGTCTTACCTGGCACTCCCACAAGATCCTAGCTAACTTTGGCATAGCTGGCGATTTGTACATGAATAACACTTTTTGGATAAAAAGAGGGAAAATAAGAACTATTCTGCTGGAATTTCCTTGTATACTATGCCGACGTCGATTCCTTGGCTTTTCCTAATCGCTTTCATTATGAAGTAAAAGATTATTACAGCTACGTAAACTACCACGAAGTACCATAATGAAGTTGGATTGTTAACTCCAAATGTTGGGTCTACAGCCCACCAATAATAGCAGTAGAGGAAGTAACCAATTGTGATGACAGCAGCGATTGAAATTAGTGGAATTTTCCCTATACGATATTTTGAGGCTGCCGAAGCTTTCCATTCCTCTCGCCTTACGAAGGGGAGAAGCATGCTAGCAAGCGCAGTTCCTATGAAGGACAAGATCAGAACCGCTGTACCTATGAGCGTGAGGGTTATGAACCCGGGAACATAGAAGTAAAGGTAAGATTGAATAAGGGCCAGCACAGTTAACACCGCGAGAGCGACGAGCGGAACTTTATTTTTTGTTGATAATCTCGCTAGCGGAGCAGGCAGTATCCTGTCATATGCCATAGAGAAGAGTATTCTGATAGCTGGAAGGTAAGTGCAACCGAGTCCATGTACAATCATGATGTAGTAGAAACCAAAAATTGCGACAATTAACATAGGAATTACGTTTCCAGTCAATGTATACAAATAGAGCGTTGGAAATGGCCATAATGGCATAGCAGCCATAGGGGTCCAATAGTAAACAGCCTCGCCAAACAGGAAATTAGCCGATTGGAAGAATTGATAGCCGGTGAGCCGTATCCATAACAGGAGGAATATGATCATTAGGGCGTTGTTGAAAAGGTTGCTACCTGCCATGCTCCAAAAGCTTACCTTCATCTCTCTTGCACCCTTTACTTCTCCATACATCGGCGCGCCCCACATACACCAGCTATTAGCATAAGCGACCAGAGCGAGAAGCGGCAGTGTAGCTGGCAAATTCCATTCCCATTCTCCTGGAAATGTAACACCCAAACCTGCTACTTCATCGATTGCTGCTTGATAAGCATTAGTCAAGCCAAATTTTGTTGCCATAAAGGAATTGTAAGTAGATATGAAACTACTTTGATTGTAGGCCCCCATAATCACTATACATATGACAAAAGCTACCAACCCGCCAAGGATATAAGAGCTGCTAAAAAATCGGCCACACCACTTCATTCCAAGAATGATGAGCAACCAAGGAACGAATACAAAAAGCAAGGAACTAAAGAAAAGACCGTCCGGCGTCATGAACCAGAGTGCAAGATTCAGATTTCCAAAGGCAAGTGCTATTGGTTGAAGGAATAAACCCGACAATGCAGGCGCGAGGAGGGCATCCCACAGCATCACAACGATTACCCAGCCTGTGAGAACAAGTGTAAAACCGATTACCGGCCAGCGAAGTATTCGAGTCATCCAAATGTATTCTCCACCAGCACGAGGCATGGTAGTCACGAGACTAGAGTAGACAAAGGCTTGAAAAATCGAAAAGAAGGTGCTAATTATTATTGCTGGTATGAGGTGACCAGTAGCCCAGAAGGCTACATACAAGATAACAAAGGATGTGTAATATCCTAGAAGAGGATTGCCATACGAATTAAACGAAAAGACATCTAGGAACCCCCATGTCCTTACGAGTCCAGTTGCCTTCCTAAGAAATACTACCTCTTTTTCTTTCTCTTCACCCACAGAACATCACTTCTTTTCCTTACTTATAGCGCGCAATGGCGCGACTTCCTAGTTTTACGTAAGACATATATAACGTTTTTGCTTAATCTTTTTTGGTGATGGAGAGGTAGACCATGATAACTCGCGTCTTCTATGCAACGGATGTTCATGGATCTGAAAAGTGTTGGATTAAATTCGTCAATGCTGGCAAATTCTACAAAGCGAACGCCATCATTCTTGGAGGCGACATGACAGCTAAACGGATAATCCCAATTATGCAGCAAGGATCTGTCTATGAAGCGTTTTTTGAGGGAAAGAAGTGGTCATCCCCTGCTGACAAGGTGGATGAACTCGAAATGATGATTAGAAATAAGGGATACTGTACTTATCGCACTACTCCAGACAAGGTAGAAGAGTTAACCCATAATGCCAAAAAGAGAGATGAACTCTTCCTTGAGTTAGCGACCGATACTGTGCGAAGATGGATGAGAATTGGCGATGAACGATTGAAAAACACGAACATAAAATGCTTTGTGTGCCCTGGCAATGATGATGTGCCTGAAATTGATCAAGTCATAGAAGAATCCGAGTTTGTTACAAATGCCGGAAATAAAGTGGTAATGATCGATGATAATCACGAAATGATAAGTCTAGGATGGTGCAATCCAACACCATGGGATACTTATAAAGAATGCAGTGAAGAAGAGTTATACAAAAAAATTGAGAATCTGGTCTCCCAGCTCAAGAGCGTAGCGAATAGCATTTTTAATCTGCATGCTCCTCCATACGGGTCAGGACTTGATAGTGCTCCGGAAAGTGATGCTGCTACCAGAAATCTTGTTCCGGTTGGCAGTACTGCGGTCGGAGATGCTATCCAAAAACATCAACCCTTACTTGGGCTGCATGGACACATCCACGAAGCTAGAGGTTTTACAAAAATTGGCTGCACCTTGTGCGTCAATCCAGCCAGTTCTTACGAGCGGGGAATATTGCTCGGCGTCCTAATCAATTTAGACGAGAAGAGTATTAAGAGTTATATACCTGTGGTAGGATAATCCCCATTTTCAATTCATTTCGTAGACATAGGCCGCGTGGATCCCTAAAGTTTACTGTTCACTTCATTACAAAAAAGAAAAGCGAAGCGAGAAGAGCACGCGCGTTTGGGCCAATTCGCATCTGCTGCCAGGCGATGCTTCCCATCTATAACGTTTGCATGCTTGTCCACAAACATCGGGTAAAGTCTTCCAACTCATTTGGAGGAAAGCCTCAACTCTGAACTTATTTTTCCTTCACTCACCGCAATTTCACCGCAGATTTTTAAAGTTAAGAAGGAAAATCACTTGCGCGCGTCCATAGTTTAGGTCTAATGCAGATAAAAATAGTGGTTGCTAGGGAGAAAAACTGGGGTGAGTTTATTCTTCGCCTTCTGCCTCGCTTGGCGGTGCTTTTCCTGGGGCTTCTCTCGGTTTTGTGGCTGCTATGACATCATCTATGCGTAGTATCATGGCTGCAGATTCTGCGGCTGATTTTATTGCTTGTTCTTTGACTATTACTGGTTCGATTACTCCCTTTTCGTAGGTGTTTTCGACCTTTCCTGTGAAGACGTCTACTCCTTTATATTGGCTGCCGTCCGCCTTTTCGTGGGCCGCTCTGAGCTCCACAATTATGTCTATCGGTTCCAGTCCAGCGTTCTCCGCCAGCGTTCTCGGTACTGTCTCAACCGCGTCAGCGAAGGCTTCTACTGCCAGTTGTTCCCTTCCGCCAACTTTTGTGGCGTGTTTTCGCAGTTCTTTAGCTACTTCAACTTCTACTGCGCCGCCGCCCGCAACTATCTTGTTGTTTTCTACCACGTCGGATACCACGGATAAGGCATCATTCATTGCTCTTTCTGCTTCGTCAACCATCCTTTCAAGCCCAGCTCGGATGAGGATTGCAACTGAATGTGGATCTTTGCACTTTTCCACGAAAATCATTTTATCCTCGCCTATCTTTCGTTCTTCCACAAGGCCTGCTGCGCCTAAATCTTGAGAGGATAAGTCGCCGAGGTCTGTGATTATCCTTCCACCTGACGCCCTTGCCAGCTTCTCCATATCTGACTGTTTCACTCTTCTTGCTGCTATTATTCCTTCTTTTGCGAGGAAGTGTTGAGCCATGTCATCTATGCCTTTCTGACAGAATACGACATCTGCGCCTGAAGCCTTAATCTTATCAACCATTTCCTTCAGCATCTTGGTTTCCTGATCCAAGAAGGCTTTCATTTGCGTGGGGTCACGTATTCTAATCTCAGCGCTGAACTCTGTTTTTTCAATTTCCAGTGGGCAGTCCAGAAGTGCAATCTTTCCGTCTTCCTTTTTCTTTGGCATCCCTGAATGAACAACTTCCTTGTCCACTATTATTCCTGTAACCAGCTGGGTTTCGAAGAGACTTTTTCCAGTTTTCTTTACGAGTTGGATGTTGTCTATGTCTGCCATTTTTTTGTCTCCGCGTTGTTCAACAATTTGTTTAACGGCGTCTATGGCGATTTCTGCTAGGTGCTCCTTAGCTGGGCCTACGGCTTTGCTTGCCATGGAAGTTAGTGCAACTCTTCTTAATGTTTCACGGTCTTCAATGTCAACTGGCACTGCAGTTTTGTTTACAACTTCGATTGCTTTTTGGGCTGCTTTGCGATATCCGCTCACCAGTATTGTTGGGTGAATGTTCTGGTCCAGCAGTTCTTCTGCTTTTTTCAGAAGCTCGCTTGCTAGAACTACGGCAGTTGTTGTTCCGTCACCTACCATGTCATCTTGAGTTTTTGCGATTTCCACCATCATTTTGGCTGCAGGATGCTCAACTTCCATTTCGTTTAGAATTGCTGCGCCGTCGTTTGTTATTGTTATGTCCCCTATGCTGTCGATGAGCATTTTATCCATGCCGCGTGGTCCCAATGTGGTTTTTAAAACTTCTCCGATTACGCGAGCTGCCATTATGTTATTTCTCTGGGCTTCTTTTCCTCTGCTTCTACTTGTGCCCTCTTTAAGGATTAAGACTGGTTGTCCTGAACCTGTTGTCGTTAAGTAGGCCATACAAACCCTCCATTTCATGTTAAACCGTTGTTTTTCTAATCGGAATAAGCAAAAATGCACGTAAATATAAACTTTTTTCTTTCAAGTCGCATATTTAAAGCGCAACAGTTTAATTTTTGGCTTACTGTCTTCTATTACAGTGGTTGACCTTGAAAGTTTCAGTGCGTTTCTTCACGAGTCTAAGGGAAATAACTGGTAAAAAAGAAGAGACTTTGGAGTTCTCCGAAGACGAGAGAGTGACTGTTGATAAGGTTCTTAGAGGATTATCTCAGCGCTACGGTAAAAGCTTCGCTGAATACGTTTATGATGCTGGAACTGGCGAGGCCAAAGGTTTTCTGCAATTTCTCGTTAACGGCAAAAGTGCATCGACGCTTAAAGGATTAAATACTGTGCTTGCAGACGGCGATGTTTTAGCCATAATACCGCCTGTCGGCGGCGGCTAACCATATGGGCAAATGTTTAATATGCGGTACAAAAGCCGCGACCATCTCTGACAGCCTAGGCTTTTGTTTGAACTGTCTAAGGGAAAAACCTGACAGAACTCTCGAGATTACAAGGCGATTGCACAGGAAAACTCGCGCCGCCTTCGGCTTGCCTCCAGAGCCGCCTAAAGATGCTGAAGGCTTGCCTTGTGGAGTGTGCGCTAACAACTGCTTAATTTCCAATGGCAACAGTGGTTTTTGCGGGCTCGTTTGGAATATTGACGGAGAACTCGTGCGTTTTGGCGGCACAGCTGAGAAAGGTATTTTGGAATGGTATTATGATAGTTTGCCAACCAATTGTGTTAATTGGTGGTTTTGTCCCGGCTGTACTGGTAATAGCTACCCCAAATATGCTTACGCGCCAGAAGCAGAACATGGCTATGCTAACTTGGCTGTTTTTTATGGCGCCTGCAGCTATGATTGCCTCTTCTGTCAGAATTGGCATTACCGCAATATGTCAATGAAGCATAAGCCCGCTGTGAGTGCCGAAACCTTAGCAGCCAAAGTAGATAATCATGTTTCTTGCATATGCTACTTCGGCGGCGACCCTTCCCCGCAAATGCCGCACAGTCTTGAAAC
>Ga0209314_10000433_pt1 | contig 18654 bp, 18 predicted proteins | sample I19B2metaG_FD_184146 | JGI IMG/M metagenome (GOLD analysis project Ga0209314, IMG submission 184146) | Lake sediment bacterial and archeal communities from Gulf of Boni, Indonesia to study Microbial Dark Matter (Phase II) - ​I19B2 metaG... | ecosystem: Environmental > Aquatic > Freshwater >... | reverse complement strand
CGGAGGTGAGAGGATTCGAACCTCTGATACCCTCGCGGGTATAACGGTTTTCGAGACCGCCCGTTTCAACCACTCACGCACACCTCCAATAAACCAGTTGTTAGTTGATAGTTGTTAGTTATTAGTAACGTCTCCTTCGAAAAAATTTCTGAATTAAATTCCGACAATCTTCTTCTAAGATTCCGAAAGTAACCTTTACGTGATGGTTAAATTTTTTCTCCGAAAAAAGATTGATTACTGAACCGCAGGCACCGGATTTTGGGTCAGAAGCACCGTAAATTAGTTCCTTCGCTCTTGCCCAGATTAAGGCGCCGGCACACATCGGGCAGGGTTCAACGGTAACATACATCTGGCAATCATTCAAACGATAATTACCAACTTTTCTTGCTGCCTTTCTTAAGGCAAGTATTTCTGCATGGGCAGTTGGGTCATTCAATTTAATTGTTTGATTGTAAGCACGGGCAATTATTTTTTTGTCTTGCACAATAACTGCGCCAACCGGAACTTCGTTTTTTTTATATGCCTTCTCTGCTTCCTTTAATGCTTCTCGTAAATATTTTTCTTGGTTTAGTTTATTCACCATTCTACCATTTAACCAGTCACTACAAGATATTCCCTTCGGGAATACTTCCATGGGGGCTAGCGCCCCTCTGGCGTTCACCCCGAGGTATCGTCGGGGTTCACTGTCACCCCGCGGGAGAAATCAGATTATTTCCCCCGCACACCCCCTAATCCGCATCGGAATTATTGAAATTCCGATGCTATAAAAAATCACCTGCGCCCGGTGCGACTCGAACGCACAACCTAACGGTTCGTAGCCGTTCGCTCTATCCAGTTGAGCTACGGGCGCGGAACTCAATTTGTAATTTGAAATCTGTAATTTGGATTCTAAGGTGTAACCTTATAGATGATGTCGCCTTTACGGACTCGTTCTTTTACTTTAATGCCGATTGAGTCACCTGCCTTTGCAGTCTGCACATTCTGGTGTTCAATCTGCATTGATTCAACCGTCTCAGTAAGATCGGTGGTATGCCCTTTGACATGAATGGTGTCGCCAACCGCTAAGTCACCTTCCAAGGTTAAAGCCATTACCCCAATGTGGGCAAAATAATCGCTAACTTTACCAATCACTGTTTCCATTTTTTCACCTCCCTGTTTAACCATTAGGGGATATCCCCTGGCTGGCGTTCGTCCATCCCGACACGCTGTTAGTCAGGATGTCCTCACTGCCCACCCCTTAAGGGGAATTATTTTCACTGTCAACCCCTTAAGAGGAATTTTTTTCTTTCCTGCTTTCGCCTTCCCCCTTTATTTGCCGACACAGAATTGAGAAAAAATATTATTTAAAATATCTTCAGTAGCTGTTTCACCAATTATTTCACCTAAAGCATCTAACGCTTGACGCAAATCTAAAGCAATAAATTCTTCAGATAATTTTTCTTCAGTGGTCATTTTCGCTCTCAAGAGTGCTTCTTTTGCTTGAATTAACGCTTCCTTATGGCGCAGGTTTGTAACTAACACTGTATCTACAGTTTGCAATTCGGCCTTGATAAACATTTGATAAATTTTTTCTTCTAACTTGTCAATCCCCTTACCTAAAGTAGCAGAAATTTTAATAGTTGAAAGTTGAAAGTTTCCGCCTGAGGCGGATCCGCCTTTGGCGGAGAAAGTTGAAAGTTGTCTCAAATCTTTTTCATCAACTACTTGCGGTAGGTCAACTTTGTTACCCACCACTACAACTTTTGCCCTTTGATTCAAATCTCGGATTATGCGGGCAATATAGCGGTCTTCTTTACTCAAGGGGATGGATAAATCAATTACAAAAAGGATGAGTTCAGCGGATTGTAAAGTTTTTTTAGTTCTCTCCATACCAATCTTTTCAATTAAGTCCAGGGAATGTTCTCGGATACCCGCGGTATCCATAATCACCAAAGGAATACCGTGAATATTTACTGTTTCCTCAATAACATCACGCGTCGTCCCGGGGAGAGGGGTAACGATTGCTCGCTCTTCTCGTAATAAAGCATTCAAAAGACTTGATTTACCTGCATTCGGTTTACCAATAATTGCCGTTTTTAGTCCTTCCCGGAGTATCTTTCCGCTATCCGCAGTAGCGAGGAGTTCTTCTATTGCTGACAAAATTTCTTCAATATTTTCTTTAATTTCTTGAGAAGTAAAAAAATTTATATCTTCTTCAGCATAATCTAAAGAAACTTCCAAACGGGCAAGAAGATTGATTATCTTTTCCCGCATCTTTTTTATTTTCTTAGAAAGCTGTCCTTCGAGTTGTCTTACTGCCACTTGAGCAGAAACTTCGGTCTTTGCCCGAATTATATCGCATACTGCTTCTGCCTGGGTCAAATCAATGCGTCCGCTAAGGAAAGCGCGCTGGGTAAATTCGCCTGGTTGGGCCAAGCGTGCACCATTTTTCAAACATAATTCTAAGACTTTGCTCAAAGGGACAATACCACCGTGACAATTGATTTCCACTATATCTTCACGGGTATAAGTTTTCGGTGCACGCATCACTGAAACTAAAACTTCATCAATAACCATTCCGTTAACCGAAATGTGTCCGTAATGTAGTGTATGGCTGGGAATTTTTTTTAAGTCCGCTGAATCGTTGGATTTCGGTTTGAAAATTTTTTCGGCAACGGCAATCGCCTCTTTACCGCTTAAACGGACTATCCCAATACCATTTTCTCCCAAAGGGGTAGAGATTGAAGCAATTGTGTCTTCAGAAAAAATTTTCATATCTAAGTGACCCGATTACAGTGATTATTACCGGCGATTCCAACGATAGGGAAAAAACTACTAAAAATCATTGTAATCGTTTGTCTCTAATCGCTGTAATCAATATAACAGTTATTTAGACGCTTTTAACAAATAGAGTTGTCCTAAAGAACTAAATAGACTGCTGGTAAACCAATATAAAACTAACCCGGAAGGAAAATTCCAGAATAGAAAAGTAAACATTATCGGCATTAGATACATCATCTGTTTTTGTGTCGGGTCAGTAGCAACTGTGGTCAATTTCTGCTGGAAAAGCATCAGCAAACCCATTAACAAAGGTAAAATATTGACCGGCGTATTCCCGATACGAAAAAGTGTATCCGGATGAGAAAGGTCTTTAATCCAGAGAATGAACCCCGCGCCACGCAATTCGTATGCATTCTGCAAAGTAACAAAGAGTGCCCAGAAGACCGGTATCTGCAAAATCATCGGTAAACATCCCCCGAAAGGATTAGCTTTCTGTGCACGATAAAGATGAAAAAGTTCCGCCTGGAACCTTTTGGGGTCATTTTTATATTTCAGTTTTAATTCATTGATTAAAGGTTGCACTTTTTTCATGGCTAAACTCGCTTGAAAACTTTTCTTAGTCAGGGGAAAAAGTAAAATCTGCAAAAGGATAGTTAGAATTACTATTGCCCAGCCGTAGTTGCGAATAATTTTGTAAAACCAGTTTAAAGCATAAAGCGCACCTTTGCTTAAGGGGGCGAAAAGACCAAACCCTATTGTTTCCTCTAAACCAAACTTATATTTCTTCAAGTCAGTGTATTTCTTTGGACCGAGATAGAAACGAAAACAAAAATTAACCTTGCTTTTCGCCGGGACAGTTAAATTTTTCTCTACTTTCAGTAAGGGTATTTTCTGTTGGTTGATTTTTCCTACAGTAAGACTATCAATTTTTGCATCGGGGATTATCGCTGCAAGAAAATAATGATTATCAATACCAAACCAGGACCAGTCATCAGCATAGGAATTAAATTTGAGTTTTTCCAAAAGTTTATTCCGATAACCTAAAGCACGAAGATGACGGATATTTTCTTTTTTCCCTTTCTCGTCAGTCCCCAACCCCGGACCAAGGGTAAGAAAGGTAAAAGCAATTTGTTTTTCTTCGTCTCGTAGGTTACTCAACTCAATATCAAGATAACCGGAATAAGGGTCATCAACAAATTGGTAAATTTTCTTTACTGAAATACCTTCAGGAGTTACTGTCTGGAAAGTTACCTTTCCCCCTTCTTTTTCTAATAATTCGTAATTCAATTCCGGTAAAGTAGCAAAAAAAAGATTATTCTCTGTAGTTTCCAAAACTAAATCAATTTGAATATTTTTTTCATTAACAATCCAATGTTTAACCGCTGCCCCGTGAGTAGTAAAGGTAAGGTTTTTCTTCCCCAGGTTAACCGTTATCTCTTCTCCCTTCTTCTCAATTTTTGGTTTCAATTCCGATGGAAAAGAAACTGTTCCTACTCTCTCTGCCTGCGAAACTATCTCCCTCTCCCTTAACGGTGGAGAAAAACGAGGAGTAAAAAGCACCGACCAGATAAAGATAACAAGTAAGGAAAGAATAACTGCTAAAACAACATTTTTTTCCATAGATACGCTGATTACCGCTGACGCCGTGCTGAACACAGTGAAGCATCTCGCGGATTGCCGCAGATTTTTACTGGGTCGTAACCTCCGAGATTTAATGGATGACAGCGAAGCAACCTTTTCAAACCAAAAAGACCACCTCTTATTAGACCGTATTGAGAAATTGCTTGATAAGCATATTCTGAACAGGATGGATAAAACCGACACCTTGCCGGTAAAAGAATAGAAATTTTTTGATATCCTCTTATTAAGAATAGAATTACTTTTTTCATTTGTATCAATTTATGCTTCACTATTCGTGTATATTTGTGTTTAGAAAAAGTTTTGCTCGTTTAAAAAGTGAGAAAACGCTTTTCTTCAATTCTTGGTAATCAGAAAGTATTGCCTTAGGTTGAGGTAAAAAAATTATATCTAATGTCGGTTTTAGTAGATGCTTGTGAAGACGGAAAATTTCTCGCAGACGACGTTTAAGTTTATTCCTTTTTACCGCTTTACCCAGTTTACGGCTCAGAACTAAACCCAGACGCGCTTGTTTCCCTTCGCTAAGGTCACGCTGATAAACATAAATTACTAAATTATTATTGGCGAAAGATTTACCTTTTTTGAAAATACGCCTGAATTCTTTATTTTTAGTTAAGCGTTCCGCTTTTGAAAAACCAAATTTTTTTGTCAAAGTCTTCTTAGGGTGTAAGACGGTAACGCCCTTTTCTTCGTCTGCGGTTCAGTATCTTCCGTCCTCCGGGACGACGCATTCGGATACGAAAACCGTGTGTCTTTTTTCTTTTCCGCCGTGAAGGTTGATAAGTTCCTTTAACCATTTTAGTTTATTATAATTGAATTCCTTCCTTGTGTCAACCCCGCCCCTTTGTCCGGAAAGATTCTGCTCTGGCAAAGTAAGTTTTGGAAATTTCGTCAACATCTTAAACAAAGGGGCGGGGTCAACCCTATTAACTTGACAATAGTTTTCTGAATATGATAAAATAAAATCACTAATAAACCCAAATTTTGCAGTAGCAAAATTTGTCCTACGGACCGCCCTATCAGAGATAGGGCGGGGTTAACCCCGCCCATTTTTGAATTATGCTTATTTTTGTCTCATTTTTTTGATGTTTATTCATTTTGTCATTTATTGTTTTTTATCGTCTGAAAATGGGCGGCCCTTCGGGCATCCCGCCCTTTCTCAAGAAAGAGCGGGATGGGTTAAAAAGGAGAAAATAATAAAATGCGTTTAAAACTTGGTTTACCTAAAGGCAGTTTACAGGAAACAACTCTGGATCTTTTCCGTAAAGCAGGAATACGAATTTACCCTTCTGAACGCTCTTATTTCCCTACCTGTGACGACGAAGAATTAAAAATCGTTTTAGTCCGTGCACAGGAAATTGCAAAATATGTTGAACAGGGTGTATTTGATTGTGGAATTACCGGCTACGATTGGATTTGCGAAACTAATTCCCAGGTAAAAGAAATTGGTGAACTCATCTATGCTAAATCAGGTTTTAGAGCGGTGCGCTGGGTTTTGGCTGTGCCGGAGAATTCGCCAGTGCGCACGGTGAAAGATTTACAAAATAAGCGTATCGCTACGGAAGCAGTAAATATGGTAAAGAAGTATCTGGCAAAAAATAAAGTCAGAGCAAGAGTGGAATTTTCCTGGGGTGCGACTGAAGCAAAGGTCCCCGATTTAGCTGATGCAATTGTGGAAATAACTGAAACTGGTGCTTCTTTAGAGGCGAATAAATTACGAATGATTGATGAAGTCTTAATTTCTACCCCTCGCCTCATTGCCAATAAAAGGGCATGGAAAAATTCCTGGAAAAGGAAAAAAATAAAAGATTTATATCTCCTTCTCCAAGGCGCGCTTAATGCTGAGGATATGGTAGGGTTAAAAATGAATCTAGAAGAAAAAAATCTTGCCAAAATAATGGGATTCTTACCTTCTTTAAAACGTCCTACCGTATCCCGGCTGACTTTACCCGGATGGATTGCCATTGAAGTGGTTTTAGAGGAAAAACAGGTAAAAAAAATTATTCCTAAACTTAAGGAAGCCGGTGCCGAAGGAATAATTGAGTACCCTTTAAACAAAGTAATTTACTAAGATAAAAACCTATCAACCTATCAACCTATGAACCAGACAGTCAGGGTTCGTTTTGCTCCAAGCCCGACAGGATACTTGCATTTAGGCAGTGTAAGGACTGCTTTATATAACTGGCTTTTTGCAAGACATTATCAAGGGAAATTTATTTTACGCATTGAAGACACTGATGAGTTGCGTTCAACTAAAGAAGCGGAAGAAATAATTCTTGAGGGCCTTGGATGGCTTGGCTTAGATTGGGATGAAGGTCCTTATTTCCAGATGCAAAGATTAGAAATTTACAAAAATTATGCTCAACAGTTACTTAATGAAGACAAAGCCTACTATTGTTATTGTTCGCCGGAAGAACTGGAAGATATCCGTCAGTCCGCCCTGGCTGAGAAAAAACCACCGAAATACGATGGGCGTTGTCGCTATTTAACTGAAGAAGAGAAAAAAGAATATGAAACTCAAGGACGCAAACCGGTAACCCGTTTTAAAACAGCGAAGAAAGGCGAAACAAAATTTACCGATTTGGTTCATGGTGAGGTAAAATTTGAAAACATATTACTTGACGATTTTGTTCTTCTTAAAGCGAACGGTGTCCCGACGTATAACTATGCAGTGGTAATTGATGACCATTTAATGAAAATCAGCCACGTCTTACGCGGCGACGACCATATTTCCAACACCCCAAGACAAATTTTACTTTATCAAGCGTTTGGCTGGGAACCGCCCCAGTTTGCCCATTTTCCGATGATTCTTGGACTTGACCATGGGAAGTTATCCAAACGGCACGGTGCAGTCTCGGTTGTGGAATACAAACACCAGGGTTATCTTCCCGAGGCTCTCTTAAACTATCTTGCTCTTTTAGGTTGGGGTACAACTGAAAGTGAAGAAATTTTTCCTCTTGAAGAACTAATTAAAAAATTTTCCTTAGAACGTTGCGGTAAAGCGGCGGCAGTATTTGACCCGCAAAAACTTCTCTGGATTAATGGACTCTACATTAGGGAAATGCCGGTGGAAGAACTTTATCCTTACGCTTTAGAAGAATTAAAAAAGGCGGGGTTAGTGAGTGATACTCCTGACGAGGAAACTAGAGAATATATAAAAAAAGCGCTTTCTTTGGAACAGGAAAAAATTAAACTTCTCGCCGATATACCTTATTTATTGGAATTTTTCTTAAAGGAAGACATTGTCTATCGGGAAGAGGCAGTAAATAGAGTTTTACGGAAAGAAAAAGTAAAACAAATTTTGGACGATTTAGAACAACTTTTGAATAAGGAAGAAAATTTTAGTGCTGATTATCTTGAAGAAATAGTACGCCGATATTGTCAAGAAAAAAATCTAAGTACTAAAGAAGTATTTCATCCTTTAAGGGTAGCGGTTTCCGGCAGGACAGAGGGTCCGTGCCTATTCCAGATGTTAGAACTTCTTGGTAAAGAACGTGTCCTGAAACGAATCAAAAGAACTCGAGGTACCCTATTATGAATGAGGAAAAAAAAGAAGTAAATATGCAGTTTCTAAGTTTAGTTATGTCACTCTCAACAATTACTTTGCAGCAGTTGGGTAAAATTGCTAACCCGCTAAATGGTAAAATTGAACGGAACCTTGAAAGTGCTAAAGCGACCATTGATATGCTTATTATGCTCAGAGATAAAACCAAAGGTAACCTCGCAGCGGAAGAAGAGAGATTTCTTAATAATACTTTAGCCGACCTTCAACTTAATTATGCTGACGAACTAAAAAAAGGAACCACGGAGACCTCCGAGAAACGACCCGCGGAGACCGCCGAGAAGGCAACCGCCGATAACACAGAAAAAGGAAAAGAAGAAAAGAATCGCTGATTTCGTGGTCTTTGACTCTCACTCAATCACTCAATCACTAATCACTTAATTACTGACTTTATTGCCGGGTTGTGTAATGGTAGCACGACGGGCTCTGGACCCGTTAGTGAAGGTTCGAATCCTTCCCCGGCAGGATAATCATAAGGGAAACCAAAGGTTTCCCTTGCTGACAGTCGTCCTGATATAACATCGGGACTCCTTGCTCAACCTTTCCTTTAAGGAATAACTCCTCTTGGGAAGGGGTGACAGCGAGGATCCGCCTATTCCGCTTCAGGGTGGGCAGTGGAGCGTGTCCCGATTGGTCGGGACAAAGCGAAACGCCAGCCAGGGGCAGAGCCCCTACTGGTTGAAGAGGAGAGTAAAAAATGCCAGACGGTAGACAAGTGAATGTAGCGATTATAGGTTTAGGACGTGTGGGCAGTGCAATGTTAAAAAAATTTTTAGAAAGAGAGAAAAAAGGGATTAAAGTCGTCGGAGTAGCAGAAAAAGTTGTAGTCACCGAAGGTGTGCGCTTAGCAAAAGAGAAAGGAATACCGGTTTATGCTGACCCTTTAGAAATTGTAAAGCCTGGCTCAAAAGTTGACCTTATTTTTGAGTTGACCAGTGTGTCAAGAATCCGGGAAGAATTAAATCAAGCATTAATCCGTAGTGGTAACCGAGATACACTTATTGTCCCTGATACTTTTGCTCATTTCGTCTGGAATCTAATTGCTGAAGAGTAAACTTCAGCAAAAATGCAAAAGTTTAGATTGAACTTAGGTGAAATTGCTTTGGAAAAGTATTGTAGTCGGCGCCAATTCTTAAAAGAGGGCTGTGTTTTTGCTTTTGGTTTAGGAGTAAGTCCTTTAATTTTAGACCTATTTTCTAAATCCTTCGCAGCAACTTCTTTGCCTTTTATTCATGAGGCAAGGTATTATAAAAAAATTAACAAAGACACAGTCCAGTGTCAATTATGTCCGCAAGGGTGCAGATTAACTGAGGGACAAAGAAGTTGGTGCCGAGCAAGAGAAGCAAAAGATGGTAAACTTTACTCTTTAGTCTATGGCTTGCCCTGTGCAGTGCATATTGACCCGATTGAAAAAAAACCTTTATTCCATTTTCTTCCCGGGACATCAATTTTTTCTATCGCTACTGCCGGCTGCAATTTCCGTTGTAAATTCTGTCAAAACTGGCAAATTTCGCAGGTTGCACCTGAGGAAGTGAACAATTATCACCTACCCCCGGAAGAGGTAGTAAAAAATACCTTAGAATACAAATGTCCAAGTATTGCCTATACTTATACTGAACCTTCAATTTTTTTTGAGTATATGCTTGATACCGCAAAATTAGCAAAAAAGCAGGGATTAAAGAATATGTACCATTCTAACGGTTCGCTCAATCCCGAACCAGCGAAAGAAATTGCTCAATATCTTGACGGTGCAAATGTTGACTTAAAAGCATTTACTGAAGAATTTTACAATAAAATTTCTGAAGGGTTTTTAGAAAGAACATTAGATACCTTAAAAATTTTGAAAAAAAATGGTGTGCATCTGGAAATTACTAATTTAGTTATTCCTACATTAAATGATGACCCGGAAAAAATTAAAGCGATGTGCTTCTGGATAAAAGAAAATCTTGACGACCAGACACCACTACACTTTACCCGTTTCTGGCCAATGTATAAATTAAAAAATCTTAATCCTACACCGGTAGAAACTTTAGAGAAAGCAAGAGAAATCGCACTCGCTCAAGGATTGAAATTTGTTTATATCGGTAATGTTCCTGGACATCCCGCTGAGCATACCTATTGTCCGGATTGTAAAAAAATACTTATTGGTCGGAGAGGTTTTACCATCTTGGAAAACAATATCAGTAAGGACGGTAAATGTAAATTCTGCAATCGCCATATCCCCGGAGTCTGGTCATAGACCAGCAGTGAAGAGAAAAGCGAGACTGCTTGTTTTAAGTAGGGCTAAAATAAGGCAAGTATTAATCACACCAATAACTGGAACTAAGCACACCGAAACTGCCAAAGCACCTATCCAGGCACCAAAGAGGTCAGCAGCATAAAGTATCCCTGCTGTCCGACTGAATTCCTTAGTTTGCGAGTAAATTTTATTTGCTAATGGGAATTCTGAACCGACAAGAAATCCTGAAATCCCTGCTAAAAGAAAAAAGAGAAAGGATAGAATTTTGGTAAATTGTGCAAGTTGCAGATGGTTGAGGAAAATAAATAAAGGAATAAGTGATAAAGAAAAAATAATCAGGGCAAATTCAAATTTTAACAAAGAAACTAAATCATCTTTGAGCCGAGTAAGTCTTCGGGTCATCAGCCAACCGCCTACAGTTAAACCGGCCATAAAGGCAGTTACTAAAAGGGCAAGGTGATGATATACATATCCGTAGAATGATTGATAGACGAAAACAAAAACCAAATCGCCAGTGATACCGAGGAAACCGGTAGTAAAAACTGTATAAGGGACAACGATTCTTTTTAGTTGAGGAATTACCTTCCGGAAAGCGAGATAAGACAAACTGAAAAGGATAATCAGAGTGGTTAGTATTTTTAAGTTTATTTTTTCAATAAATTTTAAGAAGTTACGCAATTGAGGAGTGAAAAGCGCACCCCAGTAAGTAAGTTCATAAAATAATCCCGCCGGGGAAAGGTCGTAATTTTTTTTGATTCCAGACACTTCACCCATTGACTTCTCATACCAGTCAAACCATCTCTGGTGAAGACGATATTCAAGATAGAAAGGAGTAAGCAATTTACTTTTAATTTTGCGTTCATTTAAACGTTTTTTTAAAATTTCTGGGTTAATCTTTAATGGACTAAGCGAAGCAAAATAAAGGTTTGTATCTCCGGGGATAATTTTTACATAAGGATAAACAATTTTAAGACTTTCTGCTATTGACCCGTTTAAATTGCGCAGTTCTGGACTTATATAACTCAGCGAACCGGGTAAAGGAAAGACGAGAATTCCCCCGGGTTTAAGAATTTTTCTTACCTGCTTAAAGAACTCCACAGTATAAAACCGGTTTAATCGTAAGGTTGAAGGTGAAGGAAGGTTAACCAGAACAAAATCGTAATTAGATAATGCATCCCGCACATACTTCCTTCCATCAACATATTTAATTTCCACTCGGGGATTGTCTAACTCTTCCAGAGTTAAGGGTGTGGAATACTCTTTTACCATCTTAATAATTAAAGGGTCAAGTTCGGTATAGTCAATTTTTCTCACCGGCTGTTTGAGAATTTCCGCAATTACCCCACCAGCACCACCACCAATCAAAAGCAGATCGCGAGGTTCTTGATGAGATAAAAGAGCAAAATGAACGAATTCTTCAATACCGCTTATATCTGGGTAAGGGGTAGTAATAACCGGTATCCCGTCGCTATAAAAAGTATATTGTTCTCCTGCCCCGCTCACAGAGAGATTCCCATAAATTGAATTCCGGTAGGAAAGGACTTTTCGTCCCTGCCACTGACCAGCAATTGAAGAAGAATGTAAGCGCTGAGCAAAATTAAAAATAAGAAAATAAAGGTTTAAAGAGACTAAGCAAACCAAAAGAAATATAAAGATTTTTTTCTCCAGACTTTTCTTTTCTGCAGTAATTAAATATAGTCCAGAAATAAGGTTAAGCAGAGCGATAATCAGAGCAACCTGGAAGGAATGGTAATGGATAATGAACAAATAAGTAAAAACAGGTCCGGCAATAATAAAACCTAACGCCTCAAGAATATAGACTTTACCAATTGACTCTAAAGGCTTTTTGGTAAAATCGGAATACATCCGACAACCGAAAGGAAATTGTGCCCCGTCACTGAAACTTAAAGGTAGGAGGATTAAAAATGAGGAAAGGAAAATCGGAATTATCCCAATTACTTCTCCTGGAGTTGTGTGGAAAAAATTTTTTACTACCCGGGTGAGAAAAACGCTCAGAGGAAAATATAAGGAAATCAATATTTGAAAAAGAAGATAAAAAATTAAAGGTTTTTTTACTTTCCCTGCCCAACGGGCAAAAATGCTACTTCCCAGCCCTTCAAGGATGAGCCAGTTAGCCAGAAGTAAACCAATAATTAACTCGTTCCCATAAAAGGTAACCAGGAACTCGCGGATGAGGAGGGTTTGCACCGTCAAAGAGGTGAAACCCATAAGGATTAAGGCAAAGAGTAGGCTGATCTTTACCAATAGGTTTTTTTCTCTCAAGGGAAGTTAAGTAGTAAATTCTATCGTTTCTTTACCAAGGAGTTTTTCTAAATCATTTATCAATTCTTCGTTGGGGGCAACCATTAAGCCGCTTTCTAAAAGCAACTCTTCGTGGGTAGGAGTAACCAAACGCAGTCCCACTTTACAATGTCCGGGGTGAACCTCTAAAATTTTCTTCAACTTTTCAAGGAAACCGTCTTCTAAAGCCGGGGCGAGCAGTTTAATCCAGAGGTATTGGACATATTTCTCACGGGCTTGAGAAAAAGGTAAAATATCATCAGCAATCAATTCAATTTTTTCTTCACGGGAATTAATCCTTCCGCTGACCACAACCATTGTATTGGGAATAAGATGTTTTGCTAACCCGTTAGCATAAGATTTGGGGAAAACGAGGACATCAATTTCATCGTCTAAATCTTCTAATTTAAACCGTGCGTACTGTTGCTTTTTTTCTTTGGAAATAAGGCGACGGACATTGACAATCATCCCGGCGCAGCGCACATTCGTATTTTCAAAAAGTTCTGGTTCGTTTTTTAACCGACCTAAACTGTTTGAAGAATACAGTCTAAGTTCTTTACTCCAGCGTGCCAAAGGATGCCCGGAAAAATAAAAACCAAGCACTTCTTTCTCATAAGAAAGAAGGGTGTGTTCCGGCCACTCGCTGACTCGCCCTTGCTCAACACCCCCTGCCGAAAATTTAACCATCTCTTCGTGGGGTATACTTAAATGAGTAAAAAATGATTCCTGACGGGCAAATTTTTGTTCCCGGTAGACTTTCTCCAAAAGTGTATCCAGACTGGTAAGAAGTTGTGCTCGGTATTTACCAAAACAATCGCAAGCGCCGGCTTTAATTAAACTTTCTAATGCTTTCCGATTAAGCCCTCCCTGACGGGATAAGCCAATCCGCCAGAGGAAATCTTCCCAGGACTTGAATTTACCATTTTTTTCTCTTTCTTGAACAATTATTTCCGCGGCACTTTCCCCAACATTTTTTATCGCCGACAAGGCATAACGAACACCCTCCTGACCGTCGTGAGTTTCAATAGAAAAATAGGTAAAACTATATTGAACATCCGGGGGAAGAATTTTTACACCCATCTTTTTGGCTTCATCCACATATTCAGCAAGGCGGCTTTTTTCCAGAGTCGCCCGACCGATTTCGCTACTTAAAAGAACGGTCATATATTCTATCGGATAATTTGCTTTAAGGAACGCGGTTTTGTAAGCCAGCAAAGCGTAAGCAGCAGCGTGCGATTTATTAAATCCGTAACCGCCAAAATGGACAAGTAAATCAAAAATTTTGTTGGCTATTCTTTTGTCAAGATTTTTTTCTTTTGCTCCGGCAAGAAAATGTTCCCTTTGTCGTTCAATCTCTTCAGGTATTTTTTTACCCATTGCTTGACGCAAAATATCTGCCTGTGCAGGAGTGAACCCGGCTAAATCCAGGGCAATCCGCATTACCTGTTCCTGATAAACAATTATCCCGTAGGTTTCTTTAAGGATTGGTTCCAGAAGAGGGTGTTCATATTTAATTTTTGCTGGATTATGTTTACGGATAACAAATTCGTCAAGCATTCCGGAACCCATCGGTCCGGGGCGGTATAGAGAAATTAAGGCAATTAAATCAGCGAAAATTGTTGGTTTAAGTTTGCGTAAAAGGTCACGCATCCCGCCCGAACTTAACTGGAAAGCACCGATGGTTTTCGCCTCCCCGAGGAGGCGGAAAGTTCTCTTATCGTCAAGAGGAATTGTTTCTCGAGTAAGTTTTGTTCCTTTCCTTTTGATTGTTAAGGCGATGGTCTCTTCAATCACCGTAAGCATCCGCAAACCAAGGAAATCAATTTTTAACATTCCCAATTTGAGTAAAGAATCGTCGTTATACTGGGTGGTGACGACTTCACTGTTTGGTTGTTTTGCTAAAGGAGTAAAATTGGTAATTTCTTCTTTAGCAATAACAATTCCTGCGGCATGGACACCGGTATGTCGTTTTAATCCTTCTAACTTCTGGGCGATTGTAAGAAGATTGTGTATTGATTCGTTTTCTTCAAATTCATTCCGTAACTGGGGCGTAGTCTGTAAAGCGGTGTAAATCGTTGAACCAAAAGGTATAAGTTTGGCAATCCGGTCAACTAAAGGTAAGGGTAAATCAAGGACACGGCCAACATCGCGCACGGCTAAACGCGCGTCCATTGAACCAAAAGTAATAATCTGAGCAACATTTTTTCTTCCGTATTTATTTTTCACATATTCAATAACTTTTTCTCTACCTATATCGGAAAAATCAATATCCAAATCCGGTAGAGTTTTTCTTTCCGGATTAAGGAAACGTTCAAAAAGTAAACCGTATTTCAAAGGGTCAATATTGGTTATCCCGAGAATATAAGCAACTAACGAGCCGGCACCGGAACCCCGCCCCGGACCAACCGGGATATTTTCCTTTTTTGCATACTGGACAAAATCCCAAACAATCAAAAAATATCCAGCGTAACCCATTTTATTAATCAAGTCCAGTTCTTCGCGTAAACGTTTTTCAATTTCCGAAGTAACCTCGGGATAGCGTTCTCTCAGTCCCTGGTAACAAAGATTTTCTAAACATTCTTCAAGAGTAATGTAACCTCCCTCAGGAAGGATGTACTTTGGTAAATAAAACTGGTCAAAAGAAATTTTTAAGTTACATCTTTCGGCAATTTCCAAAGTATTTTTTAACCCTTCCGGACAATAAGAAAATAGACGGTGCATCTCTTCGGGTGATTTATAATAAAATTCTTCGGTCGGGAAACGCAGACGTTCTTTATCGGCAAGTTTCTTGCCCGTCCCGATACAAAGAAGCACATCGTGAGCATAGGCGTCTTCCTTTTTCAAATAATGGCAATCGTTAGTCGCTACTACCGGGACACCCGTTGTTTTACTTAATTCTAAAAGTAAAGGATTGAGTTCTTTTTGTGCGGGCATACTGTTGTCCATCAGTTCCAAAAAGAAATTCTCTTTACCAAAAAGTTGGGAAAAATATTCAATTTTCTTTTTTGCTTCTTCAATCTTCCCGGCAAGAATTAATTTCGGTATTTCACCTTTAATACATCCGGATAAAGCGATTAGACCCTGGCGATATTTTTCTAAAACTTCTTTATCAATCCGTGGACGATAGTAGTAACCTTCCAAATAGCCAATAGTTGCTAAGTTCATTAAATTTTTATACCCGGTTTCGTCAGTCGCTAAAAGCGTAAGATGGTCAGCGATCTCGCCGGATACCCCTCTCTTTATCATTGTCTGCCCGGCGAGGGTGTTATTGAGCGGGGGAAGATTTTTTTTCAAGAAGCGTGATTGTGGGGCAAGATAAACTTCACAACCAACAATCGGCTTAATTCCAATTTCCAGGCAAGCACGGTAGAACTCAATTGCTCCGAACATATTACCATGGTCAGTAATTGCTAAAGATGTTTTTGGGAAACTGCTTACCCAGCGTAAAAGTTCAGCCGGGTTGCCCCGCTCATCAATGAGACGGCAGGCGCCGTCAAGAAGGGAATATTCGGTATGATTGTGTAAGTGGACAAACTCTTTATTCACAAATTTTTAGGTAAATTTTTGGGAAGGGCTAATTTTTATTCCTGGACCCATCGTTGCTGAAAGGGTTATGCTTTTCAAATATTTTCCTTTAACCGTGGGAGGTTTTGCCCGAATAATGGCATCAATTAATGTTTTTGCGTTTTCTACCAGATTTTCTTTTGGAAAAGATATTTTGCCAATAGATGAGTGAACAATTCCGTAAGAGTCAATCTTAAATTCAATCCTGCCCCCTTTAATTTCTTTTACTGCACGGGTGATATCCATAGTTACCGTCCCTGATTTGGGATTGGGCATTAGTCCTTTCGGTCCCAAGATTTTGCCAAGTTTCGCCAAATCTTTCATCATGTCCGGGGTAGCAATTAAACAGTCAAATTCCCTCCATCCTTGACTAATTTTGTTAATTAACTCTTCAGAGCCAACAAAGTCCGCACCGCTCGCTTCGGCTTCTCTAATTTTTTCACCTTTAGTAATTACCGCAACTTTTTTTGTTTTTCCGCTACCGTATGGCAAAACAACCATCCCTCTAACCATCTGCTCAGAATGACGCGGGTCAACACTTAAGTTAATATGTAATTCCACCGTTTCATCAAATTTAGCGTAGGCAGTTTTTTTTGCCAATTCAACCGCTTCCTCTAAACCATAAAGTTTAGTTCTCTCAACCAACTTTACTTTCTCTTGATATTTCTTTCCGCTCATTTTTTTCCTCTTTTTTACTTAAAATGATTACATTGATTTTAGAAGGCGATTACAGAGATAAAGTCAAAAACTCATAATCACTGTAATCAGGTTTTTAATCTGTGTAATCATTCTACTATCTCAATCCCCATACTTTTTGCTGTCCCTTCAACCATAGAAATCGCAGCATTTAAATCGGTAGCATTTAAATCGGGCATCTTAATTTTAGCAATTTCTCTAATTTGTTCTCGTGTAAGTTTGGCTACTTTGTTCCGGTTAGGCTCGCCTGAAGCCTTAACTATGCCAGCCGCTTTTTTTAGCAGTGCGGAAACCGGCGGCATTTTAGTAATGAAACCGAAAGAACGGTCTTCATAAACAGTAATCACTACCGGTATAATCGTACCGAATTCTTGACTTTTTGTCCGTTCATTAAACTGTTTACAAAATTCCATAATGTTCACACCATGCTGTCCTAAAGCGGGACCCACTGGCGGTGCGGGGTTAGCATCTCCGGCAGGAATCTGTAATTTGATTATTGTCTTAATTTTTTTTGCCATCTCGTTTCACCAATTTTCACGAATAAACTCACGAATCTTATCGCGAATTTTCACGAATAAACCATTGTCATTATTCGCATCCATTCGTGATGTGTATTTCTATTCGTGCCGTTATTCGTGTTCATATTTTTTCTACTTGAAGAAAATCTAACTCCACTGGTGTTGGTCGACCAAAAATTGTTACCATAACTTTTAATTTTGCTCGTTCTTCGTTCACTTCTTCAACAATACCAATGAAATGCCGAAAAGGACCTTCAATAATTCTTACTGTTTCACCTTTTTCAAAGAGTACTGCCAGACGTGGTTTAGCAGTCGCTGGTGCTTCCAATAGACCAAGAATATTTTTTACCTCTTCTTCAGGTAAGGGGATAGGTTTTATTCCTCCAAGGAATCCGGTTACTCCGGGTGTGTTTCGCACTGTCCAATAAGTTTGATTGTCAATTGCCATCTGAATTAGTACATAACCGGGAAAAAATTTACGTTTTTTAATTTGTTTCTTATTTTTTCTAATTTCTACCACCTCTTCCGTTGGAATAATAACCCTTGATACTCTATCTTGCAATCCTACATTTGTAATTGTCTTTTCTAAACTTTCCTTTACTTTATCTTCGTAACCAGAATAAGTATGCAAAATGTACCAATTTTTTTCCATTTTTAAACTCCTCTTTAATCTTCACTAATTTGTAATTGGTAATCCGTAATTTTTAATTTTAAATTTTAAAGGATAATCTCTAAAATTTTTGAAAGAACAAAATCTATAAATCCGACAAAAATTGCTACCGCGATGACTAAAATTACAACGACCAAAGTTGAAGCAATCATCTCTTTTCGAGAAAGCCAATTAACTTTACGTAATTCATAATATACTTCTTTAAGAAATTTTATCCCTTGGTTAATCCACTTTTTCATTTTTTAGGCGCAGATTCACGCAGATTTTTAAACCTCGCGGATTGCCGCAGAAAAGTCCACGGGGGAAGAGGGACTCGAACCCCCAGGGCCGGTTTTGGAGACCGGTCGTTTACCAGTTAACGAATTCCCCCTCAAAATCGTGTTCAATAAGGGGATAATCAAGGACTTCGTCCGTCGCAAGTCCCGACCTCCTCTCTGTCGGTCAGCGACCCTTTATTGTGTTCGGTCGCTCGGATCCGCCGATTCGGCGGATTAGTCCGAGACGCCCTCACTGTCAACCCCCTAAGAGGTATTGTCTCCACTGTCACCTCTTTAAGAGGTTTTTGTTCGCGGATATTTGCAAACAATTCGTATTTCATTCGTGATTTTACTTGATTTCCCGGTGAAGAGTATGTTTCCGGCAGAATTTGCAATATTTTTTTAATTCTAAGCGGTCAGGATTTTTTTTCTTATCCTTAGTATAATGG
>Ga0209314_10000431_pt1 | contig 18709 bp, 16 predicted proteins | sample I19B2metaG_FD_184146 | JGI IMG/M metagenome (GOLD analysis project Ga0209314, IMG submission 184146) | Lake sediment bacterial and archeal communities from Gulf of Boni, Indonesia to study Microbial Dark Matter (Phase II) - ​I19B2 metaG... | ecosystem: Environmental > Aquatic > Freshwater >... | reverse complement strand
GCTGTAATTGTCGGCAGAGACAGAAGTAAGCGAGTACTTTTTTGATTCGGAAGATATTATGTTACCATTTTCACCGGTAACGGTATATCCTATTTTTTTCACTGCTGAAAAGCATTCATCCTGTGATTCCCCTTCACGGATATGGATACTTCCCTCCCATCCGAAATAACGGGTGATTGCTGCTCCGGCTATCATCAGAATGAAAGCGAGATGGAAAAGGGCTACCGGAAGTTTATGCTTTCTGAAGAGCTTAAAAATTATGAGCATGCCTAAAAGGTTGGCTGAGAGCAGAATAAGTATAAGCTCGAACCATCTGGTACCATATACCATGTTGTAGGCGGCTGCAGAACCGAAATCATTTTCGAGAAATGTTGCAATTGCCATTGAAAGGGCAAATACTACAAAAAGTATCCCCATTGCTACCGGGGTGAAGAGGTATTTGATATATTTCATAATCGTATAGATTGCTGGTTACTGGGTGCTGGGTGCTGGGTGCTGGGTGCTGGTTGCTGGTTACTGGGTGAAACGGCAAATATAGTTTTATTAATAATATTGTAACAGTACAATTGCAATCAGCATTATCATTCGGGACTGAAACCGGAGAAAAGTCAGCCTTTTTCAGAAAGGTTCAGAAGTTTGCTTTTATCAAGAATTTTAACTCCTGATGTATCTGAACTGATAATGCCGGAATCTTCCATCTCCTTCAGAATCCTGACAACACATTCCTTTGCCATGCTGGTCATCTCACCCAGTTCCTGTCTTGTAAGTATCATCTCAAATTCATCCCTGCCGAAAATATCATGCGATAAATACAAAAGGACATCAGCAAGTCTGCCCGACATTCTTTTCTGGGCCATACTCACCATCCTGTTATGCGATCGGACAGCCCTGCTGCAGTAATCTTCGAGAAGGCTCTCGGCAAAAGCGCTGTTCGTCCGGGATATTTTTTTTAATATATCTGCGCTTACAAAGCAGGCCTGAATTGAAGTTATTGCTGCTACAGAATAATTATGCCGTGAGTTTACATAGGCCCCGGGTCCGAGGACAATATTACCCGGCTTTTCAAGATCAAGTATGAAGTTTTTACCATTAATGCCTTCAATATAACTCTTGGCAATACCTGTTGCCATAAAAAGAGCATTCGATGCAGGCGAACCCTGCTTTATCATTACCTCGCCCGGTTTGAATGTTGTTTCATACCTGTTGGAATTTACTGTTTCCAGTTCGCTTTTTGACAAGAGTTTGAAATTCTTCCATCCCGCTGTACACTTATCACAGATGTTAACAATGTTCTGACCCGCCATATTGATTTACAAATTATTAAGCCTGTGTTATCTACTTATATCAGCAAAGCAAGCCACAAATATCATGAATATAAATGATATTTATCAATACTAATACGAATTTCTATCAATAAATAAAGTTTTAAAAAACATATTTTATTGTTATTATTATAACAGATAAAAATCTTAAATTGCATTAAGAAAAATTTAACTAAACAAACCTGATATGAAAACCCTACTAAAAATTTTATCGCTCTTAACAATTGCGGGGTTCATTCTGACAGCATGCGAAGGTCCTATGGGGCCACAGGGACCTGCCGGAAAAGACGGCACCAACGGCACCAATGGTACCAATGGTACAAACGGTAAAGATGCCAATGAAACCTGCAAGCTCTGCCACAACAAAACAACTGTTGAGGCTGTGGCAACTGAATTTGAATTCTCAAAGCACAAGTATGGTGAAGCGGCATTCGAAGAAGCTGGAAATACCGGATGTTCTCCATGCCATACTCATGATGCATTCCTGTATGTTGTTAAAAATAATGTGCCGACCACATTTGCTCTTAATGCTACCACAGGTAAATATTCAAATAGTTATGCATCTGTCAGCAGCGAAACTCTTGGAGAAATTAACTGCTTTACATGCCACAGCAGCCTTCACACAAACTATGCAGGTACAGAGTTTTCACCTCTTACAACCACAGCTGCTGTTACTATGTCAATGTGGAAAGGGGCAAAGACAATTGACCTTACCCAGGATGGCGGAATGAGCAACCTTTGCATAAAATGCCATCAGCCACGTCCGTTAACGACCAACTCTACTATTTCAAACGGTGATGTTGTTGATTATGCTGACCTGGTTGCAAATCCAACAAATGTTTATTATGATAATACTGTTGGCGCAGCTGCACCGAATAAAATTACTCCATCTTACAGAACACATATTCACTATGGATCGGTTGGTGCTATTTATGCCGGGAAGGGTGGTATTGAATTTACAGGCTCAGAATCCTACACAAGCTCAACCCATACTACTGCTGCTTCATGTAAAGACTGCCACATGGTAACTGTTTCAGGAAGAGCAGGTGGACACACGTTCAAAATGAGAGCCTCTTTAGGTGCATTATCATCATCAACAACCTTTAATTTCAATGGCTGTAATGCAACAGGCTGCCATGCTTCCGCAATAAATTCATCAAACACCACATTCTGGAAAACTCCAAGAACTGAAATTCAGAGTAAACTAAATGCCCTTGCAGCAAAGATAAACTCAATTGGCAGCGGTCCGAAAATCCTTCATACCAATTCAGATGCCGAAGCTAACTTATGGGCAGGTCATACTACTGATAATTATGATGGTTATCTTGACATCTATGATCCTTCTACTAATCCGGACGGAGCGTATAAAAACCCAAATCCGGGAAGCAGCTGGACAAGCGGCAATATCGCTACCAATGATGCATTACCTATTTTCCCATCATTGAAGAATGTTGTTCTTGGCTCAATTATCAATTTCCAGATGGTCCTAAGAGAATACAGCCTTGGCATTCATAATTATGACTATGCTCATGCACTTTTGGTCAACTCGATTGATGCATTGACAGCAGCCGGAATCTGATTTTTTAATTCATAAGACAATTTAAAAGGCGCCTGCAGTGGCGCCTTTTTTTTGTTATGCATCCGAATTTGTATGCCAGCCTCTAAAAAAAAGAGTATAGTCATTAACTTAAGGGTATTTTAAAGAAGGAGATGATAGCAGAAGTTACCCCCCCGAAGCGGGGTTGGCTCTCCTTTAAATGCTAATCTTTCATCACTTATTCAAATAACCTATATATTGAACGGAGAAAGAGATCCCTCGCTTCACTCGGGATGACAAGTAATTTTAGGGTAAAATTGAGGGAAATAAGCGGCGAGCCGCGAAAGTTCATCCTTCATTTAACCTGATTACTGCTGCGGCTCGCCGCTTATTTCCCTCTGTTTCTCAGATAATTATCTGTCATCCCGAAGCGAAGCGAGGGATCTCCTCCTCAGAGCAGGACCATATTTAATAAAAATTGTAACGAATTATAAAAGGGACTCCCAAACCCCCTTTAAATACCTCTTCACTACCCTAGTCTGTATGCTGATCCTTCTCAGATCCTGTACTCAGCTTTTGCCTTCCTTTTGGCATCGATCCGTATTCTTATAAGGCTTATAATTGCAAAGAAATAATGACCCCATACACCGGTAAGAAGTACTGAAAGAGTATAGATCATCCAGTAGGGAGCTCTTGTTGTCCACAGAGCCCTGTGGCTTGTCGGAAGATAATCGGTAGGCAAACCCCAATGTATTTCCTCTCTTTTTTCTACATTCCCGTATGTTGCATTATCAATAAATGCTGCCACAATTGTAAGTATTCCTTCCTTACCACCGGGCAGATCTGAAGGGAATTCAATTGTTCCTGTACCAGTATCGTCAAGTGTAATATCGCCTATCGGAAAGTTGCTGAACATCCTGGGAACAAACACACTGACAGTTTCTCCTGCCACTGGAACTTCTTTCCCGTTTTCAGTTGTTGTGGCTGTGATAGTAACAGTTTTTATGCTGTCCACTTCACTCAGTGTCATATTCAGGACTACTTCCTTAAATGAACCAACTGCCTGCTCATCCTGTGCCTTAATGTTTAGTACCAGAATAAGTCCAACCAGTATTAATGATATTTTTATTGCTTTTTTCATCATGATTGTAATTGATTAGTCCGTTACTTCATAATTTCAATCTTATCCTTCTCCTGCATTTCAGAGATAGAAATGATCGGGGCAATCTTTGAAACCAGCATGAACAGCATTGCAAAGACCGACACGCCTGCAAAGGTTAGAGCCCATTCAATCCAGGTCGGAGCATAGGTTATCCAGTCAGTCCTTACATCCTGTATTGGAAGGAAAGGAGTCTCGAGAGTAGGTATAACAATTATGTAACGGTTGACCCAAAGTGCAAGAAGTGCGATTACTGCAGCTATGGTAATACTTGGTATTGTACGGAACCTCGGGAATGCGATAATTATGCCGGGAAGCAGTATTCCAATGTAGTTAGCAAAAATAAAAAGTGAGTAGTAGTCAGTGAAAAGCTTATCAATAAGGATGGAGTCCATCTTTATTGAGCCATACCATTTTGTAAGGTAATCACTGAAGGTGAAATATCCGTAAAATGCCGCAATTACAGTCAGAAGCACCCCTACATTCACAAAATGACGCTTTGTAATATATTCTTCCAGGTGATAAACCTTCCTGAAGATCCACATGAGTATTATCAGAAGGCCTGTTCCTGAGAAGACTGCCGCAATAACGAAATAAGGTCCGAAAATTGTTGAGTGCCAGCCGGGCTGAAGTGTAACACCAAAAATCCATGCCAGTACGGAATAAACGATAATTGCTATTGCTATAATCATTGCTGCCATAACTGTTCTCGCATTCCTTAGTAAACGGTGCTGATGCTCAGTTCCGGTAAATCCAAGTGAGAGTATTTTATAAAGTTTCTTTTTCCATGGTGCAACATTCAGGTCAGGGTAGTCTCTTAAAATTGCAAAATCCTCAATAAAAGAAAGATACAGATAAATGAAACATCCTACCAGGTCAGTACAGATTGCTATCACGTCCCAGGTTATTGGCGACTGAATACGGGGATACATAAAAAGATAATGGAGCCTGTCTAGGCGTCCTATACAGAAGAAAATGAAGAAGGGTCCTATCACAAGGGAGATAACTGTAATCAGCTCGGCCATTCTGATGATAGGCTTTCTCCAGCCTGTATGAAACAGGTGAAGAACTCCTGAAATAAGAGCGCCTGAATAGCTGAGACCCATGAAGAAGATAAAGTTCACGATATAGAAACCCCATACTACATTGTCTCTCATACCGGTCACAATATGACCCTTGTCAATTTGCTGGATAAGTCCATAGATACCAACTACAAAAAAGGCAAGAAAGACAAAAAAGGTTATGTACCATTTAATGCTTGTATTCTCAATTTCAGGAGTAAGATCGGCGATAAGTTTCTTGTCGGCTTCCATCATGAATAGGATTAAATAGTTAAATGACTAACGTGGTCCAACATTTTTATACCTTCCGGTAATTGTTTCATCAGCTCCTTCCAATCCCATTTCAACAGGAAACTCCCTGTTTGTCGGCGGCAAATAATAAACACTTGGAAGGGTACCAAGGTCTTCCTTGTATCTGTAACCGGCCCTGTCTGTCATAAGCTTGCTGAACCTTACAGTTTCAACACCGTTAGTAACGGTATCCTCCATAAGGTCACCGAAATAAAGAACACCCATTGGGCATGCCTGCACGCAGCGGGGCAGCACTCCCTTACGCAGATTATCAGCACAGAATACACATTTACCGACTGTTCCCTCAACAGGAGGTATATTTGTTTCAGGGTCGTAAACATGATCCTCCGGAACCTCCACTTCAGGATCCTTCCAGTTGAATACACGGGCCGAATAAGGGCAGCCTGTCATGCAGAATTTACAGCCAATGCAGCGCTGGTTATCGACAAGAACAATACCATCGGGACGTTTATAGGTAGCACCCACAGGACATACGCTTACACACATAGGTTTATCGCAGTGAAAGCACGGGCGCGGAAACCAGTATTTGGCAGTAAGGTTATCATCCTGAAGCATATAGATTTTCATCCATTCATGATCTTTAGGTAGCATATGACCCTCCTGGCAAGCATCAACACATGCACGTGCATTTGCACATTTGGAAAGGTCAACTACCATTGCGAACTTCCTGTTGGGAAGTCCCTTTTTAGCCTCGCTCTTAACCTCAGCCTGAATTTCCCGGTCTGTCCCGGCTGGTTTAATATCGCTCTGATCAACTTCCACAAGTGTTCCGTCAGGCGAAAGAAGCTTTACAGTTTTACCTGATTTAGCATTTGCCTCATTTCCGTCAAATAATGTTGCTTTGGCAACACCAGCAACAGATACTGCACCAACGCCAATTCCAACATTTCTTAGGAAATTCCTTCTCGATGATTTGCCGGTTTCGTTATTTTCCATCTTCCTGATAAGTTTTAATAAAGAAAAAAATCCTGTGCAATTCAGCAGAAGATCTTAATGATCTTCAAGGTCATAATGGTCTTCAGTTGCATGATATCCTGTAATCATTCCCCTGAAGAGTGAGCCGGGTTTCTTTCCGAGTGTACAGGTATATATATGGATAATCATGAATAATGACAGGAAAAATCCCATTGTAATATGCAAAAGATCAGTAAGGAGCATGCCACTGATCCCCATAAATCCGTCAACAACCAGTTCAGGGAAAAGCAATCCTATCCCTGAAATAATAACAAGCGGCAAAGCCAGGTACATGGTGAGAACGTAGGAGATTTTCTGAAGAGGATTAAACTTTCTTTCCATGGTTACCGGGAAAGGATGGTTTTCCCCCTGGAACATTCCCCAGGAATAAAATCTCAGCTGTTTGAAAAGGTCAGAAAAGAAATTATCTCTTTTGATATTATAGTAACGTCCGTTTCTCGTAATGATGTTTCCGGCCACAAAAAATATATAATTGACAGTAAGGATTATTGCAGAAATATTATGCCACCTGACTGATTCTTCAAATCCCACCACAAGAACGTAATCCTTTTTACCGGTATATTGCATGCTTAAGCCAGTAATAATAAGGATTATGAACAATATTGCGTTCAGAACATGCCAGAGTCTTATCCATTTAGGGTAAAGGTACATTTTGTCTGCTTTAATTGTATTTGTTATTTTCTTTTCGGATCCTGAAGAAGATATGAATACCTATGACTAAGAGTGCACCTCCGAAAATCAGGAGGCTCAGTATATTTAGATATTCATTCCTGTTTGCCCCTATCACATATGACTGGTTCAGGATTATTCCGTTAAAGAAACCATCGCGCCTCTGTTCCTTCGATTCAAACTTATAGAGCGATGCCATCAGCATCGAGTTCTGTGAATGACATTCGTTGCACCGCTTAACAGCCTCTTTCTTAGGTTTTATAAGATGGGCAACAGGAATGTTTTCGTTTATCTGGGTATGACACTCTATGCATCTGACGTTTGCCCAGTGGGCCGACTGATTAGGAAGCCATTCATGGCTCCTGATAACATTTATCTCTTCCCTGTCGGTAAGAAGCTGGAAATGATTATAATCCGAATGACAGTTAAGGCAGATTGCATTGTCATATGCTATGGTTTCCTTAATATTCTCTTTTGTCCTTTTGCTTATCCTGTAAGTATGAGGATCATGGCATCCATAACATGAGAAACCATCTTCTTCAAGCTTAAAATGAATGCTTTGTTCATACTCCTCAGTGATCGCATCAAAATGGTAGGTCTCATCACCGCCATGACAATCGATGCAATTTAGCTTTGCTTCCATCCTTAACTCTCCCGGATGAGGGAAAGTGGCATATTCAGTTGAATGGCAATCAGTACAGCTGAAGCTTTTGTGATTCGACTTGTAAAACTCTTCCTTTCTTACAATCCGTTCATAGAACATCAATGCTTTAATCTCATGACCCAGTGATTCGTTCGTATAGCTGTATTTAGACTGGCCATGACATTTAAAACAACGCTGATTATCCTCTTCATATGGAGACACAAAGGCTGCAGTATCCTGAATAACCGTATCGGACTGTGAAACGAAAGATCCTGAGAATTTTGCTGAAACCGGAGAAATGAGTATAAGCAGGAATGTTATCCTGAAAATCAATAATTTCATCCCTTATTACTTAAACAGTTAGAACCTTACAGTAATATTGAAGCCCACAAGAAATTCCCAATCGGTAAGATCATTGGTATTATAAAGCAGGTTATACTGATTGATAATATTGGAATAGTTTGTCACAAAAAGCTGGAATGCATGTGTTGGAGTATTGATTTCCCAGCCCAGTGCCAGGTTTGGCTTCGGATGATCTTCATCGGAAAGATCCTGCTTTGTAAGCAACTGGTCGTATTCTAACATAATTGAGTGATTGCCAACAAAATTATAACGTCCACCAGCATGAATTCCAAGATTGAAATTCTTGTAACCTGTTGTATCTGAATATATAGGAACAGAGTTAAAGTAGGCAGCAGAGGGAGCAACCTGCAATGAAAGCTTCTCCCCGAATTTTCTTGCAATAATCAGTTGTGTGAAATATGAAAGCCTGTGCATGAATTTATAACTTTCCTCAGGACCGAAATTTTCATCGGCCCTGGCATCAATAACCATGTTCCCATAATAGGATAAGGATACCGGCATACTGTTATCAGCAGTCTGCCTGAGGATCGCATATTTCCACTGAATATCCTGGAGTTTATAGTCCTTGGTTGTTCCAGCACCTAACATAATGCGGTCAGAAATTCCGTAATTAAGCCCCAGCCTGGTGTTGGCAGCGCCGTATATACCATAAAGGTTTTTTATGTCCTCGATAAGGCTGAACCTGTGGTGTATCATAAGCTCAAGGCCGCCTTTGTATGGTGATACAACTGTTTGATTCTCAATTAGTGTGGCTGCATTGAAAGTATTTGTTACCAGTTCCGGACCAGCTGTCTCCTCCTGTGAGAACACCGGAACAAGAATTAATGATAATGACAGAATGATTAAAATCTTTTTCATTTTCTTTGGTATTATCAGGTTTTATTATTTTTTATTATTCTTTGCCCCCTGGGCTATCCACAGGTAAATAGTATTCTTATCTGCCTGGGTTGTCATTGATGAGTGGCTGCTTGAAGTAATCTGCTTATAGAGTTTACTTTCTGCAGCAGGAGGATTTACATATCCCCCATCAGTAAGAGATTTATACGAATTCTCGGCTCGCAGGTCAGGTGGTCTTGTACCCTTGTGACATGAAATACATTTTGCATCGAAAATTGGTTGAACCTCCTTACTGAATGATACATAATTTGTGGTATCAGTACCTCCTGTATCAACAGGTGGCAATGTCTCAACCCTGAACGTATATTTTTCACAGGATGAAAAATAATACACACCTGCAACAATGCAGATCAACAACAGTAAATTCTTCAATATTTTTGTCATCTGTTTCAGGTTTAAAATATATGTTGTTAATTTTTTCACAAATATATTTTATTATCCTGACAACAGAACTTCACTATGGGATATATTTAATATTCTGCGATGCTCTTTAACATCCGCAAAATTGACAAATATCAATCGGTATGATGATATTAATGTTTATTAACTAAGCGGCAGGAGATGCAGGTATCAGATTATTGCTTCTTGTAGTATGTGAGTACCTCAGGCATAGCTTCCTTAATCCTTTGAATACGGGTTGCATCGGAAGGGTGAGTGCTCATGAATTCAGGAGGTTTCTGGCCTCCCACCACACTCATTCTTTCCCAGAATTCCACAGCTGTCTGAGGATCATACCCGGCCATAGCCATGAAAATCAGGCCAAGCTTGTCAGCTTCCAGTTCATGTTCGCGTGAAAAGGGTAACATAACACCATATTGAGCACCCAATCCATATGCAGATCCAAATATGGCTTTTGTCTGCTCAGGTTTTTCTTTAATCGCTTCACTCAGGACAACACTTCCGAACTGTGCAAGCATTTCCTGACTCATCCTCTCATTCCCGTGACGGGCCACTGCATGTGCTATTTCATGACTTACAACTACAGCAAGCCCGTTCTTGTCCTTTGTCAATGGAAGAATTCCGCTGTAAACCACAACTTTACCTCCAGGCATACACCAGGCATTAGGTGTTGTATCATTTTTTACAAGGTTGAATTCCCACTGGTAACCTTCCAGCCTGGATGAGAGATTATTATCGCTAAAATACTTAATGACAGCCTGTGAAATGTTTTTGCCCACCTCCTGAACAAGTGCAGAATTTGCCTTGTCGGTCGAGATAGGATTTGTTTTCATAAATTCTGAATAGCTGTTGAATGACATTGATATCATTTCAGATTCAGGTACCAGGCTCAGTTGTTTTCTTCCTGTGAGTGGAACAGTACTGCATGAAATAAAAAACATAGCTGCAAGGATAATTGCAAATAATGTTTTAAATAATATTCTCATTTTAAGCTGGTTTGGTTAGGTATAGTAAGCATAAAGATACAAAAATGATTCCTAGACAAAAAAGAGATTTTTTCTTAAAATCTCCTTTTTAAATTCCACCCCTAAATCCCCCAAGGGGGACTTATTGAAAGACAGCAACTTATAAAGCCCCCCCTGGGGGGTTGGGGGTAAATCGAATATTCAGGTACTTACTTAATTTTTGCTACAATATCAGAACTTATAGCAATTATCAGCGATAAGCTTGTCGGCAATTCTCCTCCTGGCATCCTTCACATTAACACATCCTACCTTTGTAAGGTTATCTATTGCCTTATGCAATGCCTCACAAGATTCTGATGAACAGAATGTGCACAAAGCGTCAAATGCTGATTTTCTGATTATTGCAGCCGTCTCGGAAATATTGATATCGAGCATATCCTTGTAGAGAGCAACATCACCTTTCATTGAAGCCAGTTTTTCAACCCTCAGGGCCAGAGATTCGGAAACATAAGTTTCCATCATCATGTCGGCAATATTATTCAGTACTTCCTGTTCATTCACAAGGTTTTTCTGGAAAGTTTTATTTGCACCGTGAATACAGATAAGTATTGCCTTTTTGAAATTCTTAATGTACCTGTATTTCTGTTCGAAATAGCTTTCACCATCCTTTTTGCCGCTTGTTATATTATTCAGATCTGAATAGAGTTTTTCAGCTTCCCCGAACAGGTCAAAATCATTTTTCATGGCGCGCTTCATGGCGGTATCAACAACCAGAAGACGGTTAATCTCATTGGTGCCTTCAAATATCCTGTTTATCCTGGAATCGCGATATCCTCTTTCAACTGCCATTTCAGCTGAATAACCCATCCCACCATGAATCTGAACTGCCTCATCTGCAACAAAATCGAGCATCTCTGAACCCACAACCTTCAGTATGGCTGCCTCAACTGCATAGTGACTTATCGACTCAATCGAAGCTCTTCCGTAATCACCGCAATCGACAGTCATCTTCTTCATAAGTGAATCAACATCATTACTTACCCTGTATACGGCCGATTCACTTGCAAACAGCCGGATGACCTGCTCTGCCATTTTATGTTTAATGGCTCCGAATGTTGAAATAAGAACGCCGAACTGCTTTCTTTCGTTTGCGTATTTAACCGAATCAGTAATGGCTTTTTTCGCAGCACCTATCACATTGGCTCCAAGCTTAAGACGTCCCATGTGCAGGATACTTAAAGCCACCCTGAATCCTTCTCCCCTCTTGCCAAGCAGGTTTTCCACCGGAACCTTTACATCGTTAAAATATATCTGGGCTGTTGATGAGCCTTTAATACCCATTTTATGCTCATCGGGACCGATAACAACTCCCGGATATTTGCTCTCAACTATGAATGCACTTAAAACCCTGTCGGTGTCGATTTTCGCAAAGACAACAAGTGTATCGGCAAACCCTGCATTGGTAATCCACATTTTCTGTCCGTTAAGGATATAATGTTTCCCGTCTTCGGTAAGCTTAGCATTTGTTTTGCCGGAGTTGGCATCACTTCCTGCTCCCGGCTCGGTAAGACAATATGCGCCAAGATACTCCCCTGTTGCGAGTTTGGTCACATAACGCTGACGCTGATCCTTGTTTCCATAATACATTATAGGAAGTGTTCCGATACCGCAATGAGCCATGTAAGCAACGGAGAATGAATAACCTGCACCTGTGGTTTCAGCTACCAGCATCTGTGTTACAAAAGACTGACCGAATCCTCCAAACTCTTCCGGAATAGATACTCCCATTAATCCAAGTTCACCTGACTTTTTCAGGATTGACTTCATAAGCTCCCTGTCGCTTTTCTCAACCTGCTCAAGATTTGGATATACTTCAGCTGCAAGAAAATCGCTGCATGTCTGGGCTATCATCTTCTGTTCCTCATTGAACTCCTCAGGTATGAAAGCATCTTTGGAATCAATTTCACTTACAAGAAATTCACCGCTTTTTAAAAGTTTTCCGTTTTCCATTGTTGTATGATTAATATTTTAATTGCCGATCCTGATCGTTATTGGTTTTCATAATTCAAGTGACTGCACAATCAATTCTGCTATGTCATAGTTCTTAATCTCCTCTTCCCTGTTCTTGTATTTCAGGCCATCGGTAAGCATTGTCATACAGAACGGACATGCAGTTGCTATCACCTTAGCTTCGGTCTTCAGCGCATCCTCTGTTCTTTCAATGAATATCTCCTTTTCTCCTTTTTCCGCCTCTTTGAACATCTGTGCTCCCCCTGCTCCGCAGCATAATGCAAAGCTTTTGTTCCGTTCCATCTCAACCATATTGCCTGTCAGTTTTTTCAGTATGGAGCGTGGTTCATCATATATGTCATTGGCTCGTCCGAGGTAACATGGATCATGGTAGGTTACAGTAACATTCTTAAGTGATTCGGGTTCAATATTGAGCTTTCCCTCTTCAATTTTTCCGTTAATGAATTGAAGGTAATTTATCACCTCATATACTCCGCCAAGGTCGGGGTATTCATTCTTAAAAATGTTAAAGCAGTGAGGACAGATTGTGATAATCTTTTTCACTTCATACATTTTAAAGATCTCTATAACCTGTAAAGCCTGCATCTGGTAAAGCATTTCGTTGCCTGCTCTTCTGGCCGGATCGCCTGTACAGGTCTCTTCCTTCCCAAGGACAGCATAGCTTACATTCAGATGGGTGAGTATTTTGGCAAAGGCCCTCACAACCTTTTTATACCTGTCGTCAAAAGCGCCTGCGCAACCTACCCAGAAGAGGTATTCAGGCTTCTCGCCTCTTGCAAAGAGGTCTGCCATTACAGGGATTTCTATTTTCCGGGTTTCCATATTTTGTTATCCTTTTTGTTACACAGAGTTACACAGAGAAGCACAGAGTCCCGATAGCTCCCGATAGCTATCGGGACGGGACACAGAGATTATTTAATCAATATTTCTAAATCCTTTGCCCAGTTAAGCCTGTCTTCAGCAGAATACTGCCATGGTGCTCCGTTGTTTTCTATGTTATTGAATACCGCCTTGAGCTCACCGGGAGCAGAAGCCTCCTCCATCACAAGATACCGTCTCATGTCGACAATAAGTGTAGGATGGTTTATATTAATCGGACACTCTTTGGCGCATGCATTACATGTAGTACAAGCCCACAATTCCTCTTCTGAAATAAAATCCCTGAGAAGAGAACGGTTATCACTGAAATCCCTTCCGTTTTTAACCATCAGGGGGCCTTTCTCCTTCATCCTTGCCCTCAGATCCATCATTATCTTCCTGGGTGACAATTTCTTTCCGGTAATATTTGCAGGGCATACTGAGGTACATCTCCCGCATTCTGTGCATGATAAGGAGTCAAAATAATTTTTCCATGAGGCATCTTCAGCATCCTTTACACCAAATCTTTCCACAGGAGTTCCTTCCGGAACTGCAGCAAAAGCTGTTGAAGGGTCCATCATCAGCTTCACTTCGCGGGTTACATTATCCATATTAGGCAGCTTTCCAAGCGGTTCAAGTCTCGACAGAAAAACATTGGGTACAGACATGAATACATGAAAATGCTTTGAGTAAGGGAGATAATTGGCGAAGAAAAATATCATAAGTATATGTGTCCACCAGGCCGTTTCAAACAGGATCTTAAGACTATGAGCACTCATTCCGCTAACTAACTGGAGAAAAAGTCCTGCAACAGGGTATATTCCCTCAACTGTTCCTCCTTCACTAATAACATATCCGACATAGCCAATATTCATGGCCATTAGTGACAACATCAGGAGTAGTATAAGGGAGAGAGATATATTTGCATCCCTGTGCGATCTTTTTTTCATCTCAATGCCTTCAAATCGCTTTATATGAAAGAAGAGACGGCGAGCCAGGAAAATAATTATTGAGATGGCAACAATAAGTGCAAAGATATCCCCTGATGCCATGAGGAAATTATAAACCGGTCCCAGACCCTTAAGTACTTTTTCGGTTCCTGTAAGACCATCGATCACCATCTCGATACTTCCGAATAGGATCACGCAAAAACCCCAGAAAACAAGTGCATGTGCAAGGCCGATTACAGGTTTCCTGAATATTTTTGTCTGGCCCATGGCAACTTCAAGGGTAACCATTAACCGCTTTCCGAAATCCTTTACGGGGAGAGCAGGTCTTGTAAACCTGAAGAAGCTTATCAGCCTGTTTATTGTATAAGAAAATATCCCGATGGTTATCAGTAAGGTAACTGCGAAGATGATTTGTTTTATCATAAGAACTTTATCTTTTGTCCTTTAGGAACACTTTCTATCCACCTTTTACCCCCAACCCCCCAAGGGGGGCTAAGATATTAAAGTCCCCCCTGGGGGATTTAGGGGTTTTATTTCTTTAATTCTTTTACTGCCTCCACAAGTTTCGGGAGCACCTTAATTGCGTCACCAACAATTCCGTATTGAGCTGCTTCGAATATTGGAGCATCCTTGTCAGTATTGATAGCAACAATGTATTTTGAGGAGCTTATTCCTGCCAGATGCTGGGTGGCTCCTGAAATACCGACGGCCACATAGAGGTTGGGGGCAATAATCTTACCGGTCTGACCGGTATGTTCACCATGAGGTCTCCATCCTTCATCAGAAACCGGTCTTGAACATGCGGTTGCACCTCCGAGCAGATCAGCCAGTTCGACAAGCGGGCTCCAGTTGTCAGGCGATTTCATTCCACGACCTCCAGATACCACAATGTCAGCATCGGTAAGAAGCATTTTTCCTGTCTGCTTTTCCACATTTGTTACTGTGGTTTTCACAAGTGAGCCATCAATATTGACGCTAAGGTTTTCAATTGTTGCAGTATTTGAAGCCGGAACAAGATCAAATGAATTCTGTGAAAGGGTAAGGATTTTTACATCCGATTTAATTACAAGGTGTGCAAATGCATTACCCGAATAAGTTCTTTTATAAACAGTAAAGGGACTGAGGTTTACCGGTAACTTACTCACACCCGATCCCACGCCTGCTTTGAGCCGGACTGATAAGCGGGGGGCAACTGCTTTTCCAGTGTTATTGTTGGCAATCACAATGACTTTAGAACCCTCTTTGCCTGCAACCTCTGCAATTGCTGATGCGTATGCCTGGCTGTCGAGGTTAACAAGATTATCATTGGTCAGGCTTACGATCTTTGATGCGCCATAATCGCCAAGTTTCCTGAGTTCCGGTTCATCAACCCTGCCGATAGAGACTGCAGTAACGGAAGTGCCTGTCATTTTTGCAACACCTGCTGCATACGAAACAAGTTCGTAAGAGAGCTTCTTGAATTTCCCGTCCCAATTCTCTGTATAAACTAGTACTGACATATCTTTGAGATTTACTGTTTCTGATTATTAAATTACTTTAGCTTCGTTTTGTAAAAGCTCAATAAGCTGACGCGGATTCTCGGCATCGATAAACTTACATGCAGCCCTCGGAGCCGGTTTCTCAAATTCAAGTACCTGTGTCAGAGGTTCAACAGCAACAGGTTCAAATACCTTAACAGGCTTTGTCCTTGCCATCATAATCCCGCGCATAGCTGCAATTCTGGGTTCTTTCGCAATTCCTTTCTGAACAATAACGACAAGGGGTGCAGGAACTGTTACAGTCTCTTTTCCACCGTCAATCTCACGTGTAAGAACAGGCTGTCCATTTTCAAATTTAATTCCGGAAACAGCCGAAACTGAAGGAGTCCCAAGGAATTCCGCAAGCATTCCTCCTACTGTTGATCCGTTGAAATCGCTTGATTCAATTCCGCAGAAAATTAAATCGAACTGCTCTTTTTTAACCACTTCGGCAATCTGAGCTGCAGTAAAGTAGGCGTCGAGAGGTTCTGCATTTACCCTGACTGCATCATCGGCACCTATTGCGAGCGCTTTACGGATAGTTGGCTCTGCTCCTGCCGGGCCGACATGTGCAACTGTCACTGATTTTATTCCGTTAGCGGCATCATCCTTAAGCTCAAGTGCGCGGGTAAGGGACAGTTCATCCCAGGGATTTATTACCCACTGAATGCCGGTAGTGTCAATTGAAGTGTTTCCCTCTGCAAATTTGATTTTTGTCGTTGTGTCGGGAACATTACTGATGCAAACCAGAATTTTCATTTAGTTTTATTTATTTGTTATTATACTTATAATTAGCAGTTTAAAGAAGTTTTATTTCTGAATAAGAAACATAACGGCGGCAAATATAATAATTTATGATTCACCACCAAATCTACTTAATTGTTATGTAAAACTATATTCGAAATCAGTGATTAATGTAAATAACTGATTTTATTGTATTTAAAATTATCAACAAATAGAAATATTATAATCAGTCGATTTATTTAACCGCAAAGAACGCTAAGATTTCACAAAGGACGCAAAGTCAAAATTACTTACAATAAAATCTTTGCGGGCTTTGCGTAAACTCTTTGCGAACTTTGCGGCTAATGTAAAATATTTTTAAATACCTTCGGAGCGCCTTAATAAACAACAGGCTCTATAAGATTGAAAAGTAAATTCAGAGTATACGGTGCAGTTATCCTGGCAATGATTTTCTGGGCATTTTCATTCATCTGGTTCAAGATGGCAAATGAAGATTTCCGGCCAATAACGGTAGTCTTTCTCCGGCTTGTCTTTGCCATTATCCTGTTGACAGCATACCTGGTCTATACAAAACGCTTTGTAAAAATAAGGAAGAGTGACTACAAACTTTTCTTCCCGATGGCTCTGTTCGAACCTTTCATCTATTTCCTGGGTGAAAGCTACGGTCTGACATTTGTATCTGCAACAGTCGGTTCAGTGCTGATTTCAACCATTCCTGTTTTTGCTGCTATTGGTGCAAGGCTGATTTTTAATGAGAGACTCAGTATTCTGAATTATTCCGGTATTATTCTGTCCTTCATTGGAGTGGTAATATTTGTCCTCAATAGGGATGGCAGCTTTTCATACAGTCCTAAAGGAATAGCACTGATTTTTGTGGCAGTCTTCTCTGCGGTCGGTTATAACCTTACACTGAGCCGGCTTGTTGATCATTACAGTCCTATCTATATTGTAAATGTGCAGAATATTATTGGCTTAATACTTTTCCTTCCTTTGTTTATCATTATGGAGCTTAAGCCATTTATGGAAATAACATTTAACTTTAAAATGTTCATACCGGTTATACTGCTTGCAGTCTTTGCATCATGTGCTGCCTTTATTCTATTTGCATTTTCTGTAAGGAATCTTGGTCTTATGAAGGCAAATGTTTTTACCAACAGCATTCCTCTTTTTACGGCATTTTTTTCCTTTCTGCTCCTTGGTGATATGCTTACTGTTCAGAATCTGATCGGTATGGTGATAGTTATTTCAGGACTTTACATGTCACAGATCAGGGGACGCGTTGAACCTCCCGATGAAGCTTTGACACTTACCGGAAAAACAGCATAGAACTTTAGGCTTCAGGCGACAAGCGTCGGGTTTTAAATACCGGCAAGCAGCACCCGGCACAAAAGCCAGAACTATGGAACCATATTTTGAAGAAGTAATCGGTAATCAGTAATCAGTGATCGGTGTCAGCAAGACCGATTACCGAATACCGATTACTGAATACCCTTTTACTCGACGAGCACCTTCCTCACCGCCCTGAACTTATCGAGCGACAGGTTAATCAGGTACATCCCGTTCGGCTGGCCTGACAGATCTATCTGACTCATAAAGTGTTCTGTTGACTTGTCGAATTTGATATTCAGAATCTTGCTTCCGTTTTGTGTGATGATGTCAATTACAAGCTCCCCGAATACATTATTGTTCATTTCTATTGTAAAGAGTCCTGTAGTTGGATTGGGGTAGATCCTGACATCTTTGAACGGATCAGGCTCTTCAATGCCAACAATATCAGGTATTGTCTTTTTGTCACTGAAGGAGAAACACTTTCCGTCATTTGATATTGCAACCCGGTAAGTTCCCATATTCTGGCCTGCCAAATAAACACTTTTGTTATCAGCGGTTGGAATATGGTCACCATTATAAAACCATTTATATTGTTCAGCTTTTGAAGAGGTTGATAAAATCCAAATGGTTGGCCCCTTTGCAGTTAAATCGGGTTTTGGTAAAGCAGCAGGGAAGACTATTTCAGCCAAAGCCCTTTCGCTGGTACAAATATCAACAACTGCTTCAAGGTAATAATTACCCGATTCGGTAACTTCAATTGAAGTAGCATTGCTTAAAGGTGTTTCGTTTTTATACCATTGATAAGTGTAACCGGGGACTAAATTATCAACAGATAATACAGGAGGATTATCCCCAAGGCAATCATCTTTTTTATAGGTACCGGGATCAATATCGGGTCTGGCCGGTTTCGCCACTACTTCTATCGCAACAGGCTCGGCAGTCAGTTTACAACCGGCAAGATTTAACTCAACTGTATAA
>Ga0209314_10000430_pt1 | contig 18729 bp, 12 predicted proteins | sample I19B2metaG_FD_184146 | JGI IMG/M metagenome (GOLD analysis project Ga0209314, IMG submission 184146) | Lake sediment bacterial and archeal communities from Gulf of Boni, Indonesia to study Microbial Dark Matter (Phase II) - ​I19B2 metaG... | ecosystem: Environmental > Aquatic > Freshwater >... | reverse complement strand
GGAGTATCCCGTTTAAAAATAAACGTGTTATTATTCTCCCCGAACCTGAAGAAGAAGAGGATGAAACAGGTACCGGACAGAATCGAGAAAATATGAACCTCAGGGATTTCAGTTAAAATACTACCCCTAAATGCCGCCAAAGCGGCACTTGCCTGCCTTCTAAAGCCCCCCTTGGGGGGTTGGGGGTTTATTCAGGTTTCCTGCTGAACAGATACAATCCGAGGAAGGTAATAAGACCATTCACAAGAAGCAATTCAAAGCCGAACTTATATCCGTTGAAAAGTGATTCTGAATTGCTGCTCAGGATGTAACAGGCTACCGGAGAGAATACTGCAATATAAGGAGTTATCTTATCCTTTACAATTCTCCTGGTAAAGAGCCCGAAAGAATAAAGGCCGAGCAATGGACCATATGTATATCCTGCGATGGTGAACAACTTATCAATCACCGCCTTGTCATCGAGCATGCCAAATATCAGGACTGCAATAAAAAAGACAAAAGCAATCGAAAGGTGAACAATATACCTTATCCTCGTTTTTGCCTTTTCTGTTAAATGTTTGTGTTTATCAAGTCCAAGAAAATCAATACTAACAGATGTTGTAAGGGAGGTCAAAGCTCCATCAGCGCTGGGGAAGGCAGCTGATATCAGTCCTATAAAGAAAACAAGGCCTGCAACCGGTCCAAGATACTTTACAGCTACAGTGGGAAACATCTCATCACTTGTAGCAACTGATATGCCTCTCGCCTGAACATAGATAAGCAGTATTGCCCCCAGGAAAAGAAAAAGAAGATTTACAAATATCAGTATTCCGCTGAATGTGAACATATTCTTCTGTGCATCTCTTATATTCCTGCAACTCAGGTTTTTCTGCATCATCTCCTGATCCAGACCAGTCATGGTGATTGTTATGAACATTCCGCTGAAGAACTGTTTCAGGAAGAACCTTTCATTAGTCCATTCAGTGATAAACATTGTGGAAGCTGAACTGTTTTTAACCTGTGTAAAAAGACCGGATAGAGAAATATCAAGGTCTTTGCTGATATATATCACTGACAGAACAACAGCCAGAAGCATAAAGGTAGTTTGAAGCGTATCGGTCCAGATAATAGTCCTGATCCCACCCTTCAGTGTATACAGTATTATAAGAATAATGAATATCAGAACATTGATCCAGAAAGGGACATTCCACTCATCAAAGACAAATATTTGCAATACACTTATTACCAGATACATTCGCAAGGAAGCCCCAAGTGTTCTTGAAATAATAAAGAATCCTGCTCCTGTCTTATAGGACCAGAATCCAAAGCGCTGATCGAGATAAGAATATATCGATGTCAGCTTAAGCTTGTAGTAAAGAGGCATAAGAACGGTTGCAATCACAAAATAACCGAAAAGGTATCCAAAAACAACCACCATATAGCTGAACTGGGTATCCTTCACCCAGCCCGGTAATGACATAAAGGTTACTCCTGACAGAGATGCTCCTATCATCCCATACGCTACAACAAACCACGGGGAAACCTTATTCCCGATAAAAAACGACTGATTATCGGCTTTCCTGGCTGTTATCCATGTTACCAGGAATAATAAAAGTGTATAAACAAGGAAAATAGAGAGGATTAGTATGGGAGTCATTGTAATATGTTTGTTCTGCAAGATTATAAAAAAAAGCAAGACAGAAAAATCCGGCAATTTAATATATCACCATAAAATTGAATTATTTTTGTTCCAAAGAAAAAGTAGATGAGTTATACCGAATTTCCTTCAAGGCTTCTTGAAAATGCAGTTAATGAATTTGCATCTCTTCCGGGGGTTGGAAGGAAGACAGCATTCAGGCTGGTCATGAATCTCCTGAGAAGAAATGCAGACGATGTAAAAAGATTCGGTGAAAGCATTATTAAGCTGCATGGTGAAATTCATTACTGCAAAATATGTCATAACATCTCTGACACGGAGATCTGCAATATCTGCAGTGATGAAAAAAGAGACCCATCAGTTGTGTGCGTGGTTGAAAACATTCAGGATGTTATGGCTATTGAAAATACAAGACAATTCAGAGGGATGTATCATGTTCTGGGAGGAATAATTTCTCCGATCGATGGAATAGGTCCCGCTGATCTCCGCATTGACAGCCTTGAGGAAAAAGTTAAGAACGGAGGAATATCCGAAGTAATTTTCGCATTAAGCACCACAATGGAGGGAGATACAACTAATTATTACCTCTATAAAAAACTTAACAGGTATAATATCACTCTCACTACTCTTGCAAGGGGGGTAGCAATCGGAGATGAACTTGAATATACTGATGAAATCACCCTTGGACGGGCAATTAATAACCGGAATCCTTATCAGCAATAATGGATCTTTCGGTAATAATTGTCAGCTTTAATGTGTCAGGATATCTGAGGGAGTGCCTGAAAGCGGTTAATATCGCAACTAAAACCATTGATAGTGAAATATTTGTAGTTGACAACAACTCTTCCGATGACTCATGCGAAATGGTTACTAATGAATTCCCCCGGGTCACTCTTATCAGAAACAAGACAAATGAAGGATATGCCAGGGCAAACAACCAGGCCCTCAGGTTATCAAGTGGAAGGTATGTACTGCTTTTAAATCCTGACACTCGGGTAATGAGCGATACTTTTATCAGGTGCATTGATTTCATGGAATTAAATAAAGATGCCGCTGCATTAGGTATAAAAATGATCGATGGCGACGGTGAATTCCTGCCTGAATCAAAAAGATCACTTCCAACAGTAAGTTCAGCATTTTTCAAAGCATTCGGTTTCTCGGCATTATTCCCGGGGATAAAGCTCTTTAACAAATATTATCTTTCATCTACCGGACCCGATGAAACAACTGTAACAGAAGTTATTGCAGGTGCATTTATGTTTATAAGGAAAGTTGTACTTGACATTACAGGATTACTTGATGAGGATTTCTTTATGTATGGTGAAGATATTGACATGAGTTACAGATTCATAAAGGCGGGATACAGGAACTATTATGTTCCTGAAGCAGTTGTTACACATTACAAGGGATGCAGCACTCCAAGAGATAATTATGATGACATCCTCAATTTTTACAGTGCAATGCGGATATACCTTGATAAAAGAAGGGAAGAAGGGCTATTCAGGTTTAGCTATTCAATACTTTTCACCGGTATTTTTATCAGGGAATCGCTTGCACTCCTCAACCGATTTATTAAGCTCCGCTTCATCAGATAAATTCTTTTCCCTGCTCCTCTTGCAGGCAACAAATTCTCACTCTGCTTGTTATTAAGAAACAGGATAATTCGTAAATTTAATGTTTATACTTTCATTAGAAGAGACATGGCAAGGATGAATGTTACATTACCGGCAATGGGCGAAGGAATTATTGAAGCTACGATAAACAAATGGCTGGTAAAGAAAGGCGATAAGGTAAGAGAAGATGACCCCCTTGTTGAAGTTGCGACCGACAAGGTCGATTCAGAAGTACCTTCCCCCATTGCGGGAACCCTTGTTGAAATTCTGGTTAAGGAAGGGACAATAGCAAAAATAGGCGATATTATTGCAATCATGGAAAATGATTCTGTCGTTACCGGAGAGGACAAGAAGAAGATTGATAATGAAGTTAAACGAATCAGGGAAACAGTTGAAGAAACAAAAAAGGAAGAAGCTGATGTAGAAAATGTAGCTAATGTATTGAAAAGCAGGACCCCTTCAGGCAAGTTCATTTCACCTCTTGTACGCAGCATTGCTGCAAAAGAAGGAGTAAGCTATGCCGAGCTCGACATGGTTAAAGGAACCGGTATGGATGGAAGGATCACCAGGGATGATGTATTACAACTTATTGCTGAAGGGAAAAAGGCTTCATCAGCTAAAACTGCAAAACCTGAAAAACAGGTATCTGGAAAAGGTATCTCCGTTAAAACATCTGGCAGTGATGAGATAATTCCTATGGACAGGGTCAGGAAACTTATTGCTGATCATATGGTAATGTCAAAACACACTTCGCCACATGTTACATCATTTATTGATGCCGATATGACAAAAGTTGTTATGTGGAGAAATGCGAATAAGGAGAGGTTTATGACTGCCGAAGGTCAGAAACTTACCCTTACTCCCATCCTCATAGATGCTGCTGCCAGGGCTCTGTATGAATTCCCGATGATTAATGTATCGGTCGAGGGTGATAATATTATCAGGAGGAGAAACATAAATATCGGAATGGCAACTGCCCTGCCTGACGGAAACCTCATTGTACCTGTAATAAAAAATGCCAATGAAAAGAATCTGACCGGGCTTGCAAAAACCGTTAATGATCTTGCAGAAAGAGCCAGGAAGAATAAGCTTAAGCCCGATGAAATAACAGGTGGGACCTTCACTATAACAAATTACGGATCATACAACAATCTGGCAGGAACACCCATTATTAACCAGCCTCAGGCTGCGATTCTGGGAACAGGTGTTGTGAAAAAGATTCCTGCAGTAATTGAAACTCCTGAGGGTGACATGATTGCCATCAGACATATAATCATACTCTCGCTTAGTTATGATCACAGGGTAATTGACGGAGCACTTGCAGGTAAGTTTCTGTCCAGGATCAAGGATATTCTGGAAAACTACTCACCTGATATTTCATAGTAAAAACTCTTTCAGGGCTCCATCAGATAAATAATTCAGGAATTAACATGAATATATGGTTCTTAGTTGAGGGAAAAAGGAAATATCTAAATATTCTATTTTTTCTTAAAATTCTGTTATATTAGTAGTTTGAATCAGAAATTCAGACCTGATTTCAGTTTATTATGTACTAATAAAGGGATTGCTGTTTGCAAAATTACAGGAATTATTAAAAGGTCATGTGTAATATATTATGAAAAGGATCGCTCTGGTATCTCTCACTCTTGCTCTTTTATGCATAAATAATATCTATCCGCAGGCCAGGATTGAAAACAGGAATAACTTTTATGAAGCAGAGAGCTGGATACTTTTTGAAGATTACAGGGATGCTCTTCCTATTTATCTGAGGTTACTCAGGAGTTATCCCACCAATGCCAATTTCAAATACAGGATCGGGCAATGCTACATTAATACTCCCGGTGAAAAAAATAAGGCGGTAAGCTATCTCGAAGATGCTGTTAAGAACATTAATCCCGATTACAAGGAAGGAAACTTCAAGGAGAAGGGCGCTCCCTATGATGCGCTTTATTACCTGGCAAATGCATACAGGATCAATAACCAGCTCGATAAGGCACTTGAGACCTACAGGCAGTTCCAGAAAAATCTTGACATAGACATCTATGACACTGCAGTTGTGAACCTGCAGATTCAGTCATGCCTGAACGCAAAGGAACTTATGAATAAACCTTTGTATATCAGGGTGAATAATCTGGGTGATATGATTAACGAGACCTATTCAGAGTTCAACCCGGTAGTGTCTGACAATGAAGATATAATTGTTTATAGCAAATCACTGCAGTTTTATGATGCCATACTAATCTCAACAAAAACAAATGGCCAGTGGTCAGGTCCTTTGAGTCTGAATGAAATACTGGTAGTGGATGATGCCTTATTTCCAACATCCATCTCAAAGGACGGAAAGACACTTTACCTTTACAGTTCTAAAGATTATGATGGTATAATTTACACTTCCACCTTTACCAATGGTACATGGGCTCCTATAATAAAGCTGAATGACAATATAAATACAAAATTCTGGGAATCACATGCCACGGTTTCGCATGATGGAAAGAAACTCTATTTCACAAGCAACAGAAAAGGGACAATAGGCGGTCTTGATATCTATGTTTCAAAAAGAGATTCAACAGGCGACTGGGGACCTGCGGAGAATCTGGGACCTGTAATTAATAGTGTTTATAATGAAGAATCGCCTTTCCTCAGCAAGGATGATAAAACACTTTTTTTCAGTTCCAGGGGACATTTCAATATGGGTGGGTATGATGTATTCTATTCTACTCTTCTTGATGACGGACAATGGTCAGTCCCCCTTAATGCCGGTTATCCGATAAATTCAACTGATGACGATGTTTTCTTCAAACCTGTCGGACAGGGATTTGAGGGATATTATTCCATCGACAGAACTAATGGATTTGGGAAAGCGGATATCTATCGTGTCGAAATTTTTTCTGACCAGCATCCACGTAAATTTCTGGTCAGAGGCTTTGCCAGGGTATCTGATCTTTTAGCTAACAGGAATGACAGTGTTAAGATCAGTACAATGAAAATAACCGATCCTAACCAGATGCTGGTTGTATATTCTGATCCCAAAACAGGAGAATTCCAGTTTGAGCTTCCCCATGGCAATTACAAAATCACCTTCGAAGCCGAAGGTGGAGATAAAGTAGTAAAGGACCTTTCACTGCCTATTGACTTTGAAGGTGACAGCATGCTGATCGGAGGAACCATTCTTCCCCGGATTGACTTCATTGCCGACCTCAGGGTTGAAAGCAACAAAACCTTAACTGTGGCTAAAGGAGATTCCCTTGTTATTCCTTTGAAAGTTGAGCCGGGTTCGATACTAACAATTGAACACTGGGTCGGCGATTCATTGCTTTCTACGGAAAAATATGCTGTAAATGACACAGTTTTCGTTTACAAAATGATGCCGGCTGAAGGGAATAACAGGATAGTCTTCACCCTGACAGATAAATTCAATAATGTAACCTCTACGGATGTATTTGTCACAAAAGAAAAAGATTTTTCAAGACAGCCTGTTGTAAGACCAGAATACACTCACGTCATTTCCAGGAAACAAATAGCTGCGCTGACAACTTTGCTGAAGAGTCGATCAGCAGGTGAATTGACTTCCGTAATCAACGGGGCAAATATCAGTAAACACCAGTTCGGAACAACCGATGATCTTATTGCTTACCTTAAGGAAGAGGCAGCCAAGAAGAGCATTAATCCCGAGGAAGTTGATATGCTTGCCCTTAAGATTGCCCTTATGGATAATATCCTTACTCAGGCGGCAGTTGATCTGATGGCAAAATATGCCACAGGTGAAATGAAAACCATTCTTGAAGGAATCGATATTAACGAACTCGGTCTTAAGACCTGGACTGATCTGCAGGAATATCTATCTAAGAAAAGTGAGGGCAGGATAAGCGCCGGAGATCTTGATAATCTTGCTAACCAGATCCTTTCAGGAACTGATCCATCCATTGCATTAATAAGGGATAAAATTCTGAAATACAGCGAAACATCAGAACAGGGTTCAATAATAAGAGAAGCTGTTGCGGCTGTTGATATTCAGAATATAAAAACCAGGGAAAAATGGCTCACAGCATTCCGTACCGAGTCAATCAAAAGAGGACTTACTGTAAATCAGTTTGCAGAGCTGATGCTGGCAATCAGTGCACTGCCTGATACTGATGCCGAAAAATTCCTTCAGGATCTTATCAATAATGCTGAGGAACCGCTTTTGTCATTCCTCAAATCCATTGATCTTAAAAAGGAGAAAATAAAAACACCAAAAGAACTTCTTGTTTACCTTCTGTCAGAAAAGAACAGAGGTAAATACCCTGAAGAGGCTCTCTTTAAAGCTATCTCAAATATTATAACATCCAGAAATCTGCCTGCTGAAACAATATTGGAAAACCAGGCAGCATTAAAGGAGAAAGGTAAGCTATGGGTGCTCTGGATTGTTATTGGTACAGCAATGCTCTTCTTTATATTCTATATAAATTCAAGAAAAAAGAAGAAAAAGCAATAAACTGATAAGGGGCTGACTAAAATGATGCCCCTTTTTCTTTATCCACCCCTAAATCAACCAGGGGGGACTTAATATTAATCCGTGAATATACCCCCCTTGGGGGTTTGGGGGTAAAACATGCATTTTAAGACTATCTCTTTTTTATTATTCCGGTGAAGATTTTTCCTTTGATATATTTTTGATAAATTTGCTATTCTAAAAACCGGAACATGGATAAAAAAACTGCAATTCTGTTGATTACAATGATTCTTGCCTTTTCTATTCATGCACAGGATAACAAACATCTTCAGGATACCTTCCTGGAGGCAGAGTACTTCTTCATGAATGAAGACTACCCTGAGGCAATCAACTATTATCTGCAGATCTATTCTGAAAAAAATGACAATGCTAAGATCGCATTCAGCATAGGTGTTTGTTATCTTAATATTCCGGGAAAGAAAGACCTTGCAGTAAAATATCTTGAAGAAGCTGTTATAAACATGTCTGCCAAACATAAGGAAGGCACTCTTAATCAGGTATCAGCTCCTTATGATGCACTGTATGAGCTTGCAAGAGCTTACAGAATCAATTATAACTTCGATAAGGCAAAAGAGTACTTCCAAAAATATAAAACGACCCTCCTGCCTGATGATGCTGAGAATATAGATTTCATTGATCATGAAATACAAGTCTGTGATATGGCCAAAACCCTTATGGACAAACCTGTCACATTTACACTGGAGAATATGGGGGAATTGTTCAATGACGATAAATCAAATTTTAATCCGGTTATTTCAGCTGATGGCAAATCATTTATTTTCATGTCGTCATTGAAATTCTATGATGCGGTTTTCTATTCCAGGCTGCAGAATAATAAATGGAGCGGACCAGTAAATATTTACGCCGAATTTCAGCTTGACGGTGATATAGTTATCTCTTCTCTATCCAAAGATGGAAAGTCCATTTTTCTTTCCAGGGATGACAATTATAACAGTGATATTTATTCAGTCACATACAATGGGACAAACTGGTCTCCGGCAGCCAGGCTGAACAAGAACATAAACACTAAATACTGGGAATCTCACGGTATTGTTTCAGAGGATGATAACATGCTTATTTTTGCCTCTGACAGACCCGGAGGTTATGGAGGACTTGATCTTTATATTTCAAGAAAAGTTAATGGGGAATGGGGTCAGGCTGTAAATATGGGACCTGAAATAAACACAAGATATAACGAAGACAGGCCATTTCTGGCTTACCATGACAAAACACTTTTTTTCAGTTCTCAGGGACATGAAAATATGGGCGGTTATGATCTTTTCAGGTCAGAAATGCTCACTACAGGGGCATGGAAAAAACCAGAAAATATGGGATATCCTTTAAATACGCCTGATGATAATACTTATTTCATGCCATATGGCGATGGCAAAAGCGGCTATATTTTTCTTGACCGGGGATCAGAAGGTTTTGGCAGAGAGGATTTATACAGGATAATCCTTAAATAAAATTTGATTAAATATAATTTTCCGCAATAGAAAAAAAGAGTATATTTGTTTTAATGGGCTACTTGAAGAAAAGGATTTCTGGCTTGTTATTGCAGCTGCTGTTGATATTTGTCTGTACCTCAGCTGTTCAGGCACAGTCTTCTTCGGAGATAAAAAGTATTTTTGCACAGGCTGAATCATACTATCTCTATGAAGAATATGAACTGGCAAACCAATTGTATCTACTGCTGGAAACTCCTGACAATTTTAACATTAAATCAAAAATAGGAACCTGCTATCTCAATATACCCGGAGAAAAGGAAAAATCAATACCCTACCTTGAGGCCGCTGTAAAGAGTGCAGCCTATGACTCAAAGACTACATCATTCAAGGAAAAAAGAGCTCCACTGGATGTATATTTTTCACTTGCCAAGGCATATATGATAAATAATGACCTTGAAAAAGGGATGAATACTCTTCTTGCCTTTCAGAAGCTTGCAAGTGAAACAAAGTCTAAAGGTGGAATGGAGAATCTGGAATATATTGATCAGCAGATCCAGGCCTGCAAGACTGCTATCAAACTAAAGGAGGCACCTGTTGCTTTTATAAAGAATCCGCTGGGAACAGAGTTCAGCATGGGTTCAATTAATGACAATCCTGCAGTAAGCTATGATGGCAATACAATTGTTTATACTGAAAGAAGAGGTATCGTCAATGTTATATTCTTTTCAAAAAGAGAGAGAGGCAGATGGCAGCCGCCGGTTGAAATAACCAATGAGTTAAATGCCGGAGAGGATTGTTCCTCATGCTCCCTCAACAGTGATGGTTCCGAGTTATTCCTTTATAAAACAGATAACTACGACGGAGCCATATACTCATCAACTTATAAGGATGGTTACTGGACACCTATTAAAAAGCTTAACAAAAATATCAATACAAAATTCTACGAATCACATGCTTCAGTTTCGGCAGATGGTAAAAAGCTTTATTTCACAAGCAACAGAGAAGGAGGTCAGGGAAACCTTGATATTTATGTTTCGGAAAAAGACGGGCTTGGCGAGTGGGGACCTGCAGTAAATCTCGGACCAACCATTAACACCCCCTATAATGAAGATGCGCCTTTCATTACTCAGGATGGTAATACACTCTATTTTACCTCAGAAGGACATACCTCCATGGGAGGATACGATATTTTTAAGAGCCAGTATACAGCTTCGGAATGGAAAACACCTGAGAATGTTGGATACCCATTGAATTCATCCGACGATGAAAAATTCTTCCAGCCGGCAAATAATGGAAAAAATGCCTTTGTCTCCATGACCACCGACTACAAGAAACAGGACATAATGTATGTTACTCTGGGATGGAGAATAAAAGGAGTTCTGACACTACAAGATACAACTGTCAGACAGGACGAAAAATATGCAGTTACCTTAATTGAAAAAAAATCGGGTGATACCCTTGGCATTGTAAAACCTGACACTGTAAAAAGGGCTTATGACTTTCTTATACAGGCAGGTGATTATACGATTGTTTATTCCGGAACCAGGCATCTCACACATAAGATTGACACATCAGTATTTTCAGGACATAAAGAACCTGTTATCACCCTGGACGTTGAACTCAGTCCTGACCTGATTGCAAGAGTTGAACCGCCTGCCGAAGTCTTCGATAAGATTGATCTTTCAGTGATTCCTGTTGTTCAGTCAGTTGACTCGAGCATGATGATTATAAACCTGAACATAAACGACGTTAGTGATAAAAACATAAACGATTCGGAAATACTCTATTTTACAGTTCAGGTGATTGCATTATACAAGCCTGTCGATGTAAGTTATTTCAAACGCATCAATGACCTTAAAGTTATGTATAACGAAGAAGACCGGTTTTACAGGTATACTACAGGTGTCTTCAAAACAAGGGAAGAGGCAGATAAATGGAGACTGGAACTTATCCGAAGAGGATATCCTGATGAAATCTTTATAAAGAAAGTTTCAAAATAGATTATAGTGACCCGCAAGTGTCAGATCATTCCTGTACTGCTATTATTTCAAATCAGCCTTTTTTCTCAGATCATTTCTGATAAAGAATATATTAAAGCAGTCAAGGATGCTGACTTCCTTTTCAATTATGATCATAATTATGAAAAGGCTGCAGAACTTTACGAACCTGTATATAATTCCCACCCCAACAATTGCAATCTGGCTGCAAAACTTGGAATCTGTTATCTGAATATTGACAGGAACAAATCAGATGCACTCAAACTGCTTGTTAAGGCCTCGGAAAATGTAGCAGACAGCGAAAAGGATTACCTTGACCTTGGAGAGAAAGCTCCATTGGATACTTACTTCTATCTGGCTATAGCCTATCACAGGAATGACAGCCTGCAGAAAGCCATTTCAGTATATTCTGATGTCAGAAAAAAACTAAATGGAACTGATTTCAAAGAAGAAGAATTTATTGATAATCAGATAAGAGATTGCCGGCATGCAATTAATATGAAAAAGAAACCTCTGTCTATTATCACAAATCTCTTTATACCATGGCTAATTGAGTATCCTGGTGCGTGTAACCCCGTCCTTGCAAAAAATGATTCCGTCTTCATTTTTACTCTTAAAGAGGGCGGCAAAACCAGAATTCTGTGCTCATATAAATCCACCGCATGGGAAAGACCTGTCGATATTACCGACCAGATTGGAGGTATGGACAGGTTTTATTCAAATTCAATTACCGGTGACGGAAAACTGCTTATCCTTTTCCTTGACGACGGTTATGACGGAAACCTTTACTATAGTAAGAGAACAGATACAACCTGGACTAAAATAAAAAGCATGGGTAAACCTGTTAATACTGTTTACTGGGAGTCGAATGGATTTATTACTCCTGATGGTAATACATTGTACTTCTCTTCTAACCGTCCCGGTGGTATTGGTGAACTGGATATATGGGTTTCGGAAAAAGAGACCGACAACAATTGGGGAGATCCTGTTAATTGCGGAGATATTATTAATACACGGTTTAATGAGGACACTCCATTTTTCAATAATTCTGAAAATGCATTGATTTTCAGTTCTGAGGGCCATATAAGTATGGGGAGCTACGATATTTTCAGATCAGTTAAGAGATATGAGACATGGACTAATCCTGTTGGTATGCCCTTTGCATTTAATAACACCTCTTCAAATACCTTTTTTATTCTGAATAACAATGCTCCCGGTTTTATTACAAGTTTATACAACGAAAAAACTAACAGCAGGAATATCTATACGCTGGTAGCCCTTGATCCGGCAGATAAGATTACAATTGCTAACGGGACTATAAATCTCGGAGATGGTATGCTTCCCGATCCAAAGTTGATCAGGATTCAGCTGTCAGACCTTAAGAAAGGATCACAGATAAAAAGCATTGAGTTAACAGATTCATCTTCATACAAAGCAGAACTTAAACCGGGCGATTATCAGTTATTAATTAGTCACACCGGGTATAAAACAGATACAATAAATCTGAATATCCCATTGTACTTCGCAGGTAACTATATTGCTGTTAATTCCAATCTTATTCCATCAAAGGTTATTGAAAAAGAATTCTTATCAATAAATAACATTCTATTTGAATTTGATAGTTATGTACTTAATAGCCAGGCACTATCTGCTCTTGAAAAACTAAAATCCATACTTTTATCATATCCTGAATTGAAAATAGAAGTCGCCGGATATACAGATTCACAGGGCAGCAGTGATTATAATCTTATGCTTGCAAATAAGCGGGCACAGTCTGTAATTAAATATCTGACTGCTGAAGGAATATCAGGTTCACGATTAATAAAAAAAGCCTACGGTGAGTCAAACTTCGTTGCAATAAATACAAACCGGGATGGATCAGATAATCCTGAGGGAAGAAAATATAACAGAAGAGTCACCATCGGAATAAAAGATCCACAAACAGGTATAACAATAAGCCAGGAATCATATATTCCGCGGCACCTCATACAGCCATACTCGATGAGATTTAGTATAGTACTTACCAGGGCCACCCATCCAATTTCTTCAGAGCAGTTCACAGACCTTAAATTAAATCAAATGCTTACCATCCAATCTCTTAAAATTGATTCATTATCAATTTATTATATTGGCCTTTTTAATAATAAATATGATGCTTTAAAGTATCTTTCATATGCAAGGGGGAAGGGATTTAAAAATTCTTTCATCGTGACTCAGTCTGAAATAAATACAGCAGCTAAAAACCTGGGAAGACTTGATATTTCATCACCCGGAATAGGGGGTGAAGTAATATATACAATACAACTCAAAGCATCGAGACAAAAAATAAATATGAATCTGTTCAAGGATATTGATGGGGTAAGGGAAATAGCTTCGTCCGATGGATATTACAGGTATGTTTTTGGAGAATTCAGATCAATTGACAAAGCGAAGGAAGCTGTTGTTTCTGTCAATAAATCAGGATATAAAGATGCTTTCATAAGAGACCTGTATTTACTTCTACATTAAAATTTATTAACTTGAACTTAATTCAAATCCAAAATAATCGCACCAAAAGAAGTTAGCCATGAAATTCAAAGATATCAGACTCAGGGCACTGGAACCGGAAGATCTGGAACTGCTTTATAACTGGGAGAATAATCTCTCATACTGGGTTGTCAGCAACACTGTGAGCCCCTTCTCAAAATACACGCTTAAACGGTATGTGGAAAACTCTCATAAAAGCATCTATGAAGCAGGTCAGTTGCGTCTTATGATAGATCATATAAATGACAAAGTATCAATAGGGACTATTGATATATTTGACTTTGATCCTTTCCATATGAGGGCCGGCCTTGGAATTCTGATAGCTAATGAGGAGTACAGGAGAAAGGGCTATGCTACAATGGCGCTTACATGTCTGATAGATTATTGCTTTAAAACGCTGCAGCTCCACCAGCTATACTGCAACATCCTGTCAAATAATAACGAAAGTATTGATCTTTTCAAAAAGATCGGTTTTGTTCAGTCCGGATTGAAAAAGGAGTGGATTAAAACATCAGACGGATACCTTGATGAATACATGTTTCAGCTGATAAATCCGAAAACCTGATCCTCTTTACATTTTGATCCCAACCCTGCAGCCAGCAGACCACAGGCTGCGGAAATATCTTCACCTCTTGATCTTCTTACTGACGCAGAAATGCCTGAGGTTACCAGTATATGTTTAAACTTCTGCATCTTTTCAGGTGTCGAAGATTCTTTATCATCAACACCAACTGAATGATATGGAAGAAGATTTACCCTAATTGATGAACCTCTGAGCAGAGAAATAAGTTTTTCCAGATGCTTATCAGTATCGTTAATATCTTTTATCATTATGTATGCAATAGTGAGCCTCCTCCCCTTCCTAAGTTTTGCCTCCTTCATAAGCTTCACTATTTCTGCTGACGGGTATTTGTTTTCAACCGGAACTATGAGTTTACGTTCTTCGGCGAAAGGAGAATGAAGACTCAAAGTAAGATTACAATCTGATTTTTGCAGGAACATCTGCATTGAAGGAAGAATTCCAACAGTTGATACGGTAATATTCCTCGGACTGAGAGACAGTCCCCATGAAGCGGTCAAAATCTCACATGCCTTAAATACATTATCAGTATTATCAAGAGGTTCTCCCATCCCCATGAAAACAACGTGAGTTATTTTTCCGGCAGCATGAATACTGAGAATCTGATTAATAATCTCTCCTGTTGTCAGATTTCCGTGAAAACCATATGCCCCTGAAACACAAAAATGACATCCCATCCTGCAACCAGACTGAGTTGAAACACAAACTGTATGTCTTTTACCGTCAGGTATATAAACTGTTTCAAATCGTCTTCCTTCAGAATTCATGAACAGGTATTTAACGGACTTGTCTTCCGATGTCTGCATGTGGGTATATCTGAAAAAACCGGTTTCAGCTTTATCCAGAAGCAGGGATCTGAGTTTTCCCGGAATCTTCGGAAAATCGTTGAAATCCTTTAGTCTCTTTTTATACAGGCTGTTGGATACAGATATGGCATGAGTATAAGTGAACTCATAAGGGTTTATAAGTTCATAAATCTCATCCACAGTCATGCCGCACAAATTCTTCATTGCCATATATCCGGGAAATTGCAAAAATAAGCCGATTATCAATATCTTAGTAAAATAAATTCATCAGGCTGACTGATTTTATTGAGAATACTATGGTGAAATGGAAGTCACTATACATTTATTATATATCAGGTACAGGGAATGCCAGAGCTTCTTCATACTGGATAGCCGGAGAGGCCGAGAAACAGGGTTGGAAAACGGTAGTCCAGCAAATTGACAGGCTGGAAAATATAAATATGCCGGAGAAGAATGATGAAACACTCATAGGATTTGCTTTTCCCACACACGGATTTAATGCAGCTCCGTTAATGCTCCGGTTTATAGCCGGATTCCCCCGTGGACTGGGGAAAGAAGTTTTTCTTTTGAACACCCGGGCAGGGATGAAACTTTATAAACTGTTTCTGCCCGGCTTAAGCGGTGTTGCTTTAATGCTGCCGGCTTTTATGCTCTGGATGAAAGGATACAGGTGTATAGGATTCAGGCCGGTAGATATGCCTTCCAACTGGATTTCGCTTCATCCGGGACTCAGAAAAAAAGTTACGGAATCAATTGTCAGGAGGTGCGAAAGGATTGTCAGGTCATTTGCCGTAAAGATTCTTGGAGGGAAAAAAGTTTACAGGGGACTTTTCAGTTTGCCTGTTGATCTGCTTATAAGTCCGGTTGCTCTTGCCTATTATGCCGGAGGCAGGTTCTTCCTTGCCAAAACCTTTATTGCCAGTAATAAATGTACCAACTGCAGATTATGCATTAAGGAATGTCCTACCGGATCAATAGTTGAGTTAAATGGAAGACCATACTGGAAACTAAGCTGTGAAAGCTGCATGAGATGTATGAACCGTTGTCCTGAAAGGGCTATTGAATCCGCACATGGCATGGCTTTGGCTTTCTGGTTTATTTTTACAGCTGTCAATACACATGTTTTACTTGCTGTTGTCGGTATTCTTGAAATTACTCCTGAAAAATGGTGGTGGTGGGTAATATCCAATATTCTCAGTATAGGTGGTATGGTCTTAATAACTGCAATACTTTACAGGGTTATTCATTATTCAATGGCTATCAGGCCAATCAGGGATCTGGTAAGATATACCTCTCTCACCACCCTCCCCTTCTGGAGAAGGTACAATTTCAATAAGGGAAATAAATCTGTAAAAGATAAGGAACTTACCAGACCTACTTCATGAGCCCGCGGTTTATCAACAGAGGTTCTATAACAGGTTCACGTCCCCTGAAGTCGACAAACATCTGCATAGCATCGACTGTTCCGTTTCTCTCAAGTACACTTTTCCTGTACTTTACAGCAGTCTCCTGATCGAAAAGTCCTTTTTCCCTGAATGCTTCAAAAGCATCATTATCAAGCACTGCAGCCCAGGTATAGCTGTAGTAACCGGCATCATATTCGCCGGCAATATGAGTGAAGTAAGTACTTCCATACCTTGATACTATCTGCGGAATAAGGCCGGTTTTATCAAAATATTCCTTCTCAAACTTCTGGATATCAATATTTACAGGTGCTTCAAGTGTATGTAGTGACATATCGAGCAGTGAGGCTGCAAGCACCTCAACATTTTCAAATCCCTGATTAAAATAGCCGCTGTTCCTGATTTTCTGTACCAGGTCGGCAGGTATTGGTTCATTTGTATCGTAATGTTTTGCATACAGATTCAGAACCAATGGTTCAAGAGCCCAGTGTTCCATAAGTTGCGACGGCAATTCTACAAAATCCCAGGCAGGATAAGTTGTGTTATAAGTGCTTCTATTGAAGAGAGCATCAAGAGCGTGTCCTATTTCATGATACATTGTAAGCACCTCTTCCAGGCTTATAAGAGAAGGCTGACCTGCAGTAGGAGGAGTAAAGTTGAAAACTGTTGTCACAACCGGAGCTACACTGTTTCCGTCAACGATATGGTGATTTCTGTATGTCACGCACCAGGCTCCCTGTTGTTTGCTTTCCCTGGGATAGAAGTCCATATACATAACTCCCAGGTGTGAGCCATCAGCGTTTTTAACTTCAAATGCCTGTGCATCAGGATGAGGCAGGGGTATATTACTAATCGGGGTAAATGAAATTCCGAACAGCTTATTCACCACTGTAAATAATCCGTTTCGCACATTATTAATACTGAAATAAGGTCTTAGCTGGTTATCATCCAGATCGTACTTCAACTTTCTCAGCTTCTCGGCATAATACCACCAGTCGGAAGGTGCCAGTTTAAAATTACCTCTTTCTTTATCAATAATCTTCTGCATCTCAGTTACTTCACTCTTTGCCACGGGAACCGATTTCTCCCAGAGATTATTCAGCAGTCCGAAAACATTTTCAGGGACTTTTGCCATCCTGGGTTCAAGTACTACATGAGCATGTGTTTTATATCCGAGCAGTCTGGCTCTTTCAGCTCTGAGACTTACAATCTCTGCAAGAATTTTATTGTTATCATGTTCATTTCCATTATTTCCCCTGTTAGTGTATGCATTAAAGATTTCGTTTCTCAGTTTTCTGTCAGAAGAATATGTTATGAACGGAAATATACTTGGCCTCTGTGTTGTGAAAGCATATTTACCTTCCTTCCCAGCCTCTTTTGCAGCTTCTGCAGCAGTGGAGATAACCGATTCAGGTAAGCCTGCAAGATCTTCCTTATCAAGCAGAAGCATATAACTGTTTGTTTCAGCAAGAACATTCTGACCGAACTTTACTGTCAATAATGAAATTCTCTGGTTGATTGCTTTCAGGGAATCCTGATCGGTTTTACTCAGGTTTGCCCCGTTTCTGACAAATTTCTTATAAAGGTTTTCAAGATTGAACTTTTGCTCAGCGGTAAGATTTAATTCTGCCTGAGTATCATAAACTGACTTAATCCTTTTAAACAGGCCTTCATTCAGCAGGATTTCATCCAGATAACCTGCATATCTGGGAGATATCTCCATCTGTATAGACTGGAGGGAATCATTAGTGTTGGCTGCACTCTGGGCAAGAAACACAATCATAACATTGGCAAGCAGTTTTCCGGCCCTGTCAAGGGCTTCCACAGTGTTTTCAAAAGTCGGTTTCTCCCTGTCAGATACAATTTTTTCAATGTCTTTCCTTCCTTCTGTTATTCCCTGGTCAAATGCAGGCATATAATGCTTAGCCATTATCTTTTCAAATGGCGGAACACTGAACGGAGTATCATAATCAGAGAAAAAGGGATTGGATAAATCCTTCTCAGTATTGCTGTTACAGGCTGTTATACAAAGACTTACAGTGCTGACAAACAGCATGGTTTTCAGAAGATTCTTCATAACAGTATTTAATTAAAACAGATCGGGTTATATTTTACAAATTAAATCTATTATGTGTATGAAACAAATATCTTATGTCAGTTTTGGAATAAGTTTCTTAGTTTTAGGACTATGTGCAAGGATTAATAAAGAATATAATACACTTTTCTAT
>Ga0209314_10000428_pt1 | contig 18751 bp, 16 predicted proteins | sample I19B2metaG_FD_184146 | JGI IMG/M metagenome (GOLD analysis project Ga0209314, IMG submission 184146) | Lake sediment bacterial and archeal communities from Gulf of Boni, Indonesia to study Microbial Dark Matter (Phase II) - ​I19B2 metaG... | ecosystem: Environmental > Aquatic > Freshwater >... | reverse complement strand
TAAACTAAGTAAAATAATTAAACCACCCATTGTTGGCGTGCCCGCTTTAGTAAGATGAGTTTTTGGTCCGTCCGCCCGTAAAGGTTGAATAATCTGATGTTTTTTCAATCTGCGGATAACTAAGGGGGCAATAAAAAAAGATAGGAAAAGTGCAGTCAATAATACACCAACCGCACGAAAAGTTATGTATTGAAATACATTAAATGGAGAAAAAAAAGTGCGTAAAGGAAAAAATAAATGGTAAAACATTTATTTCACGAATGAAATGCCAATTTTTCACGAATTCTCACGAATTAAATTTTCAACGACTTCTTCTAACTTCATTAATCGTGAGGCTTTAAAAAAAATCGCTTTCCCCGGCTGGAGATAATTTCCCAGTTTCTTTGTTAACTCATTTTTCTCGTCAAAAATGTAAATTTCCTGAGTACCATTATTCTCACGAATACCTTTTGCCAAAGCAAGAATTTCTTTCCCGTAAAGAAAAACCGATTCCACCGCTGAAAGGGCGATATATTTACCCAGGGCATAATGTTCTTCTTTGCTCTTCTCTCCCAACTCAAGCATATCGCCAAGAACAAGTATTTTTTCTTTATCCGGAAAAAGTTTAAAAAAACTATCTATTGCTTCACGCATTGAATCCGGATTTGCATTATAACAGTCATCAAGCAAAACTGCTCCTGAGGGCAGACGGATAATTCCCATCCGTTGAGGTAAGGAAGAAAAGGTCTCCAACTGATGAATAATGGTCTCCGGGTCTACATTCGTCCGCCAGGCGCAGGCAGCTGCAGAGAGAGCATTATAAACATTGAATCTACCGGGGAGGGGTAAAAAGATTTTTTCTTTTTCTTGATTAAAATGTAAAAAGAAGTCATTCCCATCACTTCTTTCTTTTATTCTTGAAGCGCGGACTGACACCCCTTCCTCAATTATCGCAAAACCAGTTTTTCTCAATGAGAATGGGAATTTATTTAGCAAAGGGTCATCAGCGTTATAAATTATTTCGCCGTCTGAAGATAAAAATTTAGCAAGACTTGTTTTTTCTTTCAGCACTCTATCTACGGTTTCAAAAAATTGTAGATGCGTCTTCCCAATATTAGTGATTATCCCAATTTGTGGTTCGGCGATTTTTGCCAGAGAGGCAATTTCTCCAGGATGGTTGGTTCCCATTTCCAAAATGCAATAGCGGTGTTCTGGTTTTAACTGGAGAAGGGTCAAAGGTAGCCCAATTTGATTGTTCCAGTTAGCATAGTTTACCAAAGTGGGCGCATTCTTTTGAAGGATGTTGCCGAGCATTTCTTTAGTTGTTGTTTTTCCATTAGAACCGGTGATTGCGATTACCAGAGGATTAAATTTTTTACGGATGTAACGGGCGAGATTTTGCAATGCTTCCAAAGTATTTTTAACTTCAATAATCATAAAATTATTTTTCTTTTCCTGCGGAATGCTTCTTCCTTTTTCTATCAATGTGCCGACCGCACCTTTAACAATCGCCTCAGGAATAAAATTATGCCCATCAAATTTTTCTCCTTGTAAAGGTAGAAAAAAATCTCCTGTTTTAATGGTGCGGCTATCGGTGGAAATATTCAAGATGTAATTTTCTGGAATACCGGAAATTAGTTTGCCTTTAACTGCAGTAAGGAGTTCGCTGACTAAGATTTTTTCCAAGAATTCACCCCGGGCAAAAGTTCAGCAACAACTTCTTTGTCGCTGAAATGGATGGTATGGCCAGCAAAAATTTGATAATTTTCATGCCCTTTACCGGCAACAAGGACTAAATCGTCTGCTCCTGCTCGTAATAATGCTTCTTTTATTGCTTCCTTACGGTCAAGGATGACTTGATAATTGTCCTTCCCAATGCGACGGATTCCTACTTCAATGTCTAAAGCAATCTTTTCTGGCTTTTCGCTCCGTGGATTGTCGGTAGTAATAATCACCTTGTCACTCAGTTGAGCAGCAATTTCTCCCATAAGGGGACGTTTTGAGCGGTCACGGTCACCGCCGCAACCGAAAACGGTGATGATTTGCCCTTTCTTTAGTTCTCCCAAGGTAACTAAAACATTTTTTAGAGCATCGGGGGTATGCGCGTAATCTACAACTATCGCAAAGGGTTGACCTAAATCAATTCGTTCCAGTCTGCCGGGTATAGAATTTACTCTACCTAAAGCAGGGATAATTTTTTCTAAATCAATGCCCAATGCATTAGTAGCCGCAAGCGCGGCCAATGCATTGGAAATGTTATACTTACCAAGGAGAGGTAGGTAAACAGAATATTTCCCCTGAGGAGTGGTCAAAATAAAAGAAATACCTTTTTCTTCAAGTTTAATTTCGTCTGCTCTAAAATCGCTTTTCTTTTTTATACTGTAGGTAATCACTGGTATTTTAACCAGATCAATTATTTTTTCTCCCCATGGACAATCAAGGTTGATTATAGCAAACTTGGGAAAATTTTTCTTTACTCCAGAAGATATTTCAGTAAAAAGTTTTGTTTTTGCTAAAAAATAATTTTCCATCGTTTGATGAAAATCTAAATGTTCTGGGCTTAAATTAGTATAAATTGCAATATCAAAATTACAGCCGTAAATTCTTTTTTGGCTCAAGGCATGAGAGGAAACTTCCATAATTACATTTTTTATATTTTTTTCTCTGATTTCGGCTAATATCCTCTGTAAATCTGCGGATTCAGGGGTAGTCAATCCAGAGGAAAAGACCTCTTTCCCGATACGGTAGTTAATTGTGCCAAGCAGAGCAGTTTTTTCTCCTGCTGAATTAAGGATTGATTCAATCAGATAGGTAACTGTAGTTTTACCATTTGTGCCGGTTACACCGATAAGCAAAAGTTCTTCACTCGGATGCCCATAAAAATTTGCTGCTAACTGGGCTAAAGCAAGGCGACAATCGGAGACTAAAATTAAGGGCAAAGGGGTATCAATTTTTTCTTCAGTCGCAATTGCTACTGCACCCTTTTCTTTTACTTCCTGAATATAATTTTTACCATCATCTTTTAAACCTTTAAGAGCAACAAAAATATTACCCGCTTCAACTTTACGGGAATCATAAGCAATACCAGTAATTTCTGTTTCCAAGGAAGGATAAATTTTTGTATCTATACCTGTAAGGAGTTCATTTAATTTTGGCATACTTTGTTTCTATTTCTCCGGGTGGAATTTGAAAATAGCGGACCATTTCCTCAACGATACGAGCAAAGACTGGTGCGGCAAGCATTCCACCCCAATAGTTTGATGTCTGCGGTTCATCAAAAATAACTAAAATTGCCCAGCGTGGATTTGGCAAAGGGAAATAACCGCAAAATGAAGATATATGTCTTGTATCTGAATATTCCCCCTTTGCAAAGTCAAATTTTTGTGCTGTCCCGGTTTTACCAGCAATACGATACCCCTTAATTTTTGCTTTTATTCCTGTACCCCATTCAACCGCTTGTTCCAAAATTTCAGTTAAAACCTGGGTAGTTTTTTCTGATAACACGCGTCGGATTACCAGTGGTTGTGCTTGCCAGATTATCTCGCCTTTTTCATTGCGTATTTCTTTAAGGATTTGTGGTTCCATAAGTAAACCACCGTTGGCAACCGCTGAATAGGCATTAAGAATCTGTATTGCGGTTACCCCGATCCCTTGACCAAAACACAAAATTGGTAAAGAGAGCGCTGACCGGGATTGCGGATATTTTTCAGACAAAAAGATACCCGGACTTTCTCCGGATAAACTAAGCCCGCTCATTCTGCCAAAACCAAAATTTGCCAGATGGGGATAAATTTTTTCTTTATCTATCCGCAGTCCTAATTTTGCCATACCAATATTTGAAGAATAACCTAACACTTCAGTAAAGGTAAGCGTTCCTCTTTTTTCGTGGTCACGGATTTTCATACCATGGATTTGAAATACGCCGTTTTCACAGAAAAATTTTTCCTGCGGTGAAGTCAATTTTTCTTCCAGAGCAAAACCTGCGGGGAAAACTTTGAAGGTTGAACCCGGCTCAAAAACCTCACTTAAAACCAAATTATTCAATAACTCCGGTGTGTGTTTCCATTTATCTTCCCCGGGGATAGGACGACAAACCCAGGCAAGAATTTCGCCGGTTCTAACATCTTGAATTAAAAGGATTGCTTTTTTTGCTTGCACTTGTTCATACACTTTAGTTAATTCGCGCTCGGCAATATGCTGAATTGTTTTATCAATAGTGAGGACTATATTTTTGGGTTTTTCGTCCTCCGTAGGTGTATTTATGCTTTTCCTAATTTTTCTTCCTTGCCCATCGCGTTCTTTAGATTCACGAATTACTTTTCCCCGTAATAAATCGTCGTATGCTAATTCAATACCAGAGATTCCCTGATTGTCAATATTTACACGACCAAGAAGATGCCAGAGCAAATCATTCTCAGGATAGAAACGTTTACTTTCTTTTACCAAACCTACACCGGATAAATTTAAATTTCTTATTTTTTCTGCCTCGCCAGAGTCAAGTTTGCGTTTAACCCATAAAAAAAGACGCGAAGAGAAAAATTTGCTCTTCAATTCTTGTTCCTGTAAATTTAATAAATGTGCTGTCTGTTCTGCGGTAGATTGTCTATCTTTCATTATAACTGGCCATGCTGCACAGGAATCTACTTCTTTACTTAGGACGAAAATTGTACCATTACGGTCAAGAATCATTCCTCGCAACGGTTCCTTTTGTTCAAAATAGAGGAATTGTTTCTTTGCTTGTTCAGCCAAAATTTTATGTTTGAGTAATTGAAGATAAACTAAACGGAGAGTGAAAGCAAAGGAAAGGAAAAATGAGAAAAGGGAGCAAAAAAGTAGACGTTTCTTATTGAACTTATTCATGGTTTAGGAAGGATAATCACCTCTCCATTCTTTGCTGTTTCCATCCCCAATTTATCTCTGGCTACTTGTTCTGCATAATCTAAAGAAGTTAACTCACCAATTTTAATCCGCAAATACTGATTTTGGTTATTGTAATGCTCAATTTCTTTCTCAATTAACTCAATTTTGTATCCTAAGCGGATTACCTGTACCTGCTGCCAGAGATAAAAGAAAAGAACAAGGAAAAGAAAAAAAAGATAAAATAAATATTTTTTCATTTTTTTTCTGCGGCGCGTAAACGTGCACTCCGTGCCCGGGGATTTGTCTTTATTTCTTCTTTCTTCGGACGTAAGGGGTGAGGTGTAAGAATTATAAAATCATTTTTTCGAAAGAATTGTTTCACAATACGGTCTTCTAAAGAATGAAAAGAAATGGCTACAATTCTTCCTCCTTTTTTCAAAAATTTTCCAGCTGCAATTAGACCCTTTTCTAAATTTTCTAATTCTTTATTAACTGCAATTCTCAAGGCTTGAAAAATTCGTGTTGCTGGATGAATTTTTTGTCGGTGCGCTAAAGGAGGGAGGGCGCGAAAAATGAGGTTAACTAAATCAGTGGTAGTCTTTAAGGGTTTATTTTCCCTTTCTTTAACAATTCTCTGTGCGATACGGCGTGACCAACGCTCCTCACCGTAAATAGAAAAAATATGAATAAGTTCTTTTTCATTTAAAGTATTAACTAATTCTGTAGCAGTTAATTTTTCCCGCTCGTCCATACGCATATCTAAAGGAGCATCCATTCGGAAACTAAACCCCCTTCTCGGAGAAAAAAGTTGTAAACTGGAAACACCTAAATCAAAAAGTATGCCGTCAAGAGTAGTAATTTCTAATTGTTGGAGTATTTCTTCTAAATTGGCAAAATTGTCGTTGATGAAGAAAATTCTTCCTGCAAATTTTTTTAACTGGTTCCTGGCAACATCAATCGCCCCTGCATCACAATCAACCCCAATTAACTTACCTTCATTGCTAAGTTCATTTAGAATTAATTGTGCATGACCGCCTTCACCCAAAGTAGCATCAACATATACCCCCGAAGGATTAATTCCAAGGAGACTTAATACTTCTTCAGGCATAACCGGAATATGGTAGACCACATTATATACCTATCGCTTCGGCGATTTTGGTGTAAGTAGGTTGCACTTTACGCTGATAAGCCTGCCAGCGTTCTTTAGCCCAAAATTCTAAATGGTCTAAAACACCAATGATAATTACCGCTTGATTCATCCCTGCGTAATTACGCAAATTCTGCGGAATAAGGATGCGACCCTGTCGGTCAGGTTCAACCTCGCAGGCTTGCGATAAGAATATACGTTTAAAAGCACGGATATCGGTTTTAGCTAAGGAAGGTAAAGAATCAATTTTTTTTGTTATTTTTTGCCAACTATCAAGAGGATAGATAAGAAGGCAGCGTTCAAAACCGCCGGTGAGAATGAACTTTTTATTTTTCTTTTTACCTATTCTACCACGTAGACGTGTTGGGAAAAATAAACGATTTTTACTCTCTAAGTAATGTTCGTATTCACCGATGAACATTGAATTATACCACTTTATTCCACTTATTACCACTTTATAGTATAAAAAAGAAAAGTTGTCAAGTAAAAAATTAAAAAAAATAAACAAGGGAAAGAAATAGCATAAGCCGAATTCTGTTTTTAACAGGATCATTTCTCTTGTCCCGATGTTACCATCGAGATCGTAGCGACCTACCAGTATTAGTCAATTAGTAATCAGTAATTAGTGATCAGTAAGAGCAAATCAACTAATTAACCAATTCACCAATCAACTACATTGGTCTTGCTCCCGGATAAGGATTTAGCCGTTTCACCTGCCTCTTCGGCGGGTCACCGAGGAGGTGACCTCCTTATAAGGCAACTCATCCCGATGATGCATTGGGATGTTTGAAACCTTCCGGTTCCAACCGTCTCTGTTCGCACCTCTATACCAATGCTCCGCATTGGAAGCACGAAACTCTAAATCCTAAACTCTAAACAAATTTAACATTAAGATCCCAAACGTTTCGAATTTAGGATTTCAAATTTCGAATTTCCAGTGCGAAGCACTGGCACGACGGGTATTACCCGCTACCCTTTTAGATCCGCCTCGGGCGGAAATAGGAGTTCGGACTTTCCTCCCCCGATGTAACATCGGGGGCGATCCTTTGCTATCCCTTCCCCTTGATTAAAATCTGATATTTATCAAAGAACGGCCAAGTTTATTGCCAGATTGGCAAGTTTATCTGCACGTTTATTTTTTTCTCGAGGGATGTATTGAAATTTTATCTGCGGAAATTTATTGCTTAATTTACGTACCTTTTGAAGAAGGGGAATTAAATCTTTATCTCTTGTTCGATATATACCATTTATCTGGTTAACCAACAACTCTGAATCAAGATAAAAAATAGCTGAAGTAGGGTTATATTTTTTTGTTTCTTCAAGAGCACAAATTAAAGCCCGATATTCCGCAACATTGTTTGTGGATTCACCAATGTATTTTTTAATTTCTGAGATAACTTTTCCTTTCTCATTGTTGATAACAATACCGATTGCCGCTGGACCGGGATTACCCCGCGAAGCACCGTCAAGATGGATGACTAACTTTTTCATTATTGCTTTGCTAAAAGTACTGGCAAATAAAGAATACGGGAACAGGCTTCACAACTTACAATTGATTGGTCTTTGTGTACTTCATTAATTAAATATGGGGGTAGAAGCATCCGACAACCGCTACAATATTGCTCTTCAATTGGTACTACTGCCAAACCCTCTTTATTTTCGCGAATTTTTTCATAACGCAAGAGCAAGGAAGGAGATAGCTTCTCAAGATAATTTTTCCTTCTTTCTCCTTTTTCGTCTAATTCTTCAAGAAGTTTTGCTAATTTTTCTTCTAAAGTTTTTATTTCTTTTTGACTTTCTGTTTCTTTTTCTTTAATAGTTTGTTCACTTTGTTTAATTTCTAAATTTAAATCTTCTATTTTTTGCATCAATTCTAAAATTGTTTCCTCGATTTGATTTTTATCCAATTTATTTTTTTCAATTTCGTTAACTAAAGCACGATAAGCTTCGTTAGTTTTAACTACATTCAATTCTACAAGATGTTTACGAATTCCTTCTTCTTTGGCATCAAGGTCGATTTCTTTGTTTTTCTTTTCAATCTGCAATTGACTAAGACTTTTCTTTGAACTCTCAATTTTTTTCTTTTCTTCGAGAATCGAATTTTTAATTTCTTCAATTTGATGGAATAGATTTTCCCTTTCTCTTTTCAGGAGGTCGGTAATTTTATCAATTTCTTGCAGTTCAATTAACAAATGTAATTGTTCGTTCACTTATAGTTTACCTAGCGAATTCTGCGGTTTTTTACAAACATTCTAAATAAATCTTGGCAATGTTGGACTTGTGACTTCCCCGCACCAAGATGGGCAGCACAGGATTTGAACCTGTGACCTCACGGATGTGAACCGTGCACTCTAACCGACTGAGCTAGCTGCCCCAAATTTTGGTGCGGCGCACTCTACCTGCCGAGCTAATCACTTCACTTTGGGCCCTGCAGGATTTGAACCTGCGACCGTCCGGTTATGAGCCGGATGCTCTGACCAAACTGAGCTAAGGGCCCGGGTATTAGATGTATTCACGTAAGGATTTACTCCGAGAAGGGTGACGCAATTTACGAATTGCTTTTACTTCAATTTGTCTTACTCGTTCCCGAGTTATATTAAAGATTTTGCCAACTTCTTCCAAAGTTCGAGGATACCCGGTGCCAACACCAAAACGTAAACGAATAATTTCTGCTTCCCGTGGGGTAAGCGTAGCTAATGCTTTTTCTACTTCTTCTATTTGCAGATAACGCCAAGCAGTGGCCATCGGGGAAGGACCTTTCTTATCTTCAATAAAATCTTCCAAAAAAGAATCTTCATTGTTCCCAATAGGCGTAGTTAAAGAAATAGGTTCTTGCATTATTTTTAGAATTGCTTGCATTTTTTTAATTGGGAGTCTTAAACTTTTGGCATATTCTTCTAAAGTCGGTTCCCGTCCACGTTCTTGACGAAATTTGCGGGTCAATTTAGTAATTCGCGAAATTATGTCTTTCATATGTACAGGGATACGAATTGTTCGCGACTGGTCAGCAATTGCTCGGTTTATTGCCTGACGAATCCACCATGTGGCATAAGTAGAAAATTTAAATCCTCTTTTATATTCGAATTTTTCCGCCGCTTTAATTAACCCCAATCCGCCTTCCTGAATCAAATCAGCTAACTCAATATTTGAATTCATATGTTTTTTGGCAATTGAAACTACCAAACGTAAGTTCGCCCGAATAAGTTTAAGTTTATTTTCAAGAATCAGCATTTCGAGTTTCGAAATTTTCTCGTATAGAGTTTTTAATTCTTCGCCTGAAATCGGTAACATTCTTTTTATTTTTCGCAACCGCAAAACAGTGCTTTCAAAATTGAGTAAAGTTGACTCGATTCCAGTAAGGGTATAACCTGTAACTTGACGGAATGTGGAATGAGAAATTTTTCCCATTTTTGCTTGGTGGTATAAATGCTTCAACTCCTCGTAAGGCATACGCAACCTTCGCTCGTAACGAGCAATTTCTTCTTCGTGTTCTTTAAGACGCTGGGCGAGATTTTTAATTTTATTAGTTAATTTCTTAATTTTTTCTTGATTTAAATTCAGTCTACAAATTCGTTTTACAATTTCTTTACGTAATTGGTTAATTTGCCCGAGTAGTTTTGTTCGTTCTTTCTCCGAAATACCCCTTTTTTTCAAACAACTCTGTATTTTTTGAATACGTTTTTCATTCCGATTAATTAAACGAACCATCTGTTTAACTTTTTGTCGCATCCGCCAGAGTTGTACTCGCGATTTTCTTCCCCGGGGCATTAATTCCTTTGGAGTCATTTCCTTACCTTGAATCAATGTTTCCCAGTCTCGTATTTCTCTTAAAGTAATCGGCGAACCTAAGACTAAAAGACGCAATTTTTTTTCGTTTTCTTTAATTTCTTTAGCAATCCATATTTCCTCTTCACGAGTAAGAAGAGAAACCTTACCCATTTCGGAAAGATACATTTGCAAAGAACTGGCCGCTACTTCCTCGAATTCACTGGGTGCCTCTTCTTCTATCTCTTCAGTTGCTGGAAGGACAGGAACTTTTGCTTCTTTATCATTTAAAACCTTTATCCCCAAATCCTCCAAGGTAACCAAGAGGTTGTCTAAATCTTCACCAGAAGAATAATTTTCGGGTAGATAACGATTAATTTCTTCGTAGGTGAGGTATCCAACTTCCTTCCCCCGAGCAATCAAAGCTCTCAAAGAATTACGACGTCGTCCCATTTTTTTCCTATTTTTAGTTATTTACGAACCTTTAAGATTTTTGGTTAGTTTTTGATATTCTTTATATTTAGTTTGGTCAAAAGGCACTTCTCCTTCAAGCATTGATTTAATTTCTTCGGCAAGATTTTTCCAGTGTCTCTCCCGCTGACGGCGCTGAATAGTATTAACCAAACCAGTTACAACTTCCTTTTTGTCCCGATACTGTTTTCCTTCACATGCTAATTTACTTATCCAAGAAATGTATTCTTCACCCAAAAGTTCAACAACTTTTCCCCAATTTAGTTCTCTCCCAGTATTAAAAATAATTTCTGCTAAACGAGTAAATTGTGGATAGAAAAAATCTTTTGGTTCCAATTTGTCAATTACCAAATCAACTAATTTTGGTTCTCGAAAAAGCAAACCAAGTAACTCTTCTTCCGGGGAATTGTTTGTTGTTTTTGTTTCTTCAAGAAAAGAATTTGTTCCTTTTTTTTTCTTTAGCCGTTTTGTTTCTATATTCAACATCTCTTCATCAAGGTCAAGCTTCTCCGCCAAATAACGAATTCTTACCTGTTCTTCAAGGGTATCTTTTATTTTTATAATTAAAGGCAAAATTTCTTTAGCAATGGCTACTTTGCTTTTGTACGAAGAAAGGCCATATTTACCTATTGTTAATTCAGTTTGAAATTCAATAAAATCTTTTGCTTTTTCAAGGAGGGAAAGGAAAAAATTTTTACCTTCGCCCTGCAGTATCTCATCAGCGTCACGCCCTTCGGGTAGGGTAGCGACACGTACTTCAAAATCCGTTTCCAGGACAATCTCAATATTCTTCACCGGTAAACCAACAGCAACTACTTTGCCGATTTCCGAAATAATTTCACTAGCGCGCTCAATTGCTTCAATACCTGCACGGTCACTATCAAAAATAAGCAATATTTTATTCGTATAGCGACGGAGCAGTTGTACCTGTTCCGGAGTTAAGGCAGTTCCTAAAGAAGCAACCGCGTTTTCAATTCCCGCTTGATGTAAGGCCAAAACATCAAAATAACCTTCTAAAATTATTACTTGCTTTTCAGAACAAATTGCTTTATTTGCTTGAAACAGTCCATAGAGAACCTTTCCTTTAGAAAAAATTAGAGTCTCCGGTGAGTTAAGATATTTTGGTAGTCGCGAAACCATGCCTGTTTCTCCATCCAGCAACCGTCCACCGAAGGCGACCGCTCTTCCTTGAAGATCAAAGATTGGGAAAATTAAGCGTCCGCGAAAATAATCATAATGTTTCTTTTGTGTCTCAGAATAATTTACTAAACCAGCTTTTACCAGTTGTTCTAAAGGATAACCCTTTTCTTCAAGTATTTTTTTTAGAATTTCCCCATCCGGAGGAGCGTAACCTAAACAAAATTTTTTTATTGTTTTTTCAAAAATGTTTCGTTTCTCTAAATACTCACGGGCTAATTTTGCTTCTTCAGATTCAAGTAAACATCGGTGATAAAAAGAACTTGCTTCTTTGTATAATTGGCGGAATAAGTTTTTTTCCTCAATATTTTGTTCCCACTGGTTTTCATTTTTAATTTCAATTCCACAACGTCGTGCCAATTTTTTTACTGCTTCAAAAAAAGTTATGTTTTCCATCCGCATCAGAAAACCGAAAATATCACCACCGACACCGCAACCGAAACAATGAAAAAGCCCTTTCTCCGGACTAACAATAAAAGAGGGCGTCTTTTCTGGATGGAAGGGGCAAAGTGCTTTGAAATTTCGTCCAGTTTCCCGCAAATTAGGTAGAAATTCTCGGACCAATTCAACTAAATCTACTCTGGTGCGAATTAGTTCTAAAGTTTCTGGTGAAATACCCATACTTAATTTAGAAATTTTGCATTTTTAATTTTAAATTTTTAATTAATGACGAGAGTAGCGTCTGAAACCGGAACAAGGAATAATCTTTAATTTGCCAAATTTTTTTTCTATTTTATCTAAAAGAAGATTTAATCCTAAGGTATCCGATGGGATATGTCCGGCAATAATGACATTAAGATGATATTTTTCAGCATTCTTGTAATGCTCTTCACTTAAATGCATACTAATAATTGTCCCCACACCGGAATAGGCAAGTTTTTCCATTGCTTCCACCGAACCCTCGGTTCCCCCGGTCATATCAACAAAAATTTTACCAGCGTGTTTTTCTTTACTCCCACTAATAATGGTCGGCCCTTGACCGTTTTTCATTGCTTCTTTATACTCGGGAATTTCTTTAAATAGTATCATAATTTCTTCCAGACGTTCTGGTTTTTTCTCGTTAAACAATTTTTGTAAATAGTTATTTACATGGTTATCCGCTGGTGTATGTAAGCAAAGAAAAGGGAAATTTAATATTCTTGCTGCATCTACTGCACGCATGTGGTTGAGAGGTAAAACTTTTCGCTTCACTTCTTTAATTCTTGGTTCCGTTATCCCTTCAGCGATATTAATCGGTATGCCAAACTGAGAAAGTATGTCCGCCTGCATTGACATTACTTCATAAAAAGAAGCGTAAGCATGGCCTTGTGGATGATGAGAAACAATTAAATCTATTTTTTCCCCACGATTTCTTAAGAAATCAGCCAAAAGTATTTCTGCTGTTTCCACATCAATTCCAACAAAAATAGATTCAATTTTTTCGTTATCGTTCCCATAAAGAACGCGTGTATCCGCATAAGGGTTAAATAGTTTCTCAGAGTCAAATTCAATTTTTTCTTCCGGGTTTAGTTTTTCAAATTTTCTCTGCTCTCGTTCTAACTCTTTATAAACGTTTTCTTTACCCCGTGGGTCGGTTTCAATACCCTTTTCAATAATAAACTTATAAAATTCATTCAGGTTCATCGGGATAAAAACATTCTCCTGCGTATACGCCGTATTGATTCGCTCAATTTTCTTTTCCGGCGCATACTTGGACTTTCATAAAATTCACGTCGTTTAATCTCTCGCAAAATACCATCACGTTCACATTCTTTTTTAAAACGGCGTAAAGCCTCTTCAATACTTTCCCCTTCTCTAACTTTTACATCAACCATTATATTTATTCACCCCTTCCTCTAATCTCAATGGGAGATATCTCCCGATTGCATTCACCTGCTTTGACACTCCGTTAGTCAAAGACAGGTTCACTGTCCCCCTCTTAAGAGGAGGCTAACCGGGTGGCCAAGAAAATTTTCTACCCGCTAAAAGATGAAAATGTAAATGAGCCACGGCCTGTCCCGCGTCTGAACCGCAATTGACTACGACCCGAAAACCGTTCTTAACTTTTGTTTCTTTTTTTACTATTTCCTTAATGAGTGAGAAAAAATTTCCTATCAGTTCCTGTTCTTTCTCGCTCATTTCCAAAACTGAAGAAATATGTTTCTTGGGAATAACTAAAATGTGTACCGGTGCCTGCGGATTTATATCTCGGAAGGCAAGTTTTTCCTTATCTTCGTAAACAATATTTGCCGGAATTTCTTTTTTAACAATTTGACAAAAGATACATTCGTCCATTACTTTTAATTATAGCCGAAAAGAACAATTTTTGCAACATTTTTCTAATTAATTTTTATCCGCATAATCTCATTTTTTCTTCCTGAGTTTACTTTTACGCGTATTCCGTTAGAAGTAAATCCGGAAAAGAAACCTTTTTCCTTTTTGTCCAAAAGCACATCTATTTCTCGACTGACAAATTTTTCCTTAAACTTTTCCCGCAGGAAATAGTCAAGTTCAAGAAATTTTTGCACACGTATTTTTTTTATTTTTGGCGGAACCTGGGATTTAAATTCCGCCGCCCTTGTGCCCGGACGTAAGGAATAAGGAAATACATGCAACCCGCTAAATTCCATCCATTTTACAAATTCATAACTACGAAGGAAATTATCTTCTTTTTCTCCTGGGAAACCCACCATCACATCGGTAGTTATACCAACTTCAGGTAAATAACTCCGTATCTGATAAATTTTTTCTGCGTATTCTTCTATTCGGTAAGTGCGGTCCATCAGTTCAAGAATTTCATTGTCACCACTCTGCAAAGGTATGTGTAAATGGGGACAAATTTTTTTTGAATTTGCCATCAATTCAAGTAAATCGTTGGTTATTTCACTTATTTCAATTGAACTTAACCTTATCCGATATAGTCCATTAATTTTTTCTAATTCTTTAAGTAAATCTACTAAATCCTTAATTTTACTTTTTGCATTTTGAATTTTGAATTTTCCTAATCGTATCCCGGTAAGAACTATTTCTTTATATCCGTTCTTAACCAGACATTTTATCTCAGTAACTATTTCTTCTGGAGCCCGACTTACCAGTTTTGGACGAACGTAAGGAACAATGCAAAAAGAGCAAAATGCATCACAACCGTCCTGTATTTTCACAAATGCACGAGTATGACCATTGAAACCAGTGATCAGGGACGCCTGCCCGCCAAGTCCTGGCAGGCGGGAGGCACGAGGGACGAGGGGAAAACCTAAAGAGGGAAAAAAATTGTTTTTTTCGGGTAGAATTTCAACTTGTGAACTTTCACTGCAGGTGGAACGAATTTCTTCCGGAGCACGAACCGCATAGCATCCGGTAACCACTATCCTTGTTTGAAGATTAGCAGAAAGAATTTTTCTAATTAGTTGCCGACAGTCAGCATCTGCCTTATGAGTAACTGTACAAGAATTGACCACACAAACATCGGCATTTTCGTAGGAATCAACAACCGAATTGCCGAAATGAATTATACCCTCACTCAAGAGTTGCGTCTCATACTGATTGACCTTACAGCCGAAACTATGTAAGTATACTTTTTTACAATTCTTTTCGTTCATATAAAACTATACTTGCGGCAACTATGGCAGCGGTTTCACTGCGCAAGATATACCCCTTTAGACCAACAGGTACTAATCCATAGGTTTTCGCTAAACTAATCTCTTTATCACTAAACCCTCCTTCAGGACCGATAAATAAATTAATCGTTTCCGGCTTAGAGTTAAGCGTTGAAAAAACTTCTTTTAAATTACTTTTCTTTTCTTTTTCCCAGAAAATAAAATTTAAATCTGTATTTTTTAACCTTTTAAATGCCTGAATCAAATCAATAGGAAAATTTATTGTTGGTAACTTCACGCAGTCAGATTGCTTAGCCGCCTGGAGGGCAATTTTTTGCCAGTGAAAAATTTTTTCTTTAACTTTTTCTGGATTTAAACACACAACTGTGCGCTCACTTATAACCGGAGTAATTTCCTCTATTCCTAATTGAGTAACCTTCTCAACGCAGGAATCCATCCTTAAACTTTTTAGCAAACTTTGATAAAGATGAATTTTAGTTTTTCTTTCGTCAACCACTAAACGGGATAAAATTTTTGCCTGAACTATTCTTTCGTTTATTTTTTCAATTTCTCCATTATATATTTGACCAGAACCGTCAAAAAGGCGGAGATGGTCGCCTAATTTTTTTCGTAAAACACGAATTAAATGTTTTGCTTCCTCCCCCCTAATGATTGCTTTATCCATAATAATATCTTTTGCTAAAACGAAAAATTGGGTCATCTCTCTAAATAAACCGTTTGAAGTCAATGGAAAGACTAAATATTTTCACCCGAAAGATAAGCAAATTCACGTAAAAGTTCTTTTTGTTTTTCACTCAGCTTAGTAGGCACTTGAATAGTTACTCTCACATATTCATCACCGCGAGCACGTGAATGTAAGGAAGGCATTCCCTTACCACTTAAGCGAAAAATCTTATTCGCCGGAGTAGCCGGTGGAATTTTTAGTTTTACTTTACCATCCAAAGTGGGAACAATCACTTCACCACCTAAACAGGCAACCGGAAAACTAATCGGTACTTCACAATAGAGATCGCTACCCTCACGGGTGAGGATGGGGTGTTTTTCAATACGGGTTACTATATATAAATCTCCCGGCGGTCCTCCCATTTCTCCCGCCTCACCTTTCCCACGAACACGAATGGCACTTCCGGTATCCACTCCGGGAGGAATTTTTACGCTAATTTTTGAACTTTTTTTCACTTTGCCTCGACCTTGACATTGCGGACAAGGTGTCTCAGTTATTTCACCTGCACCATAACATCGTGGGCAGGTCTGAGAAAAAGTAAAAAATCCACCAAAAGCCGAACTTACCTGCCCTCTTCCTTTGCATTCAGGACAGCTTCTTTTCCCGGTACCCGGTTTAGCTCCTGTCCCCCGACAAAGTGAACAAGTCTCGGTATGGTAAAGGTCAATATTCTTTTCTGCACCAGTAGATGCTTCTTCTAAGGTGAGCGTTAAAGCATATTCTAAATCTGCACCGCGTTGTGGACCACGTTTTCGTCGTCCACCAAAACCAAAGAAATCGCTGAAGACATCACCGAAAATGCTTGTTCCAAAACCTAAATCTTCAAATATACTGCCGAAATCTACACCACGGAAAATGTCTTCATAAGTGTATCTCTGGTCAATACCGGCGTGACCGAAACGGTCGTATTGAACACGTTTTTCAGGGTCAGAAAGTACGGCGTAGGCTTCAGAAACTTCTTTGAATTTTTCTTCCGCTTCTTTTTTCTTCTCTGGTGGAACCCGGTCAGGATGACATTGGACGGCTAATTTTCGGTAGGCTTGTTTAATTTCTTCAGGTGTAGCATTTTTGTTTACACCGAGTACCTCATAATAATCCCTTTTAATTGCCAAAAACATTCACCTCTATTTTTCTTCTTCCTTATACTCTCCTTCAATCACATCTTCTCGCTTCGGTTTCTCCTCTCTTTGCTCTTTACTCTCTGCGCTTGGCTCTTGGCTCTCTGCTCTCTGCTCTTGGCTCTTTGCCTGTTGCTTCGCCGCTGCTTCCCGATAGATTGCTTCGGCCAATTTATAAGAGGCATTTTGGAGATTTTCCTTTGCCTTTTTTATTTTTTCTAAATCTTTACCTTTAAGCGCTTCTCTGGTTTCTTTCAACGCCTCTTCAATCTTTTCTCTTTCCGTTTGGCTAATTTTATCACCGTGTTCTTTTAAAGAACGCTCAGTAGTGTAAATTAAAGTGTCGGTTTCGTTACGTAGTTCCGCTTCTTCTCTTTTCTTTTTATCTTCTTCGGCAAACTTTTCCGCTTCTTTCATCATCCGGTCAGTTTCTTCTTTAGAAAGTTTTGTCGGTGCAGTTATGCGCATACTTTGTTCTTTGCCCGTTCCCAAATCTTTAGCCGAAACATGCAAAATCCCATCACGGTCAATATCAAAAGTTACTTCAATCTGGGGAATACCCCGGGGTGCTGGAGGAATACCTACTAAATCAAAATGTCCTAAAGAGACATTATCCGCCGCCATCGGTCTTTCCCCTTGAAGAACATGAACCGTTACCGCGGTTTGACCATCAGCCGCGGTGGTAAAAACTTGACTTTTACGAACCGGTATAGTGGTATTCCGCTCAATTAACTTAGTAAGGATACTACCTAATGTTTCCACCCCTAAGGAAAGAGGGGTAACGTCCAAAAGCACAACATCTTTCACTTCACCGGCAATGATTCCACCCTGGATTGCTGCACCCATGGCAACACATTCCATCGGGTCAATTCCGCGTTCAACTTTTTTGCCAACATAATCTTCAACAAATTTTTGCACAATCGGCATTCTCGTCGGTCCACCAACAAGAATAATTCGGTCAATATCACTCGGGCGCAATTTTGCATCACTCAATGCCTGCTCTACGGAACGACCGCATCTTTCTACTATTGGACGAACTAATTCTTCTAACTTAGCGCGTGTAATTGTCATTACCAAATGTTTTGGACCGGCCTGGTCGGCAGTAATAAAAGGTAAATTTATATCTGTACTCAAAGTTGTTGAAAGTTCAATTTTTGCTTTCTCCGCTGCTTCTCTCAATCTTTGCATTGCCATTTTATCATTCCGTAAATCAATACCGGTATCTTTTTTGAATTCAGTAGCGATATAATCAATTAAAGTATTGTCCATATCTGTCCCACCAAGTTGGGTATCACCGCTTGTTGACTTTACTTCAAAACCACCTTCTGCCCACATTTCCATAAGGGTAACATCAAGTGTCCCGCCACCAAAATCAAAAACCATAATTTTTTGCTCTTTGCCAACTTTCTCTAAACCATAGGCTAAGCAAGCGGCGGTCGGTTCGTTAATAATTCTTACCACATCTAACCCGGCAATTTTACCGGCATCCTTTGTTGCTTGTCTCTGGTTATCGTTAAAATAAGCAGGGCAAGTAATTACTGCTTTCTCAATCTTTTCTCCAAGGTAAGACTCGGCATCCTGCTTAATTTTTTGTAAAATAAATGCCGAAATTTGTTGTGGGGTATACTCTTTACCCCAAACTCGGTAGATATGATCGGTCCCCATTTTTCGTTTTGCCGCCATTATTGTCCCTTCCGGATTAGCCACCGCTTGCCGTCGTGCGGGTTCCCCTACCAATCTCTGGCCATCCTTGGTAAAGGCGACATAGGAAGGAAAGGCTTTCCCACCCAAGGTTGTCCCTTCCGCCGAAGGAATAATAATTGGTTTCCCTGCCTCCATTACTGCGCAAGCAGAATTTGAGGTTCCTAAATCTATACCAATAATTCTTGCCATT
>Ga0209314_10000426_pt1 | contig 18763 bp, 16 predicted proteins | sample I19B2metaG_FD_184146 | JGI IMG/M metagenome (GOLD analysis project Ga0209314, IMG submission 184146) | Lake sediment bacterial and archeal communities from Gulf of Boni, Indonesia to study Microbial Dark Matter (Phase II) - ​I19B2 metaG... | ecosystem: Environmental > Aquatic > Freshwater >... | reverse complement strand
ACAAGCCCAACAACGGATCATCTCTACTCGGTCTTTATGGTGAGCGCCAGTGATGGTTGGGCTGTAGGGGACTACGGAACGATACTCCACTATTCTGGTCCCCCTCCACCTGTGGGAGGATCGATAGCTCCGGTGAACAAGCTCGCCGTCTCTGCCCCCTACGTGAGTCTGCTAGTACTGATCGGAGCGGCGACAGTGGCAGTCGCAACGAAGAGAAACCGCAAAACATAGACAGCCTCCTCCTTTCCTAAACCATCCGAGCAGCGCCCACACAAACGGACAATACCACGCGAATTCTTCCATTCGGACAACAATTCCGCCTCTGAAGCGGACTTGCACTTGGACTTCCTTGTCTCAGAAACCCGACCCGACTTAGGCGCCAAGAAGAGCCCCTTGTGTGATATCCCCGAACTCCCAATGCGGGCGATTGGGTTTGAACCGTCAGCGAAACCTTGTGCGTGCTTTCCCTCCAAGGTAACAAGATTCGAAACTTCGAAGGCACTGGATGTAGAGAAGTAATATCCCGGCAAGTCTTCTTCCAGTCTGCTAGGTGATGGGGCTTGAGCGGAGACATGGAGGATTGTACTTGAGACAGCGTAGCTGCTTCGAAGCCTGAGGAAATGTCGGGGGTTCTTCGAAAAGTGCGGCGGGTGGGATTCGAACCCCGCCCCGAATTCATCAAAGAAGCGATCCGCAAGCGGCTCGAAGAGATGAAAGCCCTCGCCAAGTGAGACTACAAGACCTCATCGAATAGGTCTGCGAATATCTGGTTCGCTCGCGCATCCTTGGACTTGAGTTGGCGATTCAGGAACATCCGAGTCTCGCAGCTATTCCCGCATTGGCATCTGGGCGCATCTTCCAAGAGTTCGAGGAACCTCTTGACCGCTGCCCCAGCTAAGACCTCATGTTTCGTTGTCGCTGCCAAACCATGACCCGAGGCTCATGCAAGATGGGCATAAAGACTCAAGGAGACAGGGCGGGGGCTGAAGCGGAGAGCCAAATGCAAGTGAAATACGTGGGAAACTGGCTCCCTATACTTCAGGAAGGCTGGCCTCTCTAGTTTGTAGCACTTTGCTAGGGGAAACTAGTTGTTTTCGATGGGATGCTCTTACCCACTACGGTGCTCCTCTTCCAGGTCCGCAATCGGGCAGAGCAATATTCCAGCTGTTGTGGTTGGGCTGAAAATCACATTCTTTCTCATGATCTCTGTTTATGCTGTTCTCTACACTGGCAAGGTACCTGCTGGTGCTTCTGAGGTGCTGATTGGGATGACATTGACCACCGATATACTCATAGCAGGACAATCGATCGCATACAGTACCTTAGGTTCACCCATTCGGCACATCACGGTATCTGTTGAAAGGATGGGTCAGAGCAAAATGCTTCACTGACTTGAGATTGAGAGCGTGAAACCGAATAGATCAAGACGTGGCGGTGGTGTTCCGCTCCAATTAGCTCGGCGGGCGGAGTGCGATCTTCAAGGCTTTTCCGCTGCCCATGAGTTCCAAAGCTTCGCTGGCTCTCTCGAGCGGCATTTCGTAGGAGATCAGAGGTTCAATGGAGACCTGCTTTGAAACTATCAAACGGAATGCTCGCTCAACGGCGGCAGGCGTGTGGTGAAACGCTCCTTGCATGCGGATTTGTCCGTAGTGTATCTTATCTGCGCTGAAGGACACGTTTGTTCCTGATGGACAACCTCCGAAGAGCAGAACGGTCCCTCCTTTCCGAACCAAACCAATAGCGGATTCCCAAGTCTCAACTCGACCCACGGCCTCAACCACAATGTCGGCGCCTCTATTTTCCGTGAGGCCGAGAGTTCGATCATGCAGGTCTTCAGTTGCCGAATTTATTGCGGCATCTACCCCGATCTTCTTGGCTTCGCGTAATCTGTCAGGCACTATGTCGCTCAGGGCTACGATCTTCGCGCCGTGAAGGCGGGCAAGCTGGGCGTGTAGTAAACCGATGGGGCCACCTCCAAGGATAATCGCCGTCCCACCGGGTATGGGGCTGAGTAAGTTCCATCCGTGAACAACGCACGCCAAAGGTTCCAAGCTCGCAATGCTTTCCAAGGGGACCTTCGTAGGGACTTGGAAGGTGTTCTGACGAACAATCCTCTCGGGGATCCTGACATATTGTGCGTAGGCCCCAGGCCAAGTGAACCCGACGATCATGTCATCCAAATGATCACAAAGGTTGGGTTGATGCATGAGGCAGAAGAAGCATGTATTACACGGAGCTGAATTTGCAGCGACAACTCTCATTCCAAGTTGGAAATTCTCAACGCCCGCTCCGATCGCTGTTACCGTACCCGCAAATTCATGTCCCATTATCTGAGGAGGTTTCGCGAGGGGATGACCGCGTCTGAACATCTTCACATCGGTACCGCACGTCAATGCAACGGAACTCTTGACGACCAATTCACCCGGTCCGGCTTCGGGAATTGGCATCTGCTCGACCCTCAATTGACCAGGTTCGTAGAACCTCACTGCGAGCATTGACTTGCCCAAACTACATTCTACCACTCACAATTCGCGAACAGATGATATCACATACATCATGCGTTTTGGATGATGACTTTTACCGTTTCGCTACCGGTTTCAGCTACTTTGAAGCCTTCCACAGCCTGCTTGAGTGGGAACCTGTGTGTTATCATGAGGGATGGCTTGATTCGTCCAGAGGCAATCAGATCCAACGCCATTCGCATCTCTGTTTCAGATGTGGAGTAACTTGATTCGAGGCCAATCTCGTGCAAGAACAGACGGCTTGCGTCTAGAGAGAAGCTTGATCCGCGAGCTGGGGCACCGAAGAGAATGATCTTTCCACCCTTTCGCACTGAGCTGAAGGCCTGCTCAACTGCCTTGGGATTTCCTGTTGCAACTATCGCATGATCCACGCCAAGCCCTGATGTTTCTTTGAGGATGATTTTCCCTGGGTCTTCCTTGATGGGGTTAATCGCTAAGTCAGCTCCGAGCTTGATCGCTATCTGTCTTCGATTCTCAAGGAGGTCGATAGCAAAGACGGGGACGATCCCGTACAGTTCAAGTAACTGTACATGAGTGAGGCCCGCCGGACCTACTCCGAATACTGCAGCGCTGTCTCCAGCTTTCACCCCCACTCGCCTCAACGCTCTGATGCAGCAAGCTGTAGGTTCTACCTGCGAACCTTCATCGAATGACATTGATTCAGGTAATTTGTAGACGGTGCATCCATCTACGAGAGTTTCTTGAACGCGGAAGAATTCGGCGAACCCGCACGGATCCAGATTGCTCTTCGGGTAGGCCTCGCAGAGAGTCTCCCGACCGTTCTTGCAGTAGTAACAACGCCTGCAAGATATGTGATGATGAACTACCACTCTGTCCCCCTCCTTCAATGTTCGAACATCCGAACCTGCTCGCTCTACTTCTCCAGCAACTTCATGTCCAAGCACTGGAGGGGTAATCGATTCGCCGTGGACTTTCTCCAAGTCGGTCCCACAGATTCCACAGGCACGCATGTGAACAAGAATCTCGTTCTCGCCTATGTCAGGTATAGACAGCTCTTTGAGTTCAAGCTGACCAGTGCTTGAGATCATCAATGCCTTCATACCGGGTCTCTACCGCTTCGCGAATCAAACGACGTCAAATTTGATCAATGAAGAGGACACCAACTGCCCTCAAAAGCCTATAGCCGAGTCCAATGAACTGACCCTAATCACATCCTGGGAAGATGGCTGGCTCTTGGCATCCAAAGTTCAAGTCTACCTCGAAAAGATGCCAAGGCTACGAAGACCAGTAATGCTCTGTGGGCTCCCCGACAGTGGAAATGTGGCCAAGCTGGTTATCGATGAATTGGTCAGGCAACTCAAGGCAGTGAAGTTCGCTGAGATATACTCCTACTCACTTCCTCCCCGAGTCTTGATTCGCGAGGACGGAACTGTGAACCCCCTGAAACATTCATTGTTCTTCTGGACAAATGAAACTGGAGACAGGGATATCCTCCTTTACACTGGCGATACGCAACCGGTCAATCCTGAAGCGGCCTATGCTCTTGCCGAGAAAGCGCTGGATATAGGACAATCGCTAGGAGCCGACATCGTATTCACAGTTGGCGCTTACATCACAGGCCAGTTCTCGAAAGAACCGAGAGTCTTCGGAACCGGGACCGACAAAGATCTAGTTAAGGAACTAGAGACAATGGGGGTTTCGCCCATCAACGAAGGAAGCATCACCTGGATGAACGGATTGCTCGTCGGTTTATCCAGATTACGAAATCTGAAAGCCATCTTCCTATCCGGCGAAACTTCAGGATACATTGTGGACGCGGGCGCGGCTCGCGCAGTGTTACGAGTGTTGAGCCAGAGGTTAAGCCTCAAATTAGATCTCACGGAATTAGAACAGAAGATCAAAGAATCCGAGCCCGTCGTCAAGTCTATGGAACAGATGCAAGGACGGGGCCGTGAAAGAGACGAAGTTGGCTATATCGGTTAGGTTTTGATTGTATCGTAATTTCACCTGAAACTGAAATACATCGAAGACTTCTCCGCCTTTTGCTCCAGTCGTGAAAACAATTGAAGAGGAGAACCTACGCGGCGCTGTCGACATCTACCTTTCTGAATGGCGTAGGTTCGAATATTCAGCTTGGTGTTTGGCCCTTCTATTTGGAACACAATAAAGTCGGGGACGAGCTGTATGGCACATTCTCAACGGCCAGTAGCCTGTTCGGGATCTTGGCACGAGCCATATCGTCGAGGCTTGGCGGAGTGAGCGAGAGCCTGCCTTTCGTATCAGGCTTGATTGCGTCTACAGGAATGATGATGATCTACGCCTTCTTGCCAAGTCCAGTGGGCATAGCTGTGGGGATGGGATTGTCAGCAATCTCAATGGCCCTAATCATGGCTGGAAGAACCACACTGGTAGGAAGAAGCGCGCAGAACAAAGGTCTAGCGACAACCTACGCAATACTCATCACACTTGCAAACATCGGCCTCATAGTTGGAACCAACCTTGGCACCATCGCCTTCACCATTTCAAACTACTTCACAGTCTTCCTAGCCGGCGGCCTTGCAAGCGTAGTCGGATTAGTCGTTGCTCTGCTTTGGTTGCCCAGAGAATCGATTCCGTCGAAAATGAGATTCGGCATAGTAAGGTTCGGTAAGACTTCTTCGACACTAAGGCGATTCTATTGGGCGACATGTCTCGATTCATTCTCTTGGAGTATTTGCATGCCCTTCTTCTCAATAACGCCAGCGCGCATATTCCAAGTTACTGAGAACGATATCGCCCTTATTCAGACGTTGGTGTTCGGAGCGTCCACTGCAACCAACGTCATGTTCGCGGTTTTGTCAGATAGACTGTGGGGCCGCAAGTCGCTCTTGGCGATTTCCGAGGTTTTGGGTATCTTGACTTTGGGTCTGTACTTGGTGGCGCCGAATGTTCAACCAATATTCATTTCGGCTCTGTTGATGGGACTCGTAATCTCAAGCTGGGGGCCCATCGTTTCGGCGTACGTTAGTGAAGCCTCCAACGGCGAAGAGCTACATGATAACGTAGGTACTTGGATGACTCTAACCGCACTTGCACGCGTTCCGGCGCCAATAATTGGGGGATACCTCGCCGAACGATGGTTCCCCCGTGCACCCTACTTGGTATCGGTAATCTTGGTCGCAATAGCTGCACTGTACATTCAGAAATACCTCAAAGAACCTGCAACAGATTGAGTCGGATGTCATGAGCGAAGAGAGGGATGAGCTACTCGCGTACAAAGTGAGGCTCACGAGGATTCAAGGTCAACCATGCGTCCAGATCACCACTCTTGTGGCAATCCTGATGAGTCCCAACAGGTCCGCCGGAAAGACTATCCAAGTCCTTTCTTGCTCACTGCGCCGCTCACACCCTCCCTGTGACGATCAGGGTTTTCGCGAACGCGCCGAGAGGCGCACATGCGGAGAACGAGAATAGCCTTCAGTCACCCGCCTCTACTTCAGATTCCGAACAGAGCTAATGTCTCAGTTTGCGAAGCCTTGGAAGAAACCCGACACCGATACCGCGTCAAACAGCAGCCTGATTCTACATGGAAAGGGCGCTTGAAGCTTCAGTTCAACGCTCACCCCCGGCGCCAAACCTTTTGTTCAAATCCGTTCCCTTATGAGTAACAAACGGACGACGCAACAGCTCCGCCAAGTCGGGGATAAGCCACTCAGAACTTCTCGGCGGGTTCTCCCGCGATGTCCTAAGGCGCAGTACATGGCTGCCGCCGTCTTCGGGATTGAAGGTCAGAACGCTCTTGTAGATCGGGTCGGGTCCGAGCTGCCGGTTCGTTGCGTAGACTGCCTCGCTGACGGTTAGACGGTTTACGGCCAATGCCCTGATGAGCCATAGCGTTGCCTGATCGCTGAAGTTGAGCGACACAAGCCTATCCCACCCTATGACCGCTGACGCTCCCTGTCGGTGGAACGCGTCTGCGAGGTTCGACCCTTTCTCGACTGGAAGGTCTTCTATCACAATCTCCTCTCCTGTCCCGTATGAGATTCCGGCGCCGAAGCATCCCATACCGATGATTATCGCACTCTGGAAACGACCCTCAAGGTAGGTGTCCACGAACTTCGAACCAAATGCGAACACTTGAGCATCCCCTTCGTAGCTCTTGGCGGGCAGCAGTTCTTCCCGGAACTGTTCCGGCTGATACTTGGACGCGTCGTAGAGTTCGCTTGTGAAGTAGAAGACGCCGCGCGCGCGTCTACTTGTTCCGCTGTGAACCCTGAATACTATGAGTTCATAGCCTGCGGGGAAGGACTTCATGAAGTCCACCGAGACAGTTGATGACTTGTATACATCCACATACATTCCGGCCGCATTCAGGTATTCTGTGGCTGCTTCTTGGAAGCTCGGATTGGGATTGAGTTCGGACAGTGCGTCAACGATGGCAGCTCCGCCTTCCCTCACATGTTTGAAAGTAGTCGTCGTGAAGGGATGAAGGAAGTAGACCGCGATGGAGCTGGAGGCAACCGCCAAGATCAGCAGAAGCGAGAGAACGCTTCTTGATAGTGAGAGCCGTCTCACGTGACTCAACCACTTCGCACGTCTTCGTTCAGCAAGCTGCCAAGTGTTCAAGTACATGCACTTGCTTATGCTTATGCCTGCGAATGGGCCCACGTACAGCTAATCAGCAAGGGTACTTTTTTCGATGGCGGGTGTTTGGTAGGCGCGTAGACCGTCGACTACACCGGCTTTCCTCGGTTGCACCGTCCTTGTCGTCCTCGCCGACAAAGCAAGAATAGAGACTGCCCTACGAGAGATGTGCCCACACCAAGCGTCTCCTAAGAAGCGTTATAGGCGGAAGAACGATTAACTGGTGAATGATGGCCGACTACCAATCCTTCAAGGAAGTGCGTCGCTTCTATCAATGATTCTTGAGGATCATAAGAGACTCACAGAACTCGAAAGACGCGTCAATCAGACGCAGAAGTGACGAGCAGGGTGCGTGCTCTCTTTGGAGTCGAGATGAACCTCCTCACAGGTCGGTGATCTGAACCCAATCGAGCGTGATTTGGCAATGGTGGGCCGGGAGGGATTCGAACCCTCGACCTACATTGTGGTGGGCCCGCCCGGATTTGAACCGGGGATCTCCGCCGTTCCCATTCGAGGCCTCGTATGTGAGGGCGGCGTCCTGACCAGGCTAGACCACGAGCCCACTGCCTGGGAATTAGTAGTTTGCTGCTGCAGGAACCTGATCCAGCGAGTACCGTCCTTTCTATAAATCCTTAGCCATTCGGTTCCTGCTCTTCCTGTTCCAACTCTGTCAATTAGTGTGAGGGCGTCTCTTAGCTTCCGTTGCTTCCTCACGATTGAGAAGCCGACATCGTTGGCAAAGCGCCGGATGCAATCAAGCTTTGTTATGGCGATCCAGTAAGTTCTCGATGTGAACGTAACAGGCTTCCCTCGGATAGACGTGACGAATCGCACAGGTCGATTGTAATGACCAATCCGCGAATCCACTTCCAAATGCTTCAATTGCTGCTGAACATACTGAAGGATGATTACTTGATTGTTGGAAGCTTCGAGCCTTAACGAAAGGCGGCTGTTCCTACTGACTGAAACTATGGCAGAACCTTCGGCATCAAAGAAGCCGCGAACAAACTGGTGTCGGTAACGTCTGATGAGGCTGTCCAACATGGAGAGGGGTTGAGACATGAACTCAACGAGCATTGTGCTCCCTACTCTGACAACATACCGTTGGAGGCCGTCATATGCGTCAGACGCTACGCGAAATCGATCATGATTCGGAAAGAGTGCAGATAGATCATTGGCGAATGCCTCTGCGAAGTCCCTATCTGTGACCGACAGCCTAACCTCATCATTGTAGTGACGCTTTGATGTGTACACCGTCCCATCACCCAGCACGGCACCGATCACATAGGAAAGTTCCGGGGATGGTTCATTTCGGAAAACATTGCAACTTCCGAACGGTGTGCAGCGTCCCCTTAACCACGAATGAACGGTGGAAGTGGGGACACGAAGACCATGCTTCAGTGAAAGTGCCTTGCTGACTCTTTTGTAACCCCAACCTGTATTCTCTGCCAATCGGATGCTTTCGGAGTGCAGACTCAACCGAAGGCTGAGGGGAAGAACGCTGCGCTGAGAATTCAAAGTGTCACATTCACGGCAACGGAATGGTCAGAATTAAGTCAGGAGTCGAATGAAAGTAATGCAGGACTTCGTATGAGAGGGCGGCTTGCGGCTCTGTTTTCGATGTCCATGCCAGGCTAGACTACCGGCCCATACCACCGAAGAAAATTCTCTCGGTGCTTCGGTTAACCGGCTCAATCTCATTCATAAAGCGCACTATATCTTAGTTCAGCAGATATGATTGGGGCTTCAGATGACCAGTAACAATAGACAGGCATGATCATTCTGGGCCCGCTGGCCTCTTGCAGAAGCATCGCTGTGTAAACGTTCGTCAAACAAGCCTTGCCGGTAATGTTAAGACTGAATTGCCCCATCATGCAATTGGAGAAGGAAAAATGGGAAAGCCTAGGCAGGTAAGGAAGAAGAAGAAACAGAAATAGAGAGACCGCTGTTCCTCTTCGTCGACTCCATTGTCATCACGTGCATATTTCCGAGAGGCGTATTTGCGCCTTCGCGTCTTAGTAGCGGTAATACTGCCACAAACAAGTGGAAAGTTAGCTCGCAAGAGCAGCAGCTCAGTTTATCTATGAATCTCTCGCCACGACTTTACAGCTTGCTCATAATGCCTCCTCATAGCGGCGACGGGTTCGCCTCTGACTTCAATCTCGTCCACATTGATCGTTCCTAGCCCCTTTTCAGATGAATTCGATGATGACGCAGATAGGGTGTGCAATTGGCTGCAAATGATGGTACGCGAGGTCTGGTTCTTACTCTTGGTCACATCGCGCTCTCGGTTTTTGCAAGCATATTAAGCTTGGACCGTTCAAAGTTGCAGGAAGGCGACTTCCAGTCTTGGTTTCCGACCTCGTGACGTTGGCTCATGGTGCGGGCGGTTCCGTAATGCAATCTCTGATCAAACAATACGTTCTCAAGCACTTGGGCGGCGCGAATGTCGAAGTTCCACTCGAGGCTCTTGATGACGCTGGCGTTGTTCAAGGGATTGTTCTCAAGTCTGATTCTTACACAGTGAAGCCTCTCTTCTTCCCGGGCGGAGACATAGGAAGACTCGCAGTCAGCGGGACCATTAACGATATCTGTATGCTCGGGGCTGAGCCGTTGGCTTTGGCGGCTGGGTTCGTCCTCGAAGAAGGGTTCGCTTTGTCGCAACTCGAGAAGATTCTTGCAAGCATACGGAGCACTTGCAATGAAGCAGGCGTCCCGATCATAACCGGTGATACCAAGGTAATGGAGAGGGGAGCGCTAGACAAGTTCGTTATCAATTCCTCAGGAATCGGAAGGCGGAGTGCTCTGTTAGATCGAAATCTCGCTGCGGTCAAGAAGCTTCGTGACTTTGAGGCTCAATGGCTCCTCGATTCCAACATCCGCAAGGGAGACAAGATTATCCTCTCTGGAACAATAGGGGATCATGGCATCGCCGTTCTTTCAGCACGTGAAGGTTATGGGTTCGAGACGAAGGTCGAGTCTGATGCTGCGCCGTTGAATCGTTTGACAAGCCACATACTCCAGGTTGGGGGCATAGTGGCTATGAAGGATCCAACAAGAGGCGGTTTGGCCAATCTCTTGAATGAGTGGAGTGAGAAGTCTAAAGTCGGTATCTTGCTGTATGAGGAGTCGATTCCTGTCAGGGAAGGGGTTCGCGCTGCCTGTGAGATGCTTGGGTTAGATGTGATGGAGATCGGCAATGAAGGCAAAGTTGTTGCAGCTGTTGTCCCAGAGAGAGCTGAGAGTGTGTTAGTGGCAATGAGAGAAACTGAACATGGAAAGGATTCTGCGATAATCGGTGAAGCAACCTCGGACTTTGGCATAGTTGCTATCGAAACAGTTGTCGGCGGCAGACGTATAGTCCCCCAACCGGAAGGCGATCCGGTTCCGAGAATCTGCTAGACTCGGCACCGCATCGATGCGAGCATCTTGTGGTCCGCCCAGATCTTGCAGGTACCCTCAGATGAGACCATCGTGGGCCCTTTAGGCGAGGATGGAGTGCATTCCCTCATGTAGAGAGGACACTCTGGGGGGTCGATTTTCCCAAGGATCACTTCACCGCATCTGGCCTTAGGAACAAACTGTTCGCTCCCTGGAACCTCCTTCAATCCGTACTTCGCACGAGCATCGTACTCAAGGAATTCTTCTCTGATTCTGAATCCCGAATCGGGGATTGTGGCCACTCCGCGCCAATAGCCCTCAACTCGTTCGAACGCCTTATCCATGGCCTGCTGAGCCTTTACGTTCCCCTCCCACGTCACTGCCCGCGTATACTCATTCTCCATCTTCGGCTCATCCTGGGCTAGCTGCCTGAGAAGCATGGCGATCGAGATCAGAACATCATTCGGTTCGAAGCCTGAGAAGACCATGGACTTATGGGTTTTCTCGAAGACGGGCTGGTAAGCCTTCATACCGGTTATCGTAGATGCATGACCGGCGTTGATGAATCCATCTACCGCTAACTCAGGAGACATTGCCACAGCACCCACGGCGGGAGGAACATAGCGGTAGGAAACCAAGAAAGTCAGGTTGTCAGGTGGCCCTTTGAGTATCTCATAGGCGGTCGGCGGCGCTGTTGTTTCAAAGCCCACCGCGAAGAATAGGAATTCTCGAGCTGGCTTTGCTGACGCCATTCGAACGGCGTCGTGGACGCTGTAAATGATATTTACGTCTCCGCCTGCAGCTTTTGCGTCGAACAAGGACATGCCAGAGCCTCTTGCTCTGGACATATCACCGTAGGTAAGAATCGTCTTACCGTCGAGTGAAAGCCTCACAGCTGAATCAATGTCAGCGGCTGGGGTAATGCAGACTGGGCAGCCCGGGCCTGACCGAACTTCAACATTCTGGGGAAGTAGTGTTCGTATTCCGAAATGAGTTATCGTCCACTCATGAGAGCCGCATACGTGCATTAGCATGATGGGTTTCTTGATGATTTGGGCAAGTCGCTCAATTTCGAGCCGAAGCTTCTTTGCGAGTGCAGGATCCCGATATCCTTCGAGAATCAGGATAGTCCGCCCTTTGTCTCCTTTTGATAGACTATCTCTTCCGCGGGCATGGCAGCCAACATTTCTCGCCAGTATTTCAGAGTCTCCAGAGCCTCTGCCTCGTCTAGTACATGGATTGCGTATCCGGCGTGAACCAGAACGTAATCGCCAATACCGACCCTAACAAGGGAAATGTTAACGCCATCAAGGACTGTGCCATCCCCAAAGTCTACCCTAGCGAAATCGTCTTCAATGCTTACGACTTTTCCAGGGTAGGCGAGGCACATGGTTTCTTCAGGTTGGTTCTGTTTTCGTCCGCTTATTAGGTTGTGCCACCAGTTACCAAACCTGTAAGGTCAATTTCGCCCATGAGCGATCGATACGATCTCGCCCAAGTTGGCAGGATCGCCCGGATCGAGGGAGAGATAGCAAAGGTCGACCTAGGTGGAGGAACCATTGTCGATGCCAACATGGGCCTAGTAGAAGCCAAGGTGGGCGATCACGTTCTGGTCCATGCAGGTTATGTCATCAGTGTCCTAGACATGGAGGAGGCCAATCGAATTCTCGCCGAGTGGCGGGAAAAACGGTTTGAGGATTGAGTCGTATTCTCGCTAGATCAATGACGCCAAGTAGGCTTGGCCGAATGAGATTCCACCATCGCCTGGCGGGACAGCGCTGTTCGAAAGGTATCTGAGCCCTGCGCCATTAACTATCTCTCGAATCGTAAGCGCGATCTGCTCATTGAACGCAACGCCCCCAGAGAAGCCCACGGTCTTGATGTTCTCTCTCCTTGCGATCTCAACAGCTGCACTTGCAAGAGTGCGTGCAACATAGGCTTCCGCCGAGAACGCCAAGTCATGGGAAGGTAGCTTCTTTCTGTTTTCGAAGACCTCGCGAACCATGTTAGTTGTTCGAAGGTTCTCACCATCAATTTCTGGATTCAGTTTCAGTCTATCTCGTCCCTGATTTGCATGTGATTCGAGTTTCATGGCTGGTTCTCCCTCGTAGGTTCTCTCATGACTGAGTCCTAGGATGGCTGCGATCGAATCTAAGACTCGGCCACAGCTTGTCGTCCAGATGAAATCTTTCTTTTCAAGCTGGTGAAGGATTGTATCGGCCTCTTTCTGTCCGTGGGGAAGGTGCGGTGAGTTTGCTCTCAGCCAATCGCCAATCGTGGGTTCATCTCTGAGAATGCCTGCCACCATTCTTGTTGGATACCGAGTGGCCAAGTCTCCTCCAATCATAGGTTGTTGCTCCAGATGTGCCGCTCGCTGATACTGATGGCCTCTGCAGATCAGAATCTCTCCACCCCAAGCTTTCTTGTCGTCGCCTAACCCGAATCCATCGCAGACAATTCCGACAATTTCGTGAACCGCATACTCAGCCATCAAAGAACCAACATGTGCGTGATGGTGTTGGATCCTGAGTAGAGGTACGTTCAGCTCTTCAACCACGCGCTCGCCGATCTTTGTAGTCGCAAATTTCGGATGCAGGTCGCAGGCTATTACTTCCGGCTCAAAACCAATCAGACGTTTTAGATAATTCGTTGCGTGTTCGAGAAATTCTGCCGTTTCAATGGTTTCAGCGTCACCAATATGTTGGGTAAGATATGCCTTGTTTTCGAGTATCATACACGACGTCACATTCAACTCGGCCCCCAATCCCAGAGCGCGAGTTTCGACTTGATTCGGCAACACGATGGGAGCAGGGGCGTAACCTCTTGAGCGCCTAATCGGAGTGGGAATCTGATCTATGCACCGAACAACCGAGTCGTCAGCTCGTTGCGCAATGTCCCTACTGTGAACAAGAAAGTAATCTACGACTCCCCGAAGCCTCGTAACGGCGGTATTGTTATCTGTGATTATGGGCTCGTTAGGCGCATTAGCGCTAGTCATTATCAGAGCCGGACCGTCTGCCGAATCGAAGATCAGATAATGCAACCCAGTATAAGGCAACATTACGCCGATGGTGTCTAATCCAGGAGATATCAGCGACGAGAGTGGGAATGGGTCTCGCTTACGCAGAAGAACGATGGGACGAACATACGATTCGAGAAGTTCTCGCTCGCGTGGACGTATCTCCGCGAAGCCCTCTGTAGCCTCAAAGCTTCGAGCCATGATGGCGAAAGGCTTGTTCTTTCTCTCCTTGCTTCTCCGCAGCTTCTCGATCGGTGCATCCTGAAGCGTCGATGAAGCTAGATGAAATCCTCCATTTCCCTTCAGAGCTAGGACTCTGCCTTCTGAGATGAGTTTTCCTGCTTCACCGATAGGATCACTACTGCCAACAGGATGTCCGAGAGCGTCGAGTAAAGTGACCTTTGGTCCACAAACGGCGCAGGCGACGGTTTGGGCATGAAACCTACGGTCAAGAGGATTAGTATATTCGGCTCGACAGTCGAGGCACATGGGGAACTCTCGCATCGTAGTGTTCGGACGGTCATATGGAACCGCCACAATCGTTGTGAAACGCGGACCACAATTGGTGCAGGTGATAAAGAAGTATCCGCATCTTCGATCCTTCAGCGAATGCAATTCATCCAAACAATCATCACAGATCGCGATGTCAGGCGGAATCACAGAGCCAGTCTTAGTGCGCTCTTGACTGCTGATCTCTATCGTGAAATCAGAAAAACCAGTTTCCTGATCAAGATACTCCACATGGACGCTGTCCAAGCGGGCTAAGGGAGGATGCTCCTTCCTAAGAGCAATCAAGAAACCATCTATGTCGGACCTCTCGCCTTCAATTTGAATCTCGACAACTGCATCGGCGCGATTTCTGACGAATCCTTTCAACTCGAAACGTCTTGCGATCCTGTATATGAACGGCCTGAACCCTACGCCTTGGACAATCCCGGACACTACGATGACGGCCCGCATTTCTTCTCCCGATTTCTCACCTGTTTATTTCCGGCCTTCAGATCAGGTCGTCCTTTGCTCAGCCTTGCGGATCCTATAGTTGTCGCTTGCTTCTTTCCTCTATTGATGGGGCGGAGATTCGCTTCTTTGCTTCTTCAACGTAGTCAAGAAGATTCTTGTTTGGATCGTCGAAGAAATCTAAGCCCAACTTCATGTAGAGGTTCCTCGCGATCGCCTTCCCGATGGTCTTCGTGCTAGCTCCGAAGTTCTTCTCTAGAAGCGTGAAGAAGGTTTCTAAACGGTAAGGTATCTCATCTCTAGGGATGTCGAAGTTCTTCTTCAAATGGAGATAGAGCGCTTCCAAGACCCTTCTACTCAAAAGATCCACAACAGTCTCCTCAATGGCCATGAGCAGCAGATCACTGAAGTTCATCGTCGGGGTTGTTTCGGACAGCCGCTCATTGCCTCCTCCAGTGTATTTCGCTTTGTCAGGAAGGGCCGTCAAATTGATTCTGTCCGCACAGCGCAGCGTTCTGCTCTGGCCTGAGTGAAAAGGGTTCCTTTTTGTCTGGGAGCTGAATATCCGCTTCGAGAATAGTCCTCTTATCATGACACGAAAGAGAGATAGGGCTGAAGATAAGACATGGACGCGACATCTTTGCCTAGATCTAGCACGCTTGGTTCACCATCTGAAGATTGGTACCGGGCCTTTTCCGCGCTATATTCTTAAGGTAACGGTATGCGCGTCGATGCAGAGTGGTTGAATGCGAGCCAACTTGGGGGTCGCATTGAGTGCCTCCATTACTCTTGCTATTCTCTACGGGGTCCTCCAATCATGGGGTGATCTTCTTGTCCCAATATCTGATGTCACCTTTGTCCTAGTTTCCGGGATGTGCTCTGTCTTCGCTTTCCTCGCGGTTCGAAAATGGGGCTTTGGAGGAAGGTTCGGTTTGGTCTACGGTAGTCTATTCTTTGGCGTCTTTCTGTGGTTCTTTGGTGAATTAATCTGGGGAATCTACGAACTTGTCTATCAAATCTCAATTCCCTACCCGTCTTTGGCTGATCTATTCTATTTGGCCGGCTACATTCCGGCAATTCTTGGTGTCTCCCAATTCCTCTGGGCTTTCAAGAAGGGTCTGACCGGGATGAAGCTCTCACTTGCCGGAATCTCAGGTCTGCTCATCATCGGCCTCACCTATGTCTTCTTGCTTAATCCCTTGGTCACCGTCCAATCTGAGACCCTTGCAAAGATGTTCGATGTGGCGTACCCGAGCCTGGATGCGCTTCTGCTGATCCTGACGATTGCGATGCTGCTTCTATTCGAAGGGGGCGCTATGGCCGAGGGATGGTTGTGGATTTCTCTCGGTTTACTCTTGACGACTGTGGCGGACATTGCTTTCAGTTTTGGGACGATCGAGGATTGGTACTACTCAGGTCATCCGATCGAACTCGCTTGGTTATGGGGATACGTCGCTTTGGCCTTGGGCTTCGACGATCAGAGGAAGAGGCTAAGCCCTGAGTAACTACGGCCGTCGGATGTCAGCTCCTAATTATAAGAGGCGTCATATTTTCTTGCAGCTCTGCACGCAACTTGGTGAGGTCACGGGGTCTTGGCGCGTATTCAGGATTTTTCCCCCCTTACGGAGGTATTCGAGAAAGCGCTCGTCTGCGAGTTCACCGTAATTTCCCCAAGCGGTAGACCAGTGAGGCACCCTTATGGACTGATGCCAGCCATGTCGATGAACATCAAACTATGCATGTACACAACCCTGCTGCTCTTGGCAGGGTACCTACTTTCGTTCATTCCTTGACTTAATCGGAAAATCTACGGCGGTAACCTCACGCGATAATCGCTCTACAAGCTGCGTCTAGGATGAGCTGTAAGGTGTGATCAAGCCGTTGCGAGGTAATTTCAGTTGAAGGATACCAGAATAACTAACGGCTTGCCCATTGTCTATCTTTACGTAATCGCCTTTCTGGATGGGTTTCACCAGATTTCTGTAGTTGTACCTCACGAAGGCTCGTCCAGTCTCGTCAGCGATGACGAGCATGAACTGGTTCATATCCACTATTTTGCCTTCGATGTGGATCTTCCTCATGCCATTGCGAATCTCATTTATCCTCATCTCGTTATCACTCTCGGGAGGGCTACAGGCCAGCTTCCTCTTACGAGCAGTATAGTGCCCAGATTACCTTTCAACACCCACAATAGGATATCCTGTTATGTAATCTTCTCGGTCTCCCCGCACGGAATGCAGTCAGATCTCCGTAGGAAATCGTCCAGAACTAGCCGAAGTAAATGTCCAGTCCGTGCCGATTCTAGGTAGTGTGCCGAAGACTTGATTCCTTCTTGATCCCAAGATTTCAAATCCTCGCTCTCACTTTGGCTGAGTGATCGCGCTTGGAATTTGAGGAAGTAATTCGAAAACGTAGAATGATTAGGAATTTCCAACCTAAACCAGTTCTGCGTGAAGTTGTGGACCGTATCCTTGAACTGGTGCAACACGCCCCAAGCGCTGGTTTCAGTCAAGGATGGTCCTATGTTGTCGTTACCGACGAGGCGTTACGGAAGAAGTTAGGTCGAGTCCAAGGCGAGGAGGACTTTTACGCTAGGCGCTTTCACAAGTTCGTCTCCCAAGCGCCGGTTCTTATTGTTGCATGCGTGAGCGAGAAAGTCTATCACGATCGTTACAGGGAGCCAGACAAGCTTCGTGAAGATGGAACCGAAATTGAGTGGCCCGTACCCTTCTGGTATTTCGACATAGGTTGCGCTTGCATGATCATTTTTCTGGCCGCGGTGAATGAGGGCTTAGCTGCGGCCTTCACAGGCGTCTTCCGTATCCAGGAGATGAGGGAGCTTCTTGGAATCCCTGATCATTTTCATCCGGTAGGGGTGATCTCGTTAGGATATCCAGCTAAGGATGTCAAGTCGCCGTCGCTCAAGAGAGGACGAAAACCGTTCCACGAAGTCGTGCATCACGAACACTGGTAGAACTCTCACGACGATGTCGAATCCAGTAAAAACCGCGCCTATGCTACTGGCTTCGCGGTGATAGGTCCACTTTGCTACTCAACCAATTCCAAGATCGCAGCGAAAGGAGGATAGTCCACTGGGGATGTTGTTCTTCTCTTTCCTCTTCAGAACTGTTTGATCCCGAGCTTCTCATATGTTCTGAACTCTTCTACATTGAATATCTGGAACATATAGAAAGACCATAAATGATGTTGCGCGCTGAGAAGTACGGGCCAGCGTAAGATCCTCGGGAAGGGTCGAAACATTGAACGTTCATTTGTGGATCGAGAGGTCAAGACTATGGAAGAAGCGATGACGAGGTACGAGAGGATTGAGGCAGCATGGAGCCTGAAAGAAGCGGACAGGGTCCCAAGCGACCCATTAAATTGCTACATCCTGCCGTACCAAGGTGGAATATCAATTCGTGAGATGTTCACCGACCCCAAGAAACTCATTGAAGCAACGATTAGAGGAAGAGAGATAGTAGGAGAAGGAGACCAGGTAGATCCAAACATCACAACCCTTGACCATTTCTCTCCGTTGCCGAAATCTGGGTGGGACCAAGTCACTCTTCACTGGAAGATTCAGGACGATTTTCCACCAAACGGTAACATTCCCAGTTTCTATGAGAAATGTATAGTCGAAGACTACGATGACATGATGGAAAGAGGTTTCTCCACGTTACTCTTCAATAAAGGCGCTCAAGAGCTCTATAACAAAAAGATTGACGAATTCCTGTACTATGCCTTTGAGTATCCCAAGATCTACGCTCAAGCGTGGTGCGAGTATGTTGAGAAATATCAAGTTCCTCTACTCATGGGCGGAAGAGGTTGTACTCCGCTTGACCTTCTTCAGTACTACCGAGGAATGCCAAACCTAGCAAGAGACTTGTTTGAAAGGCCGGAGAAGGTGAAGGAAGTTTGTGAATGGCTTCTGGACTATGAGGTGACGATCGCCATGAGACAGGCAGAAGTGATGGGCGCCGGCGAAGTGCTCGGAGCAGAGAAAGTCTTCTGGATCAACGGCGGACCGCCGGGAATGTCTCCCAAAATATTTGAGGAGTTTTTCTGGCCGACTGCAAAGAAAGGAATTGACATCATAGTGAAACGAGGATTCAAAGTGGATTGTCATTGGGATGGTGACCTGACGCCTCACCTAGACATTCTAAAGGACATAACGAAAGGATTGCCTAAAGGAAAGGTCATGCTTGACTTGGAGAAGACGGACATGGCGAAGGCAAAGGAGGTTCTGGGCGACAAAGTCTGCCTGTACGGGAACACTCCATCTTCGCTGCTCGTCTACGGG
>Ga0209314_10000424_pt1 | contig 18800 bp, 17 predicted proteins | sample I19B2metaG_FD_184146 | JGI IMG/M metagenome (GOLD analysis project Ga0209314, IMG submission 184146) | Lake sediment bacterial and archeal communities from Gulf of Boni, Indonesia to study Microbial Dark Matter (Phase II) - ​I19B2 metaG... | ecosystem: Environmental > Aquatic > Freshwater >... | reverse complement strand
ATATTACATCTTCCTGTTCCTGATGTAGATATGCTTAATATGGTCCTTCCCAGAGTCTCTTTCGTCAATTTCAAAATCGAGTGATTTGATCAGCGGCGTCAGTTTGGTAAATCCAAAATTCCTGGGATCGAAGTCAGGTTGCTTCTTAAGGATAAGGTTACCAACATCGCCCAGGTATGCCCATCCGTTTTCATCTGCAAGATCGGTTATGGATGAAGAAATAATCCTGCGGACACTATTTGTGGCAGGATAAGCTGCTGTATCTTCCTTCTGCTTCTTTTTAACAATTATTTTCCCCTTTTTTCTTATTTCAGATGGAGGTTCAGGAATATTAACCGGAGGATTCAGTATTTCAAGGTAGATGAATTTATCGCATGCCACAATGAAAGGAGCCGGAGTTTTTCGCTCTCCAATCCCTATGACTTTCATACCTGCTTCACGCAATCTTGTGGCAAGTCTTGTGAAGTCACTGTCGCTTGATACAATACAGAAACCATCGACCTTACCTGAATAGAGTATATCCATTGCCTCTATAATCATTGCTGAATCGGTTGAATTCTTACCTTTTGTGTAGCTGTATTGCTGGACAGGACTTATGGCATTTTCAAGCAGGACAGATTTCCAGCCTGAAATTGTCGGTTTGGTCCAGTCACCGTAAATTCTCTTGAAGGTCGGAGTTCCGTATTTAGCTATCTCCTCCAGCATACCTCTGACATTGCCGTAGGGGATGTTGTCAGCATCTATCAGTACTGCAAGCCGAAGATCGTTTAATGTATCCATTTTTACTGTCTGTTAAGTTTTAATTATAGTTTTTCAGGCCATAGTCTGAGCATTACAACACCATGCACCGGTACTGTTGATGTGTATTTATCAGAAAAATCTCCAAGATCTTTTTGTCTCCAGAGATCTCTTACTCTTTGTTTTCCTGTAACACCAATTTCTTCCCAGACAGCAGTCACTTCAGCCTCATTTTCACCACGGTTGAATAGACCGACAGCTTTTGAGCCATCTTCAAGATTTCTTATCCATACTTCGGTATCACCGTTTTTTGAGACTCTGTAGCCTGGTTTTCCAAGCGGGTCCTGATCAACTTCAATTATCTCATCATTTGTAAGAAGGCTGAGTGTAAACTCGTCGAGTCTGGTTATATCACCTGAAAAAATCAAAGGTGCAGCCACAATACTCCAGAGTGAAACATGTGTATATTGTTCATTCGGGGTAAGTGGTGTGGGAACTGTTTGTCCTTTCCAGTTGCTGAGATATCCAATCAGCAGGTAATCAGGATCATTCCATCCGCCGGGACCACCATAGAGATGCAGACTGTCGCGGCTGTAAACATCGAATCCGTCCCTGAAAAGAGCTTTTCCTATACCTTCAAATGATCCTCCCAGATCGCCGGCCGTTCTCCAGCTTTGTCCTCCAACCTGTTTTCCCCATTTCCAGACGTCACCCATTCCATACTGGCATAGATTCAGGATTATATCACGATTCTGCTTCCTGATGATACTGCTTATCAGAAGATATGGTTTCTGAAGATCCTCAAGCAATTCCTTATTTCCTACTTTCGAATATGAACACCAGTCGTATTTCAGGAAGTCAAATCCCCATTCCACAAATCTTGCTACATCCTTTTCCTCATATTGATAGGCAGCTACATGACCTGCACATGTAAGTTCTCCCGGTGAAGTGTATATGCCTGCCTTAAGTCCCAGGGAATGAATATAGTCAGTCATGTCTTTCATGTCAGGAAACCTTTTATTGGAATTTATCATGCCTGATGCATCTCTTGGTTCACCTGTCAGGGACGGATCATCTGATCCCGGTTTGACCGACCAGCAGTCGTCAATATTTATATACATATACCCATGGTCAATCATCCCTGAACTTACCATTGCATCAGCGGCAGCCCTCATAATACTATCAGTCACATGATTTTCCCAGACATACCAGCTGTTCCATCCCATGTGAGGCGTAAGAGCCAGCTGTTCTCCGCAGACTATTCTGAATTCCCTTTCAGCAGTCCCTTTATTATTTGTTGCCCTGACAATTGTTTTATATTCCCCGGGTGAGTTCAGGGTTCCTGTGATCATTCCTGTTGAATTATCACAGGTAAGTCCATCAGGCAGGTTAATCACTTCGTATTTTATGGGTCTTAGGCCTGTTGCCGGTATTTTAAACATGAAAGGAGACCCCGGTCTTACCCCGAATATCTTTGTCCCGTTTATCCTTGGTTCCGGTCCGGGTTTAGGTGTGAGAATAATTTTTCCATCATCCGGGACTTTATCAGGTGCAGTTGAACATGAAAAGCTGAGAATTGCAATAATGATGATGGCTGCAAGCGATGAAAGCAATCGGTTCTTCATAATAGTATTCAGTTAAAGTTATTTCTTTTTTCCGGTAAGTTCTTCTATGTCAAGTCTTAGTATGGTCGTTCCTGAAAATACCCTTTCATCAAAATCAAACTCTTTCCTGTCGGAATAATGAGCCATAATGCAATCAAGCCCTTTTTTCTTTTCATCCCTGTCACTGACAATGCTGATCCTGCCATAACCCACAACACTGCTGTAATTCATTCCCCAGTCGCAATCTTTTTCACCCGGGTAGAGAAGGTGATCAGTATCCATCTCGAAACAAACGTAGTTGTTTCTTGAGATTAAATCAATCTTTCTTCCTTCAGGTGCACAATGAAAATAGAGTGAAGATTTTTCACCAGGCAAATATCCGAAATTCATAGTTACTATATATGGAGTATTATTGTCAGCAAAGGCAATTCTGCAGACATCACTCCGTTGTATAATTAATTCAATATCAGAAATTTCATTAAGCTGCCGGTCTTTTCTTCTCATTGGTTTCATTAGTAATGCGAATTTGAGTTGGATTATTTATTTTTAAAAATTTAATTTAATGATATATATTAAAATTCATTTCTTGTGAAAATTTAGAATGCCTGATTTTTAATATTACCAATAACCCCATTATCTTAAAGTAAAACTGAATACAAAAGATTGCGATCCTTCTCCGCCTTCTGGCGGATCAGGATGACATTGTCGGTATTGTAGTTTGGGGAGAGAAGTTGCCGCGATTCGATCCAAATAAGGTAGTCTGATGCGTACTTTCTGCGAATCGCGGCAACTTCTCTCCCCCCCTTTACTAAATACATTCCTGTCATTCCGAGCAAAGCGAGGAATCGCAATATTCTATATACCAATATATTACTAATCAATGTCGTTTGAATGAAGTCCATACTTATCAGGACGTATTTAGTACTCAGAGTCTTATATATTAACTATTTACTTACCATCCTCCGCGGGTCTTAATATTCTATTATTTTGATATAGTTCGACCCAATCATGATTGAATCTGTCGATCATATTAATCTTTTTTAGCCGTGAAAGGCCCTTGATCTGTTTCTCTCTGGCAATTGCCTGATCAATTGATTCATATATCTCATAGTATACCAGTTTACTGACATTGTATTTATGAGTAAAACCTGCGCCTTTTCCCTGTTTATGATCATCGCATCTCCGAATCAAATCATTTGTCACACCTGTGTACAAAACAGTATTTTTCAGAGTAGTTAGAATATAAACATAGTACAAGTGGATTTTATCCATTTCTGTAAAACTATTTTTTAAATTTATTTCTTAATTCATAATTCGCATTAATAATCTAATTTGAGTTGTATCCAAAATTTTACGCTAGAATTTATCAACAGATTACTCGGGAAAAGACTGTGATTTATAATTGTTTTAATAAAAGTAAAGTTTTTTATTAACTTTGCCACACTTTTTAAAAGGTTAATAAAACAAACAAAACCAACTTATATGGGAAAAGGTGATAAAAAAACCAGAAGAGGTAAGATAATACTTGGTACATATGGTGTTCGTCGCCGTCGTAAAAAAACCGATAAACCGGGAGTAATACCATTAGTTTCTGTAAGGGAAAAGGAAGATAAGCCAAAGAAAGCAGTTAAGGAAACAAAGGAGACAAAACCAGTTGCTCCAAAGGCTGAAGTAAAAGCACCAAAGAGCGAAGAAAAAGCTCCAAAGGCAGAAGTAAAGGCTCCAAAGGCAGAAGTAAAAGCTCCAAAGGCAGAAGTAAAGGCTTCAAAGGAGAAGGCACCTGCTAAAGCTGCCAAACCTGTGAAAGAGAAGAAAGAAACTAAAGCAGAAAAACCTGAAAAGGCAGTAAAAACTGCCAGGGAACCTAAACCAAAAAAAGAAAAGAAATCAGAATAAAAAACAGCTTAATAGCTTTTGTTTTGAATTTTTGCTGCCATTGTGTCTTTATGCCAATGCGCTTTAGCGCCTTACTATAAGCCACTGATAATCTTCCGGATCGATAACGGTATTTATGATTACGGGTTCATTCACCGAAAGCGCTTTTATAAGCGCTTTTTGCATTGATTCAGTTGAATCGGCTTTTATTACCCTTACACCAAGGAACTGATCTGAATTGAAAAGATCATCCTGGTATAGCAATGTACCATACGGAGGCAGGTTTTTCCAGGATTGTTTAACCTTAATAAGATTAAGTTCACCATCGGAAAAAACAATTATTATCACGGGCAGGTTATATCGCTTTGCAGTCACTATTTCACCGGCCATCATCAGGAATCCGCCGTCACCGGTAATACAAACCACAGTTGCCTCCCTGTTATTCATCTGAGCTGCCAGTGCGGCAGGAATTCCAAATCCCATTCCTGACCAGCCGTTTGTCATTATAAGCTTACCTTTACCCATTGTTTTCCAGAATTGCCCGGCCAGATGAAGATGTGATCCGACATCTGCTGTAATTATTGCATCAGCAGGAAGCTCGTCCTGGATTGCCTGAAGGGCAGCAGCTGGTCCGAAATGATTGGTAAATCCGTTGAAAACTGCCCACATTTCATTTCTGACTCCTTCTATCAGTATATGATTGAAAGTCAGAGAGCTTACCTCAAGATGTTTAAGCATCTCAAACCACTCAGAAGGTTGTCCTGTGAACTGAAAGATCTTGTCAGAAGGAGGCATGTCTACAGGCTTCTGATCAAAATGAATAAGCGGAACATCAGGTATCCAGGATTCATAATTAAACTCAACCGGATCATAACCCAGGCCTATAACCAGATCAGTCTCTTCAAAAATATCCCCGAGGTAGTCACTTAATGAATGAAATAGCACTCCGGCATAACATTCGTGATCTTCAGACAATATACCCTTGGCCATTGGTGTAATTACAACAGGCATTTTATGTTTCCCGAGGAAGCGGAGAAGATCATCTTTTAGTCCTGACCTGGCTGCAGTAAGACCGATTGCCAGAAGCGGGGATCGGCAGTTCTCAAGAAGGTCAATAATTGGGCCTGTATTATTGAAAATATTATCGGTGACAGATTCCATTTCAGGATCCGGAAGGCCATCGGTTTCACTATCAGCAATATCTGATGGCAGACCTATGTGTACAGGACCGGGATAAGTACCGCAACTTATCCTGAAAGCTTTCTCTATCACATCCTTTACATTTGTCTCGTTCATTCTGAATGTGGCCTTTGTAAGAGGTTCGAAGAGTTTCTGATGATCGATATTCATTTGTGTTGTCCTGTTGATCATCTTCTTACCCATTTCACTTGTGAAAACGATAACAGGAGACCTGTCGAGAAGCGCCCCCCCGACACCCGTAGATATATTGGTAGCTCCCGGTCCGAATGTTGAGTGGCAAATTCCCGGTATGCCTGTCAGTCTGCCTGTTACATCTGCCATAATACCTGCCGCCGCTTCATTGGAGGTCAGAATAAACTCAATCCCGGCTTTTCTGAATGCTTCCATGTAAGGAATTGAAGGGCCGCCGGGTATACCGAAAACATACCTGACTCCATTATTAAACAATTGGCTGGCAATATATTCCGGGATTGTCATTTTAATGCATTTATGTAAACAAAACTATTAAATATTATGTTTGAAACCAATTGCCCTTATTTTGAGATGACCTGACTCTTTAATCAATCATTTTTTTTATGATATTTGAGATCAAATATTTTTCAATTGCATAGTAAGGGTAACACTATTTTCTGGGCCATATTTGCATGTCTGCTCTGGTCAACTGCATATGCAGGCATAAAGATTGGCCTTCAGTATGATAAGCCATTTCACTTTGCCGGCATCCGTTTTATTATTTCAGGACTTTTAATTCTTCCTTTCACTGTAAAACCTTCAGTATATATTCAGATGATCAGGGATTACTGGAAGGTTGTGCTTATGGTCACGGTTCTGCAGACACTTATAAATTACTCATTGTTCTATCATGGTCTGGCACTTGTACCCGGTGCATTGGGTGCAGTAATTGTAGGTTCCCAGCCACTTGTTACTTCAATAGTTGCATCAATGATGCATTCGGAAGATAAGCTTACAAGGAACAAGATACTTACAATAATTGCCGGCCTGTCAGGTGTAATTCTTATCAGTGCCGGGCGTCAGGCATTCCACTTTGGCACTTCAATAGAGTTACTGGGAATAGCCATGCTGCTTGGTGCCAATGCAGCACTCTCGGTAAGTAATGTCATAGTTTCAGTGAAGAGCAAAGGGTTGAATCCATTGGTATTAAGTTCCTCCTCACTGTTTATTGGAGGAGTTATACTCTACCTTGTTTCATTACCCACAGAAGGGGTCCCAGTGAAACCACTTCCAATTGATTACTGGCTTTCTCTGGCCTGGCTGAGCGTAATGGCATCTGTTGCATTCTCAGTCTGGTTCAGGCTCCTGCAGCGCCCGGGTGTAAAGGTTTCTGAATTGAATCTCTGGAAATTCATTGTCCCCGTTGTTGGTGCAATTCTCAGCTGGCTTATTGTTCCTGATGAAAAACCTGAATGGATTACTGTTTCAGGAATGTTCATCATTATAATTTCATTGATACTTTTTCATACCAATACTCATAAACCCGTAACAAAAAATACAGGTTCTGAGCCATGAAGAAAAGATTAATAGCACTTGGCATTTATTCACTGTTCTGGCTGATGGTTTTTTTCACCGGCAGACTCTTCTTCATTTTATTTCAGTATAAATCATCTTTTGGTAACAGCTTTGGAGAACTCCTGGCAACGTTCCTGAACGGTGTAAAACTCGATATATCAACAACAGGATATTATCTGGCTATTCCAATGTTATTGATGATGCCTGATATTTTGTTTCCCGGAAAATGGTACCGAATGATTATAAGATGGTATACGTTTTTTCTGATTCTTCTTTCAAGTGTAATTATAGTTGCCGATTCGATCCTTTATTCATACTGGGGATTCAGGATGGACTATACTCCCTTTATGTACCTGAAAACACCTGAGGAAGCAATGGCATCCGTAAGTACTTTTAAAGCTGTAATGGTATTCCTGGCAATTGCATTACTGACCGGGTTTTTTATTGTGATGTACAGGAAAACAACGGACGGATTTATGGGAGAACATGGAACAGTAAAGTCAAAGGCAGTGGCTCTTCCTGTATTCATTATCCTGTTTGCATCACTGATAATCCCTATCAGAGGAGGGTTCGGAATTGCTCCCATAAATGCAGGAAGTGTATATTTCAGTCCGAAAATGTTCCTTAACCACACGGCAGTAAACGCTGTCTGGAATGTAGGTACCTCAGCTTTCACTCAGAAACCGGTTACAAATCCATATCAGTTTGGCGACATTAATTCTGCAAAACAGCTGATAGACTCCCTTAAAAGCAATAAAGGAGTAACCGAACCGGTTCTTACAACTGACAAGCCGAATATTCTGATACTTGTACTTGAAAGTTTCAGCGGATATGTTGTTGGAGCAGTTGGCGGAGATTCGCTTGTGACACCAAACATAAACAGGTATGCCCGGGAAGGAATACTCTTCACGGAGTTTTTTGCCTCAGGTACCAGGACAGACAAGGCCATGCCGGCAATTCTAAATGGCTATCCGGCACAACCTGCACAATCGATCATCAAAGAACCTAAGAAAAGCCAGTCGCTTCCGAGCCTTGTCAGAATTCTTTCTGAAAAAGGCTATAATAGCTCATTCTGGTACGGGGGCGAAATAAATTTTGCAAACTTCAAATCATTTGTAATAGGTTCAGGTTTCAGGTCAGTCATTACCAAAGAATATTTTGATCCGGAAAGTTACAATTCGAAATGGGGTGTCCATGATCATATACTGTTTGAAGCCCTTAAAGACTCAATGAAAAAGGTGAAGGAACCATTCCTGAATGTTGTTCTTACACTTTCGAGTCACGAACCATTTGATGTACCGATGGAAACGGTTATTAAAGGGGATGATAATATTTCAAAATACAAGAATTCAGTTTATTATGCAGATAAAATCATGGGTGAGTTTATCGAATGGGCAAAAACCACTGCCTGGTGGAAAAATACACTTGTGATAATGGTCACCGACCACTGCGGCCGGGTATCGGAATCCCAGGGGGTATATACAACAGAGCTCTTTAAAATTCCAATGGTCTGGACCGGTGGGGCAGTTAAAGAAGGCAGCAGGATAATTGATAAACACGGCGATCAGACCGATATTCCCATAACCCTGTTTAATCAGCTTGGTATCAATGTGGTTTTTCCGTTTGGCAAAGACCTGTTTTCAGATGGAAGCAATTCCTATTCATTCTATACCTATAATGAAGGATTTGGATTTGTTACTGACAGCTCAATTTATGTTTATGATCACAAGCTTAAGGATCAGGTTATCAAGGAAGGAAAAGGTGCTGATTTTGCTGAGAAAGCAGGGAAAGCCTATCTTCAGGTTTTATTCGATGACTATCTGAAACGATAGTTCACATTTATGAGTACATCACATAAAAAATGCCGCGGGTAGGGAAGGGGATAAGGACAGCTCCAAGGGATGCACTAATTGCTTCTTCTGTTGATGAATCAATAATCGGAGGAACAGTTTCATTCGGGTTTGAAGCTACATTGGCTTTGATATCAATTATACTGCTCACACTAAAACGTAAAAGAACCTCCGGGGAGGTCCTTTTGACATTATATCTACCTGTACTTTTTCTTCTTATTCTTTTTTCCTGATTTCTTATCCCATTTGAGGACTTTTCCCGCATGACCTTTTTTATCTCCTTTTCTTTTTTCAGGTCTTCTGTCTGACCATTTTGCACTTCTTTTTCCTGATCTGTCAGCCTCCCTGTGTCCTTCAGGTTTTTCCTGTGCTATTTCAACTGCTACCCTGCGGTCATTAAACTTCGCATTATTCAATGCATTAATAAGGTAATCAGCAAATTCTGACTCAACTTCAAAGAATGAGAATGTTTTTAACAGGTCTATTTTTCCAAGCGGTATTTTCCTTCCACTTGTGTTTCTATTGACAAGTTCAATCAGCTGTTCGGGATAGAATCCATCAGTCTTTCCAAGGTTAATAAATAGCCTTTTATAATTACCTGAATATTCCTTACGGGATCCTTTTTTGTCTGAACCTCTAAAGTTATCATCTCTGTCCCGGGGTGAGATTATCTCTTCACCGGACCGGTAATCATCAAGGAAACGGTCGAATTCAAGTGATACAACTCTCCGGAGAAGTTCTTCCCTGTCAAGATTTGAAAGTTTAGCGGTTATTTCCGGAAGGAATTTTTCAATTTCCTGATGTTCGGTAACAACGGTTTCCAGTTTTTTCACCCAGTGAAACAACTGTTTTCCGCATATCTCACTTCCGCTCGGGATCTGAATGGCCTTGAACGGTTTCTTTACAATCCGTTCTATCTGTTTGATGTTATTCTTATCCCTGGGGCTTATAAGGGAAATTGAAATACCCTTTTTACCTGCCCGTCCGGTACGGCCGCTCCTGTGTGTATAAACCTCATTGTCATCAGGAAGATTATAATTGATCACATGTGTCAGGTCGTCGACATCAAGTCCGCGGGCAGCTACATCGGTAGCTATCAGAAGCTGCAGATTTCTTACCCTGAACTTCTGCATTACAGTATCTCTCTGTGCCTGCGAAAGGTCTCCGTGAAGGGCATCAGCATTGTATCCGTCTTCAATAAGGCTTGAAGCAACCTCCTGGGTTTCCTTCCTGGTACGGCAGAAAACGATACCATAGATATCAGGCTCTGAATCTGCAATTCTTTTCAGGACTTTATATTTATCTTTTGAGTGTACAAGATAATACCCATGAGTAACATTCTCAGCTGAAGCATTTTTTGTCCCGATTGTAATTTCTTTGGGATCATTCATATATTTTTTTGCAATCCCGGCTATTTCAGATGACATGGTAGCCGAAAACAGAAGAGTTCTTCTGCCTCCAGGTACCTCCTCAAGGATCTCATTTATACTATCGAGAAAACCCATATTGAGCATTTCATCCGCTTCATCAAGTATCACTGTTGAAACCGATGAAAGCCGGGCAGCTTTTCTGCCTATCAGATCTATCAGCCTTCCGGGTGTTGCAACTATTATATGAACTCCTTTTTTCAGTTCCCTGATCTGATTCTCAATGCTGGCTCCACCGTATACCGCCAGTATCCTTAATTTACCTGTGTATCTGGCATAATCGGTGAGATCACCTGTAATCTGCATACACAACTCCCTTGTAGGGCATAGTATCAGAGCCTGTGTTGCATTATTTTCTGTATCAGTCATCTGTACAAGTGGAAGACCAAATGCTGCTGTTTTTCCTGTTCCGGTTTGAGCAAGAGCAATAATATCCTCATCCTCTCCAAGCATAAGAGGAATTACTTTCTCCTGAACAGGCATAGGTTGTTCAAACCCCAGCTCCTGAACAGCTTTCAGGATTCCGGGAGTAAATCCCATCTCTTCAAAATTCATCATTATTATTTCTGTTGACGTGCTTCCGGCGAGCGGTGGAAATCACCTTGTTAATAAAGCTGCAAAGATAATTAAAAAATCGTGTAAATTGTTTTAATTGGTTAAATATTATAACTTTATGGTAAGCAATTGATACCTTTTATTATATGGATACCAGGCCGGTTAGAATATATGCTGCAGAGGATGTACCAAGGCTTAGATATACAGCAGGCATAATTCTTGGCGATATTCTCGGATTGAGCTGGGAAATAATTACTGATAAACGCAAACTCGGAAAACATCATGTTATAAACTATTCGGATGAAAATGTAAAGGATTCATTCATCATTCATCCGGCACCATTGTTATTTGAAAAAGGAATAAGCAAGCATGAGTTTAAGGTTGAAAAATGGAGGGATCTTCCCGTCTTTTTTCAGACTTCAACCGGCTCTGATTTACCTTTTGACATTTTTGCTGCATCATTTTATCTGGTCTCAAGGTATGAGGAATATAATGAATATGATCCGGATGAATATGGCAGGTTTAAAGCTGCATCCTCATTAGCTTTCAGGAATGGGTTTCTCGGAATTCCAGTGGTAGATCTGTGGGTAAAGGAATTTGCCAGGAGTCTGCTAAGAAAATTTCAGACACTTGCTTTCCGGAGAAATGAATTCAGGAAGATGGTCACCTTTGATGCAGATGAACCTTTTGAGTATCTCGGGAAAGGTATTATCAGATCAATTGGGGGACTGATCCGTGACCTGACGGTTTCTGACCGACATGCATCCGAACGGTATAAAACTGTTACAAAAGGCAAACCTGATCCCTTTGAGGTATTTGGATACATCACTGAATCGGTCGATAAATATCATTCTGATGTCCGGTTTTTCTTTCCTGTCGGAGACAGAAGCAGTTATGATCATAATCCATCCTGGAAAAATGAGGATTACCGATCGCTTATCCGCAGACTCGCCGGTAAATATAAACACGGTCTTCATCCATCATATGATGCTTCGGAGAATTATTCCAAACTTAGCGATGAAGCAAAGCGATACAGTATTATTCTTGGAAATTCAGGTTCTTTCAGCAGGTTTCATTTTCTGAGACTTAAATTGCCTGTTTCATACAGGAATCTTCTAAGGGCAGGAATAAAAGAGGATTATTCCATGGGATATCCGGATGAACCCGGATTCAGGGCAGGTATAGCACGCCCGTTTTATTTCTATGATGTTGTCAGGGATACTGTTACCAATCTGAAAATTGTACCCTTCCAGGTTATGGATGCCACTCTTTACAAATATAAAAAGCTTGACCACAAAGCCTCAGTTGAAATCATACTTCAGCTGATAAATGAAACCAGGCGTGCAGGTGGCTTGTTTGTATCAATCTGGCATAATACATCGTTGCTTGATAATCCCCAATGCAAGCCCTGGAGAGGAGTATTTGAAACTATGCTTGATGCACAGAGATGATTGTTTATCTTACAAATAGTGAAATTGACAGGGAACAGTGGGATACCTGCATTCAGAATTCACATACTCTGAAACCATACGGTTATTCATGGTTTCTTGACTGCATGGCTCCGGGTTGGCAGGCACTGGTTGATGACGAATATGATTCTGTATTTCCTCTTCCAGGTTTTTCAAGGTTTGGCATAAGGTATCTTGCAACTCCTGTGTTTCTGCAACAGCTGGGTGCTTTTTCACCTGATAAGCCCTCTCCGGATATGCTCAGCGAATTCCTTGAATACCTTCCTTCATTTTACAGGCTGGTGGATCTGTGTGTTGGTCAGAAAGTTGAATATGAAGGTTTCAGGATAACTGAAAAGACCAATTTTGAGCTGAATCTTTCAAAAACTTACGAAAAACTCCGGGAGAATTTTTCCACGCACTGCAAAAGGAACATTGAATCAGCTTCAAAGAAGCGCCCTCACCTGGTGGATGATGTAAAACCAGATAAGTTGATTGAGCTTTTTATCCGTAATAAAGGGAAGGAGGTAAAAGGAATCAAATCAAGAGATTATCAACGGCTGAATAACCTTATGAATTATTGCCTTGCAAATAAGAAAGGAAGGATTATCGGTGTTCGAAGCGGGAGAAAGGAATTATTATACGGGTTGTTCATAGTTGAAACAAAAGGCAATAAGACTATGCTCCTGGTTGTAAATACACCTCAGAGCAGGGAACGAAGAATTGGCTATTATGTTGTAAATGAAGTTATTAAGGAATTTTCATCAACTCATACAACGCTTGATTTTGCCGGGTCTTCAATACCTTCGATTGCCTCATTTATGGAATCATTCGGAAGCATAAAGGTCCCGTTTTACAGGATATGTCAGAACAGACTTTTCTGGCCGGCAAGAATATTTGGCTGATATTGGTTACTTTTGTAAACTTATATTTAGTCTTTTCGTGCAGAAATCCATAATATATTCCTTGTTGTTATTATTGAGATTGTATCCACTCTCTGTTTATGGAAATTGTGCCGATACCGTTGTGCAGCAGAAGAATATTGTCCTGAGCGGATATGTCAGAGATGCAGAGAACGGAGACAGACTTGCCGGTGTGACCGTAATCGAAACAAACCTTAAAACCGGCGTTTCAACCGATGAGTATGGATTTTTTACACTGAATCTCCCTTCAGGCAAATGGGATCTGCAGCTCACATATATAGGGTATAAAACAATTGTTCACAGCGGACAATCGGTAAGGAATACAAACCGTGATTTTACCATGGAAAAAAGTGAAACCCAGCTTGGTGAGGTGATCATTGAAGCTAAGCGGACAGATGAAAATGTAAGGGCACCTGCCATGGGAATTGTTAAACTGGATGTAAAAACCATTAAATCAATCCCTTCCCTTCTGGGCGAAATAGATGTTGTGAGGGTACTTCAGCTATTACCCGGGGTACAGTCAACCAGTGAAGGTTCGACGGGATTCAGCGTCAGGGGCGGAGGCTCAGATCAGAACCTTATCCTTCTGGATGATGCCAGTGTTTATAATTCCGGCCACATGCTTGGTTTCTTTTCGATATTCAACAATGATGCAGTTAAAAATGTAACTCTATACAAGGGTGATATCCCTGCCGCTTACGGAGGAAGACTCTCTTCACTTCTCGATGTGGAAATGAAAGAAGGTAATCCGGGTAAGATTGGTGTTAACGGAAGTATCGGAACAATTTCGAGCAAGCTGACCATTGACGGTCCGGTAATAAAAGACAGGACGACATTTCTTATGGGAGGACGACGGACTTATGCTGATATTTTCCTTCCTTTTGCCAAAGAGGAGGATTTGCGGGACAACAAACTTTATTTCTGGGACCTGAACCTGAAAATTTCGCATGTACTCAATGAAAAGAACAGACTCTTTCTTACTGGTTATTCGGGCAAAGATGTGTTTAAGGATGATTTTGCAAGAGTAGGTTTCGGTAATACGACCGGAACATTAAGATGGAACCATATATTTTCGGGAAACCTGTTTATGAACCTTAGTATGATATATTCAAGGTACAATTATGATTTAGGAACTCCTGACAGCGGGACCGGATCCTTTTCATTCCTCTGGAAATCATACATTTCTGATTATCAGCCAAGACTCGATTTTACACATATCCTTTCCGATAAGCATAAGCTCAGGTATGGGTTATCTCTTAATTATCATGAATTTTTTCCGGGTGAGGTAAGCGGAATAGGCAGCACCACCGGAAATACATATTTCAGATTGCCTTCTGCTCATGCTCTCGAAAGCGGATTATATCTGAGTGATGAGTATAAGGTTGCCGGTAACCTGACTCTGAAATATGGGCTGAGGTTCTCGATGTTTCAGAATATCGGACCGGGAACATCCTATGAATACGATGCTGATTATATTCCTGTTGACAGTATCAGTTACCCTTCAGGGAAGATTTTCAAAACTTACACTGCACTTGAACCCCGGTTTGCATTCACTTATCTTCTAAATGAATTATCATCAGTTAAGGGAAGCTATTCTCATACAGCTCAGTTTATTACACTGGCACAGAATTCATCCTCAGGCACACCTCTTAATATTTGGTTTCCTGCTTCGCCAAATGTTGAACCGCAATTGTGCGACCAGTTCTCCATAGGTTATTTCAGGAATTTCATAAATGACTTGTATGAAGTCTCAGGTGAAATTTACTACAAGAATTTCAGACGATTAATAGATTTCAGGGATCATGCGGAGCTGTTCCTAAACCAGTATCTTGAAGGAGAACTCCGGAGAGGGAATGGATATTCATATGGTATAGAAGCACTGATACGAAAGAATGAAGGCTTTTTTACCGGATGGCTCAGCTATACCTATTCAAGATCATTCAGGATTGTCCCTGAGATCAACAATGGCAATAAGTATCCCTCACTTTATGACAAGCCACATTCAGTCAACCTTGTTACATCTTTTGCTCTGACTAAGAGAATTGCAGCTTCAACCACGTGGACATACGCCACAGGCCTGCCTCTTACTCTGCCAACAGGACGTGCAATACTCGGAAATTCAATAATTCCGGTATATTCCGACAGAAATTCATACCGGATGGATGATTATCACAGGCTGGATCTGTCAGTTACATTCAAGGGAAAAGAGAAAGCCGGTAAGAAGTGGCACAGTGACCTCAATTTATCTGTGTACAATGTTTATAACAGGCATAATGCCTGGGCTATAAACATAGTTCCTGACGAAAAAGATCCGTATGTGACTTATGCGGAGAAAACATACCTGTTTGCCGTGATCCCTGCAATTACATGGAATATCAGATTCTGAAATGAGAAGAAGAATTAATAAGATATTACCCGTTTTATTTGCCCTCGCATTTATCCTTTCATGTACAGAGCGAATAGATCTGCCACTTGATGAAAGCGAAGTGAGGCTTGTTGTTGAAGGATCAATTACAACAAACACCTCCGTTCATACAGTTTATCTTACAGAGACCACCAACTATTACTATAATCAGAAACCACCTGCCGTAACAGGTGCCGAAATTTCAATAAATGATGGTGAAACCATTACCCGCCTAAGTGAGAATTCTCCCGGTGTATATCAGACTTCGGCTGATTTTAAAGGAGAAGTGGGAATGACCTATACACTTAATATCCGGCTCTTAAAACCAATAGGCGGATTTTCTGAATTCAGCGCAAGTTCGGTGATGAAACCTGTTACAAGTCTTGATTCGGTTGCCACAAAGTTCTATGAGGATTTCGGAGAGCAGGGATTATGGGAAGTAACCTGCTGGTTTCAGGACGAGCCAAAAACTGATTTTTACCGTTTCGATTTATACCGGAATAATAAGCTTATAACATATAAACTGGAAAAGTGGCTGGTAACCGATGATAAATTTTTCAACGGTGATTATGTCAAGGGTGGCGTTGTGACCTACCTGGATCAGAATTCTGATAATGAAAAGCTTAATTCGGGTGATACTCTTGTTGCGGAAATGAGTGCTATAACCAGGGAATATTATAATTATATACAGGATGCCCAGGCTGAGTTGAGGGGATCAAATCCACTCTTCAGCGGTCCCGGAGCAAATATTCGTGGAAACATAAGCAATGGCGCAATAGGATTTTTTGCAGCTTACCCGGTAAGCAGTTTTAAGATAATGGTACCTTAATCCTGAAAATTTTATATATTCGTTTCTGAACTTAAGAACGCTGTATCTGAATTAATTAAGAAACTCTTTGCCCTATGAAAATCAGAATCAAATTAACCGTCATTCTATTTTTTATTATTTCATTAATATCATACGGACAGAGTAAAGATGATATAATGAAATATCTTAAATCTCTTGGTAATGGTAAGTATATGTTCGGACAAATGGCCACCTGGGTGCATAATGAAAATCCTGATATGGATCATCCTTCGAACTGGTTGAAGAAGGTGACTGACCATACCGGCATCGTACCAAGGTATGCTTGCATTACATATGATTATGATGATGATCCGTTTACTGATGCAGAATGGAACGAAGGTGTTAAAAAGTTATGGGACAAGGGTCTGATTACCGGAGTTTACAATTTCTATGCAAATCCATGCGGTGGCAGGTGGAATTCTCCGGTGACTTTAGATTCGATATTTGAAACTGGTGACAATCCGATAAAGACCCATTTCTATAAACAGATGGACAGGATGGCAGCAAACATGCAATGGCTTAAGGAAAGGGGAATTGTAGTAATTTATACTCCCTTTGTAGAACTTGATGATAAAAGTAAATGGCACGCCAAGGAGGGAAGTAAGAACGGGATAAGGTTGTACCGGCTTGTTCATGATTATTTTACAGCCAAAGGCCTTGATAATATTATCTGGGCATTTCATACAACACAGAGAGCCGGTGCATTGCAGGAGTACTATCCGGGTGATGAATACGTTGATATTATAGGCAAGTCCGGTTACGGTACCGGGTTGATTTTCAACGAGTATGAATGGGCTGTCGAAAAAAAGAAAAATGCAGGAAAAATAATATGGTGGGCAGAACTCGGAATACGTGGTGAGAAAGATGCTCCCAGGGATTGCTTTGATGTACTCAAGAAGCTTGAGAGCGACTTCCCTGAGCTTATCGGGTTCAGTTTCTGGAGTGATTCCGGCTTTTATAATGTTGTCGGAAACCTGAATGGTCCTGAATTCATGGCAGATCCGAAGATCATTACTATGAACTCCATCGTTAAAGAAAAGGATCAGAAAAAGAAGGGTACAAAACAGAAAACGAAAAAATCAAAGAACTAACTAAAACATCCCCCTGGCCTCCTTCAAAGGGGGAAAATGCCAGTATCCTGAAGCTGTAATATAGTTGGCAGTTGGCAGTTGGCAGTTGGCAAAATGGAACCTGGAACCTGGAACATTGAACTAAATCAACTCAATCTCCTCATCCTCCCTGGCCGGAATAAGCTTCCCGTCTTCACATTTTATTGTTCTGGCATTGAATTTTTTGAGGAGCGTATAGTTATGGGTGGCAACTATTACTGCCCTTCCTGTCCTGCTTATATCGGTAAGAAGCCTGATAATTCCTTCAGAAGTTTCCGGATCGAGGTTTCCGGTTGGTTCATCGGCAAGGATTATATCCGGATCGTTAAGAAGTGCCCTGCCTATTACAACCCTTTGTTGTTCACCCCCTGAAAGCTGATGTGGCATTTTATAACCTTTAAGGTTAAGTCCTACTTTTTCAAGTACTTCGCCTATGCGGGTATCAATCTCCGATTTGTTTTTCCACCCTGTTGACCTGAGTACAAATTCAAGATTATCATTTACGGACCTGTCAGTCAGCAACTGAAAATCCTGAAAGACAATACCTATCTTCCTTCTCAGATACGGAATCTCCCTTCGTTTGATCCTGTCCAGGTTGTAACCGGCAACAAGTGCAGTTCCGCTTTTAAGTGGAATCTGAGCATTCAGTGTTTTTATAAGGCTCGATTTTCCGCTTCCTACCTTGCCTACCAGGTATAGAAATTCACCCTTCCCGACTGAAAGATTAACATCGGTAAGAACAAGGTGATCCTGCTGCCATATAGAACAGTCAGTCAGCTCAATTATAACATCAAGGGGTAAGGTTTCCTGCATAAATTGACAATGTTAATATTAGGCCTTATAAAAAAGCAACATATATCATTGATTTTCTTCGTTGACCCCGGCCCCAAGGGGAGCGAAGAAAATCAATTTACTCCCCCTGGGGATGGGGTAAAGAAATTGATTTTCGAGCCCAGGTAAGTATATGTTCAATTCAATACAAAATAAAGAAAGAATTGATAACTAACATTTATATGTTAATAAATTCAATAATAAAGACCGGAAGCCGCCGTTTAATAGTTGTAATTTTACGCTTGATTTAAAAATGACTTAGTGTTATATATGGCTAACCATTAGATTATTAGGAAACCGGGTTTCAATTTTTATATTTCCCGCTTAACTTTTACGGGTTGCCAAAAAAAATAAGTTATGAACAGAAGAAAACTGATTTTAATTTCCGGCTTCCTGCTGATCTTCTTCCTTCAGCTCTCAGCTCAGGTACCTTTTACCAATGAAGAGCTTGGTTCTGAATTC
>Ga0209314_10000423_pt1 | contig 18802 bp, 14 predicted proteins | sample I19B2metaG_FD_184146 | JGI IMG/M metagenome (GOLD analysis project Ga0209314, IMG submission 184146) | Lake sediment bacterial and archeal communities from Gulf of Boni, Indonesia to study Microbial Dark Matter (Phase II) - ​I19B2 metaG... | ecosystem: Environmental > Aquatic > Freshwater >... | reverse complement strand
GTATCCACATCTTTAGATTCCTTAATAATCTTTATCACTTTATTCAGGTTATCAAGGGCAATTTTTAACCCTTCTAAGATATGGGCACGTTTATCCGCTTTATCCAGTTCAAACTGTGTCCTGCGAAAAACAACAATTTTACAATGAGAAAGATATTCATTTAAAGCCTCTTTGAGGTTAAGGACACGTGGGCGCCCATTAACCAGGGCAAGCATAATCACCCCAAAAGAAATTTCAAGTTGGGTGTGTTTAAAAAGTTGATTTAAGACAATCTGGGCATTACCGTCACGTTTAATTTCAATTACCACCCGAATTCCTTCACGGTCAGATTCGTCACGGAGATCAGAAATATCTTCAATTTTTTTCTGGCGAATTAAGTCAGCTGTTGTCTCCAAGAGTTGCGCTTTATTCACCTGGTAAGGTATCTCCCGCACAATTATTGCCTGTCTACCGCCTTTCATTTCTTCAATTTCGGCTTTTGCCCGAATTCTAAATGAACCTCTGCCCGTAGCAAAGTAGTCCTTAATTCCCTGGCGACCACAAACAATACCTGCGGTAGGGAAATCAGGACCTTTAATAATTTTGGAAAGTTCAGAAATTTCAATCTCTGGATTATCAATCAGAGCCATCAAACCGTCAACAATTTCACCTAAATTATGCGGCGGGATATTGGTCGCCATACCGACCGCAATACCTGATGAACCATTAACTAAAAGATTAGGAAATTTTGCCGGTAAAACCAAAGGTTCGGTTAGGGAACCATCATAGTTCGGTCCGAAATCAACCGTATTTTTATCAATATCAGCAAGAATCTCCTCAGCAATCTGGTTTAAACGCACTTCGGAATAACGCATCGCTGCCGGCGGGTCACCATCAACTGAACCAAAATTACCCTGGCCATCAACAAGCGTATAGCGTAAGGAAAAATCCTGCACCATCCGCACCAAGGCATCGTAAACTGCCATATCACCGTGCGGATGATATTTCCCGAGGACATCTCCAACTACACGGGCGGATTTTTTAAACGGTGAACGCGGACCCAAACCCATCTCCTTCATCGTATAAAGAATCCGCCGGTGGACTGGTTTCAAACCATCCCGCACATCAGGAAGTGCCCTTCCTACAATTACGCTCATCGCGTAATCAATGTAGGAGGTCTTCATTTCATCCTCAATATCACGGGGATAAATTTTTTCTACTACTTCTACCATCTTTTTAAATATCTAAATTTTTTACTTCTAAGGCGTGAGTTTCAATAAAAATTCTTCGGGGTTCAACTGCGTCACCCATTAAGGTGGTAAAAATGCGGTCAACAGCAACTGCATCTTCAAGTTTTACTTGAAGAAGTTTACGCTTTTGGGGGTCCATTGTCGTTTCCCAGAGTTGCTCCGGGTTCATTTCACCCAGTCCTTTATAGCGCTGAATCGTTGTCCCGCGTAAACCCAAATCCTTAACTTTAGTAGTTAAATCCAGAAAATCTCTAATTTCTAAAAACTCGTTATTTACGCCTAAACGATAAATAAACTTTTCTTTCTCTGCAAATCCTAAGTCAAAATCAACCTCACTTAATCTTTTCACTAATTCTTCTAATTTGGAAAGTTCCCACAAATCTTTCACCTCGGGACCCATTATTTCTTCTGCAGAAGTGATTTCTTCTTTTTCAGGCATCAATTCTTTCTTTTTCTTCAAATATTCGGCTTTAAATTTTTTCCATTCTTTATCCGTATAAATGTATTGCGGACCGGTAGCAGTATCAATCCGATAAAGGGGCAATTTTACTTTACGCAATTTAAGATATTCATCCCAGGTAATACCTTTCTTCAAAAGTTTTTTTCTTAAGCTTTCAATTTCAATTAACCAGGCAAGAATATTTTTCAATTCTTTATCTTCAAATTCGTATATTTTTCGATTATCACTCCATGCCTCTTCGGCAGGTCGCCGTTGAGGCGACCATTTAGTTAAATTTACCCCGCTCAATCCTTCTTCAAAAAGATAACGGTCAAGTTGGTCTTCGGTTTCCAAATAAAACTCTTTTTTTCCTTTTTTTACTTTATAGAGTGGCGGACAGGCAATATAAATGTATCCATTTTCAATCAAAGGCTGCATCTGGCGGTAGAAAAAAGTCAAAAGCAAAGTGCGAATATGGGCGCCATCAATATCCGCATCGGTCATAATGATGATTTTATAATATCTAAGTTTTGTTAGGTCAAACTCCTCCTGTCCAATTCCGGTGCCAACCGCGGTAATCAGGGTGCGAATTTCTTCGTTAGTAAGAACTTTCATCAAACGTGCTTTCTCTACATTAATAATTTTACCCTTTAAGGGGAGAATTGCCTGGAAACCGCGGTCCCGGGCCTGCTTGGCACTACCCCCGGCGGATTCACCTTCTACGAGATAGAGTTCCGCCTTTGCCGGGTCGCGCTCGGAACAGTCGGCAAGTTTACCCGGTAGAGATGCGGTGTCAAGAGCGCCTTTGCGACGGGTAAGTTCACGCGCCTTTCTTGCCGCCTCCCGTGCTTCAGCGGCATTGACTACCTTTTCTACAATTTTACCGGCTACCGCTGGATTTTCTTCAAAAAAGGCAGAAAGGCAGTCACCAAAAACAGATTTGACAATCCCTTCTATTTCGGAATTGCCAAGTTTTGCTTTGGTTTGTCCTTCAAATTGCGGGTCATGCAATTTTACGCTGATTACCGCAGTAAGTCCTTCGCGGACATCTTCACCGGTTAAATCAATTTCTTTACCTTTAAGTAGTTCCTTCTTTTTTACATAATCGTTAATTACCCGGGTTAATGCGGAACGGAAACCGGATAAATGGGTGCCACCTTCAGCGGTATGGATGTTATTAGCAAAAGAAAAAACCTGTTCTGCATAACCGTCATTATACTGTAAGGCAGTCTCTACATTAGTTTCATCTTTTTCTTTAGAAAAATAGATGGGCTTCGGATGAATTACATTCTTATTGGTATTCAAAAACTGCACAAAAGAAACAACTCCTCCTTCATAGCAGAAAGTATGTTCTTTATCTTCGCGTTCATCAATGAGGGTAATCCGCGTGCCGGCATTGAGGAAAGCGAGTTCACGTAAACGGTTGGATAAGGTTTCAAAACTAAAATTAATATTTTCAAAAGTTTTTTTGTCGGCTAAAAAGGTAACCTTGGTCCCTGTATCATCAGTTTTCCCGGTAACTTTTAAACTCGTTACTGGTTTACCGTATTCGTAACGCTGGAAATAAACTTTGCCCTCGCGATAAACTTCAACTTCCAGGAACTCGGACAAAGCATTAACCACCGAGATACCTACACCGTGAAGCCCACCGGAAACCTTATAAACTTTACGGTCAAATTTACCACCGGAATGGAGGGTAGTCATTACCACTTCCAGAGCGGGTTTCCCTTTAAGTTTAGGGTCTTTAACTTCTTTAATCGGGTCAACCGGTATACCCCGTCCGTCATCAAGCACAGTTACCGCGTTATCTGGATGAACAATCACATCAATATTTTTACAATATCCGGCAAGAACTTCGTCAATTGAGTTATCTACCGCCTCATAAACAAGATGGTGTAACCCGCTTGCACCAGTTGTGCCAATATACATCGCTGGTCGCTTACGGACAGCTTCTAACCCCTCCAGAACCTGTATCTTTGAGGCATCATAGATTTCTTCAGGCATACTTATTCACCTCCCCCGCCTCTTCGGCGGGTCACCGATGAGGCGACCTTATTTTTTTGCAAGATGGAAACGCATATCCTTAATTATTTTTTCGCCAATTTTTTTATTTAACCGTTGAATAATCTCTTCTTTCCTGAGAAAAAATTCTTGTAAGGCTACCGGGGAATTAACTTCCACCTCTAAATAACCCTTTTTTATTCCTAAAAGACGACTGTGCGGGGAAAGTTTCCCAATTTCCTTTTCCCAGAGTTGGTAAATTAAATAAGTCCCTGTTCCCAGTGTAAATTTTTCTAAACAGGGGGTAAGGACATCTTTTATTGGGACCAATTTTACCATTACTTATTCCAGACGCATTGGCATTAAAACGCAAAGATAATCTTCTTTACCGGAGGGACGAATTACCCCGGGATTTAACGATGAGGTAAGTTCAAGATATATTTCCTCACTCTCAATAACTTTTAATACGTCAAGGACATATGTCGGATTAAAAGCAATCTCTAATTGCAAATTCTCTGGGCGGGGCTGAGCAACCATTTTTTCTTCCGCTTCACCAATACCCGGGGAGATACTGCTTACCCTTAGAATATTTCCTTTCAAGTCATATTTTACCGAGCCACCTTTATCACTAACCAAAAGAGAAACTCGTTTAGTCACTTGTAGGAATTCTTTAGTATTTAATTTCAATTGAAGAACATAATTCTTCGGGATAACCTGTTCATAGTTTGGGAAATTGCCTTCAATTAAACGGGAAATAAGTATTGTGTTATTAATTTTAAATCCAATTTGATTTTCTCCAATACTCACTTTTACTATTTCTTCACCGCTTTCAGTTAACAAATGCATAAGTTGGTTCGCCGCTTTTGTTGGAATTATGACCTGCATCGTTTTACCGGAGGTAATTGAAGGTTTTTCTTTCAATTCTTCACTGATACAAGCCAAACGTCTCCCATCAGTAGCGACCATTCTAATTTGCGTGTTATTGAAAATTAGACATACACCATTAAGTATATAACGAGTTTCATCAGTAGAGACAGCAAATGAAGTTTTCCTGAGCATTTTTTCTAAAGTTGTTTGTGGTAAACTAATTGCTTTATCTTCTTTGAACTCAGGTAAGAGAGGGTAATCTTCCTTGGAAAGGCCGTTAATTAAGAAGCGTGATTGGGCGCAAGTAATTGTAATTCGATTGGATTCATCTGTGTTAATTTCAATTTTTTCATCCGGTAACTCACGAATGATTTCAAGGAATTTCTTTGCCGGTATGGTAATATTCCCGGGTTTGATGATTTCTACTGGGGTAAAAGTACAAATCCCAACCTCTAAGTCAGTCCCGCTAAGTTTGATTTTATCTTTTTCGGTTTCAAGGAGAAAATTAGATAAAATTGGTAGAGTGACTTTTGGCGAAACTGCTATTTGGACAGTTTCTACTCCCTGAAGTAAGTTTTGTTTGGAACAGGTAATTCTCATGTCTTTCCTCCTTATTATTTATACAAAAAGTCTTTTCTTTTTTTATTATCAGTATTAATTGAAATGAATATGTTGATAAGTTTTTGAATAAATATTTTTTTGTTTATATTGAAGGGAAAAAATAAATTCATTCAAAGTAAATATGATGGAGAAATCTAAGAATAGTTTTACCCTGAAGATACTCTCCTTCACCTATATTTGTTTTATTCTTCATTTTACACAAGAATTTATCCTTAGTTAGTCTCTACTGGTTGATAACTAAATTGTTTTTAAAGGGACTTAACTTGCTCAATTATTTTATTGACAAAAGCAGTAAAATAAGGGTCACCGGACAATTTAAGTTTAACTTTATCACAAGCGTGCATCACCGTCGTATGGTCTCGCCCACCAAAAACCTCACCAATTTCTGTAGTTGAAAATTCAGTGAGGTTACGGGCCAAATACATGGCAACTTGGCGTGGCCAAGCCACGGCATCGGTACGTTTTTTTGAAATCAACTCTTTTGGACTTAAATTAAAATGCTTTGCTACCACTTTTTGTATTTTTTCAATAGTAACTGGTTGAGTAATTTCTTTTTTGGCAACAATATCATGTAAGACTTCTTTTGCTTTATCCACAGTAATTTCCGTACCCAGGAGAGAAGCAAAAGCAACAACCCGGATTAATGCCCCTTCCAATTGACGGATGTTCGTTTGTATCTGTTCAGCAATATAGCCAATTACATCGTCAGGCACATAAAGTTTTTCATTTTCTGCTTTTTTGCGTAAAATTGCAATTCGTGTTTCAAGTTCGGGTGGTTTGATATCGGCAACTACACCCCATTCAAAGCGCGAAATTAAACGTTCCTGCAGAGTAGGTATTTCCTGTGGAGGGCGGTCACTGGTGATTACAATCTGTCTCCGAGAATCGTAAAGAGTATTGAAAGTGTAAAAGAATTCCTCTTGAGAACCTTGTTTTCCGATTAAAAACTGGATATCATCAATAAGTAAACAGTTAGTATAGCGATATTTATTCCGAAAGTCAGACAACCTTTCATAACGTAAAGAATCAATAAATTCAGTAATAAATCTTTCACTGGTGACATAAACAACTCTAATAGCCGAATATAATTGTTTTGATTTGTGTCCAATTGCATGTAAAAGGTGGGTCTTTCCTAAACCCACCCCTCCGTAAATAAACAAGGGGTTAAATGCTCTCCCCGGCTCATTAGCCACCCGGAAAGCGGCTGCCTGGGCAAAGCGGTTAGAGGAAGAACCAACAATGAAATTTTCAAAAGTATAGCGTGGGTCAAACTCAGAAGAAGAAAAAACACTTTCTTCTTTCCTCGGTTCGGGAATTAATACTTCCTTTTCTTCTTTTCTCGCTTCTTCTAAATTCTGGGCAATTATATAATTAATTTTGATTTCGTTCCCGGTTCGCCCACTAAGAATTTCTTCAATTTTCTTTTGATAATTTTGACCAATCCAATCAGAAAAAAATTTGTTCGGACACTGCAAAGTAAAAATACCATTTTCTAAAGAGATGGGTTTTAAAGGGCGAAACCAAAGTTCAAGAGATTCGTCAGCTATTTCCTTTTTTACTTCGCTGATAACTGTTCCCCATAGTTCTTCTAATGTGCCATTCATGACTGACAACCTCCCACTATTCACAAGTTATTCACATCTGTGGATAAATTGTGTTTATATCCTATTTTTTTCTTCCCTTGACTAAATAAAATAGACAATCCGGGTTAAAATTCCGCAAAAGATAGCAAAAGAATAACTGAGGATTAAATTTATAGAAGAAAAACTTTGATTACCAAAGTTAAAGTGGAAAACTTTCTTTCCCCCGAGACGAAGTCCAAGGAGAAGAAAAATGCCGAGCCACCAATAAGGGGGTAAAAGAAAACAGGCAACAATAAACAACCGTTCAATTAAGGAGTAGTATTTTTCAAAAGTGTAAATTTTAACTTCCTCTTTATAATTTGTTTTTAAGGATTTTTCCAAATAATAAAGAAAAATGTTTGTAAAATGTGTGGCAAGGATCACCAGACAACCAATGAGTATCCATTTCTCTAATTTAACTTCTTTTAGATAAGGAGTTAAAAAATAAATTGAACCGAAGTGAAATACTTGGTCAAGGAGAAATAGATATAAATTATCAATTTTAGTCTCCCGCCAAGAAATAATTTTTACCCTTCCATGGTCAAGGAGGAAATGGATTCCACTGAGTAAGAGTAAACAAATCCAGCCAGGGAGAAATAAACCAATTTTTGTCTGCCAGATTTTTCCTAAACTACTTATAGTTAAAATTGAGCCTAAAAAGAAGAAAATCAAAACATGGAGGGCAAGACCCCAAATTTCTTTTCGTTTCCATTTTACCAATTGTTCGGTCTGAAAAGTAAAATCAGTTAAAAGATGAGCAAAATATACTCGCCAAAAAAGGGTCATGATATTCTTTCCCGTGCTCGGGCCAATCTTTCCCGTGCTTTTTCCTCTTCTTGATAGCGAATTATATGGATTGTTGAAGCAACTTGGCTGGCTACCGCGGAAAGAAGTTGTAAATCTTCTTTCCGGAAAGCATTTTTTTCTTTATAATTAAGTAAAACGATCAAACCAAAAAGTTTACTTGGTTTACCGAGAAGGAGATTTTTGCTAAGTAAAGGGACGGCTAAAATTGATTTCCCGATGTAAAATCGTCCTTTCTCCTCAGGGGAATTTTCCTCCCAATCGTTTCCCAGTAGGTGCTCTTTACCCTGGAGAAAATAATTGACTAACGGATCTTCCGGAGGGAGGGGATTGAGAAATTCTTCTGCCAACCCTTGGGCAGCAACAATTTCGTATTCTTCAGTAAATTCATTTTCAAGAGCAAAAAAACCTGCCTCAGTGCCAGGAATAACTTCTTTTAACTGTCTTAAAATCAAAGAACATATTTCTGACAGATTTCTTTGTGAACCGATAATTCTTCCAATTTCAAAAAGGAGAGTCAATTCTTCAGAAGTGTGACGAAGGCGCGTGCTTAACTGGTTAATTAAAGCAAAAAGTTGTTTTAGGGCAACTCGCGGTTCTGAATTAAACAAATTTTCAAATTCCTTCCTTGGCAGACGTAAAAGTTTTACCTCAGTTTTAGCAATTGCTGAAGCAAAACGCGGTTTATCTTCAAGAAGAGACATTTCCCCAAAAAAATCACCCTTTCCTAATAGACTTAAAGGTTTGGTTTCACCAGTTACCTTATTGACAATTTTTGTAATGAGCACTTCTCCGGAAATGATAATATACAAAGCGTCGCCTGTTGAACCTTCAGCAAAAATCGTAAATCCTGCAGGATGAACTTTTTCTTCAACAATCTTAGATAAGTATTCTAACACATTTGGTTCTTGCTCTCCAAAAAGTGGCAACTTGGCAAGTTCGCGAGTACTAATGTTCCCCATAATGTTTTTCTACGCCCTTTTTGATGAAGGAGTTGGCGGGGCAGATGTTTGCCCAAAAGTTGTAGTTTCAAATTGTATTTTTAAATCGTTCGGATTAGGTGAAGCTGCTAATGCATCTTCTTGGGTAATCAAATTTTCTTTCCATAACTTGAACAATGCTTGGTTAAAAGTTTGCATCTGGTAAAAAGTGACCGACTCTTCCATTGCTTTGTTAATTGCAGTGGTTTTGTTTTCTTCAATGAGTTTTTTTATTGTAGGTGAATTAATCATTATTTCCAATGTAGCAATACGTCCTTTCCCATCGGCACGTTTAAGTAAACGTTGTGCGATAACTGCTAAAAGTGTATTTGCTAATTGCATACGAATTTGATGCTGTCCTTCGGGTGGGAAAGTATCAATAACCCGGTCAATTGCTTGTTTAGCATCGTTAGTATGTAGTGTGGAAAGAACCAAATGTCCGGTCTCTGCGGCTGTAACCGCAATGGAAATAGTTTCCTGGTCGCGCATTTCACCTACTAAAATTATGTCAGGATCCTGCCTTAAGGCACGTTTTAAAGCACCAGCAAAACTGTAAGTATCAATACCAATTTCGCGCTGGTTAATTATGCTTTTTTTATCCTGATGAACAAACTCTAACGGGTCCTCAATAGTGATAATATGCTTGGGGAAATTTTCGTTAATATACTCAATAATTGCTGCCAAAGTTGTTGATTTACCGCATCCGGTGGGACCACTAACCAAAACTAAGCCCTGTGGTCGTGAAGCAATATCTTTCAATACTGGCGGAAATTTTAGATCATCCAAAGTAGGTATTTTCGCTGGTATTACCCGGAACACCGCACCTAAGACACCTCGTTGGTAGAATGCGTTCCCTCGGAAACGCGCTGAAAGCGTTTTTACAGCAAATGAGAAATCTAACTCACGCTCCTCGGTAAGTTTCTTTTGTTGTTCCGGTGTAGTCACTGAGTAAACTGACTGTTGGATGTCCTCGGTTTTTAACTGTTCGTTATCCATGGGGACTAAATCGCCACGGATTCGTAACACCGGCGGACGGCCAAGTTTAAGGTGTAAATCTGACCCATTTTTTTCAACAAGTTCTTGTAGAAGTTGTTCTAAATTCACCATCTTCAGGTTCCGTAACCGGTTCTTCCGCTTTTTACCGCCTCGGGATTATGTGCTTTAGCCGCAGCGTCTTCTAAACTTACCAGATTTTGTCTTACCAACTCGGTCAACGCTTTATCCAAAGGGATCATACCAAACTTAGCACCGGTTTCAATAGCATTGTAAATCATATGGGTTTTACCTTCACGAATAAGATTAGCAATTGCTGGAGTAACAATCATAATTTCACGTGCCGCAATACGTCCTTTACCATCAAGCCGTGGGAGCAGAACTTGGCAGATCACTGCCCTCAAACAATTTGAAAGTTGTATTCTTACCTGTTGCTGTTGTGATGCTGGGAAAACGTCAATCATCCGGTCAACAGTTTGTGCGGCGTCAGTTGTGTGTAATGTAGCGAAACATAAATGCCCGGTTTCAGCAGCGGTAATTGCTAAGGAAATTGTTTCTAAATCGCGCATTTCACCTACTAAGATTACATCAGGATCCTGACGTAAGGCATGTTTTAACGCTTCAGCGAAAGAATGTGTCTGGCTGCCGACTTCACGTTGACGGACGATACAACTTTTTGGTTCGTAGACAAATTCAACCGGGTCTTCAATAGTAAGGATATGGTCATGTCTCTTCCGATTGACGATATCTATTAAACAGGCCAAAGTCGTTGTTTTACCGCAACCAGTCGGACCGGTGACCAGAACTAATCCCCGTGGTAAATCCGCTAACTGGACTATTGCTGGGGGGAAATTTAACTCTTCAGGTGTTGGAATTAAGGAAGAAATTACGCGCAAAACCGCTTCCGCACCATCCTTTTCTAAGAGGACGTTAACTCTAAACCGTGCCAAGTTGGGTACAGCAAAAGAGCAATCCAATTCCAATTTCTCTTCGAACGCTTGTTTTTGGTCATCGTAAAGGATAGAATAAATCAATCTTTTTGATTCCTGGGGGGTAAGTTCCGGCAGACCGGGTAGTGGCATTAGTTCACCTTTAACTCTTACCATTGGTGGTTTACCGATTACAATATGGATATCGCTTGCATTTTTTTCTACTGCAGTTTTTAAAATATCAAGCATTTCCATTTTTTACTCTCCACTGGCAAATTCTTCTAAGTAAACTTTTACTATCTTCGGGTCAAACCTTGTCCCCGCAAAGCGCTTAATTTCCTCAGTATTTAATTGTCCTTCTTCAATTCCTTCTAATAAAGCGATAATCCGTGCACCTAACGGTATGTCTTCGCCTTTAAGGCTGTCCGGATAACCGCTTCCATCGTAATTTTCGTGATGAGCCCGAACGAGCGGAGCGCTACCGGCAAGAAAATCAATTCCTCGAATCAATTCCGCACCGGTAGTCGGATGGTTCATATCCCGGAAGGAGCGATCTCCAGGGGTAAGAAAACCGACATCATGAAGCAAAGCAGCATAATAAAGATTTTGATATTCTTTCTCTTCCAAATCTAAATACTTGGCTAAAACAAGTGTTTTTTTGGCAATTCGCCAACAATGCCCGGCCAAACGTGGTTCTCTTGATTCGCTGGCAGCAGCGATTATTTCAATAATATTGCTAAAAAAATTGCGTTGGGTTTGAGCGAATTTTGCGTTGCTTATCGCAATTGCGGCAAGATTAGATAAATTTTGTAAGATCTTTTGATCCGCTTGGTCAAATTCTTTACCGTTCTTTTTATTTAATACCTCCGCCACCCCAATCAATTCATTATTGAAAACTAAGGGAACGCAAAGGATGGACTTAGTAACAAAACCGGTGGTTTGGTCAAAAGTTTTCTTAAAACGTTCATCTTTGGCGGCATCCTGTACGATTAACGGTTTTCTTTCTTTTGCTACCCAGCCGGCAATACCTTCTCCGATTTTCACTTTCATTTTTTTTACTAAGCCACCCTTTTCGCCACCCGCGGTCTTGAAATATAAACTTTCTTTATCTTCATCAAGGAGAAGAATTGACGATGCCTCTGCATTAGTAAATTGTTCGGCAGCAGAACCTATTCTCTTTAATAAAGTGTCTAAATCTAAAGTACTAATGAAACTCTCTGCTAATTCACAAAAATTCTCTAAAATCTCTCTTTCCATCTTTTTTCGTCACTATCAACTATCAACTATTAACTATAAACTAACCTATTGACAGACACGGAATATTTCTTCAAAAGTTGTAGCACCTTGCGCTACTTTGGTTAACCCATCTTCCCACAAAGGGCACATCCCTTCTTTTTTTGCAAGTTCACGGATAGGTCCAGAGGCAATTTCTTTAAGAACTAATGCCCGCATCGCCTCAGTAAATGAAAGAAGTTCATAAATACCCATTCTCCCTTTATAGCCACTTCCTTTACATACATTACATCCTTTCCCACGATATAGAGTTGCAGTTTTAGGGTCAATTCCTACACCTTCTAATGCCTTGATTACATCCGGGTCGGGTTGGATCTCCGCCCGACAATTTTGGCAAACCCGGCGCACCAACCTTTGGGCAAGCACACATTCTAAAGTTGAAGAAATAAGAAAGGGGTAAACACCCATCTCCGATAAACGGGCTACCGCTGACGGTGCATCGTTAGTATGGATGGTGGAAAGAACTAAATGCCCGGTCATCGCCGCTTCCATAGCAATGATTGCCGTCTCCTTATCTCGTATCTCTCCGACCATAATCACATCCGGGTCTTGACGTAAGAATGCGCGTAGAGCGTTAGCGAAATCAAGACCAATTTCCTGATGAATATTTACTTGAACAATGCCTTCAAGATTATACTCTACGGGGTTTTCCGCGGTAAGAATTTTTGTTTCCGGTTTATTTATTTTATTCAATGCGGCATATAAAGTGGTTGATTTGCCACTTCCGGTGGGCCCACAAACCAAAATTAATCCATAAGGTTTTTCTAAACTACTTTCAAGTTTTTTTAAGGTGTCCGGTAAAAAACCCAATTTTGCTAATTCAACTCTTACCGTAGTGCGTTCAAGGATACGCATTACACAGGATTCACCATAAACTGTAGGGACAATGTTTACTCGGAATTCAATCGGACGGTTACCCGCAGTGATACAGATCCGTCCATCCTGAGGCCTTCTTCTTTCCGTAATATCCATTGATTGAGTCATAATTTTGATTTTAGCAATAATCGCTGACCTATAAGCATAAGGGATAGTAAACGGTGCGTCACGAAGGACACCGTCAACCCGATAACGGGTAAAAATTTTACCTTCAAAAGGTTCAATGTGGATGTCCGAGGCACCCTGTTCAACTGCACTTAAAATAATCGCATTAGTAATTTTTTCTACCTCTGGTGTATTAACGTCCACTTCAGTGATATCGACCCTTTCCTCACCTACCCCCTGGGTCTCGGTAGTCAGGCTGATTTCTTCACTTGGTTTAACCTGGGATAAGATTTTACTCAACAAATCGCTACCGTAAACTTTATTCAATGCTTCAAGAATATCTTTTGGTAAAGCAACAAAAGGTTTGACCTCAAATCCGGTTCTTAAGCGGATATCTTCAATTACAAAAAAATCTTTTGGATTAACTAAAGCAACGGAAAGGAGATTATCTTCTTTAGCAAAAGGTAAGAGTTGTTGCCGTCGGGCAGTAGTCTCAGGGATAATCCTTACCACATCAGGGTCAAGTTGAATTTCCGCTAAATCTACTCCTTGCACATTCCATTCTCGGGAAAGGAGGGATAAAGCATCTTTCTTTTTCGCAAATCCTAAATCAACAACTACCTGTTGGAAAGGTTGAGAAGTTTTTTTAATTTCAGCGAGCACCTGCTCAAGTTGTTTCTCGTCAAGCAACTTGCTCTCTAAAAATAAATCCTGGATTGTTTTTTTCTTAACCGCTTTTACCATCTTTTTATTTAGGACCGAGCACTTCGTGGACTTCTACCAATTCTTCTTTGCCGCTAACTTTGACTTTGCCTAAAGAGCGTGTTTCCACAGAATCTTTTACTTTCTCGTAAGTATTTTCGCCAATTAAAATATGAGTTGAATATTGTTTATTTAGCGCTTCAATTCTTGCCGCTAAATTTACTGCGTCACCGATTACTGTATAATCCATCCGCATTTGCGAGCCCATATTTCCAACCACCACTTCGCCAGTATTAATCCCAACCCCAATATTAATAATTTCTTTTCCTTCGCTCCGCCATTTATCTTGCAATTTTTTTAACTCCCTAAACATTTCTAAAGCACATAAAATTGCTTTTTTTTCATGCCCGTCAACGGCAATTGGTGCTCCCCAAAAAGCCATAATTGCATCACCGATAAACTTGTCCACTGTCCCACCGTAATGAAAAATTACCTCGGTCATTGTGGTTAGGTATTCATTGAGTAAAGCTACTGTTTTTTCCGCTGGTAACTTTTCACTTATACTGGTAAATCCACGAATATCGCTGAAGAGGATAGTTAAATTTTTTCTTACTCCACCTAACGCCACTGCATCGGGATTTGATAATATTTCTTCCATCACCTGCGGTGCTACATACTGTCCAAAAGTTTTTCTGATTCGTCTTTTTTCTCTCTCCTCGCCGACCAGCCGATAAAGAAGAAGCGGACCGGAGGTAAGCGGCACCACTAAGGCTGGACCAACAAAATCCAAACATAAATTATAATACCGAAAGAGTAGGTATGTCAAAGAGAAAAATAGTAAAAAAATTATTCCTGCTGATAAAGTGGCTACCCAGGGGCTAAGAAGAGGTGTAGCCAAACCAAGCAGGAGCCCAAAAAGAAAAATTAAGCCAATAGGAATAGATTTAGGAATCAAAGAAAGATAATTCTTCTCTATAAAATTATCTATTGCCGCTGCTTGGATTTCTACACCGGGTAAAGAAGGAAAAGTTGGTGTCGGATAACGGTCACCCACTCCAGTGAAAGTTGCTCCAATAATCACAATTTTATCCTTAAAAAATTCTTTATCCACTTCCTCGTAAAGAATTTTGTAGTAAGGGACATAAGGAAAAGTTTTATAGCCGCCAGCATAATTTATGGTTAACTCACCGTTTTCATCCAGGGGCAATTTCCTAACTATTTCTTGCCAGGAGAGCCCAAGATAATTTGCACTTCCGGCAATTGAAAGGTGAGGGTAAATTTCTTGGTCAAATTTCCATACCACCGGTAATTTCCTTACCACACCGTCGAGTTCAGGGAAGACATTAGCAAAACCGAGGCCTGCCGCTGTTTTTTTTAACTTGGGTAAAGGAAAAAATACCTGTAACCCCCGAGGAGTGTTTTCAAAGAAAAAATTATGGATGACCCGTCCCGCTTTTTTTGTTGTTTGAATTAAAATTTCATCACTTTCGGGGTCATTACGGTCAGGGTCAACAAAGAGTAAATCAAAGACGATTGTTCTTGCACCCGCACTGGTCAAATAATCAATCAAATAGGCATGTATTTTTCTTGGCCAAGCCCAGCGACCGACATTCTGGATTGAATCTTCATCAATGTCAATAATTACAACCCTGTCGGAAATGTTTCTTTGCCCGCGTAGGTTAAAACGAAAATCAAGAGTTTTGTATTCCCAAACTCTTAAATAACCGAAATAATATAACCCGAAGACAAGGAAACTTACCCCGAGAGCAAATAACAAACTTCCAAGTTTAATCTTTTTCACTTTTCTAATTTTACTTTAATTTATGCTTTTTGTCAAATTTCTGACGAGGTTTGACAGAGAAGATAAAATTATTTAAAATGACACTGTTGCCAAAATCAACAGTGTCACCCTGAACACAGTGAAGGGTCCCACAAAATGAAGAAAGTTTTTATTCCTTTCCCCTGGTTAATTTTATTCATTTCAATTTTTTCTTTCTCGGTCTTTCCTGAAGAAGAATTTTTTGTTGAAGAAGTGTTTGACGGAGATACAATCAAACTTTCTAATGGCGAAATTGTGCGCTATCTTGGGATTGATACTCCGGAGTTACGCTGGCGGAAAGGTGATTCCTGGGTATATCACCCCCAACCTCTTGCTGAAGAAGCAAAAAAATTGAATTCACTCCTGGTTAAGGGGAAAAAGATAAAACTTGAATATGATTTGGAGAAGAGAGATGTATACAATCGTCTCCTTGCTTATGTTTATGTTGACAACTTGATGGTTAATGGGGAAATACTTCGGCAGGGTTACGCCTTATTTGATGTCCGGATGCCGAATATTAAACACACCGATTTATTCTTAAAAATGTTTAAAGAAGCAAAAGAGAACAAACGTGGTTTTTGGTCAATAGCCGGCTTACAGGCAATCTCCCCGCGGGAAGTAAGAAAATACTCCGGAAAAATAAAAATAATTGAAGGCAGAATTACCAAAATTGAAGATAAAGGTAAACTTTTTAGTTTGAATCTGAATAATGGTTCTGAAGAGAATGCCCGGATTATAATTAACAAAAACGACCTCCCGATTTTTGAGAAAGAAGGAGTTTCTTTAGAAAAAAATTATCTGAATAAAAAGGTGCGTTTTAGCGGGCTAATTTGTGAATATCAGCACGCATTTGAAATTATTCTCCATCACCCAGGAGAAATTGAAATCTTAGAATGACCCCTCACCTTAATCCTCCAGGGCTTCGCCCGTCGCAAGACACGAGCTCCTTTTCGTCGCTCAGCGACCCTCTAGGGGAGAGGGCAGGGGTGAGGGTGAAATAGAAATATGTTTAAGATTGTTAATAAGAACGAGTTAGCGCCAGGTATTAAAAGAATAAAAATTGAAGCAAAAGAAATTGCTAAAAAAATACTCCCCGGACAATTCATAGTCTTAAGGGTTGACGAATCGGGCGAACGGATACCTTTAACGGTAGTAGAGAAAGATATTAGAAAAGGAACAATTACTCTGATTTTTCAAGAAATTGGTAGAACAACGAAAAAATTAGGCGAACTTAAAATTGGAGAAAGTATTTTAGACTTAATTGGTCCGTTAGGACACCCAACCGAAATTAAGAAATACGGCACAGTGATTGCCATTGGTGGTGGGGTCGGTGTAGCCGAAATCCTTCCCGTAGCCAAAGCGTATCGTTCGGTAGGTAACCAAGTAATCGGTATCATTGGTGCACGGACTAAAGAATTGGTTATTTTAGAGAAAGAAATGCGTAAAGTCTGCAATCAGTTATATGTCACTACCGATGACGGTAGTTATGGTGAAAAAGGTTTCGTCTCCGACATCCTTCGAAAGATTTTAACCTATCCACCTATCCACCAATCCACCAATCTGCCAGATTTAGTCTACGCCATTGGCCCTGTCCCAATGATGAAAGTAGTTGTTGAAGTTACCCGTCCTTACAATATAAAAACAATAGTTTGTTTGAATCCAATTATGGTTGACGGAACCGGTATGTGTGGTTCCTGTAGAGTAGAAGTTGGCGGAGAAACGAAATTTGCTTGTGTTGATGGTCCGGAATTTGACGGACATTTGGTCAATTGGGATTTACTTATCCTTAGGAATAAAAGATTCCTTGAAGAAGAACAAATATCTTTAACACAAATGGACACGAATTAACTACACGAATTATCACGAATGACTTATTCGTGAACATTCGCGATTTTTTATTCGTGTAAATTAGTGATTCAAAATGGAAAAAAGAATTATACCGAAAAAAATACCTATTCCTCGACAGCCAGCGGAACTAAGAAGAAAAAATTTTCAGGAAGTTGCTTTAGGTTATACGGAAGAGCAAGCCCTTGAGGAAGCAAGCCGTTGTCTTTTGTGTAAAAAACCTTCTTGTGTGCCCGGCTGTCCGGTAGAGATTGATATCCCGGCATTTATTAAAAAGATTCAGGAGAAAGATTATCTTGGGGCAATAAGAAAAATTAAAGAGAAAAATAATTTACCGGGAATCTGCGGTCGGGTTTGTCCACAGGAAGAACAATGTGAAAAAGTTTGCGTCTTAGCAAAAAAATATGAACCAGTAGGTATTGGTCGTTTAGAAAGATTTGCTGCCGACTTTGAACTTGCCCAGTCACCCAGTCACCCAGTCACCCAGTCACCCAAGCCGTCGTCTTTCAAAATCGCTGTAATTGGCAGCGGTCCAGCCGGTTTAACCTGTGCTGGAGATTTAGCAAAAATGGGCTATCCGGTAACCATTTTTGAAGCCTTACATAAACCCGGTGGTGTTCTTGTTTACGGTATTCCCGAATTTCGTTTACCTAAGAAAATTGTTGAACAGGAAGTTGCTTATGTGCAAAGTCTTGGAGTAGAACTTAAACTAAATTATGTTGTTGGCAAGACATTGACTATCTCTGAGCTCTTTGCTCAAGGCTATAATGCTATTTTCATCGGTATCGGTGCCGGTTCACCTAAATTTATGGGTATCCCCGGAGAAAATTTAAATGGTGTATATTCAGCAAATGAATTCTTAACCCGGGTAAATTTGATGAAAGCATATCTGTTCCCGAAGTACGATACACCGGTCAGAATTGGTAAAAGAGTAGCGGTAGTTGGTGGGGGTAATGTAGCGATGGATTCAGCAAGGACTGCCTTAAGACTTGGTGCCGAAGAAGTATATCTTATTTATCGCCGTTCAAGGAAAGAAATGCCGGCAAGGGAAGAAGAAATAGAGAATGCTTTAGAAGAAGGAATAAAGTTTGAACTTTTAACCAATCCGGTAAGAATCCTCAGTGACGAGAATGGTTGGGTAAAAAGAATTGAATGTGTAAGAATGGAATTAGGTGAACCGGACGCTTCGGGAAGAGCAAGACCAATTGAAATTAAAGGGTCAAACTTTTATTTTGACTGTGAGACAGTAATTATGGCTCTCGGCACCGATGCTAATCCGTTATTACCTAAATCTACAGAGGGGTTAGCCTTAAACAAATGGGGTTATGTTATTGTTGATGAACAAACCGGCAAAACTTCTTTAGAAGGTGTCTATGCCGGTGGAGATATTGTTACTGGTTCAGCAACCGTTATTTCAGCAATGGGTGCCGCTAAACGTTCAACAAGAGCAATTGATGAATACTTAAAAGAAAAGTGTAAAGTATAAAGTTGAAAGTTTAAAGGGTAATGTTTTTCTCCAACTGGCTCGGCGACACCGACTATAAAGAAAAAACCTTCTGTGAAAAATGTCAAAAGAAACTTCGGTGAAAAAATTTTCCTTTACTTTTTACATTTTTGCTTTCGCTCACTACGCTTCGGCAGATACGCAGTTCTAATTCACCGCTCGTGAGACTCGCC
>Ga0209314_10000422_pt1 | contig 18811 bp, 19 predicted proteins | sample I19B2metaG_FD_184146 | JGI IMG/M metagenome (GOLD analysis project Ga0209314, IMG submission 184146) | Lake sediment bacterial and archeal communities from Gulf of Boni, Indonesia to study Microbial Dark Matter (Phase II) - ​I19B2 metaG... | ecosystem: Environmental > Aquatic > Freshwater >... | reverse complement strand
ATCAAGATCAATCCTCCCTCTTAGGCGCAGCCATGCTCGGCCAATTCTATCAAACACGAAAATATTCCTAAAGAGAAATAAAGGGGATGATCGTAAAGGAGGGAGGGCCATCAAGACGAGGAACCAATTTCCATCGAGTCCTCAAGTGGCTGTCGGAGCCATTCTCATCAAGGACAACAAGATCTTACTTGTCAAACGGAATAAAGACCCCAGTAAGGGAAGATGGGCCATTCCGGGTGGTTCTGTTCGCCTGGGTGAAAGACTTCAAGAGGCTGTTGAAAGAGAGATAAGAGAAGAGACCGGACTGATTGTGAAGGCAGGGGACCCGGTTTACACTTTCGATTTCATCGAACGGGACAAAGGAGGCCGCATTCGTTTCCATTATGTGATTATAGACCTGGCGGCGGATCTTGTCGGTGGAGAACTTCACCCGTCCGACGACGCAATTGACGCCAGATGGGTCAGCCCCGAAGAGATCGAAGAGGTCGAGGCAACCGAGAGTACCAAAGCGTTTTTGAGGAAGATTCGATTTATCCGGTAAAACTGATGAAGGACACGGCATCGAACATTCCAAATGGTTCACTGGCATTCGAGAAGCAGAGGGTGATGCAAAACCTCTACAAGCATGTGAAATATCTCTCCGTAACGATCGGGGAGCGGCATCTATGGAAGGAGAATTCCCTCACCAAGGCTGCAGACTATATTGAATCAGTCTTTATGGATGACGGATATGCAGTGAAACGCCAAACCTATTCATCTTATGGCAAAGGCGTCTCGAATCTGGTTGCCGAAAAGAGAGGAAGGGACGAGAAGGTCATTGTCATCGGTGCCCATTACGATACGGTTCCTGGAACGCCCGGTGCGGATGACAATGCGTCTGCGGTTGCCGCATTGCTGGAGCTGGGAAGGTTGCACAAGAAAGGTCTCCAGAGAAAGACGCTCCTCTTTGTTGCCTTTGTGAATGAAGAGCCGCCTTGCTTTGGATCGCACAATATGGGGAGTATGGTTTACGCAAACCACATGAAAGAGCAGGGGATATCCGTTGAGGTCATGATCTCTCTGGAGATGATCGGGTTTTTCAGCAAAGAACGGATTCAGAACTATCCGCTTCCGGGCATGCGCCTTTTTTATCCTAAGACTGCAGATTTCATCGGAGCGGTAGGAAATTTTCACTCGTGGAAATATGTCTCTTGTTTGAAGAGAGGGATAAGAAAATATTCGAGCATCCGTTCAAGATCCTTGACAGCACCGGAATATTTAGGAGGTATTAACCTTTCGGATAACTATTCCTTCTGGCACCATGGATACAGAGCCGTGATGATTACGGACACATCATTCTTCAGGAACAGGAATTACCACCAGGAGACAGATACGATCGATACCCTCGATTTCGAGAGCATGGCCGAAGTGGTCAAGGGTTTATCCTTCACTTTGCTGGAGTTGTAGGAAGGTGAACACGGATTCATGCTCCAGCTTTTTCCGAGGGAGAAGAGATTTTCTGCAGGAGTCGGTTCCAGGATCGGTCCACCTCTTCTTGAATCTCATCTATTTCCTGGTCTGTGACGTATTGGAACCTCCCTTGGACTCGGATGTAATCTTTGATAGGGTGATATCCAGGGTCAAGGCTCAACTTATAAACTTCTCCATCGATGACTTCGTATAGGGGGAAGATTCTTGTCTCTACAGCCAGCCTGGCCATTTTGACTGTTTGATCAGGGGAAAACCTCCAACCCGAAGGGCAAGAGGTGAGGAGGTGGAGAAAGCGGAATCCTTTGATACCCCTTGCCTTGTCCACCTTACGAACGAGATCTTGAGGATAGGCAATGGAAGCAGTGGCCATATAAGGGATTCGGTGGAGAACCATCATCTCGGCGAGGTTCTTCTTAGGTCTCTCTTTTAGCATGCCCTGAGGCGTGGTGGTCGTCCATGCACCCCGCGGGGTCGCAGAGGATTTCTGAACTCCTGTGTTCATATAACCTTCGTTGTCATAACAGAGAAAGATAAAATTCTCATTTCGTTCTGCTGCTGCGGAGAGGGCCTGAAGGCCGATGTCAAAAGTACCCCCGTCTCCAGCAATGGCGAGAACATTGATATCTCCTTTTCCTCTCACATCCAAGGCGGCTCGAATGCCCGAGGCTGCTGCAGCAGCGCTTTCGAAGACAGTGTTATAAGCAGCGATCCTTATTGGGGAATACGGAAATGTACCTGAATTGGTACCAAGACACCCAGCCGTAATTGCCGCCACGGTATTTTCTCCCAAGGCCCTTAAAACAAGGCGAAGGCCGATCGTAAATCCACAGCCCGGGCAGAAACCATGTCCTGGATAGAGAAACTCCTTCTGTTCAAGATCGATTTTCATTGATCCGCTCCTATCCAAATGATCTCTTTGGGACTCTCTTCAGAACGGAGGCATATGTCGATCATCTCTTTTATCATTCGTGGCGTGATGTCCATCCCGCCCACACCAGCCACAAATGGATAAAGAAGAGGGAGAGGGTCCATTCCAAAGAGGGCAGCCTTCAATTCTTGGCTCAGCACTCCCCCGGTACCGATTGCAAACCCTCTATCAATGACCGCAACCTTCTTTGTACCCCGAAGGGTTCTTCTGACGATCTCATACGGAAACGGTCGAAACATGCGAATTCGCATGAGCCCGATCCTCGCCTCCTCATGCTCTCCTTCGCCCAAGACATCTCTAATGGTAGAAGCTAAGCAGCCCATCGTGATCAAGGTGAGATCTGGATTCTCTGGCCCTATCATCTCAACGAGATCATAGCCACGGCCAAATATCTTTCTGAATTCTATATCCGCCTCTGCTGCAATCATGGGAGCCATATCCATTGCCCTCTGCCCATCTTGCCTCATCTTTGTGAAGGCTTGAGGAGGGGCGATGATGTTGAATACATGTGGATGTTGCGGATCGAGCTTAATGAGGGCTTCTCTCGGAGGGAGAAACTGATCGACCAATTCCTGATCGGGGACCTCTACGGGTTCTTCTGTATGGGAGAGGAAGAATCCGTCCAAAACGATCATCACAGGAAGGGAGAGGGTTTCCGCGATCTTATAGGCTTGAATCACTGAATCGAGACACTCCTGATTTGTCTCGCAATAAATCTGCAACCATCCTGTATCCCTTTGAGCAAGACTGTCGGTCTGATCGTTCCAGAGATTCCAGGGCGCGCCGAGCGCCCGATTGGCATTCGCCATCACAATCGGGAGTCTCGATCCTGAAGCCCAGTGGAGAACTTCATGCATGAGCGCAAGCCCTTGGGAAGAGGTGGCGGTGAATGTTCTGGCGCCCGCCATGGACGCAGCAGCGACCGAGGCCATGGCTGAATGCTCTGATTCTACGTGGATGAACCTGGCTTGGAGATTTCCCTCGGCAATCCATTCTGAAAGTTTCTCGACAATAGGAGTTTGAGGGGTGATGGGATAGGCAGCAATCACCTCAACCCTTGAAAGCATCACCCCATAGGAAACAGCCATGTTTCCAGTAAGGATCTTTTTCAAACCTTCACCTCCGAGGCCATTGCTCCCCTTGGGCACTCTTCGACACAGATGCAGCATCCCTTGCAGTGTTCATAATCAATCACCACTTTCTCTCCTATGGAGACGACGAAGTCTGGGCAGAAGATGTAGCAATTCTCACAGACTGTACAAACCCCGCACTGAAAACAGCGGTTCCCTTCCTGAACTGCTTCATCTTCTGTAAGGGTTTGGCTAATCTCAGCGAAATTGCTCTTTCTTCTGTCGGGAGGAAATTTCATCTGTTCCGCCCGATCCTGATGATCAAAATAACTCATATTGAGCTCTTCAAATTTCACCGCAGGCCCTTGGGCCTCTGCCTCACTTCTCCGATAAGCAGCTACAGAAGTCCACGGTGTCTTTTCAAATTTCTTCCGATATTTTAGATATTGGTCAATTCTCATGGCTCCTTCTTTCCCGGACTGAATGGCATGGATGACCGTCCTGGGCTGGGGCAAAAGATCCCCTCCGGTAAAAAGCTTTTCCAATACTTCTGTCTCAAGCTGTTCTCCCTTGAGCCTCACCTCCGGGTATAGGAAAGAGAGATCTGGGGATTCACCGACGGCGGTCACGAGGGTATCGGCCTCCAAAAGATGATTAGAATTCGGGATGGCGACAGGAATAGCTCTTCCATCTTTCCCTGGTTCGGTAAGACGATTCCTCACGCACTCCAACCCTACCATTTTCCCATCTCTTGTCCGGATTCCAACAGGCGAGGTGAGGTAAAGGATGTCGATCCCTTCCTCCTCCGCCTCCTCAACCTCCTCAGGGAAAGCAGGCATCTCTTGCCTCGACCTTCGATAGAGGATCTTTACCTGAGATCCCATGCGAAGGGAGGTTCTTGCGGCATCAAGTGCGCTATTTCCGCCTCCAATGACCAAGACATTCTTGCCAAGAGCCAGTCTCTCCCCTCGATTGACCTCTCTGAGGAGATCCAGCGCAGGGACAATGCCAAAAGATTCCTCCCCTGGAACATTGATTTTTAAACTATTCCAGGCGCCTGTGGCAATGAAGACTGCATCATGATCTTGATATATCTGTTTGAAGAGGAGATCCCTACCAATCTTTTTACCAGTGATCGGTTCAACCCCCAAGGAAAGCAGGTTCTCGATCTCTCGGTCCAAGATATCCTCGGGAAGACGGTACCTTGGGATTCCAAATCTGAGCATACCTCCCAGCTTCTTTTCCGCTTCAAAAAGGGTAATGCGATAACCGAAAAGGGCCAGGTAGTAGCTGCAGCTCAATCCTGCAGGCCCGGATCCGATCACGGCAACATTTTTCTTCCCATTCGTCTCCGTCGGTTGAGATTTTGGAAGGGGAAGTTGTGAAAGGAACCTCTCCAAGGATCGAATCGAAATTGCTTGATCGAAGTACTTTCTATTACAGTTTTCCTCACAAGAATGGAAGCATACTCTCCCGGTTATCCCGGGAAAGGGATTTTCCTCTCTTATGCATCGGATCGCTTCGTCAAATTCTTTCTCTTGAAGATATTTCAAAGCCTTTGGGATGGGGATACCAGCCGGGCAACCGTTTTGACAAGGCGCGGGCCTTTCGAGCAGGAATGGCCTCATCCTTCCCCACATTCCTGTCCTCTGGTCAAGGGTTCCTTCCTGGGACATAGAGATGAATGGAATCTGAAAACGGTTCCGATTTGCTGCCATTTTCAGCTCAGCTTTACCTCCTCGAATGTTTTCATCGCTGCTTGGACATTCGCTTCGGTATTTTGATAGATCGCGTCACGGATGCCCTTGATCACAGAATCGATCCGGACAAGGCCAGTGGCTTTTGAAAAAGCTCCCAACATCGCTGTGTTCAAAACCGGTGAGACCGGAGATCCCAATCCGAGATCCACAGCGATCTGGCTCCCATTGACGGTGGCGATACGAAACCGTGGGGGATATCGATAAAATGAAGGGTGTTTGTCCGTATTGATGACAATCCATCCCTTTTCTTTTAAGCCTTGGGTTACATCGATTTCCTCAAAGAGCGACGCATCAAGTACAAGAATGTGATCCGGCTCATAGATCATTGAACGTCTGAGAATTCGATGATCATCGACCCTGAGAAAAGCTTTAACAGGAGCCCCCCTCCTTTCTCCTCCGAACGAGGGAAAGGCCTGAATCCATCTGCCCTCCGTGAAAAAGGCAGAGGCAAGAATCTTGGATGCAATCACTACCCCCTGTCCTCCTCTTCCCTGAATTGAGATCTCGATCATCTCTACCGATTCTCCGTCCTTTAAATTCAGGCTATTTGGAAGTCAATGCATGGTGGATGATGGGATAGTAACATCATTGGACGAGATTGCCAATAGGCAGAGCCTTCCCATTCAAGAGACACATAGATCTGGGGCCCTTGCTCTGCCCCAGTTTTTGCCCCCGACCTGGGAAATCCCTTTCCGAGCCTTCATAAGGCCCACGTTTGAAAGGAATGGGACACAGACGCATCCAGAAGAGAAGCTCCTGTAAGGGCCATCACCCCTCTGCCCGAACCCCAAAAAGGTTGGGCCGATGAAGCCTCTCCAAGGGATACCCCCAGGTGGGGGCTTCCAGAAAAGAGTTTTCCCCTATCCAGACACAGAGGGGCGGGTTGGAGAAGCTTTAGAGCGGCCACCTTTGAGCGGTATCGGGATTGAGTCCAAAACCCTTACCAGACTTTCATGCTTGATACCGACGAGGGTTTCCCGTAACATCCGATGATCGCCGCATTCTAAAGGTTCGAGAACTTGCCCCTCTGTGTTGATGCCTTTTCTGAGATCTTTTTGTCCATGGAAGAAAAAACTGGGGGAGGGCAAGATCTCGGGTCTTATTGCTTTTGGCGAAACGATTTGATAATTTTATTATGATAACCTTATTGTCGCTTTGAAAGAGTGGAGGTCCGAAGATGAAAAAAGAGGAATGGGGAAGATATCCAAGAGCCAAAAAGAAGCAGGCCAGACCTTTGGAAGATGTTCTAAAAGAATTGAAGAAACCTCTTTCTCCCTATAGCGACTACAGAGAACGCTCGCTCCGCATCCATGGTCTGATCTGTGCCAAATGCGGAATGGAATTTGATCACAAGACAAGACACCTCCTCACCGTCCATCATAAAGACGGGAATCACCTGAATAACCCACCGGATGGGTCAAATTGGGAAAACCTTTGCGTCTATTGTCACGAGGATGAACACAGTAGAGACCTTCTGGGAAAATATTTGAGCGAGGAGGAATAAAATATATGTCCCCGAACGGGTCTGGAGAAGATTCTGGAGGAAACTCGGCGCATGATCGAAGCTGCCTTAAGAAAGTCGGGAACTTAAAACTTATCAGGAAGGAGCGAGTTTGAATCGCCAGGGAGAGGACCGAAGGATTTTTGAAGAACTGATTGCGTTTCTGGATAGGAAGAAAACCTCAGTAAAATTCTCTGGTCAGCTCATGCTCGAGATTGGAAAATTCTTTCTAGGGAAGCCTTATGTATCAGGTACACTCGAAACGAAGAAAAGCGAGCATCTTATTGTTAATCTAAGAAAGTTCGACTGTGTGACCTTCGTCGAAAATGTGATCGCTCTGATACAGCTTCTGAAATTCAGGAAAAAATCTTTCGAGGCTTTTCGGAGGTCACTCCAGAAGATACGCTACCGACAAGGCCGGTTGCAGGGCTACTCCTCCCGGCTTCATTATTTTTCAGACTGGATTCATGATAACCAGAAAAAGGGCATTCTCAGGGATGTCACAACGGAAATCGGGGGCAGGCCTTTCAGGAAGGCCATATCCTTCATGACGAGAAATCCAAACCTCTATCCTCCTCTAAAAAATGAATCGAACCTTGAGAGAATGAAGTCTGTTGAAAGGACGATCGGCAGAAGAACCCTGGTTTTCATCCCAAAGAAGGGTCTGAGGCGTTTGGAGGATCGGATTCGTGATGGCGATCTCATTGCCATAACGACGAATAGAGAGGGCCTTGATGTTCAGCACGTAGGGCTTGCAGCAAGAATGAAAAATCGAATTCATCTGCTTCATGCCTCCAGCACTGAGGGCGAGGTGGTCCTCTCAAAAAGGACACTCTACCGGTATCTGATGGAGAGTAGGGCTCGCTCAGGAATTATGGTAGCGAGGGTAGGGAACGCAGATCTGCGTTCCCTACAATAGCGTCGATGGCCGTTTCCACGATCTTTCCTTCCAGGGATACTTCCGCATAGATACACTCTACAGAAGCTTTGTCCAGCCGTTTGAAATCTTTTTCTACAGGGGTGATGATGAGGCCTCCCATATCGATCACGCCCGGACTGACCACAACCCGGCCCTCTCCTTCCATGAAAAAAGCGTCAGGGCGATGTTTCCGCCGTGGAAAAATCACGAGACGCCATTTCCTTTCTTCGTAAAAGCCAGCGATATTCATCATGGGCTCCTCGGCGATGAGAAGAACCTTTTTCAGTCCGTTCAGAAAAGCCCTGAAAGCACTCTCCACGGCTCTTGGGTCATCTCCCTCCAGGATGATGACCTCCCGTCCCAGATCTCTCATGCGATAGAGGAGAACCCCGTCGATCTGTTTAATAAGAGTCAGTCTTTCCTCTTCATGGATTTCTTCCTCGATTGGCATCTTTCCCGAAGGGGCTGCCTGAAAATGGAGGTGATCCGGTGCGGAGGCGCCACATTTAGGTCCGTTGTAGAGAACCGTCCAGCCGGGACCAAAATCAGCCACGATCCGCAGAAAAGTATCGATATGTTCAGCCATGACCTGAGCGCGATGGTCTAAGTGGGAGACGGTGAAGTGAGAAGAGAAAACAGGCATGGGATTGCAGAGGATCAAGTAATCGCTTCGGTGCAGGATCCCTTTCTGACCTTCAGGAAGTTTATCCAGGCAGAGGAAGCATCGCCGCTCGTTTCCAGAGTTTTCTCTCACATCGGCCGTACTGCTCTTGATCCTTTTAGGATTGTACTGAAGGCGGACGGAAAATCCTCTGCAGGGGAGATCCCGTTCCTTGACGTGCTTAAACGATTCGTAGCCCTCGCGAAGATCGAGCCACGTCTTTTTTTGCTCGGCTAAGAGCTCGAGACAAAGTTCAGTGAGACTCTTAATTTCGCAGCCGTCAAAGACTGCGTGAGTCTTCTCGTTAAGCGGTGTACTCCTTCCTAATTTCTTGAACCCGATAAGATGACTTACGGTGGTCTTGCCCATGGTGAAAGGTTCTTCCCGGACAAATTGAAAGCCCACCTTCCTATAGAAAACGAGGGCCTGTCTGTTTTTCACCATCACGCCTATCCAGAGTTGATCAAGACCCTTTTCTGCAGCATGCCCCTCTGCAGTTTCGAGAAGTTGCTTACCGATGTCTTGACCTTGGAACTCTGGAGGAAGATAGAGCGAGGGGATGTAGAGGCGATTCTCATCTCGGTTGAAGAAGAGCCTTGCGTAACCGACAAGCTTATTATCTGCCTCTGCAACGAAACCCTGCATGAGGGGGTCGTCGAACATGCTCAGGAGGGACGCCTCGGTATAATGAGTGTCGAAATAGGACTTGAGGTCGCTCTCGGGGATGAAAGTCGAGTATGTAGAAATCCAGGACAGCCAAGTTATTCTTCGGATGGACTCAAGATCACTTTTCCGCCAGGGCCGGACGATGATTTCCATCTTATCTGCGTGATTCTTCATGAAGGAGCGTCACCCTCGAAGCATAAAAGTGATCTTTCCGGTAACGTGATAAGGTTAGGGTTACGAAGCCTGTTGGGTCCGAAGTCAAAGGGTTACGGCCAATGATTTAAAACCCTTTGCCCTAACCCGCAGACGAGACCGGCATCCTTACCGTAACCTTAGCCAAAAACCTTCATCTTCTGCCTGGCAGAAATTTCGGTCGTTCGGATCTTGTCCTTGAAGGCATCGTTTTGGTTTGCCTCTTCCATGCTGAGCCCTGCGTCGCTGTTACCCGACCAGCGTCTGCAGAGGTAGAGGCTTTCATAAATCCTGCCGATCTGGTATTCCCGGCAGATTCGAAGCGCTGCTGCGTAATCCTCACCGTAGCTCACGTTAAGAAAACCGATTTTTCGCATGAGGTTGGTGTCGAATGCCCGCGGGGCACCCAGTCCATTGATGCGTAGCGCATTGTTGTGACCATTCTCATCCGTCCATTCCCGATGATCGATGAGGCCCGGCGGAATCTCCTCTAACCTGTCATTGACAAGGGTATAAGAGCCGATTACCATGGCATAGTTACCCTGACGGAGCATATCGACCATTGTCTTTAGGGTGCGCCTGCTACTGTAAAGGTCGTCTGAATCGAGCTGAACGGCATAGCGGCCGCACGCTTTGTTGCAAAGGGCCTCATTCCAGCAACCACCGATCCCAAGATCGGTCCTCTTCGGGACGGTATGTTTCAACGAAGAATACTGCTTGGCGAGATCGGAGAGGATGGCCGTTGTTCCGTCTGTCGAGTGGTTGTCCAGGACGATGATGTTGAATGGAAAATCTGTCTCCTGGGACAGGCCACTTTTCACGGCCTCGGCTATCGTTTCTTTCCGGTTCCGCACGGGAATGACGATAGAGGCTTCTACGGGGAAGGACTCGGATGTCTGCTCAACCTCCCTTAAGTAATGGCTCGGCAGATAAGCTCCGATCTTCTTCAAGTAATCCGTGAAGACGGTCTCCATTTCCTTCTGGACGGGTTCATTCCGAGGATCGAGGTAGGCAAATATCTTTTCACGGCCACAAGGTTCATCTGTCTTTGTCACGGAATAGAGTGGCTCCTTAAGATGAGACACGGGATGCTCGATGGAGACCTTCAGACGAAGATCGTAGAGGCCGGCGAATCTAACGCTCGGTATGACGCTATATTTTTTCATGGTCTTCCGGATCGCAGAGACTGAAAAGAGGAGCATGGCACCGAAGTCAAAATCATCGCGGATGCTTCCTAACTGATAATCATTAAGTGGATGAAAGATCTTTCCGTGTTCGCTTTCCTCGTAGAAATCGGAATAGGCGAGTCCTGCTTTCATGGACTCAGCCTTCTCCAGGAATCTCTCCATGGCTTTAGGCTCGATCGAGACTTGCTGGGCCTCTGGTAAAAGAAGAAGGTACTTCGTTCGGATCCCACTAATCATCTGGCTGAGTGTTTCGTGTGAAGAAATAGGTCCGCCGACAAGAACACGACACCTCTTCATTTTGAAATGAACCGGTTCCTGGCTTACGATCACAACACGTTCGACCAGTCCTGACTTCGTTAGAGAAAGGAGGGTCTTCTCAAAAGAAGGTCTTGGACTGTAAGGGGTGACAACAGCGAGAGGCCTCATTCACGATCTCCCATCATATCCCTTTTCATCGATCGCCCTCTGGCATGCCAGGGCGAGCACCCGAAGTCGGGGGAGGGATGCTACCTGTGAAGCTGCTATTTCAAGATTACGAAGTCCTGCAGGTATGTGCTTAAGATAAGGTTTAAGCCCTTTCTTGAGCCCTAAGAATCCGTAAGCCCCAAGGGCTTGCATGAGGCGCTGTGCCGAAGCTTCCCAGAAAGTATTCTTGAAGATGGCCCAATCAAGATCCCATTTCCGAAGCCCGTAATAAAAGGAGAGGAGTTCGTCACGCTCACTGCCCAAAAAATTCACATAAGGATCGGAGAGGAGCGAGCCAAGATCGTAGAAGGGGCTTCCGAAGCGCATTCCTTGGAAGTCGATAAGGAAGGGTTTTCCGTCACGGATCATTACATTCTGGGACTGCAGATCCCGGTGAACGAGACAGCGCATCGTTCCTGTAAGTCGCTCTGCCAGGCCAGAAAGCTCCGCCTCGAGTTCACTCTCGAAAGAAGGCACAAGTTCGATCTTGCAGGCATCCCTGACCAAATGATCTCTAAAGTAATTCCTCTCCCAGCGGTAGAGATCGGGACCAAAGCCCTCCATGAGCTTCACGCTTGCCGAAGGGAAGTCCTTTTCAGGGAAGGAGTGAAGTCTGCGCATAATGGTGAGCGTCTTTTGGTAAAGAGGTCGTCGAGTATCCCAGGAGGTTTTCCTCAGAGACCAGAGGTCCGTATCCCCGAGGTCTTCCATGACGATGAGACAGTCAGTCGGATTATGGCGGATCAGCCGGGGCACTGAGACATCGATGTCACGGAGAAATCGCGCAATGTCGACATAGTATGTGTTCTCCGCACGCTTCGGGTCGTAATGGATCAGGATGGCCGAATCCTTGAGGTCCCATTTCAACCGATAAAAAGTCCGGTCCGACCCTCTCCCCTCGATAGGAGAAAGATTTAGGGAGACGGACTCTGAAAGCCCGAGAGCCTCTCTCGCAAAACCGATCATCTCTTCTCGCGATTTCATTAGTTGTTTAAGGGCTTGAGGATTCAAGGGTCTTGGTTTATTCTAAAATTCCTATTCTTAGGTCTTTCACTTGACCCCTTGACCCCTTGGCCTCTTGAATCCTGTGGCTTTTAGCCTTTCATAGGCTTTGATGGAGCCGATGTCGTGCCACTCGCCTTCATCTATTACGATCCCCTGGATCGATCCCATTTTTTCTATGATTCTTCTGATAAAAACGGGAACAATGGATTCGATTTTGCCTGCTTCAAGAAACCGGAGCATCGATGTCTCCACGGCATAGATGCCGGCAAATTGACAGCTTTGAATTCCAGGATTTCCCAGGGTGTGCCGAAGATCGCAGACCTCACTGGCCTCATTGATGTTCACGTTGAGAAGAGGGCCGCTCGATCGCAGGGCAAGAGTCGCCTCTGGTCGCTTCTGTTCATGGATCTCCAGGAGCCTCTGCAAGGGAAGATCAGTCATCACATCTCCGTTGTAGCAGAGGATGGCCTCGTCCTCATTAATGAGATCTTCAATGTTTTTCAGTCCCCCTGCCGTGTCGAGAAGGATTGGTTCATGGCGAAAGGTGATGGGCACATTGCGCCATCGCCTGTCAGGAAACTTCTTCGAGTAGGCTTCCGGCAAATGATGGGTGTTCACGATGAAGCGATCCACGCCGATTTTCAGGAGATGATCCATTGCATAAGTGATGATAGGACGTCCTCCGATCTCAAGGAGTGGCTTCGGACATTGCTCCGTTAATGGCCGAAGCCGCGTCCCCAACCCAGCTCCCAGGATGAATGCCGTCTTGAATCTTCGTCCTTTCATCAATGGCTTCTCACGTCTCCCCAGACGCCCCCTCTCCCCGGCGCGGGAGAGGGTAGGGGTGAGGGGGAAATGATCACGTCTTCTTCTTTGCAAACTCCGGATCAATCTTCACCAGTGCCGTCACAATGAACCCGGGGATCGTCGCAGCCATGACCCAGAGGAAGTAGTTCTGATACCCTAACTGTTCCTGGAGCCAACCGCTCCACATGGCCGGCAACATCATCCCCAAGGCCATGATCCCTGTAGAGATGGCGTAGTGGACCGTTTTGTACTCTCCCTCTGACACCATGATCATGAACATCGTGTAGGCCGTAAAGCCAAAGCCATAACCGAATTGCTCCACGGCAATGCAGAGGTTAATTAAATGAAAGTTGTCTGGCTGGACCTGCGAGAGGTAGACATAGACAAAATCCGGCAGATGCATGGCGCAGACCATAATCCAGATCCAGAACTTGAGCCCTTTTCTGGAGATAGCATATCCGCCCAGGAGCCCTCCGAGCATGAGTGAAATGACCCCAACTGTGCCGTAGATGATTCCCACCTCTGATGTGGTGAGCCCCAGTCCTCCCTTTAAGGGAGGATCGAGCAGAAAGGGAGCAATGATCTTGACAATCTGTGTCTCCGCAAACCGGTAGAAGAAAAAGAAGGTAAGAATGGTAACGATCCCTTTTTTCCTGAAGAAGAGGCCGAAGATGTGGAAGAAGTCTCGTGAGAGGGAAGTCGAAGGGTTGCGGATAGCCGGACGGTCCACAGTCGGATAGGGAAGAAGAAAGAGATGATAAAGGAAAAGGGCGGCGAAAACGGCTGCCGCAACAAAGAGGGCGATGGACCAGGCCGTGGGGATATCATGACCGCTTCCTTCGAGAAAACCGGCAAAGACGACTAGTCCGCCCTTGGTCGCAATCGAGGCAATGCGATAGAAGGTGGTTCTCACCCCGACGAAGGCGGCTTGGTGATGCTCAGAGAGGCCCAGCATATAAAAGCCGTCGGCAGCGGTGTCATGAGTTGCTGAGCTAAAAGCCATAAGCCAGAAGAAGGCGAGGGTATACTGGAAGAATCGACCAGTAGGGATGGTGAAGGCGATGCAGGCCAGTGACGCCCCGATGAGGAGCTGCATCAGAAGGATCCAGTAGCGCTTCGTCTTGAAGATGTCGATAAAAGGGCTCCAGAGGGGCTTGATGACCCAGGGAAGATAGAGCCAGCTTGTGTAAAGGGCGATGTCTGTGTTTGAGATGCCAAGGCGCTTATAGAGGACCACTGAAACCGTCATCGCCATGATGTAAGGGATCCCCTCGGCAACATATAAAGAGGGAACCCAAGCCCAAGGATTTCGCAATATCGGTTTCTGTATCAACATACCTTATAACGTTGTGATCGTTCAGAACGATCTTAACGAAGATAACGATCTAAACATCAGAGGTAGATCTTCTTTACTTCTATTCCCCGAAAATAATGCTTCAGGATTTCTTCTGCTGAAAATCCGCGAGTTGCCATGACTGCAGCACCGATCTGGCAGAGTCCCACGCCGTGTCCCCAGCCAGCACCATGAAAGATAAATCGCTCGCCTTCAACCTTCACAATGAATGCACCGCTGTAAAGGTGACTCCGGGAGAGCCAGCGCCGTATTTCGAGTTCCTTTCCCACAACGATGCTTCTCTTTGAACCGACGATTTTTAGCCGGGAGATCCTGCCCGAAGGACCACGGCGAAGCGGTACGATTTCCCGAAGAGTTCCGAAATCAAAACCCGATTTTTTTAGCAGGATCTCTTCCAGTTCCGTCCGGGAATATTCGATCCTCCAGCGGAAAAAGTTTTTTGTCTCGCGGTCAAAGTCGGGAAGAATTTTTTGGAGAAAGCCTTCATCTTTAGTATTGCAGTAGGCCACGGGTTCTGAAAGGATCCAGGCTGAAGCTTCTTCCTCCGTCCGGATCGGCTGATGAGGGATTGATGCGTCTGAAATGCTTCCAAGATATGGAACTTGTTTATTATTCCAGGCGGTTTCGAACTCTTCTGTGAGGCCTCCGCAGGCCTTAGAATATCGGGCATCACAGATTTGACCCTGAAAGCTGATCACCATCCCGCGGGTTTTCCGGACAGCTTCTTCAGCCTGTTTGGATATGATCTTTGTGATGCCCTGGTAGCGCTGGCAGTGGTCATCAGCGCAGACATCGAAGAGGTCATGATCCTCCCGATGATACCATCGCATCACCTCTCCTTCAGTAATGTTTTCCGTCGGCATGGACGTTTCTTCTCTTTTACTCCTTCGATCGAGCGCCGCCAGAATCCAGCTTCGGGATACGATGGCGTGGGCCTTCAGAAATTCCAGGGGAGCAGCACCACTCATCTCAGAGGAGATGACACTTTTCAGATAATCCTCCAGAGAGATTTCATTGATGGCGCAGATCGTCCCGTCCTTGCGTGAACGGAGAATCAGGTCGCCCTGAAAGGTCTGATTCTCTGTCCTCTCCCAGTGGAAGCGGTTTCCGATCGTGACATTGAAAACGGAGAGAGTTGAACCTTCTTGGCCTGTGAGCCTGATTAAGGGGAAACGGCAGATTTCACGTTGAACCTCATCAAAGAGCACGATCACCCCAGCCTCTGCCTTTGCAGAAAATCTGCCTGTAATAGGACCGAACCCATCACCATGGAAATTTCCATCCAGATGGCCGAAGATTTCGGTCTGTCGATCAATGATTCCCACAGTGATCTTCGGTTCATTTTTCACTTGAACCCTCGACCCCTTGAACCCTTTCTTTTTGAAATGATTATTACTTTTTTAAAGGTATTGTCAACCCTCCGACGAACTCAGGGTTAATCCTGGTTCAAGCTTGGGGTCACGCTTAAACTACACACTTAATAGAAAAATGGGCAGGGTCGGTTCGAATGCAACGTAAGGATCCGGGGAGCAGGCGATTGTAATTTGCTTTGACTGAAAGAGGACTTTTATAATGATTGAGGGACAGCTACTAATCTGACTTCTTGTAGCTGATGGAAATGCCTGAACTGCTGGAACGATCAATGGTGGTCTGGTAATTGGGAAGGCTCCTGATATAATCCAAAAATTCCTTTATGCCTCCATAAGCATTGGTCACATTGTGGGCCGTGAAGCAGCCGCCTTTTATGAGTTTAGGGTCCACATCCTTAAAATACTGCGTATACCATTCCTTGTCGGCATCGGAAAAAACAAAATCAAATGACCCTTCCAGCTCCTTCACCAGTTGATGGGCATCGGCCAACCTGGCATCGATAAACTCTTCCACTCCGGCCTCCTTGAAGTTTTTCAACGCCCTTTTGTAGCGGTCCCCATCGATTTCAATGGTGATCAGTTTGCCGCCGGTCTTGCTCAGTGCCCAGGCAATCCAGATAGCGGAATGGCCCGTAGAGGTACCGATTTCCAATGCTCTTTTGTAACCATTCTTGATGATCAGATCATATAATACTTTGCCGTCCTCATAAGGCACATTCCAGTCATGCCATTTCCCTCGGTTTTCTTTCAAGAATTTCTCTACCTTAGCATCCAGTTTTGTGGAAGTTTGGGATTTTTGCGCAGAGACCGAAATTAACGCGCCAAAAGATAAGATCAATATCCCAAGCCAAGCGATCAAAACCTTTATGGATGTTTGATTCATATTTCCTGTTTTTATTATAACACACCTCAGCATTCATCGTTGCGAAAACACGCCGACGGGACAAAGAAGAAAAAGAAGGCCAGGGTCGAACCTAAAGCATACCCCTCGCCTTTTACCAAGAATAAGACGTATCATTGGGGTCTGTCTTTGACTGACTTTTCAAGAAGTCCTGACCATTTAAGAATCCTGTTCGACATCTGGAGTGCACGAAGAGCAAGAATGCCACGTGCCTTTTCGACAGGCCAGATACGCCTCCAGCGACAGATCTCGCGCTGCATATCAGCCAGTTCGGGCATGGGGTCAGGCAATCGTAATAAAGTATTTTTTCTTGGCTTGCTTGATCAAATCCTCCTCTAACTTGCCCAGAGTTTTTCTGACAGACTTCTCCTCACGAAGTCTGTCTTCAACCTCAATGATCGCCTGACTTATTCTCATCGGACTCCTCCCAAAATGCTCCGCTATGTCTTTCACCATCTGCCCCGCCAATCCCCTTGCTAGGTAGGCAACCATCCCTCTACCTTCGGCGCCTTTCCGCTCGTAGGTAAGGGAGTACAGTCGGTCTATCGGAATCCCACAGGCCTTGCTCACTTCTCTTGCAATCACCTCCATACGTATATCATAAATCACCCGCTCTGTCCTCTTCTGCTCCCCCTCAACTCGATGGATGAATTCCTCTCCACCAAGATACCGCTGGTCCTTCACTTCGTAGAACTTCTCCTCATGCCCCCTATCCAGTCCTTCCAGGATGAACTCCCGGTATTTCCTCCTCCCAACAGACCTATTGGCTCCAAATTGTCCCAATACGAAATCAGTATCCACCAGACCCTCTCTGTCCTTCCCCAGATAGCTCAGATGACTCGTCCATGGGTATCTCTCAAGATCCCTTACTACCCTCGCACGAACCGGGTTCAGGTGGATATATCTCACCAATTCCAACAGATAAGCATCCTTGTCACAGAGGATCGCTCTGTATCGCCCTTGAAAAAGATGTCCCACCTGAGCATATCGCTTGTTGAAATTACGGGCATATCGAAAGAGAAGGGATTGCATGAACCTGCTTAAAGGAGTCTCTTTAACTTCTAGCAGCAGGTGAACGTGATTCTTCATTAACGCATATGCATAAACCTGAATACCGCATCTGATCTTGCACTCAGAAAGGTATGCCAGGTAAGCCGTCCGATCCTTGTCATCGAGGAAAATGTCGTGGCGCTGATTTCCCCTCGAGATGACATGATATAGAGCGCCCGGATAATGAATACGTGGTTTACGTGCCATGTCAACTTATTATCGCAAAAACTCACTCTATGTCAATACTTTATTACGATTGCCTGACCCCTTTTGACTGGGTATACCAATCTTACCCGCATTGTGGTGAGGCGTTAAAGGGGACCTTGATAGATCTGAATATTGCGAATGTCTTAGATAAGCACCTCGGTTATGTTTCCGAGACAGGGGATGGTCAAAAGACTCTCTGATTGAAATAAAGAAGGCCCACGCATATGTGATGCCCTCTATGGTAATTCTGAGGAAAGACAATTTCTGGTTAACCATCGTTCACAACGGATCTTTTTATTGTGAGTAACTAATATCATCCACCACATAATGGTCTTAGGACCTAAATCCAAGTGTCAGAATAATTGTCCTTACTAGCATGTTCGATGAGTCATCTCTAACTGCATATTCCAACCCCTTGTGGCCACTGATTCCAATCTAAGATGGCCACCTGTTCCGATCCTATGCCCCCCTCGCGATCTCCTTGCAAAAGAGCTTTGTATGGAACGTTCTAATCAACGTTGAGGGGTTTTTCTTAGGTGCAATATATTAATTTTCTGGGGGGATAAGGGCTGACAACTTATTTCTCAAAGTTCAAGATATTCTTTTAGACTTATGATCTTTACGCCTTTGTATTCTCGTAGTTGAAGGATCCTTTTATCGCCGGTTACTAAGAGATCGGCTTCGCCATATATTGCACATTCCAGTATCCTGTTGTCAGGTTCATCCTTAAAAATTTTGACTCGCCTGGCTGGCTTCACCAATTCAGCAAGCTCCGAAAGGGTGACAGCGACATGGCTAAGTCCTTCTCTGTCACGGCCGAACTTTGAAGAAAGGACCGATAGAACCTCATCGATAATATCCCTTGATATCAACAAAGAGTCCTCTTCATCGATGACCTTTAGAATTGCCTTCTCAGCCAGACTTCCGGGAATGACAAACGCCGAGATAAAGATATTTGTGTCAAAAACCACCCTCACGTTTTTAAATACCTTTCCAGATCTTTCTCGGTAAGGATCCCTTTCTCTTTTGCCTTGCGACTCCAATAATCCTGAATCTGATAGAATTCCTTTTTGATTCTTTCCTTTCTGGCAAGTCGGAGGGCATCCTGAATCACCGCGCTTAGAGGTTTCCCTTCCTCACGGGATATGTCTTCAACCTCTTTCGCGAGTTTTGGGGGAAGAGAAATTGTTTTCTTGACTGCAGTTCCCATTTTATTACCTCCTCGCATCTTGGTATGAATAAATACTACCAGATTCCACCCTACGAGTCAATCCCTCGACTTACCTTCGGATTCCTGA
>Ga0209314_10000420_pt1 | contig 18845 bp, 19 predicted proteins | sample I19B2metaG_FD_184146 | JGI IMG/M metagenome (GOLD analysis project Ga0209314, IMG submission 184146) | Lake sediment bacterial and archeal communities from Gulf of Boni, Indonesia to study Microbial Dark Matter (Phase II) - ​I19B2 metaG... | ecosystem: Environmental > Aquatic > Freshwater >... | reverse complement strand
ACCCTCTGGTACGTTATGGATCGCTATGGCTACGGCTATGAAGATACCTAAGGCTGGTAGGGAGGCGTAGCTCACACCGATAGCTAAACCTTCAGGTATGTTGTGAACTGCGATCCCTATGGCGATGAGAAGCCCCATCCTTATGCGGGTGTTATCACCGACTCCGAGGCGGCTTGAAATCTTGGCGTGGATATGGGGGAGAAAGTGATCGATAGCCAGCATTATCAGTACGCCCAAAGTGAAACCTACAGAGGCTGTTATGAGACCGATTGCATCAATTGAATGAGTAAGGAGTTGGAAGAATATCAAGGACAACATTACTCCGCTGGTGAAGCCGAGCAGTGTGTCAAGTATCCTTTCACGAGGCTTGAACATGACGGTTGCTATAAGGCCGCCGATTCCAGTCCCTGAAGCGGCTAACAGGCTGAGCAGCAACACTTCAAGGATCAAAGCTACGTGCTGCCTCCTTTATTCCCAGGCGGCTCCTTCCGTCTAACCCATACAATGGAGGCTACGTTGCGTGCAACGGCGTGAACATGTACATCCACTCCAACCGTTAGGGGTCCCTCAAAGGGCGCTCTTTCAACCACTGTAAGTTTTACGCCCGGTGTGAACCCTTTGGAGGCTAGGTATTGCAGGATCTCCGAGTTCTCCTCGATGATCATAACAACCTCTAAGGTTTCCCCAGCAGAGGCCTCACTCAAGGGCATAGTCTCTTCCATTTTAATTTTACCCGACTTTGATGGTATGGGGTTTCCATGGGGGCATGAAGCTGGGTGGTATAGGATTTCCTCTAAGCGATCAGCTATATCATCACATATTCCATGCTCAAGCCTGCAGGCGTGGCTGTGCGCCTCAGCCCATCCTACGCCGATAATATCGGTTAGAAGCCTCTCTGCAAGCCTGTGACGTCTAATCGTCATCTGAGCCAGCTTCAAGCCTTCCCCGGTCAGCTTAACACCTTTGTAAGGCTCATGTGTGACCAAACCCTCCTTCTCCAAGCGTTCAACGGTGTTCGTGACAGTCCCAGGGGCTACCTTTAGAGCGTCCACGATCTCACTGGTTCTGGCCACCCCGCTTTTCCGCTGAAGCCTGTAGATAGTCTCCAAGTACTCTTCCTTAGTCGAAGTGATTTCTACGCTCAACCAGGGTCCTTCTGCGAGCAGGCGCATTTTAAATTACGACTACCCGCATATATAAATTTAACACGGAAAAGGTATTGGAAAGCCGTCAACTCGTTCCCAGCAGGTTCGCCACATACACACCTAAAATCCTTCACTCATCCTCCTCGCGAATCCAGTCTCATAGGTTACGTAACAAAGAGTTAATGTATAAGAGTGTTCGGTTATTCTAACAGGGGGTTACTCTATAACTGGGTTATTCACTCTTAGACCTCTAATGGGTAGGGAGACAGTGGATTAGATGGGTGAAGAACGTCACAGCGGAGTCTCGCAGCGGCTTACCGAAGAGCAGTTGGAGACCTATTCAAGGCAGATCGTTCTCAGAGACATCGGATACGAGGGACAGTTAAAACTGAGGAAGGCTAAGGCGTGTATCGTGGGTTTAGGTGGACTTGGTTGCCCGAGTGCAGTGCAGTTAACAGCGATGGGCATAGGCGGTCTACGCCTCGTTGACAGAGATGTGGTTGAACGCTCAAACCTGCAGAGGCAACACCTCTACGACGTGAAGTCGATAGGTTATCCTAAGGTTGAGGTTGCGGCTGAAAGGCTGAAGAAACTTAATCCAGATGTGGACATGGAGCCTCTCCCACTTTCCTTGAACGCCGATAACGTTGAGGAAATCGTAAAAGACGTTGATGTAGTAGTCGATGGTTTAGACCGGATGGGACCACGTTACGCCATCAACAGGGCATGTGTTAGGTTCAAGGTCCCTTACATCTTCGGCGCAGCCATAGAATCCACTGGGAACGTTTCAACGATAATCCCTTATAAAACTCCATGCCTTGAATGCTTCCTACCTGAACTCGATGATGAATCCCTGCCGACGTGCGCTGTCGTCGGAGTACACCCAGCTGTAATCGGTATCGTATCGAGTTTAGAGGTTGCTGAAGCGGTTAGGGTGATCATCGGAGACACCCCACAGTTAACTAATAAAATCCTTTACTGTGACCTCCGCACCATGAGCTTTGAAAAAGTAAACGTCTCACGCGCTGAAGAATGCCCCGTCTGCGGCGTAAACCCAAGAGGGCAGCCGGCACCGCTGAAGTGGACGTTCGTCGAAGAAATCTGCGGAAGAGGCGGAAAGAGAACGTTCGTAGTTAATCCTAAAAAAGATTTAGCACTTAACCTAAATTCCCTACATAGTGTTCTAAGGAAAAACGGCTTCGCCGTCAAGATAAAAGCCAGGCTTGGACTCACCTTCGAGTACAGTAAGAACGTGAAGGTAAGCCTTCTTAAGAGTGGAGTGATGATCGTCGAAAGGGCTGAAAACCAAGACTATGTTGTGAAGATCTACAGAGAACTCGTGGGAGAGGGTGGGTTTAAGGGGGTTGAAGAATAGGTCTTGGAAAGGTGAACTGGACCTCCTTTAACCCCGCCTTTAAACCCATCAAACACTCGGTTGATTCGGTAGAAGTTTAATGACCTCGTCGTAGAGGCGGAGAGCATCCTGCTTTTCTACAACCCCTTTAACCAACATGTTTCCAGTCTTCATCAGGCTTATAGATACGTCATCTGAGTAGTTGAAGGTTATACCAAACTGGGCTTTAATCCTCACTTTAAACCGCGTACCCAGAACGTTAGTAGCTTCAGTCATATCCAAGGCTGCAGGTTGCCGAGGGGAAACCATGAAGGAACGTTCACCGCAGAGTTCAACGACTTTAGGCTCCTCAGCCATTAGTGGAAGCGCTGTGCCGCCGCAAGTCTGGCAGCTCCCCGCCTTCGCCACCTGGAATACCTCGAAGCTCATATCGTTGATGTCGCAGAACAGAAGCTTATTCGCTAGGGAAGGCTTTCGCCCCAGGATGAGGTTTAAGGCTTCCCGCACCTCTATACTCGCGATAACGCCGAGAATTGAGGGTAGAACCCCGACGCGTTCACAGGTGGGTAAACCCTCGTCGCTGAGCCGTCCGACGATGCATTCGAGGCACGCGGTTTCCCCAGGAATGACCGTGCTTACGTTTCCGTAAGCCTCGATGGCGCCTCCGAATACGTAGGGTACCTTAAGCTTCACGCAGGCCCTGTTAAGCGCGTACCTGGGAGAGAAACGGTCAAGCCCGTCGACGACGAGGTCGACGCCGTTGACGATGTTCTCAGCCGTGGTGTCATTGATCGTTAAGGGTATGGGTTCAACCTCGATGTTCGGGTTTAACGCCTTCAACCGTTTCGCGGCAACCTCAACCTTCGGGTAGCCTATGGAAGCCGTGTCGTACAGCGTTTGTCTATGGAGGTTTGTGAGGTCTACGACATCTTGGTCTACGAGGCGGATGGAGCCTACACCCATCCCCGCGAGCTGGGGTGCGGATATGCAGCCTAAGCCACCGACGCCTGCAACGCATATCCTCGCCTCCCTCAGCCGCCCCTGCCCTTCAAGCCCTATTTCCTTCAGTACGAACTGTCTTGAATAGCGTTGACGCTCTTCCTGTGAAAACGCCATAGGAGGTTAGCCTCCACTCACCGCGGGGAGAACTGTAACCTCATCCCCGTCGTCTAACGGAGTGTCCACCTGCTTCAGTAGCCTCACGTTCTTCCCGTTCACGTAGAAGTTCAGCAACCGTTTAGGTTTACCGGTTGCGTCTAAGATTCTCTCCTTAAACCCGTCGCCGTACTTCTCCGCGAGTTTGTCAAGGGCTTCACGCAGACTGGAAGCTGACACCTCAGCCTCCTTCTCTCCGATAGTTACTCCCGTTAACGCCGATGAGAAAACTACTCGAACCCTTGTCATCACCTCACCTCCTAAACCCCTATGGCTTTAAGCGCCTCCAGCCTAGGCTCCACTTCCCAGAGCCTTGGAACAGCGGTTGAAACGGCTTCCGCAGCCTTCAAACCGTTCCCCGTCACATAGCATACAACCCGTTCATCCCGGGAAACCTCCCCGGACTCCACGAGCTTCTTTAAAACAGCGATGGTAACACCGCCTGCAGGCTCCGTGAATACACCTTCAGTCCTTCCCAGAAGCTTAATCGCCTCCACGATCTCCTCGTCAGACGCGGCTTCCGCCACTCCACCGGACTCCCTTATCCGCTTCAACGCGTAGAATCCATCCCCGGGGTCCCCGACGGCTAGGCTTTTAGCTATGGTGTCGGGATTTTCTACAGGCAACACTTCCTCGCCGCCCGCCTTGAAGGCGGCTACGACGGGGGAGCAGCCCTGAGGCTGGGCAGCGGATACCCGTATCTTGGAGTCACCGATGAGTCCAACCTTCCTGAACTCGTTGAAACCCTTACTGATGGCGCATAAGAGGGCTCCGCTTGCAACAGGGACGACCACGTGGTCTGGTGGATCCCAGTTTAACTGCTCGCACACCTCGAAGGCTAAGGTCTTCGAGCCTTCCACGTAGTAGGGGCGGATGGTGATGTTGACGAGGGCCCAGTCGTAGAAATCCATGGCTTCAGCCGCCAACCTGTTCGCATCGTCGTAGGTTCCCTTAACCGAGATGAGCGTTGCCCCATACGTGGCCGCCTGTAAAACCTTGTTCAACTCGATCCCTGTGGGGATAAAGATGTAACACGGTAACCCCGCCTTAGCGGCATGCGCTGCTGTAGCCGCCGCCAAGTTGCCGGTGGAAACGCAGCCAACGGCTTTAGCCCTGAACTCAGAGGCCTTGGAGACAGCGACGGTGGCAGGTCTGTCTTTGAAAGAATACGTGGGATTAACCGTGTCATCTTTCACGTATAGGGTCCTCAACCCCAGTGCCTCAGCTAACCTTCTGCAGCTGCGAAGAGGCGTGTATCCGGCGCCTAGATCGACGACCTTAGAGGTGTCGACGATTGGAAGCAGTTCATGGTACCTCCAAACCGTCCTAGGTCGATCCTTGAAGGACGCCCTGTCGAGCTCTATTGAATCGTAGGTGTAGGTAACGTCGAGGGGTCCGAAGCAGACATCACAAGCGTAGAGCTTGATGGGGGGAAACTCCTTGCCGCATTCCCGACATACGAGCGCTTTAATATGGGTTAGACAGACACCTCCTATAACGGTGTTAAGTAGATCCTCCAAATATATAAAGTTTTATATAAAATAAAGTGCATAAATTACTGTTAGTAATAAGTGTTGAGCCTCGTAGACGAGCAACCCCACCCAAATGCCAAGGCTTGAGGGGGCTGCTACATAAAAGGTTATAACACAGTTATAAACATTACTGTTATGAACCCCCAAGACGGAGGAATGGGTGTGAAGCTGCTTTTAATCCACTGCGACCATTTCTCCTACCTCACAACCAGGCGTACGGAGTCAGCCGAGGAGGTGGAGGGCGGCTGCAAGAGCTGTGCCTTCAAGGACGCCCTCGTCGTGTTCGTAACCGTTGAGAAAGCGGATGAAAAGGGCTCGGAGGAAGTGGCCGCTAAAGGCGTGGAGGAGATCGTGGCGGTTACCAAGAAAGTAGGGGCGAAAAACATCGTCCTCTTCCCATTCGTGCATCTCTCAGAAGACGTAAGCGCCACGGATATCGCGTTGAAGACCATACAGAGCCTCTATGAAGGAGTTAAGGCAATGAACTATGTAGTCGATAAAGCTCCTTTCGGATGGGAGAAGGTCTTCTCCATGACTTCGAAAGGCCATCCGTTAGCTGAGTTGTCGAGGACGATCCGCGTGTGAGAGGAAAGAATGTATGAGGAAGCCTTGGTTAGGTATAGGTTTCACTCTTTCCGCGATCACCGATTTCCTGCTGCTGTTTACCGCCCTACCTTTGCTGCTCGGAGCCTTCTACTTAGCGTTCGGAACCTATCCTTTAAGCGTCATTATTAGGGGAATCGGATGGATAAAATTGGGTAGGGAAAGTAGGGTAAGGCTCTTTAAGGCGGCCGGCTCCGCGGTTATAATACTCGGTCTACTATTCTACGTTTCATTACTGGCGGCAAAAGAACCTAGGTTCAGTATAATTGTGTGGATTGTTTACTCACTTATGGAGTTTTCAGCCTATGTTAAGGTAAGCTCAACCCTTGGCACAAGGCTGATCGGCTTTGCCTGCATCTCCATAATCGGAATTGCCACAGTAGTGTGGATTGCGGTACCTGACGCCGCTACCTTGAGACCGGAGGCACTTCCACGCCTTTCATACGCCTTCATATTCCTGCTGGCTTCAAGCCTTATAGCCGCGGTTAGTTTTCTAAGGAAATAGCTTAACGTATAAACGTTAAAGTTGGAGCAAAGTAGGTTATGGGGTAAGCTTTAAAACTCAAACAGACCACGGTGCAGTTATGTATGAGGCTTAAAGGTTGAGTGTAGGAATCGGTATGGTAAAGCAAAAAGCGTCATTAAAGCAGGAGACTCAAGTGATAGAAATGCCCTCGGAGAAAGTGGCTGTCGTCTACGCTAGAGGCGACCCTAATAAGGTGGGGGCTCAAGCTATTTCCGCGCTCTACGGTGCGGTTTATAAACTCAAGTTCGACCTCAAGAAGAAGGGTGTTGATTTCAAGGTAGGTTCTCTGCGTGCCCGTTGGCCTAATGCACACCTTGTGCCTAAGGACCAGTGGCTTGGTATCTGGGGTCTACCCATTCCCGGTGATACATCCGCGCTGCCGCAGAAGGTTCCAGGCGTCGAGGTTAAGGTTGAATTATGGGAATACGGTACGGTGGCCCAGATCCTCCATGTTGGGCCTTACGACGCTGAGTCTGCTACTGTACAACGCCTCCACGATTTCATTGCTCGAAGTGGTTATGAAATCGCAGGAGTTCACGAGGAAGAGTATCTTACAACGCCGAAGGCGAAGGTGCAGAAGACCATCATTCGATACCCGATCAGGGCGAAGAGGTAGGTAATTGGAGCCGAGGCTTTAAAGCTAGGCTTTAATGTAAAGGGAGTTCGTAGTGGTGCTCAACAACGTGATGGTACTGCTCCGGCGGCATGAGAGAGTGAAACGCTTTTTCAACCACCTCGCTTAACGCTGGATGGATGTGCATTCCATAGATTACAGGCTCCATACTCCTCTCAGGGGTATACATCAGGTTGACGACCTCCTGTACGAGAACTGAGGCGTATGGTCCAATGATGTGCGCCCCTAGGATCCTCATGGTTTCCCTCTCTACGATAACCTTGACGAAGCAGTCTTTTACGTTCATAGCCTGTCCCTTCGCGGTGTCCTGGTATCTATGGACGCCGATCAAAACCTTATCCTCGCCGTATTCGGTTAACGCCTCTTTCTCCCTGAGACCGACAGCCGCGATTTCAGGGTAGGTGAAAACAGCATGGGGAACGGCGTGGTAGTCAACCTTCACCCTATGCTTCAGCAAGGCGTTGTAGTATACTATGAGGGCTTCATAGTTTGCCACGTGTTTGAAAAGGTACTTGCCGTCCGCGTCGCCTAAGGCCCATACACCCGGCTGCGAGGTCTCTAGATATTCATCGACGACGATCCATCCCTCCGCGTCCGTTTTTACCCCTCCTCTTTCCGGGTGGAGGATATCGGTGTTCGGACCCCTCCCTGAAGCCACCAGTATCTCCTCCGCGGTTACCTCAACCATCCGCTTATCCTCCCTGTTAACGGCTAAAAGTTTTTTCGCACCCATCAAGGTTTTCTCCACTTCACGTACCTCATGGTTTGTAAGGATACGGATATGCTTCTGCAGCTCCCGCTTCGCGAGAGCTGAGACTTCAGGCTCCTCATCTGGGAGGAACTGCGGGTTTCTACCGATCACGGTTACACTCGACCCCATGGCTGAGAAGAAATGCCCGTACTCCGCGGCGATGTATCCTCCGCCGATGATGGCGAGGCTTTTAGGCAGCCGGTTCACTCTGAGGATAGTGTCACTGGTATGATAACCGACGTTTTCAAGCCTTTTAACCGCGGGAATCACTGGTTTCGACCCTGTGCATAGAAGGATCATCCTTGACGTTACGGTTTCATCTCCGACCTTCAAGGTGTAGGGTGCGGTGAACTCAGCTACGGCGTGGTAGTAATCAATGCTCTCGGAGTGTGAAAGCCCCTCCTTTATCTTGTTTACATCCGCGTCTACTAGGGTCCTCATCCTCTCCATGACTTTTTCGAAGACTATCTTTTTCACCTCAACCTCTAAACCGAGTTCCCCCGCCGCCTCTATCTTCCTCAACAGCTCCGCTGGGTACAGCAACAGCTTAGAAGGGATGCAGCCACGTGTGAGACAAATACCTCCAGGTTCATCCTTGTCTATGACCGCGACCTTGATCCCCGGGTCCTTTTGAATCGCCGCATCCACGATGCTCATCGCAGAACCTGTACCTATCACGATTAAGTCGTATTCCTTCACGGGAAACACCTTTTCACCTACAAGGGAGAAGGTTGGAAACCCTATAAATACCCTTCCGCGGTAGGTGTCTTGTCTTTGTGAATGAGTAAGGAAAAACGGTGGCGGAGCAGAATGGGTGGATAAATTGAATGGTTTGAGGAAAGCGTGTTTTCAATGATTGAATAGGTGTTGGATGGGTGATCAGTGTCTTCGCGATTTGTAGGTTTGATGGGTTACGCGGGTTTGGGAGGCGAGTGTAGTCATCATTATGATGAAGCCGAGCTTCACTTGGTTCTGTAGAAAAGCCGGTATGCCTAAGGCTTCCAATAAGAGTGTAGGGTGTAGACAGGAGCATAGCTCTGATGAAAGCGTTGTGGTAAAGACCGAGGAGAACAAGCCGAAGCTTTTCATGGATTTAGCCCGCGGTTGAAACCGAAGCGTTACCAGCGTAACGTAAAGACCGGTGAGAGCCACTGATAAGATGAGTGAGAAATGCCTTAGGTTTTCGAAAACCGCCCTTACAGGGAGGCCGCTGTTAAAAAGAGCCACGATGAGAAACAGGATACCCGCGATGAAGACTACGTCTATGGACTTGAGGCCGCGAGACAGGACCATCGATAAAGGGAGGAGAATGGCTACTGCAAAGCCTGCTCCTATCGACAAGTATACCTGTGTCTGATAAGGGAGAAGGAGGGAAACGACAGCGAATATGACGATCGAGGAGCCGTAGAACGTGAGGGCTTTAGGATTCGTCATCTCGGCGAGGCTGCTCCTCAAACGTTTCGAAAAAAGTGTTGAATACCTAAGCTCCAACGTGTCTCATGCCCCTTCAACAATCCTCAACACAACAAAGACTTGAACACTTTAAACACGCCTTCTACCCAGTTTAGTAAACTGGTTCTCAACGACATAGTATTGCTTCAGCCTAACCCCTGGTCGTTTATAAGCCTTTACAGAAACAAGGATAAACAGGGAGATAGGGGCAGTCATCCCCCGTGTTTAGCCTAAGCAATAAGATAGGCTAATAATTCCATGTAATACTATCTCAACACGAAGGGAGAGTGTAGTGAAGAAAGCTGGACAACCCGAGCCTCGTTCAATTTCATTGTGGTAGATTTGAAACATTCGAAATGCGTATTCCTTATGGGCTCATTGGATTAGGCTCAACCAGCTTCGTTAAAAAGAAAGCCGGAAAAGAAGTCATTAAATGGATGGAGTGGGCCGGGCCGGATTTGAACCGGCGACCTCCGCGGTGTGAACGCGGTGTCCTAGCCGCTGCTTCGGTTAAGCTCTGACCAGCTAGACTACCGGCCCCGGTAGAGAAAATGCGTAGTTTCTGGAAATAAGGCTTACTGAGGAAGCGTTAGCCCATATCAGCGTTTAACTGAGAGCTCCCTTCTCTTCCAGCGGAGGTTGTGCGAATGACAGTTCCTGCATCGGATCGCCCTAGGCGAGTTCCTTGAACCGCACTGTCTGCAAACCTTAAGGAGCAGCCTATTCTGCTGGGCGAGCTGCTTCTTGAAGGGGTCCCTGATCGGCATCGCTTATCAGCCCTAGAGACACTCTCCCCTTTTATTTAGGTTTCGCCTAACTTTACGCGGCTTGCAACTCAAAGTTAACCCTGATTAGGCTTAAAACAGAGTTTGACCTCCCTTATTTTAAGGCTGATTTTCATGGATGCGGGGAGCCAGCCTAGACCTGAAAACCCTAGACCAGACTTCGCACGGGAGCCGTGGGTGAACCTTAACGGGGAGTGGGGTTTCCAGTTCGATGACTACGACTTCGGAGAAACTCAGGAATGGCAGAAACTGGATGCATTAGAGGATAAGATCACTGTTCCATTCCCGTACCAGAGTAAATTAAGCGGTGTAGGTGATGAGAGCTTCCACGATGTCGTCTGGTATAAACACGTTTTCAAGCTTCCACAAAGCTTCTCCGGTAAAAGGGTGTTGCTAAAGTTTGGGGCTGTAGACTACGAAGCTAAAGTGTGGGTTAACGGGAAGCTTGTAGGCGTCCATAAAGGCGGTTTCACTCCTTTCAACTTCGATGTAACTGAGGCTGTGAATCCTGATGACTGTAACCTTCTAACCCTTAGGGCTTTGGACACGCACGGGGAGCAGCCCAGGGGGAAACAGGCTTCAAGCCTTCATCCCAGCGGATGCCTTTACATGAGGGTTACGGGGATATGGCAGACCGTTTGGCTTGAAGCCGTTGGGAAAGCCTACGTAAAATCCTTTAGGGTGTACCCCAACTTAGCCGGGAAATCCGTGAAGCTTCAGGGTGAAGTAACAGGGATACGTGAGAAAGCCGCGGTGAAGGCGGATGCCTACTTTACAGAATTCAACGTCGGAAGCGCTGAAGCTGAGCTTCAAGGAAGCGAGTTTGCCCTAGAATTACCTTTAGACTACGTGAGAACGTGGTCGCCTCAAGCCCCAGACCTATACGAGCTAGGGCTCACCCTTAAAGGCGACGGGGAAACCCTAGACGTGGTTACCAGTTACTTCGGCATGAGAGAGGTCTCCGTTAAGGGTGAACGGGTAAACCTCAACGGGGAGCCCGTTTACCTATGCATGTCCTTAGACCAAGGCTATTACCCGGATGGGCTTTACACCGCGCCCAGCGACAACGCCCTTAGAAGCGATGTGGAAGCCGCGAAGAAGCTTGGCCTGAACGGGGTGAGAAAGCATCAGATGGCTTCAGACCCACGCTACCTGTACTGGTGCGATAAGCTCGGGCTTCTAGTCTGGGCTGAGATGGCGGATTGGGGTATGCCCCTGAAGCATAGGGAAGCCTTCTGGGAAGAATGGCGGGGCGTCATTGAAAGAGACTACAACCATCCATGCATAATCGCCTGGGTTCCCTTCAACGAGCGGAGCTCAGCCTACAAAGAAGCGGGGGACAGTGAAACCCTCGCCGAGGTTTACAGGCGGACTAAAGCCTTAGACCCTACAAGGCTTGTAGTGGATAACAGCGGTTACACCCACACTGAAACGGACATCGCGGACATCCACGACTACACCTACGACGCCAGGGTTTTCCGAAGGAACTGGATGCGTTGGCGGGGGAATGGCGGGGACCCGCCTTCACCCCATCGACCACTCATGGTTGAGGGCTACAGGTACCAGGGGCAGCCAGTCGTGATCAGCGAGTGGGGAGGCTGGGGTTTAAGAGACGTGAAACCCGTAGTTAAGAGGCCTTACATGTCCTACGGGAAACCCTTGAAGGATGAGTTCACGTTCGTAAGCAAGTACCGGGACATGGTTGAAGCCATGCTCGCCGAACCCCTCATCGCGGGCTTCTGCTACACCCAGCTCTACGATGTGGAAGGCGAGGTTAACGGGTTTCTAACCTATGTCCGAAGGTGGAAGATCCCAGCGGAGGCAATCGCGCAGATACATGAGCGCGTAAAGTTGAAGAGCCATGGCTTGAAAGCCGTGACTTAGCAGAGTCACCTGATCTCCTGTCTTGTGAACGCCATGTACGTGGCTATGAACGTGAGGACCGTCGCCAACGTTAGCACTAGAATATTCGGCCAAGCGAAGGCTAGGCTCTCCATCACCGAAACGTTTCTAGCATCATTCTGACCTATGCTGCCCATACCCATGCCGAACCCGGCGTACGCCTGTAGGATGTACTGGGCTATCTTGGTGAAGTGGCGGTTCGGCGATACGCTGCTTATGGTTTCAGTGATAGCCGCGCGTTTCCTTAACTCCTCTGCGAGGCGCGCCATCTCCACCCCCCCAGTGAGAGATTATGCCGTGTTTGGCTCAGGAACTTTTTACATAGCTGGGAATGCTACATCTTCAACTAAAACCAACCTTATCTATCCTGGGTCAGACCCGAATACGTGGCCGAAGCCATGGCCTGAGACCTATGTGTCTAATCCTGGTGAGGTTAGTGGCTCAGGTTTACTCGTTGCGTCCTGGATTGGTGGAGGCAAAGCACACACAATGCTACTTACTTTGCAACCAGCATCGTCTAACGGAGTTTTATATGGCTTCTTTTACCCTGTTACTAATTCCTTCGTAATCCTACCGCTTCATTATGAAGGGGTTCATTTCAACGGCTCAACGTTTGAAAGGATCAGTGGAGGCGCTACATTACTGGCTTTTTACTACCCGACTGATTGGGAATTTGTTCCACCAGAAGTTAAAGGATTAGCTATGATATCAATAGCGATCAATTATAAGGAAACAACGATGATAGTTATCGGTTGGACAAATAAGGAAATAAATATGCAAGTTCTCAACCCAGGCTTACCATTGCAAGATCTGGTAACTCCCGCCGCAATTGCTTTAGGGTCTAAGGTAAAAGTAACGGAAACCTAGAAACCTGAATATTTCCCTGTTTTTTCTTTAATCTTGGCTGCAATCTAAAGGCCATTAACTGTCTCTATTGTTCTGTTTGGTGCTGAGATGAGATAGCATGTATCTGAAATGGTATTAGCTTACGGCCTTAGCTAGCTAAAACCCATCCTCATTTTTTCTCCAGGGCTTTGGCAATCGTCAAGACGGCGCACTCTGTGCCCGTCCACCATTCACACTGATCCTTTTGGCAGTCACGCGGAACGCCTTTACCCATTATTCTCTCGCCAGGTACACCCGTTTCAAACGCAAAAGGACACATTTTAGGCAAAACCTCAACACCTCCAATTCATCTGATTGACCCAAAATAGGAAGTGTAAATATTTAAAACTGTTGGGGTTCTCCCATTGCTTTAGGTATGTGTGGATTAAATACCTTGAGACAGGACGCTTCGTAAAGAAGCCTTCCTAGATGGAATGGCTTTCCTAGATTAGCTACTGAAAGAAATATATGTATTGTGACATAGGATATTGGTTGGAAGTGGGATATTTTGTTGAAGAAACTTCCTACGGATAAAAACTTTCTGGCTGTTCTTTTGATGTACTCTGTCTCAATATTCATCGAATGGTTTGTCGTATTCACTTCTGTGTCTTCTAATCCAGGTCTTTACGACCCGAACTCAACAACTTGGAGCTTCTATCCTCCAAGTGTAAAGCCTACAAGATTCTATTTTTTTGGTTTCGAGCGCACAATTGTGCTTTTACTTCATCCAACAAGTGTCGTAGCCGCTTGGATTGCATGGCAATTCCTGGGTTATACAGCTGTATCATATGCTTTCATACCTCATCACAAGGGCAGCATCTCGGCTAGGCTTGCCCCAAAATTCTTTAAAGAGCGACCGAATCAAAGATATTTCATAGCAGGAGGATCATCGCATGGAAAAAACCTTAAATCAATAGTTAAAGCATCGACGCTTCCATTCTCTTTGCTCTTAAGCATATCTATACTATTGATGAAGAATATGCTTATAACATTTGTAAAACCTAAACCCTTCTCTACGACTATAATGATTCTGATGCCCTGCACAATATTTATTAATTTTACACTCTACGTAGTACTTTCTCTCTTGGCATTCATCACCCCCTCGATTTGGATACTGGAAGGAACTGGTCTGCGTTATTATGATCCAGACAAGAAGACTATAGTTGAAGTTGTAGCGGACTACAAAGGTGCTATCCACGGCTTATCTGGATTAGCCGCTGCAACCAGCTTCCTATCTTTGCTATATGACGTCATGATTGATTATGGTCTCGGGTTTGACTATGTCTTAAGCTACTTGTTCTTCACAATCTTCTTTCTATACCCTTCAACATTGCTGGTCACAGCCCTCTATATTCACTTCTCTGAAGCTCAATCCATAGAAAAATTACTCAAGAAGATGAGGTCTGACGGCTTCTCTCTTCCTCAAGTACCTTCAATAGATTATATCTAATGTAGCCAGCTCCTTTCTTGTTTGTTTGTGTGTGATACGTGGGATATGTGTGATGCAAGTAGTAAGAAGAAAGAAAGGGAATTGGAAGGAATAGGAAGGAGAGTGTAAAAGAATAAACGAGAGAGAGAAAGGTTAAATTTTAATGAAAGATGGAAAGAGTTCTTAAGTTATTTTAAATATTAATTGAATGTATATCAACTTTTTGAAAAGCCAATTATAAGTTAGGTCTTCGGGGGAAAACCCTCATAGGAATGGCTTAATTCAGGAACGGCTTCTTCCAGAACCTTCTTCGCCTCATCAACCACTTCCCCGCTGTATTCCCATCTCAACCCCTCTCGGAGGTTCCGTAAAGCCGTGGAGAGGTCTCTCATGGGTTTTCGAAGTCCCTCAGCCTTCTCAGGGTACGTCCGCCTACAGAGCCAAACGTCTTTTCAAGCCTTCAATCTCTTTTCAATCCTTGGTAACTTGAATGTCTAGAACAACCTGGTACCAGTTTGGGCCAACGTTTCTTACAACCCGCTTGACGGGTATCTGAAAACCCGCAACGAGGCTTCCCAGCTTCCCAGCAGCCCTCGAAGCTACTTTCTCCCCGGGGTCCTCATCTTTCCCCGCGTGGACGAAGTCGTAATAGTGGATCCAGCCTCCAGCTGAATTAAGTCCTACAACAGCGGATTTAAGGTATTGGTACGCCAGTTCGGGAAGTGGCATAAGAACCCTGTTGGAGGTGCCGGCGAGGCTTTTCTCTATAACCTTCGCTGCATCCCCTAGAATTGGTACAACCTTGCCATGAACCCTATTCAACCACACGTTTTCCTCCATGTACTTTAAGGCTTCTGGGTTAACGTCGATGGAGTAGACCTTTGAGGCTTGACTGTGCTTAGCGATGATTATGGAAAAGCAGCCTACACCAGCAAACATGTTTAAAACCGTTTCACCAGGTTTAATGAGCTCCGCAACCCTAGCCCGCTCATGCTGAAGCCTAGGCGAGAAGTAGGTCTTCGCCAGGTCTAGTTTGAAGAGGCATCCATGCTCCCTATGAACAGTCTCCGATCGTTTTTCGCCTGCAACCCACTCAAGCCTCCTCAACCTATAGAGTCCCGATACTGGGCCTGTCTGACATAAAACCGTCCGCACATGTCCGTGCAACTTCAAAACGGTTTCCCCAATGAGTTCCCTCTTGGTCCAAAGGTTCTCATGAACCCGTAGAACGGCGATGTCGCCTACTACGTCAAAGCCGCTGTAAAGCCGAGCGATTTCTCCCGAGGTTAAGCTTCCGCGAAGTGCTTCTCTCAACGTGTGTTTACGCAAATGCTTCCCAGCCTCTACGACCTCAAGACCCAGTAGGCTTCTTTACCATTACATGGTTGATCATGTTTCCTATAAAATTGAAAAGGCTGAACGTTAGACCATAGGTGGGTTTCAATTGGGTTGGCGATGAAATGGCTAGGGTTGAGGCGGTGCTTCTAGACCTCGAGGGCACGGTTGTGCAGATGCTGTACAGGTTTAGGGAAGCTAAGAGAGATGTGGTCAACTGCTTAATCCAACAATGCCTCCCAAAAGACCTGTTTAACCCGGAAGACCCGACTTTGAAGATCTTCGACAAGCTCAGGCAGTACCTAGACCAAACCGGGAAGCCACATGAGTTCACGCGGCTGAAAAGGGAGTGTGAGGCGATCATCGACAGATACGAGCTTGAAGCCGCTGAAGGCACAAGTCTCATCGAAGGCGTCGTCGAAGCCTTAACTATGCTAAGGCAGGCAGGGTTGAAAATCGCTCTTGTGACCAACGATGGGGTTAAGGCTACTCAGCGCATTCTCGAAAGGTTCAGCCTTCACCCATTCTTCGACAGCGTCGTCACACGGGAAGATGTGGCAGGAATGAAGCCGAGCCCAGAACCTATACTGTTAGCCCTTAGGAGGCTCAGCGTCCTACCTGAAAACACAGTTGTTGTAGGAGACAGCGGCATCGATGTGGAAGCAGCTAGGCTAGCGGGCGTCCTCGCGGTGGGCGTAACCTCAGGGTTGAAGGATGAGGGAGCCCTACGAAGCGCAGGCGCAACACACGTGATCTCATCGGTAACCCGCCTTCCAGCATTAATCCACGAAATAGATGCAGCCAAGGATTAGGGTGAGGTTATAGGATCAGCGTCTTACCTGAAACCGGCTTTACCAAGGCATCGCCAACCTCTATGAGCTCAGGTACCTTCCCAACAGAGCCGACGAAGCCTCCACGTGCAATAAGGGCGCCATGAACGCCAGGTATCGTCCTAGCGGTTCTCAAACCTCTCTGAATAGATTCCTCAACATCGCTTCCCATTACAGCGTTGCATACGCTTGTAGCCGCGGCGTCGGCTACGGCGGCGTTAACAGCGAAAACTGTGGCGCTGTCAGCTTCACCGAAGCTCAACCCCCTACCTAAGGTAGCTGAGCTTGTACCTACTCCAACAGGCATATCCCACGGTTGCAGGCGGAAACCAACCCTACCTGAGAGCGATGCCGTTGAACCGGCGTAAACTCTAACGTTTACAGGACGTCTAGACAAGGCTGAAACCTCCCCACCGTTTTCAACAACCATCACCTCCGCCCTGGTTGAAGCCATAGCCTCAACCATCAAGTCGGCGAGTGCCCCGGCAACCGCAGCCATAGGACCCACGTTGGCCGCGTGGGCTGCTGATGCCATGCGTTTAACCACCTCAGGGGCTTCATCTAAAACCTCGACGGGTTCAAGGCTCAGGAGGAACATGGGGTTCCGGCTGATGTAGTTCTCTAAACGGAGGCGGTGGAGGTATACCGCCTTCAAAGCGGCTTCAACCGCCTCCTTCAGGTCTGTCTCTATGAGTACGGAGGTTTGGGCTATGGTTCTCCGAACCCTGAGTAAATCGTTTTCCATATGTCTATGGCCTGTTTTCACCAATACGGGGTAGGTTAAAGCCGCTTCACGGGGTTCCTAAGGGTTCCAATACCTTCTATACCTATCTCGACTACGTCCCCTTCACAGAGGGTAAACTCATCCGGGGGCACGATCCCGGTGCCTGTGAGGCAGACCGTACCCGCGGGAACTGGGTTGTCTCTGCATAGGAAGCCTCGAAGCTCCTCCAGACTCCTCCTAAGCTGCGCTGTACTTGTGGCGCCTTGAAAAACCACTCCGCCCTCCCTGTGGATTCGACACTCAACCTTCAGGTTCCTCGGTTCCTTAAGGTCAGCGCACGTAACCACAGCCGGTCCAACGGCGCAGCACCCACTGTAGATCTTGGCCTGGGGTAGGTAGAGGGGGTTCACACCCTCGATGTCCCTCGCTGTAACATCGTTGCCGACCGTGTACGCGACGATTTCACGGTCGTATCCGAGTATGAAGGCAAGCTCAGCTTCAGGGACCGTGGACTTGGAATCCCCGCGCACGCATATCGCCTCGTAGGGACCTACGCATCGTGTACGCGTCGCCTTGAAGAAAACCTCAGGTCTCTCCGCTTCGTAAACCCTGTCATAGGCACCCTTCAAAGATGTCTCCACCTCCCTGGCTTTAACGCTTCGAGCATAGGTTACCCCGCATCCCCAAACCTCGGGGGGCGGGTAGGGTACGACGATGTGGGGCTTCAACGGCGTCCTCGGATGGTCGAGTTCTTTAAGAGCATAGGTTTCAGGTGTACACCCTTGAACTGCTTCCCGGATGAGCTCATCCAGGTTTATGTTTTGAACATGGGCTTCCTTTAAAGCGGAGAGGAAGGAGGAGAAAACCCTTTTATCAACCGAGGTCAGGTCCCACACGGAATCATCCTTGACGAAGCCCAGCCTACAGCCTTTATCAATGGTTTTAAAGCGGATGATCTTCATCTTAACCCCAGCTTTCATCTAAAACCCCGACATTTAAGCGTTCCCCAACAACTTATGGAAAGCTATTAAACCTTGTAAATAGCCGCAGCTAAGTACGTTGGGCTCTTATTTTCAAGGTTGGAAAAGTGATAAATGCTGGAAGCTTAGTAAGCATGAGAGGTGGGTATATGTTTGTTGGGCTCTTAACCGCGCCTTTGAGGGAATGGAGCTTCGAGAAGCTTGTTGAGTGGGCTTCAGCCAACGGGTTTAGAGGCTTAGAAGTCAGTGTTTCACCGACGCTGAAGCAGCTGGATGTGGATAGGGTTCTCAGCGGCGGCGCAGGGGAGGTTAGGAAAACCCTCGCTGGGAAAGATTTGGAGATCACAAGCTTAGCCTACTACAGCTTCAAGGTCTTAGAAAGCGGGGAGGACCAGGCTTTCCTCGGGAAGGTTATGGAGGCCGCCTCGACGCTCGACGTGGAGGTTGTATGCACAAACGCCGGCGGACCCGTAGCTGGGAAGGATAAAAGGCAGACGCTTAGCGAAGACTTTCCAAGGCTTTTCAAGCCATTAGCGGAGAGGGCTGGGGAGCATGGTCTAAGAATCGCCTTAGAGAACTGGTATGCCACCAACCTCCAAGGATTAGACCATTTCCAAGCCGCTTTAACCGCGGTCCCAGACAAGGCTTTAGGCTTAAACTTCGACCCATCCCATCTAATGTGGCAGCAGATCGATTACGTGGAAGCCGTTCACAGGTTCGGAGACCGGATCTACCATACCCATGCGAAGGACACAGAGGTTCTATGGTTCAGGTTGAGGCAGGTCGGCGTCCTCGATAGGGGGTGGTGGAGGTACAGGATACC
>Ga0209314_10000419_pt1 | contig 18852 bp, 19 predicted proteins | sample I19B2metaG_FD_184146 | JGI IMG/M metagenome (GOLD analysis project Ga0209314, IMG submission 184146) | Lake sediment bacterial and archeal communities from Gulf of Boni, Indonesia to study Microbial Dark Matter (Phase II) - ​I19B2 metaG... | ecosystem: Environmental > Aquatic > Freshwater >... | reverse complement strand
ACCAGCGCCCGCAACGTCTTCCCCGGAAAGGTGAGCCGCGTATTGCAGTTCGGGGCGGTCAACAAGCTCTACCTTGACTGCGGCTTCCCCCTGGTAGCCTCGGTCACCTCCCATGCTCTGCAGGATCTGGGTGTGGCTGCCGGCAGCAGGGTGTTCGCCTCCTTCAAAGCTACATCGGTGCATATCTTCCGCAAGGGTTAATTTCCGCTTTGTCCTTGGCAAAGCTGACATAGATCAACTACAAGGAGTTTGCGCAATGCCCACTTTTGACGAAGCCAGACAGATTGTCCTCGCAAACATAAGGCCCCTGGGTGTGGAGCGGGTCTCTATCCTTGAAGCTGCCGGACGTGTCCTGGCCGAGGATATTGTCGCCCCCTGGTGCATGCCCCAGTGCGACAACTCGGCCATGGACGGCTTTGCCGTGCGCAGCGATGACTGCTCCTCTCTCCCGGCATCCCTGCGGATCACCGGTTACATCCCGGCGGGAGGCGAGATCTGTGGCGAGGTTGAGCCGGGATGCGCCATCAGGATCATGACCGGAGCGCCGGTCCCACCTGGGTGCGACGGGGTGGTGCCGGTGGAGGAGACCCGGGAGGAGGGTGATCAGGTGTTCATCCTCGAGCCGGTAAAGTCTGGACAGCATATCCGTTTTACTGCCGAGGATGTGCAGACAGGTGAAACCATCATCCCAGCCGGGACTCTGCTCCGTACGGCGGAGATCAGCATGCTCGCCTCTTTCGGCAGAGCCCTGGTCCCCGTGTATCGTCGCGCCAGGGTGGCGATCCTCTCAACAGGTGACGAGCTAGTCGAGATGGGAGAACCTGTTACCCCGGGGAGGATTATCAACAGTAACAGCCTCTCCCTGGCTGCGGCCGTAAGGGAGATCGGCGCCGAGCCTGTCATCCTTGGGATTGCCCGTGACAACTGGGAGAGCCACCGGTCGAAGATGGTTGAGGGGCTAAAGGCCGATGCCTTGATCACCTCAGCTGGTGTCTCAGCTGGCGACCGAGACCTGGTGCGTATCGTTCTTGATGAACTGGGGTTGGAGCAGCTCTTCTGGAAAGTGGAGATGAAGCCGGGCGGGCCGACGGCGTTCGGCATCCATGACGGCAAACCGGTATTCTCACTCCCAGGTAATCCAGTATCCTCTATGATCACCTTCGAGGCATTTGCCAGGCCAGCCCTGCTAAAGATGATGGGACACAGCCGCCTCTTCCGCCCGGTGGTGAGCGCCACCCTGATGAACGATATGAAGAAGAAGCCAGGCAAGCTTAACCTGATCCGTGTTAGTCTGGAGAGTTATCAGGATGGATTTCGTGCCTACTCCTCGGGGGTGCAGCAGACGGCCCTTCTCAGGACCATGCTCCGCGCCGACGCCCTGGCGGTTTTCCCCTCAGAGCTGCAGCTCTTGGAAAAGGGGTCCTTGGTGCAGTGCATTATCCTGCGGGAGGAGCTGCTCATGGGGTGCGAGGCAAGCAAATGCTCTGGATGACTTTGCTTTTTGGGACTCAGGCAGTACCCTTGGTTTGTGGCGGACAATTCAATTTAGAGGTGACCCATGAGTTTCAACCATTTTGACGACAGGGGACAGGCGATAATGGTGGATGTGAGCGCCAAGAACCCGACAATGCGCACCGCCATAGCCGGGGCGGTGGTGACCATGAGTCACAAGACCCTGGCGGCAATCACCGAAGGTGGTATAGCCAAGGGTGATGTGCTCGGCGTGGCACGCCTGGCCGGTATCGCAGCTGCCAAGAAGACTCCAGACCTGATTCCTCTGTCACATCCGCTGGCGATTCATCACGTTGCCATCGAGTTTTTTGTGGAGATGGAACAGGGTAGGGTGAGGATCGAGGCGACGGTGCGTGCCTTGGAGCGGACCGGCGTGGAGATGGAGGCGATGGTGGCAGCTTCGGTGGCCGCCCTGACCGTCTATGACATGTGCAAAGGGATGGAGAAGGGTATCACCATAGGCCCGGTAGCCCTCCTCTTCAAGGAGGGGGGGAAGAGCGGCACCTGGCATCATGGCCTCCCTTGGGGTGAATAGGGTGCAACGCGGAAGGGGAGATGAAATGAAAGCAGCAATACTGACATTGAGCGACCGGAGCTCCCGGGGGGAGCGCCCCGATTCCAGTGGCCCGGCCCTGGAGAAGTGGCTGGCGGAGCGGGGCGTGGCGACCCTCTACAGCGAGATCATCCCCGATGACGAGGAGACCATAGTCGTCAAGCTGATGGGGTGGGCGGACAGCGGCAAGTTCGACCTGATCCTCACCACCGGAGGCACCGGGGTCTCGCCGAGGGATGTGACACCTGACGCCACCGGGAGGGTTGTAGAGCGTGAGATTCCGGGATTCGGCGAGACGATGCGTGCCGAGAGCATGAAGAAGACACCCAATGCCATGATCTCCCGGGCCATTGCCGGCATTCGCGGCAAAAGCCTGATAATTAACCTCCCCGGCAGCCCGAAGGGGGCAGTGGAGAATCTGGAGGCTGTCTGGCGGGCAGTACCCCACGCGGTTGCCAAGCTGCAGGGGGACCAGGAAGAGTGCGGCTCACCGGTCACTGCAGGGCAGAGTGTGAAGAAGCTTCCCATGGCCGTCTCCTTCGTGGCAAAGTCAGGCACCGGCAAGACGACCCTCTTGGAGAAGGTGATAGTTGAGCTGAAGAAAAGGGGGTGGCGGATCGGGGTTGTCAAGCACGATGCCCACCGCTTCGACATTGATCACCCTGGAAAGGACAGCCATCGTCTCACCGCTGCCGGCGCCGACACAATGGTGATCTCCTCTCCAGAGAAGCTGGCAATGGTGAAGAGGCACGATTCGTCTCCACCCATCGACGAGCTGATTGATACCTATTTCAAAGACGTGGACATCGTCCTCACCGAGGGGTTCAAGAAGAGCGGTCTCCCCAAGATCGAGGTACATCGATCGGAGCGAAGCTCAACCCTTCTCTGTCGCGGTGAGGAGCACGACCGCACCCTGGTGGCCGTTGCCAGCGACGCCCATCCGCAGGTGGACGTCCCCCTCTTCGACCTGAACGATGCCTCAGCCGTTGCCGATTTCATCGAGGAGCGTTTCCTGCCCGTAAGGGTGGCGTGAGATTGTCCTTCAGTTTTCCTGGCGTCCTCTCGTGCGGGAAAGAGATGCCGCTAATTTTATTGATCTGCCCCTAAAAAATAGTTGACTGTCTTCGCCGTTTGTTGTATCTATTGGAGACCTTCGCGGCGGCAGGGAACTGTAGTCACGAAGTGGTTTAAAGGCAGTAGAATGGGGCTGTAGCTCAGTTGGGAGAGCGCTTGAATGGCATTCAAGAGGTCGTCAGTTCGATCCTGATCAGCTCCACCATAAAAAATCAAGGGGTACGCGAACAGCGTTCCCCTTTTTTTTATTCATAATTTCCATGCAGCGGGTGCCCATGAATTTTCCATCCATTGATCCTGTTTTCCTGCGCATCGGTCCACTGGAGTTCAGGTGGTACGGTTTGATGTATATTCTCGGTTTTCTTGCCGCCTACTTCATAATCAAGGGTGAGGCGAAAAGAAAACGGATCGAGATCAGCTCCGATACGGCTTCCGACCTTGTGTTCACAATTGCCATGGGGATAGTTGTCGGTGGCAGGCTGGGTTACATTCTTTTCTACGATCTCTCCTGGTATCTTGCAAATCCTTTGAAGGTCCTGGCCGTGTGGGAGGGGGGGATGTCTTTCCATGGCGGTCTCCTCGGGGCCATGGCAGCTTCGCTGTACATATTTCGCAAGTTGGGATTGGACTTCCTGGGGATGGCTGACATCGTCTCCCAGGCCGGACCGATTGGTTTGGGGCTGGGAAGGCTTGGCAATTTCATAAACGGCGAGCTGTACGGCAGGGTGACTGATGTCTCCTGGGGGGTGATCTTCCCCGGCGGGGGGGAGTTACCCCGCCATCCGTCTCAACTCTATGAGTCTTTCCTGGAGGGGGTGGTGCTGTTCGCTCTCCTCAGGATCGTATCGAGAACAAAAGCACCGAAAGGTACCGTCTTCTGGGCCTTCATTGCAGGATACGGATTGTTCCGCTTCATGGTTGAGTTCTTCCGCGAGCCTGACAGGCAGATCGGTTTTCTCTGGGGGGGGGCTACCATGGGGCAGCTTCTCAGCCTGCCAATGTTGCTGGTCGGTGTGGGAATGATTATTGCCGGTTATGTGGGAAAGGGGAGGGATAACAGTTAGTCAGTGGAGCTGCTTCACCATCTCCAGCATGTTGCCGCGCAGGTTCTTCTTGTAGCATACCGAGTCCATGAGTGACTTGATGAGGAATATCCCCCTCCCCCTGTCGTCCAGCCCTTCGAAGTCTGGATCGGGAATCTCGTTGATGTCGAAACCCTGCCCGTAGTCGTAGATTCTTATGAAAAGTTCGTTGTCCGTTATGTTGATGAGGATGTGCACCGACTCATCGCGGTTTTCAGGGTTGCCGTATTTGATGGCATTCACCATTGCCTCTGTCAGAACCAGGTTGATATGGTAGGCAAGGGTCTCCCTGTCCCCGCTGTAGCGGTCCAGCTCCTTGGCAATGTCCTCGCCGATCTTGCCGATCAGGCTTAAGTATCGGGTCTGGTTCGGGACCTTTATGTCCAGTTCTATGGCATTCTTTTTCATGAATACCCCGAGGAGACTCAGCCTTCCAAGGCTTCTGCCGGAGAGGCGAATATCTCGAAAACCCTGTGCAGGCGGGTCAGCTCGAACATTGATTTTACCTGGGGCTGCAGGGAGCAGAGTCTCAGGTCCCCCTGGTAGGTGGTTGCATTCTTGAATCCCGACACCAGAGCTCCAAGGCCTGAACTGTCTATGAATCGTACATCTTTCAGGTCGATGAGGAGCTGCTTGTTACCCTCTTCAAAAAGGCGCTGCATCTCTACTTTCAACTCCGGTGAGTTGTGAGCATCCAGCCGCTCTTCCTTGATCTGCATGACAATTACATCTTTGATCTTTTCCATGGACAGGTTCATTTTCAGTCCCTTTCCCAAATCGTGTTGTTTTCTTCTCACAATATAGCATATTCGGCAATTTATACTAGTCCTGTTGATCCATGTCGCTACGCTCCATGCGGATTGCCACCATGGATACGTCGTCGCTAAGGTTGAAGTTTTCGGCAAAGCTGATCATGTCCCGGTAGATGAGGTCAATCATGTTCTGCAGCGGCTCCTCATGGAGATCAATCAGCAGGGCGCTTAGACGTTCCAGCCCATACATCTCCCCTTTGCTGTTGCTTGTTTCCGTCAAACCGTCGGTGTAGAGGAGTAGTATGTCCCCCGGGTCCAGCAGGATGGATTTCTCTTCGAAGAGAACTCCGCTCTTGACCCCGATTATCAGCCCTTCCGCGTCCAAAAGCTGGCAACTGCCGTCTGAGGAGCGGTAGAGGAGGGGGGTGTTGTGGCCTGCGCTGGAGTAGGTAAGCCATTGGGATATGGTGTCGTACTTTATGTAGAACATGGTGATGAACAGTTCCGCTCTGGTCAGGTCATCGTAAAGGAGATCATTCAGGTTGGCGAGGATCGTCCCCGGGCTGTTGCTGATGTTTACCTGTGCCCTGAGCACAGATCGGGTCTCGACCATTATCAGCGCAGCCCCCACGTTGTGACCGGAGACATCGGCAATCACCGCATCGACAATCCTTTCGTCCCGTACGAAAAAGTCGTAGTAGTCTCCCCCCACATGTTCTGCGGCGACGGAGAGGAAGGCTATCTGCACCCCCGGAAGATTGGGGGGGGACTCGGGGAGGAGAGAGAGCTGTATCTGCTTGGCGAGCTCCATCTCCTGGGCAACTGCGGCATTTTTCAGCAGAGCTGCATCCTTCTGGGCCTTTTCCTTCTCCTTCGCCTCCCGCTCGTCCACCAGTTCTACTGCCAGTGCCAACTGACCGGCCAGGCTGATGAGGAGATTGAGGAGCTCCTCGGTAAACAGGCCGACAATGGAAGTGGAGAAGACCGAAAGCACCCCGGCCGGTTCCCTTTCGCCAACTATGGGGATATGGGCGAATGCCGTGTATTGATCGACCGGCGTGGCCAGCAAGTTTTGATGCTGCATCAGATTGCGCGTGTCGTTTGCGAACTGGGGGCGCCTGCTGATGAGGAGATCGGATATGAACCGGTCATCCTCAGGCATGATATCCGGCTGGTTTATGCTGTTTCCTTTTGCATCAATGGCGCAGCAGACGGTCAGACGCTTCTCCTCGTCGAACAGCCTGACGACTATCAGGTCAAAGCTGAATTCTGTGGCAAGAAGTTCAAGTAGTTCGTGAATGATCAGGCGCAAGTCCTGGGTCTTGTTCATTATTTCAGATGACTTTAGCCTGACGTACAGGGCCTCGCGACTCTCTTCGAGGGAGGAGCGGACGGAGCGGAAAGCGTCGTAGAACGACTCCATCTGCGAACCTATATCGGAGAGGTAGCTTTCGACTATGGCCTTGGCAGCGGCAGCGCCGACCGAACCTGCCAGGGTTTTTTCAACGTACCTCTTCAGGCTCGGCAGTTCGAATTCGGAAACCATCCCTTTCTCGTCGATCTCGTGCTCGACCAGATATTCGCTGATTGCCGCATGGGCATTTGCTTCGCCGATGAAATTCTCCATGAGGTTGACGAACTCCATGATGGTTACCGGCTTAGACAGTCGCTTGGTTTCCCAGGCGTCCTGCTGCTCGTCGCTCTTGAACGGGTCGATGAATTTGCCGCACTGCTCGCGTTCCGTTTCGTTCTGTTCCTTGAGTATGGAGAAGAGCAGGTAGCTCCCTATGTTGAAGAACATGCTCCAGAAGAGGGCGTTGCTGTAAATGCCAAGGTCTGTTAGGCCGAACAGCTGTGTGGGTCTGAGGATGTTCAGCCCGAAGAGCCCTTTTTCCAGGAGGTCGGAATGCCACCATCCGGACATGATGAAGGAGGGGATGAGCAGGGTATAGGCCCATATGGAGAAGCCGATTGAAATGCCGGCTATGGCGCCATACTGATTCCCCCTGCGCCAGTACATGGCTCCGATCAGGGCCGGGGCCAACTGGGCAACTGCGGAAAAAGAGATGAGTCCGATGTTGACCAGGGTGTAGGTCTGGCCGATTATGTTGTAGTAGGCAAAACCTAGGAAGACAATGCCGAAGATGCTGATCCTTTTCAGGGTGAGAAGCAGTTTGGAAAACACGGTAATCTTCAGCTTCAGCACCAGGGGCATGAGGAGATGGTTGAGTACCATGGTTGAGGCGGCCACGGATTCCGCGATAACCATGCCGGCAGCGGCCGAGAAGCCGCCAAGAAACGCCAGCAGGGCAAGCCAGGGGTGGTTGGCGTTCATCGGTATGGTGAGGACGAAGAAGTCTGCCCCGCTGTTGCTGCCGCTCAGCAGGATTCCGGCAAAGGCCAGGGGGATGACGAAGAGGTTAATGGCGAAGAGGTAGGCCGGGAAGCGCCACATGGCATCTTTGATATGGCTCTCCGAGGAGTTCTCTATCACCATGATCTGAAATTGGCGGGGGAGAAGCATGATGCTCCCCATTGCCAGGAAAAGGTTGGTTGCCCAGTCAGCGTAGCTGGTTTCGCCAATTCCGGCGATCGTTGTCAAGTGGTCGAAGAGCTGGGGGTGTCTTGAAGCCATTCTGGAGAATATGTCTCCGAATCCGTCGAAATGGATGAATGTTACATATGCGCCTACCACGAGAAACGCAAGCAGCTTGACTATGGACTCGAAGGCTAAGGCAGCGACCAGCCCTTCATGGCGCTCTTTCGTGGCAATGGTGCGGGCGCCGAAGAGAATGCTGAAGCTGCTGATGAAGATGGCAAAGAGGAGTCCCGAGTTGTTGGCCACAAAAGAGTCCCTGAGGCTGGCCGGGATGAGGAATGCCGGGTGGTGGCAGATCAAGGAGAAGGTTGTTGCCACCGCTTTTAGCTGCAGGGCGATGTAGGGGATGATGCCGAGCACTGCAATTATCGTAATGAGTGCTCCCAGAAACTGGGATTTGCCGTAGCGCGAGCTTATGAAGTCGGCGATGGAGGTTATGTTGTTCTCCTTGGTGATGCGGATGATCTTGCGCAGCAGAAACCACCAGGTGAATGCCGTCAGCGATGGACCTAGATAGATGGTGATGAAGTCCAGGCCGGAGGTGGCCGCCCTGCCGACGCTGCCGTAGTAGGTCCAGGTTGTGCAGTATACGGTTATGGAGAGTGCATAGACGAATGAGTTTGATACTATGCTTCTCCCTTTGCGGTAACGGTCATAGGCATAGAGCGCAACCAGGAAGTGAAGCATTGCATAGAGGATTACTGCGGTTATGACTGTTCCCAATCCTATCATCTGGTGCCGGACCCGGTGTCGTCGTCGCTTTCGGTTTTAATGGAGTGGGTGAAGAGGAAAATTACGAGTATAGAAACAGCCCATCCGCCGATAATGTAAACGAATAACAGCGGTATTCCTTCTAAGGTGACGCTCTTGTTGAAGATGTGCAGGAATGGGTAGTTCATCATGATGATGCCGAGAAAGAAGAAAATTATCCATGACTCTTTAAGTCTCAGGCGACTCAAAAAACGATGTTTTATGATTCTTGGTTTCATTGGTTTAATAATAGCAGTTTCAGGCGCAATAACAAGCCGTAAGCGGTGGAATTCGGTGGAATTAGATTGAAATGTAGTGAAAAATTTGCTATTTAAATGAGCTCTTTGGATAATTTCGAGTCAGTAAAGGAGCAGCATTTTAATGCTTAAAATATTTGATTATCTGTTCGGCATGTTTTCCAATGATCTGGCGATAGATTTGGGCACAGCCAATACCCTCGTCTATCTCAAGGGGAAGGGTGTAGTGATCCGGGAGCCCTCGGTGGTCGCCGTACAGAAGATGAATAACGGTCAGCAGAAGGTGCTTGCCGTAGGGATGGAGGCGAAGAAGATGCTCGGCCGTACCCCCGGCAACATCACCGCCATCAGGCCGATGAAGGACGGGGTCATTGCAGATTTCGACATTACCGAGGAGATGCTCCGCTATTTCATTCACAAGGTTCATAACCGCAAGACCCTGGTAAGGCCCAGGATCGTCATCTGCGTCCCCTCTGGAATTACTCAGGTTGAGAAGCGGGCAGTGAAGGAGTCAGCCGAGTCTGCAGGTGCCAGGGAGGTATATCTCATCGAGGAGCCGATGGCTGCGGCAATAGGCGCTGGCCTACCCATAACCGAGGCTTCCGGCAACATGATAGTCGACATCGGTGGCGGCACCACCGAGGTGGCAGTCATCTCCCTCGCCGGCATCGTCTACACGAAGTCGGTGCGTGTCGGCGGCGACAAGATGGATGAGGCTATCGTCCAGTATATCAAGCGCAAGTACAACCTGCTCATCGGCGACCAGAAGGCCGAAGCGATCAAGATCGAGCTGGGGGAGGCTTATCCGGGCAACGGTGTGCGAAGCATGGAGGTCAAGGGGAGGGACCTGGTCTCCGGCATACCCAAGACCCACGAAATCAACTCAGACGAGATCAGGGACGCACTGTCCGAGCCGGTCAATGCAATAGTGGATGCGGTGAAGATCTGTCTTGAGCGTACTCCGCCCGAACTGGCAGCCGATATCGTGGACAAGGGGATATTCCTTGCCGGAGGCGGGGCACTGCTGCGCAACCTGGATATCCTCTTGCGGGAGGAGACCGGCCTTCCTGTCTTCATCGCGGAGGACCCCCTATCGTGTGTCGTGCTCGGTTCCGGCAAGTCTCTGGACGAGCTGAATCTTCTCCGGAGCGTTGCCGTCAGCTCCTGACAGGAGTCTGACCGGCATTTTCAGGGCTGAAGGGGGATCCCTTTGGCCCTTATATTTTCAGGGTAGAATCTCACTGATGGAGTATTCGGTCGACATAGTCATCCCGGTATGGAACAGGCCGGTTGAGGTCCGGAGCTGCCTCGCCTCCCTGGCATGCTCCTCTCCCAATGCCAGGATAATAATGGTCAACTGTTGCAGCGAGCGGGAGACCGAGCGGATTCTTGATGAATTTGCCGAGCTTCTCGATGACCGGGCCATGCTCGTCTCGACGCAGAGGAATGTCGGTCGTGTGGCGGCCATCAATCACGGTCTATCCCTTGCTTCTGCCCCTCTGGTCCTGCTGGTCCATGATGGCGTGGTGGCTTTCCCCGGATGGCTGGAGCCGATGGTTGATGCCATGGGGACCAATCCGGATATTGGCCTTCTCATCCCCGCGAAAAACGGCAAGGGCAAATCCACCCACGGGATGCGCAGAGCGCTGCTGGAGACCGACCACGGCTCCCTGGGGGTTATGATGGTGCGCAGGGAGCTGTATGCATCGATAGGCGGGTTCGACGCAGATATGGATGGCGACCTGTGGTGTCTGCGTGATTACTCACGTCGGGCCGAGCGCGCCGGGTTCCGTACCGCAAGAACGGAGAGCTGTCGCCTCGACTATGCTGAACCGCAGCAGCTTGGTTCTCTGCAGCGACAGGAGGAGCGGCTCCGAAGGGGGGCGCAGCTATACCTGGAGAGATGGGGGGAGCAACGCAGTTACTGCTTTCTCTTTCTGGGGGAGGGTGCGGCAGACGGAGCTGATGATCTGCTCAGATCTGTAATGACAGCAGCCAGGCAGGGGAGCCGCATACTGATACTGGCCGATAAAAAAAATGCCGTGAAACTGGTTTGCCATGAATCCAGTCTGCTCCACGATGGCATAGTCATTGAGACTCTGCCTCCTATTTTCACCGCACGCGCAGCCAGGAGAAGGTTGGAGATGCTGCGTGCAAGCAGCCACGACATGGTGATGGTCGACCTGTCGGGAAGCGGCGATACAGGAGGGGCGTCTCCCCATGAGTTCATTGCCGCAACGGAGAGTCGCCGGCAAAGGCATTATTTTCCTGGGGAAGGTGGGTGATCGGTTTGATGCTTGATTCCATAAGGGTGCAGTTGCAGGAGCAGAGAGAAGTTCTGCTGAGGATCGAGAACGAGCTTGCCGGAGAAATAGCCGAAGCTGTCGCCATGATTGCGGCAACATTTTCCGCTGGGAACAAGCTGCTGATCATGGGTAACGGCGGATCAGCTGCCGATGCCCAGCATTTTGCCGCCGAGATGGTCGGCCGTTTCATGCTGGAGCGGCGCCCTCTCCCCGCCATAGCCCTGACAACTGACACATCGGCACTTACTGCCATTGGCAATGATTACGGTTTCGACACAATTTTCAGCCGTCAGGTGGAGGCGCTAGCCGCTGCAGGTGACATGGTTATAGGGATATCCACAAGCGGCAACTCTGCCAACATCGCCCTGGCGCTGCAGAGTGCCCGCAGCATCGGCTGCCGCACCATTGCCCTTCTCGGCAAGGGTGGGGGATCAATCAATGGTCTGGTTGACCTTCCCATAGTAGTGCCGAGCGCTGTGACCCCCAGGATTCAGGAGGGGCATATAACCATTATCCATATCCTCTGTGATCTCCTGGAGCGGACCCTCTTCGCCGGCGAAGTAGCCGGATAGGGGGTTGACTTGCGCCGCGCGGTCTTTCTCGACAGGGATGGCACGATCAACGAGGAGCGGCAGTACCTCTGCAGGGTTGAGGATTTCCACTTCATCGGGGGGGCAGTGGAAGCCATCAGGCTCCTCAGGGGGAAAGGTTTCCTGGTGGTGGTGGTTACCAACCAGTCGGGCATAGGACGCGGCTATTACGCTGAGGATGATCTGCACGCCTTGCATCGCCATATGCATGCAGAGCTTGAGAGGCAGGGGACTGGTGTTGATGCCTGCTATTTCTGCCCCCACCATCCTACCCACGGTCAGGGGAGCTATGCTGTCGACTGCGCATGCCGCAAACCCCTCCCCGGCATGCTTCTCCAGGCGGCTTCCGAATTGGGGATCGATCTTGCCTCTTCATGGATGATCGGCGACAAGAGCGCTGACGTGGAGGCCGGGCTTGCCGCCGGCTGCCGGGCCATGCTGGTTAAAACAGGCTACGGAGCTGGCGAAGCCGGGTATCTCCCCCCGGGTATCCGGGTCGTTGACGACCTGCTGGCGGCAGCCAGGGCGATAATTGAAGAAAACCAGCATGCTGCTGATGAACTAGTTCAACTGAAAGGTGAATTCAATGCCGATTAAAAAAGGAATCCTCCTTGCCGGCGGAGCGGGGAGCAGGCTGTACCCGCTGACCCTGGTGGCGAGCAAGCAGCTGCAGCCGGTCTACGACAAGCCGATGATCTACTACCCCCTCTCCACCCTGATGATGGCCGGCATAAACGACATCCTCATCATCTCCACCCCCCACGACATTCCCCGCTTCGAGGCCCTTCTCGGCGACGGCTCGCGCTGGGGGATCAGGCTCAGCTACAAGGTTCAGCCGGAGCCCAAGGGGATAGCCCAGGCGTTTCTCATCGGTGAGGATTTCATCGGCAATGATCCTGTCTGCCTGATTCTCGGAGACAATATCTTTTATGGCAAGATGGGGCTTGATCGTCTGGCGCGGGAGTTTTCCGGCGGCGCCAGGATTTTCGGTTATTATGTCAATGACCCGGAGCGCTATGGTGTGGTCGAGTTCGATGCCAATGGGGTGGCAATCGGCATCGAGGAGAAGCCGGCAGTCCCCAAGTCCAACTTTGCCGTGCCGGGACTCTATCTCTATGACAACCAAGTGGTGGAGATAGCCAGGAACAACAAGCCGTCGGACAGGGGTGAGCTGGAGATAACCGACGTCAACAGGGAGTATCTGCGCAGGGGTGAGCTCATGGTGGAGAAGCTCGGCCGCGGCATCGCATGGCTGGATACCGGCACCCACCAGAGCCTTTTGGAGGCAAGCCACTTTATCGGCACCCTGGAGGCGCGCCAGGGGCTGAAGATCGCCTGCCTTGAGGAGGTTGCCCTTCGCATGGGGTATATAGATTGCGCCCGGATGGCCCAGGTAATAGCCGACACCCCTAAGTCGAGCTACAGGGAGTATCTTGTAAGGGTCTATAACGAAACCGAACTTTGCGGAGTATCCGGGAGGATATCATGAGCAAGAGCGTGGAGTATGTGCGTGGCAGGATTCACGATGTCGTTGCCAAGCCCCTGAGCAAGTTTCTCGACGAGCGTGGATGGCTGGCGGAGATGTACCGTAACGACGAGCTTCCGGAAGGTTTCGAGCCGGTGATGTCCTATATCTCCATGACCAGACCCGGTGTGGCAAGGGGGCCCCATGAGCATCTGCAGCAGACGGATTATTTCTGCTTCATCGGGCCGGGAAACTTCAAGGTCTACCTCTGGGACGGCAGAGAAGACTCTCCAACCTACGGTGTGAAGCAGTTTATCTTCTGCGGCATCGACAGCCCCATGGCTGTAATCGTCCCGCCCGGGGTGGTGCATGCCTACAAGAACGTCAGCTCGGAAAACGGCATAGTTTTCAATGCACCTGACAGGCTTTACGCCGGTGAAGGGAAAAAGGAGCCGGTCGACGAGGTTCGTCACGAGGAGCTTGCCGATTCTCCCTTCGTCCTTGAGTGACCTGCCGGGGGAAACGTCTTGCCGGTTGCCCGGTAGTTTCCACTCCAGGCCGCATCTGCCGTTGTTAACCCAGCCGTAGGACCGGAGTTATGTGGGATCTCCTCAAAAAACAGAAGCTGCTGTTTCTCGCCTTGCTGGCCATCTTCTCTGCCGTTCTGATCTACTCCATGAACCTGAGGAACCGGCAGCATGCCAACTCTTTCGAGAGAGCGGTGATAACGGTTACAGCCCCTTTCATGGGGGTCATGGCCAAAGCCAACCATAGTATCCTTGCCTTCTGGAACGATTATCTGGACCTTGTCGGTGTCCAGCGGGAGAACATGGAGCTGCGTGAGTCGGTCAAGGTGATGAACCGCAGGGTGCTGGACAGCCAGGAGGCGCTGATCGCCAACGAGCGGCTGAAGAAGTTGCTTGAGCTGAAGTCAGCCATGCATACATCTACTGTAGCCGCAAATGTCATCGCCGAGGACAGCGCCCCCTGGTACAGGACAATTGAGATAGACCGCGGCGGGGTGGATGGGCTCGAAGAGGGTATGCCTGTGGTGGTGACAAGCGGGGTGGTGGGGAGAATCATCAAAGTCTCTCCCAACAGCGCCAGGGTGCTGCTTCTTACCGACCAGGCGAGCGCGATAGCGGCCATGATCCAGCGCTCCCGGGCCAGAGGGGTGGTCAAGGGTAAGGGGGGGGGGAGCTGTTCCCTGGAGTTCTCCCTGCGCGAAGAGGATGTCAAGGTGGGTGATGTGGTGATTACTTCCGGGATGGGTGGCATCTTCCCGAAAGGCATCACCATAGGCGAAGTATCAATGGTGCGCAAAGGCGAGTACGGCATGTTCCAGACCGTGGATATACGGCCGGCGGTGAACATATCCCGCCTGGAAGAGGTGCTGGTAATTTTGCAGAGGATGTAATAAAAAATCCCCGCTTCTGACGGGGATTTTTTGATGAAGGAGTGAGCCCGCCTGCGCGGGCTTTTTCGTTGCGGCAGTAGGGCTACCTGACGCTCTCCTCAGGGTAGGCGCCGATGTGATGGATGCTAAGATCCGGACCTGCGAACTCTTCATCTTCGTTCAGCCTGATTCCTACGGTTTTGTGGAGTACGCCGTAAACCAGGAAGCCGCTCCCCAGGGCCATGATGATGGCCGACAGGGTGCCGCCGAGCTGGGAGATGAATGATACTCCGCCGATACCTCCAAGCCACTTCTGGCCGAAGATCCCCGCGGCAATGCCGCCCCAGGAGCCGATGACGCCGTGCAGGGGCCAGACGCCGAGTACGTCGTCAATTTTCAGTTTTTCCTGTTCGAAGTGGAAGCCGTAAACGAAGATTATGGCGGCGATCCCCCCGGTGACAAAGGCTGCCAGGGGGTGCATGATGTCGCTCCCTGCACAGACTGCTATAAGCCCTGCCAGGGCGCCGTTATGGATGAAGCCCGGGTCGTTCTTGCCGGCAACAAGGGCAGCTATTATGCCGCCGACCATTGCCAGGAGGGAGTTGACCGCCACCAGGCCGGAGATCTTTTCGATATGCCCTGCGCTCATGACATTGAAACCGAACCAGCCGACCGCCAGGATCCATGATCCGAGGGCTAGGAAGGGGATGTTGCTCACCGGTATTGGGTTGGAGCGGCTTCTGGAGTAGCGTCCCATCCTCGGTCCGAGGATGAGCACCGCCGGGAGCGCCAGCCAGCCGCCGAGGGAGTGGACGACCACCGAACCGGCATAGTCATGGAATTCCGCTCCGCCTAAGTTCTTGAATATATCCTGCAGCAGTGAGGCGTTTTTCCCCCAGATGAGAGATTCGAAGATTGGGTAGGTAAGGCCGGCGAAGATTGCCCCGGCAACAACCTGGGGCCAGAATTTGGCCCGTTCGGCTATGCCTCCTGATATTATCGCCGGTATGCAGGCTGCGAAACAGAGGAGGAAGAAGTAGTGTACCAGGTCGTATCCCTGGCTCTCTGCAACCAGTTGGTCCGCAGGCTTTAGAAACGAGATGCCGTAGGCGATGGGAAAGCCGACCAGGAAATAGACCACCGTAGATACTGCCCAGTCGGTGAGGATCTTTACAAAGGCATTAACCTGGCTCTTCCTGCGCACCGTACCAACTTCCAGGAATGCGAAGCCGGCATGCATTGCAAAGACCATCGCGGCTCCGAGCATGAGGAAGAGCACGTCGGTGCTTGAACGTAGAGATGCAAGTGATGTTACCTGTTCCATACATTACCTCCATTGGTAATATTTTCAGTCCACCTGTCATTGTGAACACAATAACTCCGAGCAACAATCTTGCCAGTTTGCAACGAATTGATATTACAGGGCAAATGCGAAGCTGGTCTCATCGTTGTTGTCGAAATTGTTCATTAATTGGGCAGTGATGGGTAATGCTTGGGCGTTTTTGCGGGAAAAGCCGGTGGATTTTTTATCTGCCGCTGTCTATAGTCGCAGTTACTGTAGAGGAGGATCCATGAGCAAGAAGGTGAAAATACTTTCGGAGCAGCTTGCCAACAAGATTGCCGCCGGTGAGGTGGTCGAACGCCCGGCATCGGTAATCAAGGAGTTGGTGGAGAACTCCCTGGATGCCGGCGGAAAGGATATCATTGTAGAAATAGAAGATGGTGGCAAGCGACTGATCAGGGTGACCGACAACGGACAGGGGATGAGCCGTGAGGACGCCCTGCTCTCCATGGAAAGGCATGCTACCAGCAAGATATCCATGGACACCGACCTGTTTAATCTGCAGACCCTTGGTTTCAGGGGTGAGGCCCTGCCATCCATTGCCTCGGTATCCCGCTTTACCCTTGCCACTCGGGAGAGGGGATCCCTGGAGGGGTGCGAGATGTACGCCGAGGGGGGGAGAATCCGCGACGTCAAGTCATGCGGCATGGCGGAGGGGACAGTGGTGTCAGTGCGCAATCTCTTCTTCAACACTCCTGCAAGGCTCAAGTTCATGAAGAGCAGGGAGACCGAGTCCGGTCATATCGGTGAATTCATGTATCGCCTCGCCCTCTCCAGGGCGGACGTCCGTTTCACCTACATATGTGACGGCAAACAAGTTTTCAGATTTCTCCCCGGCGGGATTGCAGACAGGGTCTCCGCAGTGTTGGGGAGAAATGTTGCCTCCCAGCTATTCCCCCTAAATGCCGATGGGGACGGGGTGTCTATCAAGGGGCTGATGGGCGGTCCCGCGGTGAGTCGATCCACACCGTCCCATATCTACACCTATATAAACGGTCGCTACATCCGTGACCGTGTGGTGCAGCACGCGATCATGCAGGGGTACAGGAATGTGCTTGAGCGTGGGCGCTACCCGGTACTGGTGCTCTTCCTGACAATCCCGGTTGAGGACGTGGACGTGAATGTCCATCCGACCAAGCACGAAGTAAGGTTTCGTGAACAGTCCAGAATCCATGCCGCCATACAGCATGGTGTGGAAACTCTGCTGCGCGGCACCCCATGGCTGCAGAAGGAGAGTGTGCAGCTTCTCCGCCCTAGCGTTACAGCCAGCACGCCTTCAGGGCAATCCAGGGTGGAGGAGGTGAAGGAGTCGCTGCTCCGTTACGCCATGCGCCAGGATGGCCTTCCTCTGGTACCATCCCCACCCCGGGAGAGGATGGGTGAATCGCCTAAGCAGTTTGTCGGCAACATTGCCTGCGACAGCCAACCCATTACCGGTGAGCAGCCACAAGAAGGGGGGTACTTTACATCCCTGCATGTGATCGGCCAATTCCGCGGCGCATACATTGTCTGCGAGGATGGCAGCGATCTGCTCCTCATAGATCAGCACGCGGCCCATGAGCGGGTCGTTTTCCAGGAGTTGAAAAGAACAATGGCGGGCGGGCGCCTGGAAAGCCAGAATCTCCTCTTCCCGGAGACCATCGAGTTCTCACCGTCCGAGTCTGCTGCTGTGCGGGAACGTTGCGCGGAACTCGGCAACCTGGCTTTCGATCTGGAGAACTTCGGCGGCAACACCTGGCTGCTCAAGGGGATACCTCTGCTCCTGTCCGGATCCGATTACAAGCAGGCTCTGCGCGATACGGTGGAAGAGCTGTGCAGCATGGGGAGAAGCAAGGCATTTGCGGAGATGGTAGACGATATCCTGGCGACGATCGCCTGCCACTCCGTTGTCCGCGGTCAGCGGCAGCTCTCATCGCCGGAGATACGTCGCCTGCTTGAGCGGATGGACGCTACCGACTTCGCTGCCAGCTGTCCCCATGGGCGCCCTGTGATAGCCAGGATCGCCCAGCGGGACATAGAGAAGCTTTTCAAGAGAGTCTGAAAAATCAGAATGGTGATCTACGAAAAAAGTATACGCATTTTTACTTAAATTAAAGAGGACTCCCCTCGTCGCCGTAAACAGGGATACTGTCGCAATTTCAGCTAATTAGGTGTTTGGTTGACGTGTAACATATTGTTTTAAAAGGGTTTTGCTGAAAATATGTGCTTGCATAACCGCTAAAGATTCTTATACTTTCACTAAAGAGTTTCATCAAACCAAGTGGATAAGTGAAAGGAGTAAGTTATGCAATGCCCGGTATGTAAAAGCCACGAGTACTCAGACATGCATCTCCAAGCAGGCCAGTTCAACGAAGAGCTGATCAAGTGTCCCGTATGTGACAGCATCTGGTCGGTAAACCATGGCCTGAGCGAGATAGTGAAGGACACCCAGGAAAACTCTTTCCTGTCAGCCATAAGTGAATGCGTGGAGTGCAACGACTACTGCATGGCAGCCTGAACGGCATAGGGGCAATAGATTCATAATGGCGAAGGGCTCTTCTCGGTTGAGGGGGGCCTTTTTGTTTTTCATGTATTACGTGGGCATGCCGCATAATGTGGAATAAATGTTACAAATTAAGCAAGTGGTGGTCGTTGTCAATTCCAGAGCGCGTGGTATCATGGAGTCATAAAAACAAACCCGGTGAAGGGGGGCCTTTGCATGACATTTCTTATGGACGAGCAGGAAGCCGAAAGAATCGAACAGTTGGCCAGCGATGCGGAAATGGTGCTTAGTGAAGAGGATGCCAGAAAAGACCTGAAGGAGAGGCGGGGGGTAATCAAGAAAGCCATGTACGATGGTTCCAAGAAGCTTAAGCATGCTGTCCCCAAGGGGAAGCACGTCTAGGTTTCAGGGTTGAAGAAATTAGTTGGTTTATAGACCATGGGGGGGCGAGAAATCGCCCCCCCATTTGTCTGCTGAGAGCAGCTGGTTAGTCGCAGTTCCAAGATTCGTTGGGTTTGCTAACCGACCTTATGTTTGCGGATTACCAAAATCGTCAGCTTGTGAATCGGCGTGCAAAAATGACCCACCTCACCCTGAAATATGAGCGCATCTACCTGAAGAGTTACGAAACCGGAGCCGAGCTTGCGAACGACCTGACGAACTGGTTCAACTGGTACAATGACAACCGAAAG
>Ga0209314_10000418_pt1 | contig 18860 bp, 17 predicted proteins | sample I19B2metaG_FD_184146 | JGI IMG/M metagenome (GOLD analysis project Ga0209314, IMG submission 184146) | Lake sediment bacterial and archeal communities from Gulf of Boni, Indonesia to study Microbial Dark Matter (Phase II) - ​I19B2 metaG... | ecosystem: Environmental > Aquatic > Freshwater >... | reverse complement strand
AAGAACATGGGCTCCAAGTGGATCACCGCATCGCAACCACCTCTCTGCTCGGAGGCCATGTTTCAGCTCCTCCAAGCATACATTGCATTGAGATTGGTCTTCGAGGAGAACAGGAATGGGTAGAACAATTCCATCTTGGCGCATAGGCCTTGAAGAGGAGTTTAAGCGATGGAAAGGGTTTCAAGGCATACTTCGTACGGAAGAACGCATAATCTTTGAGGATTTGATGGATGAGTGTCGGCGATATGCAGCGGCTGCAGGTGCGGCCTGCTTTCCACTTAGATCCGAAGGCATGTTTCTCTCAGTTCTATTTGCACATCACAAACGTCTGAAAGAATTATGCGACAAGATCGATCGACTCAACAATCTCATGGAAAGATGCATCCAAGTGAGCAAACCGCCAAGCGCGCGCGCTCAATAGTCAAACTGAGCTTTCCATTCCAGGCCTGACCTCAGATGTGTGACGCTGAGGCAACAGGCCTATTCAAGAAGATGTCTCTGTGAAAGCCCCAGAGATGCCAGATTACCAATATTCACTCTTGTCAGATGTTTCTTGGCTGCCTCATAGCAATCCTTCACTTGGTGAAATGGGGTCACCGGTAGATCGTCCATCATGAAATCTGGGTGAAAAACGAGCAAGCTGTATGGTATGTTCCTATCCAAATCTGCCAAGAATCTAGAGATCGCATCAACTTCATGATCATCCACATAACCCGACACGAGCGGTGTTGCAGCCGTTAATAGGGGTACGTTTCGGCGTTTGTCACCGTATTTTCTGAATAACCTCTCGAAATTCTCGAAAGATCTCTGGTTTGAGACACCGCTCAGACCCATGCTCAACGATTCTGTTCTGCATTTGAGGTCAAACTTGATGTTGCCCCCGCTTTCTAGCGCAAGCTCGGCAGCCTGCTCGACAAGGGTCCTGTTTCCTGCTCCGTTCCATTCAAAGCAGATCCTCAAGATTCGGTTCTGAGGTTTCGATTCGAGCACGGTCCTTGCAGCCGATATCGCAAAGGGGAGCTGGGGTTCCGGTGATCCGCCGAAGAAGCACCAACATGAAATCCTATCGTTCTCTAGCGTAGTGGAGATGAGTTCTTCCGAGCTACAGATCTGAGCCTGCTCGAGTCTCTTGTGAGAATCGTTCTGGCAGAAGAGGCAATCAAAGTTGCAACCGTAGAAGAATATTGACAGGTTGCAGTATCCGATTTCTGGTCCCTCCTTGTAGGCGTATCTTGGGTATCCTGCGCCTGTGCCAGCTGGACAAAACCAGGCGGCGCAACAGTTAGTGACATGGGGATCAAGATAGTATGAGAGAGCAGCCTTACTCGTACTCGAAATTGAGGCGAAGAAACCTCGCGAATATTCTTTTAGTCCGCAGTAGCTCCTGTCTCCCTCTCCGATCACACACTCATTCGCGCAGAGGTTGCATAGAACTCCGTTTCTTGTTTGTGGCGGTGTAGCTGGTAGACCAAACCCTCTCCGGATATTCCTGTGAGCTTCAAAGATGTATGGCTGGGCCTCGCCGAAGTTGTTTCTGATGCAATTGAGGCACACCCCTAGACTAGATGATGTGACATGTGACTTTTGATGACAGACACGGCATGTTTTGTCGGATCTCAATCCCAAAGAGTGGCTCAGGATGAGTGTGGCCACGGTGGAATAAGAGTTGTACTGTGATAGGTTGAAGCAGCTTGTCAAGTTGTTGCTTAGACGTTTGCTTTCTGCAAGCCTATGATCTGGTCTATCTTGGATTTTGCTCCTCTGCTCCGGCCTAAGATTGCTTCATGGTCTTCTCTTCATTATGCCTCTTTGGGTTTCCGTTCTTTCCCGAGATAGTCAGCAACTCAGTCGAGGGGCTATTGCTTCATTCGTACTAGTCTATCGGAAGATTGGAGAAGGGAAAATGAGGCTATTGGAAATACAGCAATGCAGGCAGCAAAATAGGTTTAAATCTGTTAGTAGTGCTCAGTTTAGATATGGATCGCTGCGAGAACTGCAACAAACCATTGCCGCGGCATTCACATCTGCGATTTTGCGAGGCGTGCAGAAGGAACGCGGTGAGAACGCTCAAGCAAAGCTGAGAAATTCTATCTCGGCCAACTGCGCGCCGAAGTCTGGATGCCGCTTTATCCAGTTGCGGCGACAGGGCGAGTTCTCTGTGCGGATTGTGAACGAGAAATCGACCGAACTGAAAGAATCAGTTCCATTCTCTGCACCTGAGATGAGTCGAGGGTTGAAGGTTTTGGAGCTTTAAGAAGCGATCGCGTCTCAGCGAGACTCCAATGTGCTTGAAAATCGAAGAGATGAAGATCTGATGTGGTTGCTGAGGCCTGCTTTGTCTCAAGATCTTGTCAATCGGTTTCAGTTTTCTGCGGTGCTTATCTGAAATGTCGATACAGTATTTTATACAGAATTGTCTAAAATTTATATGGGTCCTCCGCTGACTAGCTTAAGGTATCTTCAGCGCTTGGAGCTTGATGCTTGCTTGGTGTTGCAAACAGAACAGGAGCAGACGCCTGACTCAATCAAGTACTTCCCCGCCGTAAGAACATCGAAAATACAGTTTGAGTCTTTCGATGCGGAGAAGATCAAAGAGTCCCTTATGCGAGAAGTGAATCTTACAAGTGACGATGCTCAGAAGATATCTGAGAAAGTGGCTGAAAAAGTAAATCGAATCGGGCTTTCTTTTCTTTCTTCCCCCTTGATACGGGAGCTTGTATGTGTAACACTACTGGAACACAACTTGGAGAGAGAACGTGCAAAATACACGAGACTGGGTCTTCCTGTCTACGATGTAACCAGAATGGTCGCTAGTGGTGATAAGGAAAACGCTAATCTTCAGCACAACCCTGAGACCATTCACAAACTCGCAGCCGACGCAGTCTTCAGTCAATATGCTCTGCTTTCAGCTCTTCCTCCTAACTTAGCTGATGCCCACATGTCAGGAGAGATTCACATTCACGAACTCGAATACTTCATCACCAGGCCATTCTGTCAGGAACACGATTTGAGATTCTTCCTTCGGAGAGGATTGATGGTTGATGGTCAAGGTGTTCACACCTCTGTTGCAGGCCCTGCCAAACACCCTGAGGTAGCTATGCTCCACGCAGCCAAGGCCTTGGCTGCTGCCCAAACAAACTGGGCTGGTGGTCAGGGATACGACTTCTTCAATGTCTGGCTGGCCCCGTTCATGCGCGGCCTTTCATATGAGAAGGTGAAGCAGCTAGCTCAGATGTTCATCTATGAGATGTCGCAGATGTATGTTGCCCGAGGTGGCCAGACAGTCTTCTCATCTATTGCCTTGGAATGTTCTGTTCCGAAGGTGGCTGAAGATATTCCGGCAGTTATGCCGGGAGGAAAAGTTGGGCCTGATGTCTATGGGGATTATGCGGATGAGGCCAATCTCTTCTTCAACGCCATAATGGATGTATATCTTGGCGGAGACTTTGCAGGCAAACCATTCAATTTCCCCAAGCCAGAAGTGAAGATCCGCCCGGAATATCTCGGACGTTTTGATAAGGAATATCTCAAAGCAGCGGCGCTTGCAGCCAAATTCGGATCACCTTACTTTCTCAACCTCTGTCCAAGCTACATGCCAGATATCGTGAACTCCCAATGCTGCAGGATAATTCTGACGCCGGATAGCGAAGAAGAGGACGACTTCAGGTTAGGCAGAGTGAGGATGGGAAGTCTCCAAATGATCACCATCAACTTGCCAAGAATCGCTTACGAATCCAACAGAAATGATCAAGAGTTTTTTGAGATTCTGGATGAGAGAATGGACTTGGCAAAGGAGGCGCTGGAGATCAAGCGGAACACAATAAAGAAACGCTTGGATGAAGGCGCACTTCCATTTGCATCTATGGATGTTGATGGAGAGCCATACCTGAAGCTTGGCAAACAGGTTCTGAATATCGGCTTCATAGGTCTTAATGAGGCGCTGAAGGCTCACACTGGTGAAGAACTTCACGAAACTCAGAACGCTTGGAGATTTGGCCTCAAGATCATTAGCCACATGGCGAACCGGGCTGAGGAATACACAAAGGAGACTGGTGGCAGATTCGGAATTCTGCAAACCCCGGCTGAGAGTACTTGTCATCGGCTGGCTTTGATCGACAGGAAAATGTTTGGCGACAGGGCGGTGGTCCAGGGGGATTTCAACAATGGCTCACCATACTACACAAATAGCTCCCATGTCAAACCTTCAGCCGACATCCCATTCGGTCAAAGAGTTAAGATCGAGGCGAGCTTCCATCCGATCACTCGAGGCGGAGCAATCATGCACGTCTGGCTTGGAGAGGCCAACCCTTCGCCTGAGGCAATAGCCTCCCTGACAAAGAGAATAGCGACAAAATCACTTGCAGCATACTTCACCTACACCAAAGATCTCACAATATGCACGAAATGCCAGAAAGTGGAATCAGGGCTTCTGAAAATATGTCCTAACTGCGGTGCGGTCGATCCGGATCTGGAATGGTGGTCTAGGATAACGGGCTACTACCAGCGCGTCAAAGGCTGGAACGCAGGGAAGCGCGCAGAACTAGCTGACAGAAGACGATACGCAACTGGAACAATGGTTCCGGCCTGACTCCTAGGACGATGGATTTCGCCTAGTCTCCCAAGACTGAAGCGAGCAACGCCATTCTTGTCAGAAGGCCATACCACATCTGCTTGAAATACTTGGCATGTTTCGTTTCGTCTATCTCGAAAGAGATTTCATCTACGCGAGGCAAAGGATGCATCACAATCATATTCTCTTTCACACTGCGAAGATGGTTTGCGGCGAGTTGATATGAGCCTTTGACTTTCTCATACTCGGCTGGATCTCCGAATCTCTCCTTTTGAATCCTGGTCATGTAGAGAACATCGAGCTTCGGAAGAAGCGTCTCCATATCTGAGGCTTCGGCCACTGGGATTCGATCCCTTATGTCGACAACTATTTCCGGTCTCATTCTCAGCAGGTCAGGAGATACTAGGTACAGCTTCACTTTGTAGAGCGAAAGCGCATAGGCCAAGGAGTGAACGGTTCTTCCATATCGGAGATCGCCTGCCAAAGCGATCGTGGCTCCGTCAATTGATCCCAACTCTCGCCTTATTGTGTATAGATCGAGGAGGGCCTGTGTCGGATGTTCCTGTGCGCCTGAACCTGCATTGATAACCGGAATCGAGGCAAAATCCGCCGCTAAACGAGCTGCACCCTCAAGAGGATGCCTTATCACAAGAATATCAGTATAATTCTCCACTGTTCTGACAGTATCGGCTAGATTTTCCCCTTTCTCCACCGAGGCCATCTTTGTTTCAGCAAAGCCTAAGGCTCGTCCCCCCAAACGCATCATCGCCGACTCGAAGCTGAGTCTGGTTCTTGTGCTCGGCTCGTAGAACAGCGTCCCCATCAGCTTTCCGTGAAGCATATCAGATCCGGTCTTGGCAAGAGCCTCCATCGAATCAGTCTTCGCCATCAGTTCGTCAATGTCTGATCTGGAGAAGTCCTTGATTGAGATGACATCCTTCCCCTTCAGATCCACACCCATATCCTCAGGCCGTTCATTTGAGCTTGTTCGTTAAAACGGTTATCGTACGATTCCTGTGGGACTCGCACGAATTCTGATATGGCGGCTCCCTCAGGACGAACTGTTATCTAATCGTAGATCAGTCTAGTGGTAGGGAGTCACTTTGTCCAGCAGGGAGGAGCTCCACGTCAGAAAAATAAGAAATGGAACAGTTATTGACCATATAGCACCAGGCCACGCGTTGGATGTTCTCAGAATCCTAGGCATCAATGGCAGAGAAGGCGTAGTGGTAAGCATAGCCATGAACGTTTCCAGCAAGAGATTCGGAAAGAAGGATGTCGTCAAGATAGAAGAAAGGCAGCTTGCCCCTCAGGAACTAGATAGAATTGCGTTAATTGCTCCAAATGCAACCATAAATCTCGTCAAGGATTTTGACGTAATCAAGAAGGAGAAGGTACACCTCCCGGACACGATCACAGGAATAGTTCGATGCGCCAACCCAGCATGTATCTCCAACTCTCGAGAGCCCGTTGCTCCAGACTTCAAAGTGGAAAGCTCTGAACCCTTACGGATACGATGCAGGTTTTGTGGAAGGACCATGGAGAAAAGTGATGTTCTCAAACAGTTCTGAGAGCGGCAGACCTTACACCAGGTCGACCCGTAAATTTAATCAATCCCTGTGGTTTTCAAAGAGAGAAAACCGTCTCTATGATCGGGGTCAAGATTGGGAGCACAAAAGATAACACAGCTAATTCACAACGGAGTAGTCATTCCTCAATATGAGCCTAAAGGCTTCTCAATCTTGCACAATGGAAAGAAGATTCTTCTGAATCCCACACAGGAAGAGATGGCCGTAGCATGGGTTAGGAAACTTGGAACCGAATACGTGAGCGATCCGGTATTTGTGAACAACTTTGTTTTAGATTTCTGTAAGACGTTGAAGCTGGCGAACCCATGCAGAATCGAGGACTTTGACTTTTTCGAGATTCAACGTTGGGTTGATGATCAGAAGCTGAAGAAGGAAAGAATGTCAAAAGAAGAGAAGAAGGCTCTGGCAGCGGAACGAAAGAAGATCCGAGAGGCAAACAAGGAGAAGTACGGATACGCAGTTGTGAACGGACAAAGAGTTGAACTGGGAAACTACACAGTTGAACCGGCCTGTATCTTCATGGGCCGAGGCCAACATCCTCTGCGTGGAAGATGGAAAGCAAAAGCAAACTACAGCGACATCACCCTCAACCTGTCTCCCGACGCCCCAGTACCTGTGCCACTTGATGGATCGCAGTGGAAAGAGATCGTATTCAACCCTGAGTACCTCTGGATCGCAAAGTGGGATGACAAGCTCCGAGGCGTCGAGAAGTATGTGTGGTTCGCTGACACTGCAGAATTCAAACAGGAACGGGACATAGACAAGTACGATCTGGCAAAGCAACTTGAGAAGAGTCTGCCCCGAGTGAGAGATCACATAGAGGAGAATCTTGCGTCCCCGGAACCGATGAGGAGGAAGATAGCTACCGTGTCCTATCTCATAGATAATCTGAAAATGAGAGTCGGAGACGAGAAGGATGAGGATGAAGCGGACACCGTAGGCGCCACAACCCTTCGTTCAGAGCATGTGAAGATATCTGAAGATGGCGAAGTCACCTTTGACTTCTTGGGCAAGGATTCTGTAAGATGGCTCAAGACGATTAAGCCTCCTGCTCAAGTTGTAGAAAACCTGAAGGAATTCAGAGGCACAAAGAGGCAATCTCTTCTCTTCCAGGGAATTCGATCGGAAAAGGTGAACGCGTTTCTTGACGAGGTCATGCCCGGATTGACGGCGAAAGTGTTCAGAACCTATCACTCCACAAAGGTGGTGACGGAGTATCTTTCTAAGACTGAGGTGAAGCCTGAGGATGAAGAAATTGTGAAGAAGAATGTGGCAACCATGGCAAACCTTCAGGCTGCAATAGTGTGCAATCATAAGCGGAAACTGCCAAAGAAGTGGAACGAATCAATGGAGAAGAAACTACAGCGCCTGAAAGAGCTTAGGAGCAAGGGAAAGAAGAAACAGGCAAGAACCTTGACTATGCGAATCAAACTTCTGAAGGCGACCAAAGACTACAACCTTGGCACATCTCTCAGAAGCTACATCGACCCACGGACCTACGCCAACTGGGGCCGAAGAATTGACTATGACTGGAAGAGATACTATCCGAAAACACTTCAGCGAAAGTTTGCTTGGGTCGACAAGACGGATACTGCATAATCCTGTTTGCCGTGCTCCATGAACCTGCTCGCGGGCTAGCCTAGAATCTTGATTCCGGAACCTTTTGGATGCTTCTCAGCCAACTCCACAAGGGAGAGGCATTGCCCCCCCGCTTTCTCAACTTTCCTTTTGGCTTGATCAGTGAACTTTTGCGCTCCAACGGTAACCTTGTTCTCAATCATTCCTGATCCTAGAACCGTTCCTGGGACCGCGACAATATCTCCCTTTGAGGTGTGCCTCTCGATCTGCCCAACATTGATCGATATTCTTGACCTCTTGGATTTGGTCAACAGCTTGGCCACGGCCTCCCATATTTCGACTTTGTTCTTTCTTGACAGTCTCCTGAGTTCGGCCACCGTGTTCCTCAACTGAGGGTTAGTGCTTTTGGAAGACATCCCGTTCATCTCATTTTCTTTAGCATATCTCGTCTAGCGTCTTCGGCTATGACGCTCTCGTCTCTAATTAAATTGTCTAATCGCAGTAACGATTCATGCGGCAGCAGGTCCCACGAGGTCTCGCAGCGAGACTATTCCAACCAACCGCCCGTACCTCGTCACAGGAAGATGATCCACATGTCCAATCGTCATGTCGACAAGAGCATCCGCAACTTTCTTTTCCACTTCGCATGTGATGGTTGGGCTCGTCATCACGTCCTTTACCTTGGTGTCTGGCGTCTGTCCACGGGATGTCACTAAGACGAAGTCTCGTTCTGTTAGAATGCCGACAGGTAGGTCGCCTTCAACAACCACTACTGCCCCTGTTCGGTGTTCGATCATAAGGTTGGCAGCATGCCTGATGTCGTCATTGCGTCGGACCGTGACTACTTCTCGTCTCATTACCTTCTCTATTTCTCTGAAGCCGTAGCCTGAATACTGAGGCATTCGCTAACGATTCCCCAATCAATGACTGCAGGAGGCTATTTATCCTGTTCGGCAGGTCCACAAGAGAAATCAGACATCAAGTCTTGTTCTCTGTCCGTGGTACTGCCCTCAGGTATGGGCCAGATTTGAGAATGCTTAAGTTTCGGCTATAGTGGCATAGGGACACACAATGAGGAGGGTTGCCGATCAGATTTGAACTTGGTGATGTTTGGACCACCGGGCTCGGGCAAGGGAACATATGCGTCCAGATTGTTTGCGATACTAAAGCTTCCTCACATATCGACTGGAGATCTGATCAGACAGGAGATCAAAGAAAGGAGTGAGACTGGAAAGCAAATTGAAGCCTATACTAGACGTGGAGAGCTGGTCCCGGATGACATAGTTGTTGGATTGTTGAAGAGAAGAATCTCGCAGCCTGACTGTGCGACAGGATACATTCTAGACGGCTTCCCCAGGACAATCCCACAGGCCGAAGCTCTTGAGAAGATAACCGAGATCAAAGTCGTCATAAACTTGGACGTTCCTGACGAGGTGATGATCGAGAGACTCTCAACGAGACTAACCTGCAAGAACTGTGGCGCCATATACAACAGCAAATTCCTGAAGCCGAAAGCAGAAGGAGTCTGCGACAGCTGCGGTGGGCAACTATACACTCGAGACGACGATAAGCCCGAAGTCATTAAGGAACGCCTAAACACATACAGAAGGCAAACCCAGCCCTTGATAGACTACTACAAGAGAAAAGGCCTAATTGAGAATGTGCGCAACACTGAAGCCGCGGTTCCGCCGGAGAGGATAGTCAATCAAATCCTTAGCATAATAGAGACAAGAAAGTAGCTCTCAATCTGCGCTGGCCTAGGCCTAGCTCGTAGCAGCCGCGTTCCTTTTCAGTTCTACTATTGCTTTTGCCAAGTCTCCTTCAGCAGCTTTCAGCGCTGCCTTGGCTTCCTCGATAGTCACGCCTGCCTGCTCTGAAACCAGTTTCACATCCTCTTCGGACGCCACATCAGGCTGGACGAGGGGCTCCTCCCTCTGCTTTCCTCCCATAATCTGATAGATCTGTTGGCCTTGAAGTGCGACAGCAGACACATTCGGGTCTTCAATAATGATCCTCTTGTTTCCTGTTGTGATGATTACTTCCTTCGCTCCCTCGATCTCGCTGACCTGCATACCCATCTTCTCCATCATTCTCATGGCGTCTCTCCCTCCAGGTATGCCTCCTCTCGCAGCTCGCAATGCTTTGTACGCCATTTCTCGAATTCCTCTCGCAATTGTCCAGTTTGTGGTATCCCACTAATGAATGCGACTGAAAATCAGAGGCGAGTCAGTGTCTCTGTCTACAGGTACTTCTTGAACCAGTTGACTATGTGGTTGAGCCTCTCTATTCTGTGTCTAGGTTTTCCGCTTCGTGAAAGTTCGTGATTCTCTCCAGGAAAACGCACCATCATGGTTTCCTTGCGAAGCTTCTTGAGCGCCACAAAAAGCTGTTCCCCTTGCTCAATTGGACAGCGATAGTCCTCGTCAGAGTGAATAACGAGCAGAGGAGTCTTGATGTTCTCGACATAAGTTATGGGAGACTCCTCTTTGTAGTGTTGAAGGTTGTCCCACGGAACGCCTCCAACTTCCTCCTCCGCGAAGTAGTAGCCTATGTCGCTGGTTCCGAAGAAGCTGTACCAGTTGCTTATCGACCGCTGCGTCACCGCGGCCTTAAACCTGTCTGTATGCCCAACTACCCAGTTCGTCATGTATCCTCCGTAGGATCCGCCGGTAACGCCGAGTCGGCGTTCATCTGCAATTCCGGCCTTGACAACATGGTCTACTGCCTCCATAATGTCCTTGTAGTCTCTGTCGCCATAGTTCGTAGGGATTTTGGCTGCGAAGTCTTCGCCGTAGCCTGTGCTTCCTCTCGGGTTTGTGAAAACAACCGTATGCCCTGCAGCAGTTAGCAACTGGAACTCCAGCATGAAGCAGTGCCCATAGGCTGTTCTGGGTCCTCCATGAATCTCCACTACGGTGGGGAGAGGTCCACTTCCGCCGCGTTGAGGCTTCATGATCCATCCTTCAACTTCCACGTGGTCGGTGGCCTTGAACGAGAACCTCTCTGGCGTAGAGAGTTCAAGTCCTGAAAGGAAATCATCATTGAAGCTCGTGACCTTCTTCTCGCCTTCTTCATCCTTTATATACAGTTCGGCAAGGCTCAGTGCCGTCATGGAGGTGTAGGCCAGGGTTTTTCCATCCTTGGAGAAACTGAACCCTTCGATACCTCTTTCGCCTTGCGTGACAGGTCTGACCGCGCTGCCTTCAGCATCCACAGCATAGATTTGGCATGTTCCGCCGTCTGTAGCTAGAAAGAAGAGCGATTTGCCGTCAGGGCTCCATACGGGGCTGGGGTCAGGCGTGTTCATCCGCGAATCTGAGCCCAGATGGTTTCCAACACCCCTGTCGAGCTTCTTTGTCAACTCAACCGAAGCCCCTCCTGCAGATGGCACAGTCCATATCCCCATGTTTGTTGCCAGTCTTCTGCGGAGATTGTGTCCCCGGTAGGCTATCTGCTTCCCATCTGGAGACCAGCTCAAGGCCCCAATTGGGCCTTGGCTTTCCGTGATCTTGCTCGGCTCTCCTCCTGTGACGGGCATCGTGTGGATGTCTCGTACAAACGTGTAATCCGCCTCATCCGTCATATTGGCGATGAAGGCTACTTTGCTCCCGTCTCTGGATATGGAATAGCCTTCCACATCGAACTCTCCTTTCGTCAACTGGGCAGGCATCCCTCCCTTTCTCTTGATCGAGTAGAGATGCGTTCTCTTATCGTGGAAGTATCCTTCGCCGTTGAGTCTGTAGACAATGCGTTTTATGATCTTGGTGTCGCTTTCGTTCTTCTCTCGTTTCTTCATATCTGAAAGAAATAGAATCCTATTACCATCAGGCGTCCACTTCGGATCATTGATCTTCCCCTCAATCTTTCCCTTCTCCAGTTCCAGGATGGTTCTTGCTTCTCCTCCGTCAGACGGCATCGTCATCAGCCGCGTGTAGCTCTTGTCCTCAGTCTTTCTTGATGATACGAATAGGAATGTCTTCCCGTCAGGAGACCAACGTGGACTGGTGTTCCTTCCCTCTCTGAAGGTCAGCTGTCGCAGTCTGCCTCTGGAGATCCTCCAGATGTTGCTTGAGTAGTCCCCATTCTTGCCTTCGTCTATTGCCTGGGTTACGACGAAGAGAATGCTTCTTCCGTCTGGAGAAAACTGCGGATCGGTAACAAACTTCAGTTTCTTGATGTCTTCGGCAATTGGGAGCCTCTTTCCCGCCATCTTCCAACCCTAGATGGTACTGTACAGGGAAGGCTTTTAGATCTTAGCCAAACTGATTTAGCCTTCCCTGCTATAAGCCAAGCGAGTTTGAGCTGTGACGGAGAAAGTTGCTGTTGACAGAGGCCTCGTCAGGCAGAAGAAGCGCTATGAGGAAGGCTACACAGACTGAGCTCCACAAGCTTAGAGGGGTGGCGAGCTATCAGCTCGGCAAAGGAACCGGAGAAGTTCTCTTCAAAAGAGACACAATGGTCGTTCACTCCCCGAACACGGGACGTATGAGGCATCTATACCGTGACGGAACACTTCTCGCCACCCTGCGCGCCAATGACGGAATGTTTGCGCTTTCAATTGCAGGTGCGCATCTGCTTCTGAGAAGCAGACGCTTCAAGAACATCGTCACTGTCCAAAGCGACATCTCAGACTTTATCAAGCAAGGAAGAAACGTCTTCGCTAAACACGTCAAACGTGCCAGCCTCACCATCCGCCCAGAAGAGGAGGTTATCGTCATAAATGAGGAGAGGAAGCTGCTAGCGACCGGGAGAGCCTTCCTTAGCGGTGAGGAGATGCTTTCCTTTAAGCGCGGAGTTGCTGTCAAGGTAAGGCACGGTGTGACCGAAGCCTAGCCTCCCGCATCCTTTTGGATGGTCCAATCGAAACTGTGAAATTGTGATCCGATAGCTATACACGGCTTTGAGGTTGATGGTTGTGAAGGTACGCACCAATGCTGATAGATTGGTTAGAATATCTGTCATGGGTGAAGTTGTCAGCCCTGTGATCGCTAGAGCAGCCTACAAAGTCACGGCGGATGGTAGACCGGTCGTTCTTCCTGGTGTAGGCGGGATAACATACAATGTCCGAGTGGGGGATTTGGCCTCAGGCTGGGAAGCAGATCATGTAGAACCTGGAGTAAGCGTCGAGAACAAAGAAGATGACAAGCGTTTCCCAGAAGGACCTAACGCAGCCCTAAACATCTATTCATGCGTGGGAAATGAAGCTGTTGTGGCGAGTGGTGATGCGAAAGGTTCGAAGGGAACGGTTACCGGGAAGCACGGCGGGATCGAGCATGTCCTAGTTGATTTTCCGCCTGAAACCTTGGAGAAGCTGATGTTGCAGGACAAGATTCTGATCAGAGCCTTCGGCGTGGGACTGAAGCTGGTTGATCTTCCCGAAGTGAAGATCATGAATACCGATCCGAGGTTTCTTGAGGCCATGAGTCCGAGGATTGTTGACGGCAAGCTTGAGGTGCCCGTTACGCATATAGTGCCAGCGTCTGTTATGGGATCTGGGTTAGGAGCAAGTCAAGTGTACTCAGGTGACTACGATATTACGTTGTTCGATGAGGCGACGAAGAAGAAGTGTGGCCTAGAAGACGTAAGGTTGGGAGATCTTGTTGCCATAATGGATGCAGATCACAGCTTTGGCAGAATATACAAGCAGGGGGCTGTGTCAATAGGCATAGTGGCGCACAGCGACTGCGTAATAGCGGGACATGGACCCGGAGTCACAACTCTCATAACATCAAGTTCAGGCGCAATCGTCCCAAGAATCGACCAGAAAGCCAACATCGCGAATCTGTTGCAGCTCAAATAGCCATCGGAACATGCTCAGAGCAGGACCCGTATCCTGAGTGCACAAATTCATCAAGACCAAATACACCTACCTCGCCATTATAGATAGGTTTGGAATTTGAGCTGCGACATATGCGGGGAAGAGATACGGGGAAGGCCTCTGAGGGTGATTATAGAAGGAGCAATTGTGGTCACCTGTCCGCGGTGTGGCAGGCTAGGAAAACCCTACATTGAGCCTCCCAAGCCACGCCTCAGTCCACCAGTTCATGTCGCACGACCGGCTGCTCGTCCAGGCGCACGCGCTCGCGCAACCCAGCCGATTTCACGAGAAGCTCTTGGCGAACTTGAGGTTACTGAGGAGTACGCAGCTAGAATACGTAGAGCAAGAGAGAAAATTGGACTTACTCAAGAGGATTTGGCAACAAGGGTGAAGGAGAAGCTGTCAATCATACAGAAGATTGAATCTGGAAAGATGACCCCGAACATGAAGCTGTGCAGTGAATTGGAGCATTTTCTCAGAATCGAACTCCTCGTGCCAAGCGTGGAAGCCCCAGTGGCGACGCCCCCACCGCGATCCGCGAATCTGACTCTGGGCGACATAGTCAAGGTGAAACGCAAGGACGAGAAGGAGCTTACGTGAAGCGGTTCAATTTTGAAAGCTGTTGTACTTAGGTGGGGGCATAGGCCCAGAGATTTCCGAGTGACCACCCATGTTGCCCTCACCGCGCGTGCTTTCGGCGCATCAGGCTTCATTCTCGCCGATATAGAAGACAAGAGCATCAAAGAGAATGTCGAAAGAGTGGTCGCGGACTGGGGTGGAACCTTCAGTTTCGAGATGGGTGTTCCTTGGAGGAAGGCCATAGCTGAATGGAAAACGAACAGAGGCCTAGTGGTTCACTTGACGATGTATGGCGAAAGTATTACTGACATGGATCTTGTCTCAGAGATCCGGGCCTCGGAACAAGACATCATGGTGATTGTTGGAAGTCAGAAGGTTCCCGGTGAGCTCTACTCAGAGAGGTTCTCCGACTACAATGTCTCGGTTGGGGGGCAGCCCCACTCCGAGGTGGCTGCACTCGCCATCTTCCTTGACCGATTGTTTGAAGGACGCGAGCTGTTGAAGGAGTTTGAGAACGCAAGAATCAAAGTGCATCCTTGCCGGCGAGGAAAAAGCCTCAACAAGTTGGAACCTGCGTCTCTTTCGTCGGCTCTGTCTGACTGATGAGTGTAAAGGCATTAATCTTCGTAAAGATATATTGTATTTATAAACGCGTTTGGCTGGGTGACTGGGCCGACAATGGCTTTCATGGATGAAGAACTTACAAAGGTGGCTAGGTTCTTCGGTGGAGACGAGGCCGTCAAAGTTGTTGAGGTTCTTCAGAGGCAGAAAGAGGCCACTGATGACGTGATAGCAGCTGAGACAGGTATTAGGCTGAACACCGTTAGAAAGATCTTGTACAAGCTCTACGATCACGCCCTGGTCTCCTCAACAAGGGTTCGGAACGAGACGACTGGCTGGTACACATTCTATTGGCGACTCCAACCAGATCAGCTTGACGCGTTCATAAGGAGTCGAAAAAGACGAACTCTTGAGAAGCTGAAGTCACGTCTAGAGCATGAACGCGGCCACAGCTTCTACGTGTGCAGAAAATGTTCTGAAGTCAGGATGACCTTTGAGGAGGCTATGGAGACAGCGTTCCGCTGTCCCAAATGCGGAGGCCACGTCACCGGCGTGGAGAATACCAAGATAGTTGAGAAGCTCTCAGAGCTGATCAAGAAGCTCGAAGATGAACTACGTGAGTAGCGGGCGCGGCGCATTTCTCAGCGTCATGTTAATATGAAGACTTGTTGCGCATGTAGAGCGCTTCATGTCAAACATGGCGATGCCTTTGATGGAACGTGGTGAGCAGGTCTTGGATGAGGCAGACCGTGAAAAGCATGCAGAGCCGTGGCCTTACCTAGTCGCAGTGTTGGCACTCGCAATCGGTGTGTGTCTTCTCTTGGACGGTATTGCCGGAGGTGTCCCGCTGGAGATCAACATACCGTTGTTGAACGAGCCCGCAACGATTTCGGCAATAATCTACCACGCGGCCGCCCTTGTCATAGGCGGATACGTCGGGATCCTTGGGTTGAGAGAGCTCATCTTTGAAAGGAGATTCTCGGTTGAAGTTTTGATGGCTATGGCAGCGCTAGGCGCAGTATACCTGCATTACCACTTCGAAGCGGTTACAGTGTTGCTGCTCTACTCATTGGCTGAACACTTCGAACATTACATCGAGGACAGGGCGAGAAAGACGATCGAGAAGCTTTCAGAATACATGCCTGATGTGGCAAGAATCATAGAGGGTGGCGTTGAGAAGACTGTGGCCGTGAAAGAGGTCGCTTCTGGGATGACTATGGTTGTGAGGCCTGGGGAGAGGATGCCGTTGGACGGCAGGGTGGTTGAAGGATCCTCTTACGTCGATCAATCAGTTGTGACCGGGGAATCTGTTCCAGTGCTGAAGAGGGAGAACGACATCATCTATGCAGGGACCTTGAACACGGGTGGTCTGTTAAGAGTATCGGTCACGAAGAGTGTCGAACACACGCTGGTGTCGAGGATTGTCCAACTCGTAATGGCGTCGAGGAAGAGGAAAGCGTCCATTGAGAGACTTGTCGACAGGTTCGCTCGCGTCTACGTTCCAATAGTAATTCTTCTTGCTGTGCTCACAGCCTTCCTCGCGCCAAGAATCCTAGGAGGAGCCGCTGATACTTGGTTATACCGGTCACTGATATTCCTCGTCATTTCCTGTCCGAGCGCGTTCCTCGTGTCAGTCCCAGCGACCGTTTTCACAGCGATAACTGTAGCAGCCAGAAAAGGCGTGATTGTGAAAGGTGGGGCATATGTCGAGAAGATGGCCCAGGTAAAGGCCGTTGTTTTCGATAAGACAGGCACCTTGACTCTGGGCAAACCAACAGTGTTCGAGGCAAGCACGTTCGCAAGCTTTGACAAGAATCTTCTAGGCCTTGTAGCAGCGCTAGAACAGTATTCGAATCATCCGATGGCTGACGCCATTGTAAAAGCGGCGTCAGACGAAGGATCGGATTTCAGAAGGCTACAGGTTCGTGATCTCCAAGAAATTCCTGGAAAAGGCATGGTGGGCACGGTTGAAGGAATGAAGGTTGCTGTGGGCAACAGGGAACTTATGAAAGAATACGGTTCGAATCAGCAAGATTTGGTTGAAACGTTCCACGATAAGCACACCTGCGTATTCGTTTCAGTTAACGATTCTATTATGTCGGCCTTCTGTCTTGCGGACGATGTTAGAAGGGACGCGATTCAGGCAATCAAATTCTTGAAGGAAAGCAAGATCCACACTGCGATGCTGACAGGTGACAGAGGCAGTATTGCAGAAGATATCGCAAGCAGGCTCGGAATGGATGAGGTGTATGCAGAGTTGCTTCCTGAAGACAAGCTGCGCATTATGGACAACATCAAAGCTCGGCACGGGTTGGTGGCGATGGTGGGCGATGGGGTGAATGATGCCCCGGCGCTGGCAGCATCGGATGTTGGCATAGCGATGGGAGGGGGAGGAATTGATGTTGCGTTGGAGTCCGCTGATGTTGTGCTTGTGAAAGATGAGCTGGCCATGATACCATATCTCCTGAAGTTGAGCGAGGTCGCTGTGAAGGTCTCGAAGCAGAACATAGCTGCCTCACTAGGAGTTAAGCTGATGCTAGGCGTACTGGGGTTCCTAGGTTTCATTCCTCTATGGTTTGCAGTGGCTGCCGGAGACGACGGGTTAACGATGCTTGTACTGCTTAACACGCTACGGCTTGTCAGAATCAGGTAGGCTATGCGGAAGTGAGAGGGTACGCGTCCTCACTGATCTTGTTTTCTTGAAACAGGAAGTGGCGCGTGCGCTAGGTCCTCACTTGAGCGGGTCATCTTCTCTTGGTTAAGTTCCTTGATCGATTGCGATTTGTCCGGGCTTTCTCTCTGGATAGTTCGCAGTCTCGCATGTTTGTCAATTGCTATTCGTAGTTCCCCATGAAATCTCTTCACGAGCGCGTTTTCAATGCGTATTATGTCGCCGACCGAAAACGTGTCTATGTGATCATTCCAGAGAGAAAGCGTAGTCGTTCCGCTTTCATCCTTGATTGTTGCCGTGGAAAGAAGAAGCTCCTTTCCCGATCTCGACAGAACAGTTCTGGGAGTGGACTTCTCAACGATCGTTGCCTCAAGATTGAACCGCCGGGTTCGAAAGCACAAGTCTTTGATCGCTAGGTCCTCGGGTTCAGGGAGACTGGATTTGGTGGAGGCATATCCCACAAACTGAAAATGATCGAGCTCTGTCTCTTTCAGTAATCTGAGCATTTCTGATGTTAGCCTAAGTTGGGTCATGATCTGCCCGTCGCGTGTTATCAGGAAGACTCCATGATCTTCAGTTATCTGACGCCTCGTGACAGATATGTCTCCGAAGGAGGATTTCCCTTTGAGCCACGCATCGACGATGTGGTTGAAGAGCCCGGATGTTTCGATTTCGTGTTTCTTTGAGAGTCTGACCAGATAGGCGAATGAGTTCCGGTTAGGGAGAGAATGCCATGGTTTGCCTGGCCTTCCTCTCGCTCCCCGCGAAACATCCAGGGTAAGGACTCTCAACTCAACCACCACATGTAGTGACCATCCTCCTCTTTAACCTGCACGGCTGCAAATAGACAAAAACCCAAATACCGCCAACTCCGACAACAAGAATCCGCCAGAACGAGCAATGGGACCGGGCTGATCCACTCGGCTAGGAGACCGAAGACCCATGAACACGCCTAAATCGGAGAAACACCCCCCTGCAAGAACAGATAACGTGAGTAGTCTCCCTTCAAGAACAAAGAGTCTGAAGATTCTTAAAGAAGCTGGATGCGATGAAAGCGTCCTCAGTCACAGCCTTCTAGTCACAAAGGTCGCTATGGAGATCGCTTCCTTAGTCAATCACCGGCATAAAGTGAATCTTCGCCTGGTCGAGATCGGAGCTCTTCTTCATGACATCGGAAGGTCCAAGACTCACGGGATAACTCATGGTGCTGAAGGAGCAGAGATTCTTGAGAGACTTGGTTATCCAGAGCAATTGGTTCGACTTGTACGAAACCATGTGGGAGCAGGGATACCGCGTGAAGAGGCCTCCGTGATAGGCCTGCCTCCCAATGACTACACTCCTGCAACTATTGAAGAGAAGGTCGTGTGCTACGCAGACAAACTAGTTAGCGGAAATACGCGAATTTCCTTTGAAGAAGCCTTGAACGCCTTTGCTGAAGACTTGGGCTGGAAGCATCCTGGGATAACTCGCTTTCGAGACCTGCATCGCGAGATT
>Ga0209314_10000417_pt1 | contig 18892 bp, 16 predicted proteins | sample I19B2metaG_FD_184146 | JGI IMG/M metagenome (GOLD analysis project Ga0209314, IMG submission 184146) | Lake sediment bacterial and archeal communities from Gulf of Boni, Indonesia to study Microbial Dark Matter (Phase II) - ​I19B2 metaG... | ecosystem: Environmental > Aquatic > Freshwater >... | reverse complement strand
CCGCTTTTGCCGCAGTGCCGCAATCGTCGATCAATATCAGCATCGAGGCTTCCACGGCCGATCTGGCCACCATCATCAACCACTCTCTCCCGAAGGAACTCTACAAGGGGCAGGGGGGGCTCGGCACATCCGTCACCGTGCTCCGCACCGGCCCGATAGCAGTTACCGCGGCCGACAATTTCGTCCATCTCGTGCTCCCCGTGCAGCTGACGTTCAGCAATGCCCTGTATGAGAGCTATCCCCTCCGGGCGGGTCTCCGATTCAAGGCCAGGGTGAATGTCACCCCTGACTGGCGCATCAGGACCGAACTCTACTATACCGGGTTGTCGGATAACCTGGCCGACACGTTCAAGCTCGGGCCGGTCTCCCTGAAACCGAGAAGCATGGTCGACAACATCACCCAGCCGGTGCAGAAGCTTCTCGCCCCGATCATAGACGCCAAGGTCAACGAATCCGTCCGGCTCAGGACCAGGGTCGACCCGCTCTGGCAGAGTGCCTTTTCGCCGAAACTGGTCAGCAAGGAGTTCAGCGCCTGGCTGAAGCTGACCCCGGAAAGGATCGTCATGAGCCCGCTCCTGGCGACAAACAATCAGCTCCGCTTGTCGATCGGCGTCATTGCCGGCGCGGAAATAACCGTTGGTCCGAAGCCGGCCGCGGCTCCGGCGAAGAGACTCCCCCCCCTGCAGCAGGTGGCTGCCTTCGACAGGAATTTTCATGTTCAGCTTGCCAGCGACATCTTCTTTGCAGATCTCGTGACCGCACTAAGTCCCCTCCTGCTGAACAAGACCTTCGGTGAAGAGAAGAAGATCACCATCAGAGGTCTCAGCCTGAAGGGGGAAGAGGGGCGCCTGGTTGTGGTCATGACCACGAGCGGAGATTTCGACGGCGAGTTGACCCTGCTCGCCAGGCCGGCCCATGACCCGCAGAGGAATACGCTCAGTTTCGAGGATGTCGATTTCGACACGAGGAACGCCGGCTTGCTGGTAAGCGCCGGAAGCTGGCTCTTCAACAGCACCATCCGGAGCACCATCAAGGAGAAGCTCGACGCTTCCGTAGCAGAGCAGTTGGAGAAGGCCAGGCTTAAAGCATCCTCGGCGTTGTCCGCCGTGAAGCTGGGGGACCACGTCACGCTGGCCGGCTCCGTCAGCTCCCTCTCTCTCGGCGAGGCAACGGTGCTGGGGGACCGGCTGTCGGTTCATCTCTTCGCCAGGGGAGAGTCGGGTGTTACCCTGAAATGAGTACCAAGCAAATGGCGAGGTGCAAAATGCCATCTAGACGGCCCTGCAAAGCAGCGATCATTATTGCCCTTGGCCTGCTGCCTACGGCCAGCTTCGCCGTATGCGTCGATTTCGACGGCGGCGGCAGGTGCATCGAGACCGGCCCGGCAGGAAGGATCCCGACCCCTCCCCCACCATCTCGTGTAGACCCGCCCCCCTCTACTGACCGGGAGAACCCGCAGCAGGAGCAGGTCAAACATAAACCGCCCCGCCCGAGCACGCCGAGCATGAAGTCGGTGGTGACCGGCACCATAGTAGAAGGGGTGTTCCAGGGGCTGTTCTCTCCCCCGGCGAGACAAGCGAAACCACCGGGAAAAGCGGTCACCTCCGTCACATCTCCCGGAGCAGGCGAGATCCAGCGCCAGTTCCAGGGGAAAAGGGGAGGTTGCTGCCAGGGTGCCGGAGGTGCAGTTCCAGCCGCTGATCCCCCTCCCGGCAACCGGGTGCAGGCTGGCGACCGACGGCAAGGAGGCCATCTTCGCCTTCGGCTATGACCCGGAAGTGAACGGCCACGCAGTATTCAGGCTGCTAAGTGGCTTTGCCGGCTGGAAGAGACTCTTCGTTGCCTCCGAACGGATCACCGATGTCTGCTTCGACGGCGCCACCCTGAGCGTGGCAGCCGGCAGGACCATCCACCGCCTGCGGCCAGGAGACCAGGGCTCCCTGGAAGGTTTCAGCCACCCGGGAGGTGACTTCACAGGGGTCGCCTGCAGCCGGGGGAGCGGGCTCTTCTTCTCGACCGCAAGGGGGATGCCGCCGTGGAGTTCACCAGATCCAACCGGACACAGATCGAGGCGAGGGACGAGATACTATCCATAGACGACACCAGGGTAGAGGAGCTCTCCACCATGCCGGAGAAGGTCCTGCGCCTCAGGGGTGAGGTGGGGACGACCTGCAGGCTGGTGCTGAGAAGGCCGGGAGGGGTATTCTCCTCGGAGAAGCTGCTGACCATCACCCACAAGAGGAGCGACCTGCGCAAGTAGCATGTCCAGGAGGGAACGCACCTCAGCCTTCCCCCTTGACCCGGCGCCCTCTATTGCCCCATAATCGACCCATGAGACTCCTCCTCCACATATGCTGCGGCCCCTGCGCCCTCTACCCCCTGAGAACGTTGAAGAGCGAAGGGGTAGAGGTCACCGGCTTCTTCTATAACCACAACATCCACCCCTACCAGGAGTACCAGCGCCGCCTGGAGGGGGTGCGGCAGATGGCCTCGGCCACCGGCACCGAGGTGGTCTACCGGGACGAATACGCCCTGGAGGAGTTCCTCTCAGCGGTGGCAAAAGAGCCGGCAGGCCGCTGCCACTACTGCTACTTCTCCCGCCTGGAGGCAACGGCCGCCATGGCGGCTGAACTGGGCTTTGAAGCCTTCTCCTCCACCCTTCTCTACAGCCGCTACCAGAACCACGACCATATAGTCGCCGCGGCCCGGCGGGCGGCGGAGAAGCACGGGGTGAGGTTCCACCACCAGGACTTCCGCCCCGGCTGGCAGGAGGGGATCAGGCTCTCCAAGGAGATGGGTCTCTACCGCCAGCAGTACTGTGGCTGCATCTACAGCGAAAAGGAGCGCTACCACCCGGCGGCGAGAGGGCTATAGGATGCAGCAGCTGGGCAAGCCCCTCATCTTCCTCGGCCTGGCGATCGCCGCCGTCGGACTGCTCCTCACCCTTTCCGGCAGGATCGACTGGCTGGGCCGCCTCCCCGGCGACGTAAACATCCGCCGGGAAAACTTCTCCTTCCACTTCCCCATAACCACCTGCCTCCTCCTCTCCGCCCTCATCTCCTTCATTCTCTGGCTCCTGCGCCGCTAAGCTCTTCCTTGCGTTTCATCCACAAGGTGTTAATGTTGATACAACTGCAGTCATTGCGGCCGTTTATGCCCTCTCCGGCCGGCAATTCACCGCAATACACCAACCTTGGAGGAGGAACATCATGCTCGAACTTTTCGAAAAGGCCGTTCTCACCGGCATCGGCGCCCTGTCCATCACCCAGAAGAAGGGTGAGGAGCTTGTCAAGGACCTGAAGGATAAGTACAAGGTCAGCGAGGAGGAGGGGAAGGCCTTCCTCGACAGGCTGCAGTCCATAGCCAAGGACACCAGGGAGAAACTGGCCGAGGCGGCCGAGGAGGAGGTGGGGAAGGCTGCGGAGCGGATCGGCCTCGTCCCCAGGGATGAATTCGACAAGCTGAAGCAGCGCCTGGACGAGCTGGAGAAGAAGATTGGCGGCCAGGGGTAGCCGGTGAACCTGCTTCAGCTGAACCGCAACATACGCAGCATCAAGCGCTACAGGCAGATAGTCAAGGTGCTCTTCAAGTACGGCTTCGACAACCTGCTGGCCTACCTCAGCCTCACCGAGGTGGTCACCCGCTGGCGCCGCCTGCTGCACCGGGAATCGTCGGTCCTGGCAGAGCTGAGCCAGGCGGAGCGGATGAGGATGGCCCTGGAGGAGCTGGGGCCCACCTTCATCAAGCTGGGGCAGTTCCTCTCCACCAGGGCCGACATCATCCCCCCCAACTATGTCAAGGAGTTCTCCAAGCTGCAGGACAGCGTCCCCCCCTTCGGATATGGGGAGGTTACCGAGGAGATCCGCCGTGAGACCGGCAAGGAGACAGAGGAGCTATTCTCCTTCTTCGACCCGGTCTCCATTGCCGCGGCCTCCATCGCCCAGGTGCACCGGGCAACGCTCCTCACCGGCGAGGACGTGGTGGTTAAGGTGCGCCGCCCCGGCATCCTGGAACAGGTGGAGACTGATATCGAAGCGCTGATGCTGCTGGCAATCGTCGCCGAGCGGCACATCCCCAACAGCGAGCTGTATGACCCCACTGGGCAGGTACGGGAGCTGGCCAGGATCATCCGCCGGGAGATGGACCTATCCCTTGAGGGGCGCACCATCGAGCGCTTCTCCACCAATTTTGCCGGCGACCCGGCAATATACCTCCCCAAGGTCTACTGGAGCGTCACCACCAAGGGGATGCTCACCATGGAGTACATCGACGGCATCAAGGTTTCGGAGCTTGACACCCTGAAGCAGGCCGGCATGGACCTGAAACTGATCGCCAGGCGGGGGGCAGACGCCTTCGTCAAGATGGTCCTGGAGCACGGCTACTTCCATGGCGACCCCCATCCGGGGAACATCCTCATCATGCCTGACAATGTCATCTGCATGCTCGACTTCGGCATGACCGGGAGGATCGACCCCTTCCTCAAGGGGTACCTGACCGACATCCTTCTGGCAATCCTCAAGCGGGACGTGGAGGAGGTCATATCCCTGCTCATCTATTCGGGGGACATCACCGACAGCATCAACATCAGGGCACTGCGCCGCGACCTCTCCGAATTCATCGACAAGTACTACGAACGCCCCCTGCAGGAGCTGGAGGTGGGCCAGCTCCTCTTCGACTTCACCGAGATCATCACCAGCTACCGGATCAAGTTCCACCCCGACCTCCTCCTCCTGGCCAAGGCGTTCATGACTATCGAGGGGATGGGGCGGATGCTCGACCCGGAGTTCGACATGATCCTCCACCTCCGCCCCCTGATGGAGAAGGAGATCAAGAGCCGCCTCTCCCCCAAGGGGGCAATGAAGTACCTGCAGGGGAACATAGGCTCATACGTCAACCTGCTGCGCACCCTCCCCAAGGACCTGAAGGAGATCCTCAACAGGATCAACCGGGACAAGTTCAAGATAGACCTGGAGCACAGGGGGCTGGACACCTTCATCCGTGAGCTGGACAAATCCATCAACCGCCTCTCCTCGAGCCTGATCATAGCCGCACTGATAGTAGGCTCATCCATCGTCATGCAGGTAAGCAAGGGGCCGCTACTCATGGGCTTCCCGGTCTTCGCCTTCCTCGGCTATACCATCGCCGCTCTAATTGGATTCGTTTGGGTTGTTGCAATCATACGCTCCGGTCGGCTATAACTGTAGCGACAGCAGTGCTGAACCAGACCTGCCCAGGCCATCAGGTTCGGCAGTGCAGCTCCATACATTTACCCCCCGGAGAAGTTGATGACCGACAGGCATACCATCGGCACCCCCCAGTACGAGCAGCGCAAGAGGAAGAGGGAGGCGTTCATCATCGCCATCTCCCTCCTGCTCATCACCATCCTCACCTCCACCCAGATACACCTGACCCGCATCAGCTCTGAAGTGCCGATGGGGAGCAACATCCTCATATTCGGCCTGATAAACATCATCACCCTGCTCATCATCCTCTTCATCTACCTGATGGCGCGCAACATCTTCAAGCTGGTGAAAGAGCGGCGGCAGAACAAGATGGGGGCCAGGCTCAGAACGAAGCTGGTGCTGGCCTTCGTCGCCCTCTCACTCTTTCCGACCATGCTCCTCTTCTTCGTCTCCGCCGGCTACATCTCCAACAGCATCCAGAACTGGTTCAACCGGCAGATCGAGACCTCCCTGGACGAGTCCATGGAGGTGGCCCAGACCTATTACAAGAACTCCGCTGCAAATGCCCTCTTCTACGCCGAGCAGATCAGCGGCTTCATCAGGAACCGCAAGCTGCTCAACGAGGAGAACCTCCCAGAGCTGAGGGCCCTCATACGGGAGAAGCAGAAAGAGTACAACCTGGGACTGGTGGAGGTATTCTCCGCCCAGAGGGAGGAGCTTGTCCGGGCGGCAAACCCGAAACTCCCCCTCTCCGAGTTCACCAGCCCCTCCTCCGAAGACCTTAACGTGGGGTTGAGGGGTAAGGAGCTAAGCCGGGTGAACTCCGTCGGCAAAGCCGACCTGATTCGGGGGATCGTCCCCATCTACTCCACCTGGAACCCGAAGGACGTGGTCGGCACGGTGGTTGTCAACTACTACGTCCCCTACTCCCTGGTCAGCAAGATGAAGGAGATCACCGGCTCATACCACGAGTTCAGGCAGCTGAAGATCCTCAAACGCCCCATCACCACCACCTACATCCTAACCCTGCTACTCATCACCATCGTCATCATCTCCCTCTCCATGTGGTTCGGCATCAACCTGGCAAGGAGCATGACAGACCCGATCCAGGAGCTGGCCGATGCCACGCGGCAGATTGCCGACGGCAACCTGGAAATCGAGCTGACCGGCGAGAGCCATGACGAAATCGGCCAGTTGATCACGGCGTTCAACAAGATGACGGCAGACCTTAGGACGAACCAGCAGGCCCTTAGCCTGGCAAACCAGGAGCTCACCAGCAGCAACCAGGAGCTGGACGGCAGGCGCCGCTACATGGAGACGGTGCTCAGGCACATCACCGCCGGGGTCATTGCCACCAACAGCTCCGGGGTGATCACCACGGTCAACAAGTCGGCGGAGCGGCTGCTGCAGATAGAGACCGGTGAGCTCAAGGGGAAGAATTTTCGCGAAGTCCTCAGGGCCTCACATCTGGAGATCGTCAAGGAGATGCTGCGCGACATAATCGTGCGCAAGCAGGATATAATCAACAAGCAGATCGACCTGCAGATTCGGGAGAGCAGGATCACCCTGCAGGTCAACCTGACCCTGCTCAAGGACGACAACGGCGACTTCCTCGGCACCGTCGTGGTGTTCGACGACCTGACCAGCCTTATCAAGGCCCAGCGGATGGCGGCTTGGCGCGAGGTGGCCCGGCGCATCGCCCATGAAATCAAGAACCCTCTCACACCGATCCAGCTCTCGGCGCAGCGCCTGAGGAAACGCTACCTGCAGCGCTTCAGCGGCGACGATCAGGTCTTCGACCAGTCGACCCAGACGATCATCCAGTCGGTGGAGGAGCTGAAGACCCTGGTTAACGAGTTCTCCCAGTTCGCCCGCATGCCGGCGGCCCACCCAGTCCAGTGCAACCTCAATGAGATCCTTTCCGAGGCAACAACCCTCTACTCCGAGGCCCACCGCCATATCCGTTTCACCCTCGCCGCGGACGAAACGGTCCCCGAGTTGAAACTGGACAGGGACCAGATCAAGCGTGTGCTGATCAACCTCCTGGAGAACGCAGTCGCCTCCATCGAGGGGGAGGGGGAGATCTCCGTTGAAAGCAGTTACGACAGTGAGCTGAACATCGTCACCTTTGCGGTGGCCGATTCGGGCCACGGCATCCCCAAGGAGGACAAGCCGCGCCTCTTCGAACCCTACTTCTCCACCAAGAAGACGGGCACCGGCCTCGGGCTGGCCATAGTCAACACCATCGTCAGTGACCACCACGGCTTCATCCGCGTCAAGGACAACCACCCCAAGGGGACCCGTTTCGTCGTGGAACTACCGGCAAGCAGATGACTTTTCCCCCTGTAAAACAAAGGATTTTCCTGTTGACTTTTTTTTGCCAAAATTGATACAGTGAAAATCTGCGACAATTCAAAGGAAAAACAATAGGAGGCTTTCTTCATGCAGTGTCAAACGGTTCTTCCCGGCAGCGAGTGTACTTTCTGGGGGAAACAGGGATGTGTATTTTCTGACGGTTCCTGTCAGGTTATAGTAGATAATTGCGAAGGTTGCGAGCGTATCGTAGAAGGGACCATCGGCAGGGTCTGCAGCGCCTACCCCGCGCCGGCAAAGAAATGGGACAACGGCATCTGTAACTTCGCCACCCACGTAAAGGTGGAGATCAAGACCGAAGATCTCAAGATCAACCCGCTCAAGGCTTCCAAGAAGGCTGCCGGCAAGAAGAAGTAATATCTACAGATATCATCTTTTACGAGGGGGGGTCATTCCCCCCTTTTCTTTTTATCACTCCCCGAAACCACGCCGAGGTCCAATCCATGGCCTTTGAAACCCTCGACTGCCCCAACTGCGGCATGGCAGTAAAAAATTACCGGAATCCGGTGCCCACCGTTGACATCATCATCGAAACATCCGGCGGCATAGTGCTTATAGAGCGGAGAAACGAGCCGCTGGGGTGGGCTCTCCCCGGAGGCTTCGTGGATTACGGAGAGATGCTGGAGGATGCCGCCAGGAGGGAGGCGCTGGAGGAGACCGGCATGGAGATCAGTGACCTGCGCCTCCTGGGGTGCTATTCGGATCCGTCCAGGGACAGGAGGCAGCACAACATCTCCACCGTCTTTGTCGCCAAGGGGAGCGGCACACCCCGGGCCGGGGACGATGCAGGCAGGGCAGCCACCTTCCCCACGGACCGACTACCCTGGCCACTCTGCTTCGACCATGAAGCCATAATTGCCGACTACCTGAGACGCAGGGAGAAAGGGTCAGTCTGACGACCTTCGCCCCCGCCAGCCACGCGTCTTCATGAAGTCCACCACCTTGTCGGCAGCCATCGGCCTGCTGACAAGATACCCCTGCACCTCGTCACACATGGCATCCTTAAGGAAGCTGAACTGCCCCTCCGTCTCCACCCCCTCGGCAATGACCCGCAGGTTGAGGCTGCTACCCATGGCAATGATTGCCGAAGTGATGGCCGCATCGGTGCTGCTCGTCTCCACGTCCCTGACGAACGACTTATCTATCTTCAGGGTATTCACCGAGAAGCGTTTCAGATGTGAAAGGGATGAGTAACCGGTGCCGAAGTCGTCAACGGATATGTGAATCCCCATGCTCTGGACTTCATTCAGTATCTGGATGGCAAACTCGGGGTTCTGCATGATGACGCTCTCGGTTATCTCCAACTCCAGGTGCTCGAAAGCCATCCCAGTGGAGCTGACCACCGCATCGAGGCGCTCCAGAAAATCGCTCTGCTGCAACTGATAACCGGAGATGTTCACCGCCACTCGCATTGCCCCTATCCCCATACCCTGCCACTCGACGTTCTGCCGGCAGGCATGCTCCAAAACCCATTCGCCGATGGCCAGGATAAGACCGGTCTCCTCCGCCAACGGAATGAATTCGTCCGGCTTGATCAGGCCGAACTCGGGGTGTTCCCAGCGAAGCAGCGCCTCCATGGCTGTGATGCTACCGCTGACGATATCCACCTTGGGCTGGTAGACCAGGCGGAACTCCCCTTTGGCTAGGGCCTTGCGCAGGCTGTTCTCCAGGAGTAGCCGCTTGTGGGAATGCTCGTCCATGGCCGGGTCGTAGAGCAGATAGCGACCACCCCCATGGGTCTTGGCCGCGTACATGGCCACGTCAGCCTTTTTGATCAGGCCGTCTATGTCGTCGCCATGGTCCGGGGAGATGCTTATCCCCACGCTCCCCAGGGCAAAGAGCTCGTGGCCGTCGATATTAAACGGTTTCTGCAGCGCATCCAGTATCTTGCCGGCAACCATCTCCGCATCCTCCCGTTTCTCCAGGTTGCCAAGGACAATAGTGAACTCATCACCACCGAACCGCGCCACCGTATCCACCTCTCTAACAGAGGAGAGGAGCGTCCTGGCCACCATCTGCAGCAGCCTGTCCCCCACAGGGTGACCGAGGGAGTCGTTGATAACCTTGAAGCGGTCCAGATCCATAAAGAGGAGAGCCACATACCTCTTCTGCCGGTTGGCATAGGCAATGGCCTGCTGCAGCCTGTCCCGGAAAAGTATGCGATTGGGCAGTCCGGTCAGGTTATCATTATGGGCAAGCGTGTAAAGCCTCGCCTGGGAGCGCTTCTTCTCCGTGACATCCCGCCAGATCCCCCAGAGGGAGGTAGGCGCACCGTCAAGATAGTTACAGGAGAAGCTCCCCTCGACGCTGAGCTCCTGCCCCTCGCTCCCCCTGAAACTCAACTCCAGTCCATCTACCTTCTTGCCGGCAAGAACCTTCTGCAGATCCCTGGAACATGTCTCCCCGGCCTCCTCGGTGAGGATGCCGTTGAAGCCGTGGCGCTCCAACTCGTCGCTGGAGTACCCCAGGGCTCGGCGCATCGCCCTGTTCATGAAGAGAACCCTGCCGTCCAAGTCGTTGCAGTGGATCAGATCATTTGCATTGTCAATGAAAATGAATAGCCGCTCCTCGTTTTCCCGGGAGAGCTTCGCCTCCCTGCGCATTACCGTCATGAGATAGTTGGCGATCACAGCGGTGGCGGCGTTATTTATCATCACCCAGAGCGCCATGAGAAAGAGATAATGGCGGTCGTGGTTAAGGGCGGAATCTACGAAGGGCATCCGTACCGAAGGGATCACCCCTGCCTGCTCCAGGGAAAGGAGCAGGCAGTAGAAGATGCCACCGGCCCCTCCCACCAGCCATACCTCCCGCTCCCTCTCAAGCAGATAGGCTGCCTCCAGGGTGACGATCATGTACACTGGCCAGAACCAGCTGGTGGCACCGCCACTGCAGTAGATGAGGATGGTTACGGCGAGAAGGTCCAGGATCGTCTGCACCCTGGCCGATTTACCGCATTGGAGCGTGGCTGGATTAATGGTGAAGATCAGGTTGTAGCAGATGACGCAGACGATAACCCCTGCCAGGAGAACCGCTTGCTCCCTGGTGATGAAGAAACCGTAACGGCTGAAGAGGTAGGTGCTGCCGGCAAACACTCCGTAGAGGGCAAGGACGAGGAGAAGAAGCCAGCGAACCTTGGCGACCCTCCGGAGCCTCTCCACGCAAGCGGCAGAGGCAGCCTCCCTCCCATCATGACCTGATGTGCGGCCACGCTTGAAGCGGCGTATCAGGGGATCACTCCAGGCAACCCAGTCGGTTGTTCTGTTCATGGCAATGTCACCACCACTGTTTCATGCAAGCAGATGGATGTCAGGCTCCCCCGGCAGCACTCCGCATTCGGCCGCATAGCGGAAAAAGAGCGCGAGCCCATCCAGATGGCGCTGAGTGAGGTCATAGGAGAGGACACGCCAATAATTAATAAGAAAATCCGGGTTTGTCCAGTCATATTGTCTGCTGAGACCTGCTATTGCCTGCAGGTTCCCCAGGGAGTGCTTTTTTGCCTGCTTCAGGCGTTCACTAAGCAGGCGGAGCTCCCTACCCTTATCACCTAGAAGCTCCTTGCGTGCAAGCCAGAGGGCGAAGACGAAGGGTAAGCCTGTAGCCTCCTGCCAGACACTCCCCAGGTCGTACACCTTGCAACCATCGGCAGAGAGGCTTTCCTGCAGGGCCCTGTCACCGATAAGCAGGACCGCATCGTGGTCGGCAAGGGCCTCAGCCACCCCGCAGGAGAGCACCGTGTAGCTGTTGCCGAAGCCGTGCATGCGGGAGAGTATTATCTTCAGGAGGGCGACGGAAGTGGCCGACTCGCTGGTGAGAGCTATGGAGCAGCCGTCAAGCCTCTCCAGCGGCCTGCGGGAGAAGAGGAGCACGCTCATCACAGCCCCGGCTGCGCTGATGGACAGATCGGGAAGAATTACATAGGAGTCGGGATTGCGACCGTACTCTATTGATGAAGATGGGCAGACATCTATCTCGCCCCTTGCCAGCATCCCGTTCAGCAGTGACGGCGCCCCCTGCACGAAGCTGTAGGAACCGTCACGGAAAAGATCCCGCAAAGCTGAAAAGATCGGCGTGCAGTTCAGATAACTTATCTCTCCTATGCGGAGCATTCTCCCCCTCCGTGCGCGGGCAAAAAAAAGGCGAGAATAATCTCTCGCCTTGCAACCGGATAAACTGGTGCGATCACTCTTCTTCTATATGCTCCAGATAGTCGTCTACGGACATGAGGAGCTTGAGCTCCTCCGGGTCGGACATTTCGATGACCAGAAGCCAGCCGCCGTCATACGGGTCGTCGTTGATCACCCCGGCAGACTCCCCGGCCTCCTCGTTCACCTCAACCACTACGCCGCTCACGGGGGCATACAGCTCGGCAACGGTCTTGCGCGCCTCGATCGAGCCGAAGGAGTCGTCCTGCTCCAACTCCTCCCCGACCACCGGCAGCTCCACCCCGCTGATGATGCCAAGCTGCTCCTGGGCGTAGTCGGTGATCCCAACTACAGCCCTGTCCCCCTCAACCCTTATCCAGAGATGCTCCTTGCTGTACTTCAACTCTTCCGGCAGGTCCATATCTACTCCAGCACTATCCTCTCCAGGAAACTCGTGTCAATGTTCCCTTCGATAAAATCCTTGTTGGCCATAATCTGCTTGTGGAATGGTATCGTCGTCTTGATGCCATCAACGATGTACTCGTCCAGCGCCCTTGCCATGCGGCGTATGGCATCATCCCTCGTCTCGGCATGCACGATCAGCTTGGCAATGAGCGAGTCGTAATGGGGAACGACAGTATAACCGTCGTAAACGAACGAGTCAACCCGAACCCCGAGCCCTCCGGGTGTATGGTAGGATGTAATCTTTCCCGGGTTGGGGGTGAATTTGACCGGGTCCTCGGCATTGATGCGGCACTCGATGGCATGGCCGCTGATCTTCACATCGCTCTGCTTGTAGCGGAGCTTCTCGCCGTAAGCCACGCGAATCTGCTCGCGCACGATGTCTATCCCGGTGACCATCTCCGTTACCGGATGCTCAACCTGGACCCGGGTATTCATCTCCATGAAGTAGAAGTTGTTATGCTTGTCAACCAGGAACTCAACCGTTCCGGCGCTGTAGTAGCCGACTGCCTTGGCCGCGCGGACGGCAGCCTCGCCCATTGCCTGGCGAAGGGCAGGAGTGCTTACTACCGAGGGCGCCTCCTCGATGATCTTCTGGTGCCGGCGCTGGATGGAGCAGTCGCGCTCCCCCAGGTGGATGACATTGCCGTGTTTGTCGCCGAGGATCTGGATCTCCACGTGACGAGGCTGTTCGCAATACTTCTCGATGTAGACTTCCGGATTGCCGAATCCGGCCTGAGCCTCGGCCCTGGCGGTGGCGAATGCGGTGGGGAGTGCGGCCGGTGAGTGGACTATCTTCATCCCCCTTCCGCCCCCTCCGGCGGTGGCCTTGATGATCACCGGCAGGCCGATCTCCTTGGCGATGCGCACCGCCTCGTTCACTTCATTTACCCCCTCCTTGGTGCCGGGGAGGATGGGGACGTTTTCCTTGATTACCGCCTGACGGGCGCTGATCTTGTCCCCCATGACCCTCATGCTGGCGGAGTTGGGGCCGATGAAATTGATGCCGCACTTCTCGCAGATCTCGGCAAAAGCTGCGTTCTCGGAGAGGAAGCCGTAACCGGGGTGGATCGCCTCGGCATCGGTCAGTTCGGCGGCGCTGATGATGGCGTTGATGTTAAGGTAGCTCTGCAGGCTCGGTGCAGGCCCGATGCAGACGCTCTCATCCGCCAGCTTGACGTGGAGCGAATCCCTGTCGGCAGTGGAGTATACGGCAACCGTCTTGATCCCCATCTCCTTGCAGGCACGGATGATCCGCATGGCGATTTCGCCGCGGTTGGCAACGAGTACTTTATGGAACATTGATAAATCTCCCGTAGTCCAGCCGAAAAAATCCGGAGGGGCAACCGCTCCTCCGGATTTCCGGACGGCTTCAGATCTGGATTAGAGTTTCTCTACTACGAAAAGGGTGTCGCCGTACTCGACCGGCTCTGCGTTCTCGCGGCAGATCTTGACGATCCTGCACTTGAACTCGGCCTCGATCTCGTTCATCAGCTTCATCGCCTCGACGATGCAGAGAACCTGCCCCTTCTCCACCACCTGCCCCACCTCCACGAAGGGGGCGGCGTCCGGGGCGGGAGCGCGGTAGAATGTGCCGACGATCGGCGAGGAGACCTTCTCCCCCTTCTCCTCGGCTGCTGCGGGTGCTGCTGCCGGAGCGGCGGAAAGGGACGGGGCTGCGGCCTGGGGAGCAACCGAAGGTGCATACAGAGGAGCCGCAGGAGCCTGATACTGCACGATCTGTGGTTCGTGTCCGCGCTTCAGGTAGATACGCTCCTCGCCGCTCTCCATTTCGAACTCTGTTATGTCGGTTTCCGTGACAGCCTTGATGAGCAGCTTGATGTCCTTGATATCCATATAGACTCTCCTTTTTTACTCCGGATAAATTTTTACTTCCTCATATGATCCAGACCCGCCTGCTTGAATCACGGCGCGGTGGATGAAAAATCATGATCCCTGCCCGAAATGGGGGACCGTTTTCAGCCGACGAAGATGAGCTCCTTGGAAGCCCTGGTCAGTAGCCGGCAACCATCGGCGGTTATTGCCACCGTGTCCTCGATGCGCACCCCCCCCCAGCCGGGGATGTAGATGCCTGGCTCTATGGTCACCACCATCCCCTCTGCGAGAACCTGTTCGCTCCGAGGGGACAGGGTCGGCTTTTCGTGTATCTCCAGACCTACCCCATGCCCGAGGCCATGGCCGAAATACTCTCCAAAACCGCGGCTGGCAATGAAATCACGGGCTATGGCGTCTATCTCCCTGCAGCCGACTCCCGGCTTGGCCGACGCAATGGCCCTGTCATGGGCCTCCCTGACCACCGCGTATATCTCCCTCTGGCGCCTGTCGGCACTGACAACCGCCAGGGTCACCGTCTCGTCGGAGTGATAGCCATGCAGCCTGGCGCCAAAATCTATGGTGACCAGCTCCCCTGGCAGGATCCGTTTTCCGGTCGGGCGACCGTGGGGGAGAGCACCACGCCCCCCCGAGGCAACGATGAAATCGAAGGCCTTCTCTTCGGCGCCGGCTCTCTTCATGAGGATTTCCAGCTCCAGCGCCAAGGCCCGCTCCTCCACCCCTGGCCGGATCGTGGGGAGGAGCTCCTCCAATGCGGCAGAGGCCAGAAAGCAGCTTTTCTCGATGGCCTCGATCTCGGCTGCCGACTTCGCGCTCCGAAGATTATCCAGCTCACCGCCCAAGGGGAGAAGCCGGGTCTTTTCCATGGCGGCGGAGAGCCGCAGGTGCAGGTCCACGCTCACCTGCTCGGCATCGAAGCATATCCTCTGCCAACCCTGCTCCGCAGCGAGGTTAGCAATAGCGTCCACCTTTACCCTGTACTCCACCACCCTGCAGCCTGACACCTCCTCACCTGCCTGGGTCGTGTAGCGCGAGTCGCAAAGAAACCAGCTCCCCTCGCGACAGAGCATCAAGGCCCCATCGCTGCCGCTGAAGCCGGTCAGGTAGCGGATGTTTGTCATGCCTAGTATGAGCAGGGCATCGGCCCCTGCCGATTCCAGCAGCTTACCGGCGGCAGCCAGTCGTGCAATGCCCATGGGTCCCCCGCTATGGTCAAACAGCCCACCGCAAAGCGCCCAGTGGACATACGTATGCGTCAACGCCAGAGACATGAACGCAAACTGCTTATAGCAAAATTCAGCCAAACTTAAAACAAAAAAGGAGAACCACCATGCCCCCCCTCTTGCCGGCTACTCCCTGCGCAGGGAATATTTCTTCATTTTTCTGTACATGGTTGCCATGTTAACCCCAGCATCCCTGGCGGCCGCCTCCACGTTCCAGCCGTGGCGGCCGAGGAGCCCCTTCAGATAATCCGCCTCGAATCTGGCCATGGCAAGACCGTAATCCCCCTCGCCCACCTCTTCAGCCTGGGTATCGGCCCCATCAGGGGGCAACTCTATGAACTGGGATATTACCGACAGGGTGAGCATTTCGCCGCCCTCCATGGCCATGGAGGCCTCAACCACATTGCGCAGCTGACGGATGTTCCCCGGCCAGTCGTAACGACCTACGGCAAGCATGGCGTCATGCTCGACCCCCTTGATGCCGGTGCCGAACTTCTTGTTCTGGATGGCGATAAAATGGGCCATAAGAAGAGGGATGTCGGTGCGCCTATCCCTCAGTGGGGGGAGGTGGAGGTTGACCACATTCAGGCGATAGAAGAGATCCTCCCTGAAGGTACCGTTTTTCACCGCCTGTTTCAGGTCCGAATTGGTAGCCGACAGGATCCTCACGTCGACCTTGGTAGGTGTTGTGTCGCCCAGACGCATGAACTCCTGCTCCTGAAGGAACCGAAGCAGGGTCATCTGCACGTTCAAGGGGAGGTTTCCCACCTCGTCGAGGAATAGCGTACCGCCGTCGGCGGCCTCCAGGAGCCCCAGGCGATTCTCCTTGGCCCCGGTGAATGCCCCCTTGCGGTAGCCGAAGAGCTCCCCCTCAAGGATCGACTCGGGCAAGGCGCCGCAGTTGATGGCCACGAAGCGCTTACCCTGGCGGGGGGAGTTATAGTGAATGGCCTGGGCGATCAGCTCCTTGCCGGTGCCGGACTCGCCGGTGATCAGCACAGAGGTGTCACGAATGGCGATCTTGGCCACCTTCTCCAGAACATCCTTCAGTCCGGCGGAGGCGCCGATGATGTTGTCGAAGCGGAACTTGCCGGCCAGCTCCTCCTTCAGCTCCCGGTTCTCCTCGATCAGCTCAGTCTGGGTGAGGGCGTTCTTCACCCGGTAGAGGAGCTCCTCCGGCTCGAACGGCTTGGTGAGCATGTCGTAGGCCCCGCGCCGCAGAGCCTGGATGGACATCTCCACCGTGGCGTAGGCGGTGATCATTATCACCGGGATCTGGGGCTGCTTCTCCTTTATCTTCTGCAGTACCTCAAGGCCATCCATCCCAGGCATCTTGATGTCGGTTATTACCAGGTCCCAATCACCGGGAACGAACTCCTCAACGGCCTGGAAGGAGCGGGTGTACCCCTTGACCGAGTAACCGTTGTCCAGGAGCACCGCTTCCATCATCCGGCAGAGCCCCTCTTCGTTGTCTATGAGCAGAATACGTTTCTTTTCCGGCACGGCAAACCTCGCAGGTGAGGGGAATGTTCAAGAGTGGCCAGACAATCTACACGATTTCGTAAACAAATAAAACAGGGTTGACGTTCCACCCCAAAATGACGAGGGCCGGGGATGCTCCCGGCCCAGAGGCACAACATTAAACATGTGACTTATAATTACCCTCCACCCGCGGAGGCATAATTCAAGATTACAGGCTCTCCGGCTCGAATGGGATGCGCACCGTGACGGTGGTACCCTCGCCAACCACGCTTTCTATGGCGATGCGGCCGTGATGCTGCTCCACGATCTGACGGGTTATGGCCAACCCAAGACCTGTCCCCTTCTCCCTGGTTGTGAAGAACGGCTCGAAGATCTTCTCCAGGTTCTCCGCCGGGATGCCACTGCCGTTGTCCCTGAAGCTGATGACTGCGTAATCCTCTTCCCATCCGGTTGAGACCGTCAGCACCCCGCCGCTCCCCATGGCCGCGCCGGCATTGAGGATCAGATTGATGGCCACCTGGCGCATCTGGTCTCCATCGAGCATCACCGGAGGGAGTTCCGGGGTTAGTTCCGTAAACACCCGTACGTCGTGCATGTCCGTGTGGTTGGCGGCAAAATCCACAATCTGCTCCAGCAGGGAGTTCAGGTCGACCTTCTCCAGGGTCGGCTTGGGGGTACGGGCATAATTGAGCAGGTCCTGGACGATCTTCTTGCAGCGCTTGCTCTCACGCTTGATCTCGTGGATATACCTGTAACCCGGGTCGTCCTCGGACATCTTCCCCTCAAGGTAGGCTGCATACCCCAGGATCACCCCAAGGGGGTTGTTGATCTCGTGGGCCACGCCAGAGGAGAGAACCCCCAGGGAAGCCATCTTCCCCTGCTGGGCAAGGGCGGCCTCCATCTCCCGATTGCGCCGGATGATCTCCGTCATCCGGTTGAAGGCGGCTGCCAACTCTCCAAGCTCGTCATCCGACTCCACCTCCACCTGCACGTCCAGCCGCCCCCGCTTTACCTGGCGAATGGTCTCCTGCATGCGGCTGATCGGCCCGGTGAAGACGCGGGCGGCGAAGAATACCAGCAGCACCGAGCCCCCCCCCACAAGGAGGGTTAAAAGCGCCATCCAGGCGAGAATCCGCCCCTTTATCTTGTTGGCCTCGCCGTAGAACTCGTCCTCGTATGAGCCGACGGCGACTATCCAGTCCCACGGCTCGAAGTAGTCGTAGCGAACAATCTTCATCCTAGGCCTGGGCTCCCCCTTGTTGCGCCAGGAGTAGCGGATCCAGCCGCTCTTGTTGTCGCACATCTCCTTGATGAAGCGATGGCCGTCCTCGTCCACGCTGTTGTAAAAATTCTGCCCCTCCCCTCCCGGGTGAATGGTGAAGGTCCCCTTGCGATCCATGCAGAAGATGTAGCCGGTGGTGCCAACCTTCTTAGCCTTTATCTTCTCCTTGAGGAGGGCGAAGGAGCTCCGCTCAAAGGCCTCGTTGTCGTAGGTCTCCTCCAGATAGCCACCGGCGGCTATGATCCAATCCCACTCCCTGAAGTAGCGGTAGGCGACTATCTTGTTGCGAGGCTTTGCATCCCCGAGCGCCTCATTGCGCCAGGGGTAGATCATGTAAAGCACCTCTCCATCCTTGGAGGCCCTGGCGTTCCTGCATATCTCTCGTATGAAGTAACGCCCACTCTCGTCCCTCTCGTTGTAGACGTTCTCCCCCTCCCGGGCGATATGAACCTTGAGAAGACCATCCCCTGTCATGGCATATATATAGCCGCTCTCGCCGACATTCACCTTCTTCAGGGCTGCCCTTGTCTCCATCAGGGCGGCCCGATCCCCGCCCCGCCCCCCCCCTGCCTGGCGGTACTGGGCCTCGACGATCTTGTGGGAGAGGTTGACCAGTGCGGCCAGCTCCTGGAGGAAGACCCGCTCCTTGTCCTTCTTGTAGACCTGAAACTGCTGGTGATGGGACTGGAGCAGATCGATGGTAAACCCGGCCATGTGGGCCAGGTCGTCCTTGCTCGTCCGGGTCATGCCCAGATAGGCATGGTGGTTGGATATATAGCCTATGACCGTACCGACGACGAAGATTGGGATGATGACGATGGGGAGCACCAGCGCCAGCATCTTCCAGCGGAGCTTCATTTTGTTGAGCAGGGACTTGCCTATGTGGTGCAT
>Ga0209314_10000414_pt1 | contig 18905 bp, 19 predicted proteins | sample I19B2metaG_FD_184146 | JGI IMG/M metagenome (GOLD analysis project Ga0209314, IMG submission 184146) | Lake sediment bacterial and archeal communities from Gulf of Boni, Indonesia to study Microbial Dark Matter (Phase II) - ​I19B2 metaG... | ecosystem: Environmental > Aquatic > Freshwater >... | reverse complement strand
GGTACTTGCCGGGAACGTACTCCTGATAGGCAACACGGCCGGCGATCGGGGCCCGGTTCAGGTGGACATTGAAAATGCTGAGGAAGATGGTGACCACCGTGGCCTCGCCACCGAGGAAGCGTGGTTCGTACACCCGCACCACGCTCATGACGCGGCCGTCGGCAGGAGAGACGACCACCTCACCTGAGGGAATGGCCCGCTCCGGGTCGCGGAAGAAAAAGGCGACAAAGGCCGTCAGGGCCAGGACGAACAGGCCCAGCCACAGGTTCCACCAGAAGGCCAGGAGAGTGATGAGTGCGAGTGCCAGGACGTAGGGGACGCCCTCACGGACAATGGGCGATCGCTGCAACTTGATTCGCTCCTACCCCACCAGGTTGGGCTTTGGGCTTGGATGACCCTTGTAGATTCGACAGGGTTCAGCGCTTTCCTCCCATGGTGAAGGTTCCCAGGTTCCAACGCTCCACCTCGGGGATGAAGCTGTGATGCGTCAAATCCAGGTAGAGGGGCGTGACGGAGATAAGGTTCTGCTGCACGGCCTTGACGTCCGAGTCCGGGTCGTTGTGCAGTTCGGCCAGGTCGCCGGCCAGCCAGTAGTAGACACGGCCCCGGGGGTCGACGCGGCGGTCGTACTGGTTGTTGTAGAGACGGACGCCCAGCTTGGTCATGGCCACACCGGCGAGGTGCTTGCGCTCCACGGCGGGAACGTTCACGTTCAGCAGGCTCTTGGGCGGCAGCCCATGCTCCAGGACCTTGACGGCCAGGAACCGGGAGAAGGCTGCTGCCACCGAATAGTCCGGGTTGTCGTGGGCCATCAGAGAGATGGCGATAGCCGGCACGTCGGAAAAGGTCGCCTCGATGGCGGCGGACACGGTGCCGGAGTAGAAGACGTCCGTGCCCAGGTTGGGGCCGCGGTTGATGCCGGAGATGAGCAGGTCCGGTTTGGCGGGAACCAGGGAGTCCAGGGCCAGCTTGACGCAGTCCGCCGGCGTGCCGCTGACGCGCCAGACCGTCCCGGTGACGCCTGGCAGCTCGATTTCGTCCACGTGCAGGGGGCGGAAGACGGTGATGGCGTGGCCGCTGGCGCTGCGCTCGCGGTCGGGAGCCGCCACGAAGAGTTCGATGTCGGGGACTTCGGACAGGGCCTGGGCCAGGGCGAGGATCCCCTCGGCGTAAACCCCGTCGTCGTTGCTGAGCAGAACGCGCACGGCAATGCCTCCTTCAAGTGGTTGGCCGGTCCCGGGCGGGCCCGGCCTTCCCAGTACGGCGGCCCCAGGGCGGGCCTAGACGGCCCGGGCCGCGGCCGCATCGTCCAGGAACTGCCGCAGGCGACGCACCACCTGGTCCAGGGGGCCGTTCATCATGGCCGGTCCCGGCAGCGACTGCAGGAAGCGCGCGGCGTAGCGGGCCTGCCCCGAGCCGAGGCGGCCGTCGAAGATCACCACCACGCCCCGGTCCTGGCTGGTTCGGACCAGGCGGCCGAAGCCCTGCTTGAAGCGCATCACCGCCTGGGGCAGCGAGAGGTGCTCAAAAGCCGAGAGGCCGCGCCGCTCCAGGTCCTCCAGGCGGGCTTCGGTGACCGGCTCACCGGGCGGGGCGAAGGGCAGGCGGACCATGACCACGCAGGAGAGCGCCTCGCCGGGCACGTCCACCCCTTCCCAGAAGCTCGAGGCGCCGAAGAGCACGGACCGCGGGTTGGCCAGAAAGGACCCCAGCACCTGGCCCCGGCTGCCGTCGAGCCCCTGGCCGAGAAGGGTCATGCCCTCCGCCTCCAGGGCCGGCCGGAGACGCTGGTAGACCTGGCGCAGCATGCGATGCGAGGTGAACAGCACCAGGGTCTGCCCCCCGGTCGCCAGGAGCACCTGTTGGAGGCCCTCCTCCACCGCCTTGGCCCAGACCGCCTCGCCGTCCCTCGGCGTGGGCAGCCCCTGGGGGAGGCACAGCAGCACCTGCTGGTCGTAGTGGAAGGGCGAGGGCACGGCCAACTGCGCCACCTTGCCCGTCGGATACTCGGTCAGGCCCAGGCGCTCCCGCAGGTGGTCGAAGCGGCCCGCCACGGTGAGCGTGGCCGAGGTCATGATCACCGACGAGAGCTGGTCGAACATCTTGCTCTGGAGTTCTGCGCCCACGTGAATGGGAGCGGCATGCATGACCACCGTGCGCCCCACGTCCAGCCAGTGCACGTAGCCCTCGCCGTGGCCGCAGAGAACGAAGTCGATATCCGTGGCATACTGGTAGCTTGCCGCCGCATACCGATCCAATTCCAGCAGGAGACCCTCCAGCCGGCCCGAGGGCACGGGCGACTCGGCCAGGTGGGCGCTCAGGTCGCCCAGCTTGCGGCCGAGCTGACGCAGGCGCGATACCAGGTTGGCCCGGGCCACCTCGACGGGACGGTAGCCCTCGGATTCCCGCACCTCCTCGCGAAGGCGCAGGGTGCGATTGCCCTCCTCGTCGTCGGCGCGCGAGAGGCGGCCCGCCAGCACGGCCAGGGCGGCGAAGAGGTCGTCCGACCCGTGGCGCGCATCCCGGGCCAGGTCGCCGATGTCCGAGAGCCGTTCTCGGACCTCGGCCCCGTCGCTGCCGTCCAGGCGCAGGGAACGCTTGAGCTGTGTGAGGAAGCCGACACGGCCGCCGCCGCGCCCCCGCCCGGTGGCGGCCAGCCCGTTCAGCAGCCGCTGCACACCGTACTGGGTGACCTCCAGGCCCAACTGCTTGGTGGCCGTGTCCTCCAGGTGGTGGGCCTCGTCCAGCACCAGCCGGCTGTAGTCCGGCAGCAGTTGCCTCCCCAGCTCCAGGTCGGCCAGGACCAGGGCGTGGTTGGCCACCAGGATGTCGGCCTCCTCCGCCTCGCGCCGGTTGCGGTAGTAAAAGCAGTGCCGGGCGTGGAAGGGGCACTTGGGACCAAGGCAGGTCTCGGTCTCGCTGGCCACCCGCGACCAGAACTCCTCCTCCTCGCCGAACAGGCCCAACTCGGCCTTGTCGCCGGTCTCCGTCTGCTGCACCCAGCTCACCAGACGGGCCTGGAACAGCAGCTCCTCCGGCGACAGGGTCTCGGAATCGTGCTCCACCAGCTCCCGGTGCTTGCGCAGGCACAGGTAATTGCTGCGGCCCTTCACCAGGGCGGCCTGAAAGTCCAGCCCCAGGGCGTCGCGAAGCAGGGGCAGGTCCTTCTCCCAGAGCTGCTCCTGCAGGTTGATCGTATGGGTGGCGATAGTGACCCGCTGGCCGCGGGTCTTGGCCCAGAGCACCGCCGGCACCAGGTAGGCCAGGGACTTGCCGGTGCCGGTTCCTGCCTCCACCAGCAGGTGGTGGTCCTCCAGAAAGGCATCGGCGACGGCCCCGGTCATGGCCATCTGTCCAGGACGGTGTTCGTAGTGCGGGAAGGCCTCCACCAGAGGGCCGTCGGGGCCCAGCAGGGCCACGCAGTCATCGGTTTCGAAGGGTTCGCCGCTGGGGCGGCGCTCCCGGGCCGGCCGCGCCGGCGGGGTGGGAACGGGGCTGCGTGAACCGAGGGCCTTGTCGGGAAAGCTAGAGGCCACCCGGGCCAGCGCCGCGGCGAAGACGGCGCGGCCATCCCAGCGGGCGGCTTCCAGGAGCCGGTTCAGCTCCATCAGCACAGGCAGACTGAACTTCTCCACCTCCGCCTGCAGGCGAAGCAGAAGAAGGCCGCAGGCCCTGGCATCAGCCAAGGCCCGGTGAGCCTGGGGCAAGGGGAGTTCCAGGGCCTCGGCCAGGCTTGCCAGCCGGTGGCTTCGGGCCAGGGGCAGCAGCAGCCGCGAGAGCGCCAGGGTGTCCAGGGCGGCCCCGGTCACAGCGAGGCCGCGAGGGTTCAAGGCCGCGCGCAGGAAGCCCAGGTCAAAGGGGGCGTTGTGAGCCACCACCGCGCTGGAGCCAACGAAAGCGGCCAGAGCGGGGAGCGCCTCATCGGGCTCCGGGGCTCCGGCCAGATCCTCTTCGGTAATGCCCGTCAGTTGGGAAATCGCCGGGGGCAGGGGCCGGCCCGGGCGGACCAGCGTTTCAAAACGATCGACTTCAACGCCGCCGGCGAACCGCACGGCGCCTATCTCAATGATGGCGTCGCCGGCTGGGTCCACGCCCGTGGTCTCCAGGTCGACCGCCACAAACTCGTCCACGTCTCACACTCCCTGGGTCCCTAGGTTCTCCGGGACCGGCGCGAATCCCTCCCGTTCGGGCCACCCTCGGGCGGCCAGGCCAGGCGCAGGGCCGCGAGTGCTGCGAAGGCGCCGGCCGCCAGGGACAAGCCGAGGCCCAGGACGTCCGGCCAGAAGGCGGCCACCTGGCCAAGAAAAGGTGTGCCGTCCAGTCCCTGGCGAAGAAACAGCAGGCCGGCGTAAGCTGCGCCGGTCAGGAAGCACCCCAGCGGGACCGCCCGCAGTTCCCTCCCGGCGGGCGGCCAGGTGAGCGGCGCGGCAAGCAGGGCTCCCGCCAGCTCCAACACCAGGACGGAGAGCCAGAAGGGCGCCGCGTGGCGGCTTAGCCAGTAGGCGGAGAGGCGCGGCCAGAAGTCGCCGCCGGGCTTCTGCAGAACGCCCGTCAACAAGGCCAGAATGGCGGCGCTCGCCGGGGCCGCCAGGGCCAGAAAGGCCACCCAATGCCGGAGCTTGCCCATAGGCCTCACCGGTAGAGGCTATGCGCGCACCTGCGGCGGCTTGACCCTCATTCGCGCCGCCTGGGCCCGGACGACGGCTGTACCAGGGCCGCTAGCGGCAGACAGACAGGAGGAAGCCATGCGCCTGGACGTGTACCCCACCGCCGCCAGCGCCGAGGGAGAGCGGTTCGACTCCCGGGCCGCGGTGGTCATCGACGTGCTGCGCGCCACCAGCGTCATCGCCACAGCGCTCGATCATGGAGCGGTGGACGTGGTGCCGGTGGCCACCCCGGAGGAGGCCACAGAACTAGCTCGGGACTGGCCACAGGATAGCTATCTGCTGGGTGGGGAACGCCAGGCCTTGCCCCTGCCTGGGTTCCACGTGGGCAATTCGCCACGGGAGTACACCCCTGACAGGGCCGGGGGACGGCGCGTGGTGCTGACCACTACCAACGGCACCCGGGCCCTGCTGGCCGCCCGGAGCGCCGCCTCCCTGTTCGCCGCCAGCTTCCTCAACGCGCGTGCCGTGTCCCGCGAGGTGGCGGCCACCGGCCGGGACGTGGTGATCATCTGTGCCGGGACGGTGGGCCGGTTCGACCTGGTGGACACCGTCTGCGCCGGACTTGTGGTGGAGGCGCTGACGGGCCCGGCCGTGGCCAGCGAGCTGAATGACCTGGCCGTGGCCGCCCGCGAGCTGTACGGCCTGCACCGCGGCAAGCTGATCGAGCTGATGCACCAGTGCTACCATGGCCAGCGCCTGGTCTCCCTGGGCATGGGAGATGACCTGGTCTACTGCGCCCAGGAGGATACGGTGCCGGTCGTGCCGCGCTGGAGCGACGGGCGCCTGGTGCCCTCGACGGACCCCACGGCGCCGCGCGCCTGACCCCGCGGACGCATGTCGGTGCCCAGGGCGCAGTGGTGGCCGTGGGCCTCGATGGTGCCGATGGGCAGGATGGCCACCGGCGGGTTGGAACGCAGGACCTCTAAGGTGGATACTCGCTGTTCGACAGCTTCACTCAATCTCCACCGCTTCGGCGATGATCTTCTGGATATCGGCCAGCAGCTGGGCCAGCCGCAGTTCGGCCTGGAAGTAGTCCCCCACGCCGGGGTGTTGGCTGAGAATCTCACCCAGGCGCTCCGCCGCCTCCATGGTCGTGGGGTCGGGTTCCTTGCCCATGACCTGGGCCGCCTGCAGCTCGAACTGACGACGGCGAAAGTCGTCCAGCATGTCCTTGACCTTGGGGTCCTTCTCCACGCTGCCGCGGAGCTGGTGGAACCGCTGGAACTCCTGGCTGTCCTTCAGGGCGCGTGCCAGGTTGTGGGCGGCGTCATAGGGATTGACAGGCATTCGTACACTCCTCCTCCTGTCTCAAGGGTTCCCGGGGGTCCGGCGCCTTCCTCCTGCACAGGAAAAAACTTAGGCCGCTTGGGCTACGCCCGGCGGCCGGTCCGTTTCTGGCGGTCCCTTATTGGCTTCGACCCGGTAGGGCGGCACTCCTGCCGAAATCACAGGCCGCTCCGAGGAGGGGCCTAGAGGGCGCTCTGGGGTGAGGGGGCGCTCTGGTCCAGGCGAAGGCGCCTGAGCAAGGCCTGGTGCGCCTTGTCCTCCACCAGGTTGGGGAGGGGCGGAAGGTAGATCTCTTGTTCATAGCGGCGCTCCAGCGCCAGTTGAAACAGGTAGTCGACGAACTCCGGGTTCTTGGGAAGCAGCGGGCCCTGCAGGTAGGAGCCGAAGAGGTTCCGGTACACGGCGCCCTCCGTGTCGTCCAGGCCGTTGTTGCCCAGCCCGGTGATCACCCGGCCCAGGGAGCGGGCGCGAGGTCCGAGCCAGGTCCGCCCCCGATGGTTCTCATGGCCCAGGAGGTAGGTGTTCAGGCCCGGCAGGCGCACGGAGGTGGCCAGGGCTCCGGTCAGCCGGTCCTCCCCGGCCTCGGTCCACATGTCAAACAGGCCGAGCCCCTCGATGGTGCGGCGCGGCGCCTGGTGGTAGCGGCCCATGAACTGAAAGGCGGCGCCCAGGGCCAGAACCACCACACCCTCCTCCACCGCCTCGGCCAGAGACGACTGGCGCAACCAGCGCAGGTCACGGGCCAGAAACTGCCGACCCAGATCGCCGCGCCCGGAGATGATCACCAGGTCGTAAACGCGGAAGTCTGGCTCATCGCGGGTGGTGACCTCCGCCAACCGGAGGTCCACGCCCCGCCAGAGGCAACGCTTGACCAGGGCCACCAGGTTGCTGCGGCCCTGATGAACCCCCGAAGTATCCGGTTCCAGATAGCAGAGACGCAGTTCCATGGCAGTAGTGTTGTTCCTCCTGTCCTAGCTTATGCCGCCCCTGCCGCGGTCAGTCCAGGCACTGCTTATGTCGCCCATGGGCCCTGAGCGGCATATAGTGCATGGGAGCAGGCCAACGCGGTTTAAAGGGGGGAGTGCGGTGCCCAGGAAGACGTCAGACCAGGGTGAGGATGTCGGCGGCGGCGCGCATGGCGAGCCGCGGCTGGCCCGACGCTGGCGCAGCGGCAACCTGGGGAGGCATGTGATGGTGGCAACCGCCGACCTGGACGGCGACGGCCAGATGGAGGTCGTGGCGGCGGCGGGTCGGGAGTACAAGGTCTTTGACTGGCAACAGGGGACGTTTGTGGTCATAGCGGCGGGGCAGGCGCCTCAGGACATCCTGAGCCTGACCGCAGGGTGTCTGCAGAGTGATGACCGCCCCGAGATTCTGATGGGCACCCGCGACCAGATTCTGGTCTACGCCCCGTCCGAATCGGGGCTGACCATGCTCTACCAGTCCCTTCTCTACCCACAGGCATACTTCCGTAAGGTATCCGTCGGCGACGTCAACGGGGACGGCAAGCTGGAGATCATCGGCGCCGCCTCCGGGGCGCAGACCCTGTATTTCTTCGGCCTCTGGACCTTGCAGGACAGGTCCCGCCGGTTGGAGGAGCTGGGGCGCGTCTACCTGGGCGGCCTTGTGGATGTGGAGGGTTCAGGCTCGGAGGGCCAGGTGGTGGCGGGCACGACCGAGGGGTACGTGGACGTGTACGTGCCGACTGCCCTGCTGCCGCGGGAGGGCGAGACACTCTACACGGTGCGGCGAGGCGACAGCCTCTGGCGCATCGCGCGGCGGTTCCGGGTCAGTGTCCAGGCCCTGGTGGAGGCCAACGACCTGCAGCATCCGTACCGCCTGGACCCGGGACAGGCGCTGGTCATTCCGGCGGGTCGGCGTGACACCTCATAGGCCCGGCCCTGACGTGATGGGAGGAGAGACATAGGATGGCCTTTGTGGACCGTGATACTTACGTGGTGGAGCCGGGCGACACCTTGTGGCGTCTGGCGCGGCGCTACGGCGTGCCTTTGAAGACCCTGATCGAGGTCAACCGCCTGGAGAACCCCAACCTGATTCAGCCCGGTCAGGTGCTCACCATTCCGGGAGGCGGCGGCCAGGCCCGCACCCGGTCTCTGTCCTTCGGAGCGCTGGAGTTTGAGCAGGACCAGCCCGTCACCCAGGCCCCCGCCTCGGGCCGCTTCTTCGCTGCCACAACGGAGGCCCAACTGCGCGGCGCCTTGCGCCCCTTCGGCCTCGCCGTTCCCGAGGGCGCGGACTTTCCCACGCAGGTGGTGCTGGGGGCCATTTCCGCCACCATCGACCAGGTGACCCTGCGGCACCGGGTGCTGACGGTGACGGTGAAGCCCCGCCGCAAGGGGCACCACATCGCTGAAATAAAACGCTCCCGGCTGCCCAGGGGGTCGCTGGCCGTGGTCTTCACCACCGCCGACGGACACTTCCTGGACGCCGAGAGCATCAGCCTGGGATGACAGGGTTTCCAGCGGGACCGATCAGCGGGCGAACTTCCGGACCCGTTCGCGGGCTTCGGCCAGCACGCGCTCCTCATCGATGGTGAGGAGCGCCCGCTTTTCCATGACCACCTGGCCGGCCACCAGCACCGTCTCCACGTCGTCGGCGCGGGCCGTGTAGACGACCGTGGAACAGGGGTCGTAGCTGGGCACCAGGTGCGGCCGGTCCAGGCTCACCAGGACCAGGTCGGCCTGGAAGCCGGGGGCCACGCGGCCCACGTGGTCGGCCAGGCCCAGGGCGGCGGCTCCGCCTGTGGTGGCCATGGCCAGCACCGTGCGGGCGGGCAGCGCGGCCGCATCCCGGCCCGCCGCCTTCTGGGCGTAAGCGGCCCAGCGGCCGGCCTCCAGGATGTCCAGGGTGTTGGCGGACGAGGCGCCGTCGGTGCCCAGAGCCACCGTGGCACCCCGGGCCAGCAATTCTGCTACGGGCGCGATGCCCGAGGCCAGCTTCTGGTTGGACTGAGGGTTGTGGACCACCGCCCCGGGCGTGGCCGCCAGGATGTCCACATCCCCTTCCCGCAGGTCGACGGCGTGGGCCACCAGGGTGTGGCCTTCCAGCAGCCCGGTCTTCTTGGCCAGGGCCACCGGCGTCATGCCGTGGGTGGACAGGCACTCCTCCACCTCGCGGGTGGTCTCGCTCAGATGAACGTGAATGCCCACGCCGAGTTCGCCCGCCAGGGAGGCGCAGCGCTCCAGGAAGGCGGGCGAGCAGGTGTAGACGGAGTGGGGCGCCACCATGGTGGTCACCCGCCCGTCGCCGGCCCCTTCGAAGTTCCGGTGCAGGAAGCGGACGTCCTCCAGGTTGCCGGGGGCTCCCCCCTCCACCAGGCCGCGTCCCAGGGAGGCGCGCATGCCGCTGTCCAACACGGCCCGGGCGATGGCGTCCTCGAAGAAGTACATGTCCGCGAAGGCGGTGATGCCCGCCCGAATCATCTCGGCCGCTCCCAGCAGTGTCCCCCAGTAGGCGTCCTCCGCCGTCAGCCTGCCCTCCGCGGGCATGACGTGGTCGAACAGCCAGGTGTGCAGGGGCAGGTCGTCGGCATAGCCGCGCAGGAGGGTCATGGGGACGTGGGTGTGGGCGTTGATGAGGCCCGGCATCAGCAGCCGGCCGCGTCCGTCCAGGGTGCGGTCCGGCTTCCAGCCGGTCGGCAGCGGCTGGCCCTGCTGGAGCACGAAGGCGATGTCCTGCCCCTCCACCCCCACCCGGGCACCGGCCATCTCGCCCAGCACCGGGTCCATCGTCAGGACCAGGGCGCCATCAATCAGCAGGCGCATGTCAGTCCTCCTTCCAACTGGCCAGGTAGGCGGCCTGGTCGTCACTCAGCCGGTCGATCCTGACCCCCAGGGCGCGCAGACGCAGCTCCGCCACCTGACGGTCGATGGCCGGGGGCACGGATAGGACGCGCCCGCCCAGGCCCTTGCCCTCCGTCGCCAGGTACTGCAGGGTCAGGGCCTGCACCGCAAAGGACAGGTCCATGATCTCCGTGGGGTGGCCGTCGCCCGCGGCCAGGTTGACCAGGCGGCCCTCGCCCAGGAGGTAGAGGCGGCGGCCGTCGGCGAGGCGGAACTCCTCCACGTTCTTGCGCACTGTGCGGGTGCCCGCGGCGATGCGCCGCAGGGCGGCCACGTCCACCTCCACGTCGAAGTGGCCGGCGTTGGCCAGGATGGCGCCGTCCTTCATGACCTGGAAGTGGGGTTCGCCGAAGATCCCCTTGCAGCCGGTGACGGTGATGAAGAAGTCGCCCAGGCGCGCCGCGTCCAGGGTGGGCATGACGCGGAAGCCGTCCATCAGGGCCTCGTTGGCGGCGATGGGGTCCACCTCACAGATGATCACGTTGGCGCCCAGACCCTTGGCCCGCATGGCCACGCCCTTGCCGCACCAGCCGTAGCCGCCCACCACCACGGTCTTGCCGGCCACCACCAGGTTGGTGGTGCGCATGATGCCGTCCCAGACGGACTGGCCGGTGCCGTAGCGGTTGTCAAAGAGGGACTTCATGCGGGCGTCGTTGACCGCCACCATGGGGAAGGCCAGCGCGCCGTCGCGCTCCATGTTGCGCAGGCGCATGACCCCGGTGCGGGTCTCCTCGGCCCCGCCGACCACCTCGGGCAGGGCATCGCGCCGGGCGCCGTGGAGGGTGGCGACCAGGTCGCCGCCGTCGTCAATCAGCAGGTTGGGCCGGCGGTCGATGAGCTTGTGGATGAAGCCGAAGTACTCCTCCGGCGTGGCGCCGTGCCAGGCGTAGACGGAGACGCCGTCCTCCGCCAGGGCCGCCGCCACGTCGTCCTGCGTGGACAGGGGGTTGGAGCCGGCGATGGCCACCTCCGCCCCGCCGGCCGCCAGCACCTTCATGAGGTAGGCAGTCTTGGCCTCCAGGTGGAGGCAAACGGCCACCCGCCTCCCGGACAGAGGTTTGTCCCGCTCGAACTCCCGCCGGATCTCGTTCAGCACCGGCATGTGCCGGGCAACCCAATCGATCTTCAGCCGCCCCTCCGGGGCCAGCCCGGGATCGCGCACCACACTGGGGGCCTGAGCCATGGTCTCCTCTCCCTTGCTCTCTTGTCTGAAGCGGGAGCCCTACAGGGACACGGGGCCGCCCGCCGAACCGCAGCCGCAGGATCTGGCCGGCGGCAGCAGTTCGATGGTGCGCATGGCCAGACGGCGCAGGTTCTTGCCGTTCTGGGCCATGATGTCCAGGACTTCCTGGTGGGTCAGGGGCGTGGGCGAGATGCCGGCCGCCTGGTTGGTTACCATGGCGATGAGTCCGTAGCAGAGGCCCAGCTCATGGGCCAGTACCACCTCGGGGACGTTGGTCATGCCCACCAGGTCGCCGCCCAGTTTGGCGACCATGCGGATCTCGGCCGGGGTCTCGAAGCGGGGACCCTCCATGCAGGCGTAGACGCCGCCGTCGTGAGCGGGGATGCCCAACTCCCGGGCCGCCTGCACCAGGGTCGACCGGACCTGCGGGCAGTAGGGCTGGGTGAAGTCGGTGTGCACCACGCCCTGGTCGCCGCCCTCGAAGAACGTGTAGACGCGGGTCTTGGTAAAGTCCAGGAAGTCATCCGTAATGACGAAGTCCCCGGCCTTCATCTGAGGGTTGACGCTGCCCACCGCCGCCGTGGCAATGATGCGCTCCACGCCCAGCTTGCGCAGGGCCCAGATGTTGGCGCGATAGTTGACCAGGTGCGGCGGAACGGAGTGCTCCACCCCGTGGCGGGCCATGAAGGCGATCTCCTGGCCGTGGTAGGCGCCGACCTTGACGGCGGCCATGCCGTAGGGGGTCAGGACCACGTCCTCCCGCGTGTTCTCCAGGATGCGTGGGTCGTAGACTCCGGTGCCGCCGATGATGGCGATCTTCACGCGCGTTCCTCCTCATAGCCGGTGTTGATGGCGAGGCGGCCGGGTCCGCGAGCCGTCGGCCGTAAGCGGTAAATAAGGAGGCCCCCCGGCCTGCGGGGGACCTCGTAAGTCACGCCTCTAGCGGGCCGGGTAGACCCAGTTGTCGATGTCGCGGCGGTACTCCGCCAGGTCCTCCGGTTTGAACCACAGGGCAATCTCACGCTCCGCCGACTCCGGGCCGTCGGAGCCGTGTACCAGGTTCTGGCCCTTGTCCACGGCGAAGTCGCCGCGGATGGTGCCGGGACCGGCCTGAGCCGGGTCTGTGGCGCCCATGGTGGTGCGGATGATGCCGATGGCCTTCTCGCCTTCCCAGACCATGGCCAGCACGGGACTGGAGGTGATGAACTGAATCAGGCCGGGATAAAAGGGCTTGCCCTTGTGCTCTGCGTAGTGCCGTTCGGCCAGATCCTGGCTCACCCTCACCAGCTTGCACCCGACCAGCTTCAGGCCCCGGCGCTCCAGCCGGTGCATCACTTCACCCGCCAGACCGCGCTGCACGCCGTCCGGCTTAACCATGACAAAGCTGCGTTCCAACGATATCCCCCGTTTCCGTCTCTTGCCTACAAGACTACTGTTTCTCCAAACAGGCCCCGGAATCCCTTCCGGCCGACCCGGAAGCCTGGGCCGGCCAGGTCAGGGCTCGGCCGGGGTCGGGTCCACCGATGCGCCCGTGGGGCCCTCCCTCCCCGCAGGGCCGGTGGGCGGGCCTGCCTGCGGCCGGTGCGTGGACAGGCTGGCGGACCACTCTCTGAGCTCGGGGCGGAAGAGCAGCAGGCCCACTACGCCGGCCAGCATGGCCAGGGCGTTGATGCGAACGGCCGCGGGGGCGCCGAAGAGCTTGCCGGTCGTGCCTACCATCAGGCCGGCCACAGGCTGCATGCCGAAGCCCACCATGAGCCAGGCGCTGATGACCCGGGCCCGCATGTGATTGGGCGCCAGGGTCTGGATCAGGCCGTTGGCCGTGGTCAGCACCAGGGGCACGCTCAGTCCGGTACAAAAGAGGGCCGCCAGCGACAGCGTGAAGGCGTGCGAGAGCGAGAACAGCAGGAAGAACAGGCCGGTCCAGACCACGGCCGTCCCCAGCAGCAGGCCGGTGCGCCTCAGGCGCTGCCCTACCGGCACCACAAACAGGGCGCTGGTCAGGGCGCCGGCGCCGGAGGCGCCCATCAGGAGACCAAGAGCCTCGGGGCCCCGTCCCAGTACCTCCGTGGCGAAGGCCGGCATCAACTGCATGTTGGAGATGCCGAACAGGGTGACCAGGAAGGTGAAGCCCAGCAGGTCCTGGATGCGGGGCTGGCCGGCGATGAAGCGTATGCCCTCGACGAATTCGCTCAGGCCGCTGGCCGAGCCATGCCGTGGAGCCTGTCTGGACTCCACGGCCAGCAGGCTGCCGATGACAGCCAGAAAGCTGACGCCGTTGATCCAGAAGGCGGGCGCCGTGCCCAGGCTGCCCACCACCCAGCCCGCCAGGGACGGGCCGAGCATCCGGCTCAGCTGTACGATCATGGCGTTGATGACTACGGCCTGTCGCACGTGGGACAGGCCGGCCAGGTCGCCGATGAAGGCCTGCTGTGAGGGGAAGTCCAGCGCGCCGACGATGCCCAGGCCGAAGGCCAGGGCGAACACATGCCACAGTTGGACGGTGCGGGTCTGAACCAGCAGGGCCAGGGTGAAGGCCAGCAGCATGGCCAGCGTCTGGGTGGCGACCAGAACGCGGCGGCGGTTCAGCCGGTCCGCCCAGACGCCGGTCCAGGGCGAGAGGATCAGCAGCGGCAGCGAGCCGATCATGGCCACAAGGCCCAGGACCGCCTCCGAACGGCTCAGCTCCCAGACCACCCAGGACTGGGCCGTGATCTGCATCCAGGTTCCCATGAGCGACACGGCCTGTCCGCTCAGGTAAAGGCGCAGGTTGCGTTCCCGCAGGGGGTTGAAGCTGGAGGCGAAGGCCCTGCCGGCACGCTGTGCCTGCTCCGCCGTACGCGCCCCGGCCTGTCGGAGATTGCTCAGGGGAGTCACGTCCTTTCCCTGCCCGCGGGGGAACCGGCCCCGGGGTACCGCGAATCATCATGATGATACCGTCACCGGCGGGTGTCGTCAAAGGTTTCCTACCACCGGACCGCTGGCGGCAGTGGCCGCAGCGCAGGGTATTGACCGGGCACAGTCGAAGAAAGGCTAGAGATGGCTATGTGTGTCGGGCCCTCACAGGGGTGAGGAGTGAGTCACGGTGAAAAAGTCTTGTCGGTCTTCCGCCGCCCGGCGCCGGGCGGTGTTCCTGGTCCTTCTGGCCCTGGCGTCCGTGCTCATCCCATCCCCAGGGTGCTCTGTCCCGGGACGGAAACCGGCGCCCGTGGACCTGACCCTGTCCGCCGCGGCCAGCCTGGGCGACGTGCTGAAACAGGCCCTGCCCGGCTTTGAACAGTCCCACCCCGGCCTGCGGGTGCGCCTCAACCTGGGGTCCTCCGGGGCCCTGGCCAATCAGATCAAGCAGGGGGCGCCCGTGGACGTTTTCGCCTCCGCCGGCGAGCCCCAGATGGACGAACTGGTCAAGGGCGGACAGGTGGACGGCGCCGGTGTCAGGAAGCTGGCCGGCAACCGGTTGGTGCTGGTGGTGCCTGTTCAGGGAAGCGGGAAGGTATCAGGGTGGAACGACCTGCAGGGCGAGGCGGTGCGCCACGTGGCCATGGGCAACCCGGCGCACGTGCCGGCCGGCCAGTATGCCGAGGCCACGCTGAAGGCCCTGGGGCTCTGGGAGGCCCTCCAACCCAGGCTGGTTCTGGGCGAGGACGTCCGCCAGACGCTGCAGTTCGTAGAATCGGGCGAGGCCGAGGCCGGCCTGGTCTACGCCACCGACGCCGCCACCAGTCGGAAGGTCAGGGTGGCGGCCACGGCCCCGGAGGACGCCCACACGCCCATCGTCTACCCTGTGGCCGTCGTCGGGGCCTCGTCCCACCCCCGGGAGGCCCAGGCACTGCTGGACTATCTGCTGGGCCCGGAGACGGCCAAGGCGCTCCGGGCGGCCGGCTTTGAGGTGAGCCGTTGAACCCCCTGACGTCCAGCCTCTGGATATCGGCCAAGGTGTCCGTGCTGGCGGCGGCCTTCAGTCTGGCGGCCGGGCTGCCCCTGGCCTGGGTGCTGGCGCGCCGCCGGTTTCGGGGCAAGCGCCTGCTGGATGTCCTGGTCAACTTGCCCCTGGTGCTGCCGCCCTCCGTGCTGGGTTATTACCTGCTGGTCCTGCTGGGGAGGAATGGCCCGGTGGGCCGGCTCAGCCTGGCCCTGGCCGGGAGCACGCTCATCTTTACGCAGGCAGGGGCGGTGGTGGCCGCGACCGTGGTGGCCCTCCCCCTCTTCGTTCAGGCCGCGCGCAACGCCCTGGAGGACGTGCCCATCGATGTGGTGGAGGCGGCCCGTGCCGACGGTGCGTCGCGCTGGCAGGTGGCCAGGTCCATCGTGCTGCCCCTGGCCTGGCCCGGCATCTGGACCGGCGTTCTCCTGGCCTACGCCCGGGGCCTCGGCGAGTTCGGCGCCACGCTGATGGTGGCCGGCAACATCCCGGGCCGCACCCAGACCATGGCCCTGGCCATCTACAGCGCCGTACAGGCCGGCCAATCGGTCGTCGCCAACGAGCTGGCCCTGCTGCTGACGGCGGTAGGCGGCCTCAGCCTCTGGATCGCCCTGCGGTTCCGCCGCCGGTAGCGCGGCAGCAAGGGCGCTGGGCGGTGGAGGGAGGCTGAGGCTCAGCCAAGACAGCCAACGAGGCGATGGGCAAACAAAATGCCCACCGCCTTTTCCTTACTGGCGATGGGCTACACGGTCCGGATGCGATTCAGACTGAAGGCACACCCTCCTCTGCAGGCCGCCTAGACGGCCGCAACTTCAACCGGATCCTCAATGACGCCGCGCTTCGTCTCCGTAGCGGTAACGCTTGTCGCTCTCATACCCTCGCAGATGTAGTTGCAGGCGTCCCACGGGTCCACGGTGTCGCCGCAGGTGAACACGTCCACCGCCGCGTAGCCGAGCTCCGGCCAGGTGTGAATCGCCAGGTGGGACTCGGAAATCACGACGACGCCGCTGACACCCTGAGGGCTGAACTTGTGAAAGGCTACTTCGCGCACTTCTGCGCCAGCTTTGAGTGCCGCCGTCACCATGATGTGCTCGACCCGTTCGATGTCGTTGAGAATGTTCGGGTCGCATCCGTGGACTTCGGCTAGGACATGACGGCCCAAAGCGTTCATTTCATCGATCAGCCCCCTTACCTATACTCTGTAAACACTAGATCACATTGTAACAAATCCAGGCCTCCAGTCAAGGATTTTCTCGGGCAAAAACGCCATGGTATCGCGTTGAATCGAATTGGCTCGCTCTATTTCGCTCTCACGCTGTTTTGGAGCGTCCCGATGCCTTCAACCTCTACTTCGACAACGTCTTCGACATTCATCGACCCGACTCCGGGCGGCGTGCCCGTCAGGATCAGGTCGCCCGGCTCCAGGGTCATGACCTGAGAGATGTAGCTGACAAGGTAGGGCACAGGGAAGACCATGTCCCCGGTGTTGCCGTCCTGCCGGGTTTCCCCGCTGACGCGGGTCTGGATGCGCAGCCCTTCCCAGTTGAGGCCCGTCACCAGGTAGGGACCGACCGGCAGAAAGGTATCGAAGCCCTTGCCGCGCGTCCACTGGCCGTCGGACTTCTGCAGGTCGCGGGCGGTGACGTCGTTGGCGCAGGTGTAGCCGAAGACGTAATCCAGAGCCTGGTCCGGCGCCGCATCCCGGCAGCGGCGGCCGATGACCACGGCCAATTCGCCCTCGTAGCTGAGGTGCCGGCTCTGGGGCGGATAGACGATGGCACCGCCCGGCTCCAGCAGGGCCGAGGGCGGCTTCAGGAAGAGCAGAGGCTCCCGGGGAACGTCTGAGCCCATCTCGGCCGCGTGTTCGTGGTAATTGCGGCCGACGCAGACCGCCTTGGTGGGCGCCGCCGGGGCGGCGAGGCGGACCGATGCCAGCGGCAGGCGCTCCGGCAGGGCGTTGGCGCCCGGCTCCCAGGGAGCGGCTGTCAGGGGCACGACCTGGTCGCCCTCCAGTTGGGCCCACTCCAGGCCGCGGCCGCGATTCAGGCGCAGGTACTTCATGGGCGGCCCTCCACTTTCTCCTTCATGCCCTTGAGCATGGACTCCGTGTTGTTCTTCACCACCAGTTTCGCCACGGGGTTGAGCATGGCGGCGAACATGGGGATGCCTAGCTCGAAGTCGACGGTGAGGGTCACCCTGGTGCCTCCGTCCACCGGCTCGAAGATCCAGTCGCCCTCAAACTTCTTGAGGTCGCCGGAGACCTGCCTGTAGTGGATGTGCGGCTGGCTGTCGTCAAACAGGTCCTCTTCCTGCCAGCGCATCGGTTTCCCCTGCAGCCTGGCGTGCCAGTCGGTGATGGTCCGGCCGGGGGACCGCTCCACCACCTTGATGGCGACGACGTCTGACATGAACTGCGGATAGGACTCCATATCCTTGGCCAGGGCGTAGACCGCCTGGGGATCGCCCTTGATCACTACGGAGGCTTCCACCTGGGGCATTCCTGTTCTCCTCCTCTGTCCTCAAAGGTCGGGTCAAGGGGCATCGCCGCGGGCGACGGACCGGGTGCAGCCTGCTGGGCCCGTTGCAGCCTGCTGGGCTCGCTCAGGCCAGCTCGGCGCCCAGCTCATGGGCCCGGGCCACGCCCGCGGCCACGGCGTCCAGCACGTGGTCGATCTGGGCCTCCGTGATGACCGCCGGGGGCGAGATGCGGATGACCCTCGGGTTGTTCAGCGAGTGGATGACAATGACCTTGCGGTCGATCAGTTCGGAGATCATCAGGCCGGACGCGCCCTCGTTGACCAGCTCGATGCCGATCAGGAGGCCCTTGCCGCGGACCTGGCGGATGACGTCCGGGTAGTCCCTGGCCAGGGACCGCAGGGTGATGAGGATGCGCTCTCCCTTGCGGGTCGCCTGCTCCAGCAGCCCTTCCTCCTCGATGGCGCGAAGGGCGGCGATGCCGGCGGAGCAGGCCAACTGGTTGGCGCCGAAGGTCGAGGAGTGGATGTACGGGTTCTCGTCGAAGACGCTGAAGATCTCAGGCGTGGACATGAAGGCGCCGATGGGCATGACGCCGCCGCCCAGGGCCTTGGCCATGGTCAGGATGTCCGGGACGATGCCCCAGTGCTCGAAGGCCCAGAGCTTGCCGGTGCGGCCCATGCCGGTCTGCACCTCGTCCAGGATGAGCAGGACGCCCTTCTCGTCGCAGATCCGGCGCACCCGCGGCAGGTAGTCGTCCGGGGGAACGATGACGCCGTTCTCGCCCTGGATGGGCTCCAGGATGACGGCGGCGGTGTCCTCGTCGATGGCCCGGGCGATGGCGTCGGCGTCGCCGTAGGGCACGTGGGTGAAGCCGGGCACCAACGGGTAGAAGGGCTTTCTGTACAGCTCGCGGCCGCTGGCCGAGAGGGCGCCGAAGGTCTTGCCGTGGAAGGCGCCTTCGGTGCTGATGAAGCCGGGCTTCTTCTTGTAGGCGCGGGCCAGCTTCAGGGCTCCCTCCACCGCCTCGGCGCCGCTGTTGCAGAAGAAGGTGTACTGCAGGTCCCCCGGGGTCCGTTCGGCCAGCATGCGGCCCAGGTCAGCCACCGGCTTGTGGGGCAGGGTGCGGCCGGAGAGGGCCATGCGGTCCAACTGCTCCTTCACCGCCTCCACCACCCGGGGGTGGTTGTGGCCGTGGAAGAACACGCCGTAGGAGCCACAGTCAATGAACTCCTGGCCCTGAATGTCGGTGATGGTGGCGCCGCGCGCCGTCCACTCCAGGGTGGTGAAGCCCATGAAGCGGTAGAGGCGGGCCATGCTCTCGTTGACGTAGTTGCCGTAGTCGCCCAGGGCCTGCTCGATCATCTGCTCCGCCTCGGCGGGGGGCGGAAAGCCTGGAGCCTTGCCTTCCAGAATGGCCAATGGGGTCACCTTCCAGTCTCGGAAGAATGGTGGGAAAGCAAACGCCTGTGCCTAGGTGTGCACAGGATTGTACACAACCATTCGCC
>Ga0209314_10000413_pt1 | contig 18942 bp, 19 predicted proteins | sample I19B2metaG_FD_184146 | JGI IMG/M metagenome (GOLD analysis project Ga0209314, IMG submission 184146) | Lake sediment bacterial and archeal communities from Gulf of Boni, Indonesia to study Microbial Dark Matter (Phase II) - ​I19B2 metaG... | ecosystem: Environmental > Aquatic > Freshwater >... | reverse complement strand
TAGGTCAATCTTCCCATGAAGAAGCCGCCGAAACCAGTCACAATCACTATGAGGAACAGTAGCGCTATAGCTAGGCCCGAACTCTTCTCTCCACTCACGTTTTCGACTCCCCTTCCAACCCATCGAAGATGCACGAGCTCCGTAGTTAAAAGGGATATGAATGAATCATCTAAAACCTGAATGGAATCAGGGTTTCACTTGGATAACGGCAGTGAGCCAACGATTGACATCGTCGGCGTGTTGGCCTGACCAATAACTGAATCTTGATCGCGTATATCGGCGTCTCTTCACGCGCGGGCAGAGGTATAGGCCGTGGTCTTCTTTCTTTGTCTGACAGAATCTGTTCCTCTATCCACAGATATCCTTGCGTTTTGTGAAGGTCATGTGTGCTTTGACGATGCTTGTGTATGCTTCTGTAAGCCTTGGTAATACCTTGTGGCTGCAGGGGCAAGGGAGGCACGCTGAGGGTGGTGCCACCCCCCCTACCCCCTCCATGTCCCATTAATGGTGATTGGGCAGGTCCAGGGTTGTTTCCGGTAACCGGGTTTGTTTCGGCCTTTGCATATAGAATAAGGCTTGAAAACTAAGAGATAATGCCAGATTTTGAAGCTCTCAGGAGGTTCAAATTCAGGTCTTCAGTGAAGTTCTCTTTCACAATTTCCTAAGGATGCGAGACCATTAATCATGAGGGCCACACAGGTAACGCTTCAAAACACTGCGGGAGTTCTTAACCTGAATCCATGTTTCAAGAGCCAAAAGATAGCGACCAAACACCACTTTCAGCTAACCATGCAAAATGCTAGCGTGCTTTGAGTGTATCAACTCTTAACTAAGCGAACGAGGAAAGTAGCAGTGACGGGTGGCTGGTTTTGAGTGTCCAGAAGCCTTCTCGAGAACTACCCATTACAGACACTCTTACCTTGACATTCAATGTTTACCGCTCCAGTTTTACTATGTTTCTCATTCCGGTGTTGATCTCAGGCGTAGTTTCAGGAATCTCGTTGGTTCTGCTGACCGTCCGACTGGCGAATCTCGCTGCCTTGATGCGTGGAAGTTTCGACCATTTATTGAGGTATATTCTTGATCTCATGCCAACTTTGTTGTTCTTGGGAATAGTCTCCTGGGTAATGAGCACTCTCGCGAATGGCGTGTGTATCCGGTATGCCTCAGACATCATGAGCAAGGAGCATGCAGATGTCAGGGACGCTTTCAGGTTTACGTTACGGAAACTCGCTTCACTCCTTGCGGCTCAGATCGTAGCAGGGCTGCTTATCGTGTTAGGTTTCGTCGCCCTTCTTGTGCCTGGAATGGTACTGGCCTTGATGTTCTCTCTCGTAGAGCCAGTGATCTTGGCCGAGAATACGGGTGTACTGAAGAGTCTCTCACGAAGCAGAAAACTGGTTGCCAAGCGATGGCGGAAAACCCTTGCTTGGATCCTAGTTGTCGCCATACTCGTGGGCATAATGCAGGGCCTGTTTGGTGCTCTGATCAGTCTGCCATTTGGCCCTTTTAGCGGCTTTGTTAATAGCATCATTACTGCGGCCTTCGCGCCGATCTCTCCGATATGCCAAGCTGTCTACTACTATTCTATGCTGGCAAGGGAGCAGCAGAGCAAGGCCGCTCCATAAATATCAATCCTTCAAAAAGACTCGTGGGCGTACAGACCATGGATGAGGTTTTGCGCGGCCGATTGGTCGCAGCCCGCTCTTTCTATCTTGTAAAGTCCCTCTTCTCCACATGTACATTCAGGTTCTTTAGGTAAGAAGGAGCTTCATCGGAAGAGCCGGCCAGAGTGAAGATGCCGTCAACATGGATCTTGAAGTGCGCGTTTTTCATCGATCCTGAATAGGTCATGAGTATCTCGCCGGTTCTCCCGTTGAGACTCTTTTCATGACTCAGCTTTATGTTGGGGTCTCTCCTAGCAAACCATGACTCCGTCTCTTCTCTCATAACTTTCTCAACAGACCCGAAAGGTGTACCCTTATGCTTCCGCTCAAACTGCTCCGTCAAAGCCTTTCGACACTCCTTAGTCACAGAAGTCAGGTAACTAAACGTCTTCTCAACAAGTCTGTCGCCGGACAACACATCTGTCAAACACAAGACCTTCCACGAAGCATAGATGCAGGTACTCTTGTCCGCTACAAATTGGTTTCGCACCAGCTACTCTTGACCGAACAAGCATCCGGTATCAGTGGACACTCTGAACCAGTCGTGATCCCCTCACCTTTCTTGCGGGACCTGAGGAACAGAACCTAATTGGACAGACCGCGATGTTCCTGAGCTATGCATCTGTCCATTACGACTGTGAGGCCTGCGTTTCTAGCTTTCTTCGCTGCTTCCTCGTTGACTATGCCGAGCTGCATCCATATGACTTGAGGCTTACCGTATCTGTTTCGCAGTTGAACGGCCTCATCTACAATAAGTGGCACGTCTTGCGATGGTCTGAAGATATCCACGATCTCTATTGTCTTCTGAAGCTCCTCTGAAACCTCCAGCAGCGACCTGTAACACTTCTGGCCTAGTATTTGATCGGCTGAAGGATTGATTGGTATGATCCGATATCCCTTGGATTGTAGGTATTCTGCGACGCGGTAGCTGTCCTTGCTTGGATCCCTAGAGAGGCCAACAATGGCTATTGTTCTGTACTTTTCCAAAATTGATCTTATCTGGTCTGTGTCCGTCAGAGAGCTCACCTACGCTATTTCTTTGTTTTCGGTTTGAACAGAAGCCAGTTGTTCTCCTTGAAGTTCACCAGCCTGTAATCGCCCTTCAATTTGCCTCCATGAAGGACAAAGGAGATGGTCCTGTCAGCGCGTTCCTTGAGCTCAAATGTGCCCTTGTCCCAGATCTCCACCGTTCCAGCCCCGTATTCTCCCTCCGGTATCTTTCCTTCGAAGCTGATGTAGTCAACAGGATGATCTTCAACAGCAACCGCAAGCCGACGAACATTCGGTTCGGTTGGAGGTCCCTTCGGGACGGCCCAGCTCTTCAGGATCCCGTCCAATTCCAAGCGAAAGTCGTAGTGTAGGTGAGTAGCTTGATGCTTCTGGACAACGAACCTAAGGCTCTGACTAGGTTTGACCTCTCCCTCAGGCTCCGGAGTAGACTTGAAGTCTCTCTTCTTCTTGTACAGATCTAAGCTCAAGGGCTTCCCAGCTTTCAATCCTCAATCTACTGAGCGAGCCTATAGATTGAGAGGGTTGTGGTCGCTTGGTTGAACAGGCTCCACGAATTGAAATGGAACATTGTAAGGGGGATTCGGCGTGGTTGAATCATATATGTATACGGTGAATCCTACAAGCCAAGCCTGCATCACCTCGTCCCATCTGGCGTGGGGAAGGACTGTTTTCACCGAGGCTTCTTGGTTCCGAGGCACGTATATGTAGATCCACTCGTATTCGACGCCGTGGACGAGTGTTGTTGCACTTGGATCCCCGTTGAACTTCAGGTATCCTCGAAAATAATTGGTGGCAGTATAGGGACCATATCTTGGCGGATACATGTAGGTGGCCATGCCTTCATGCATTATCCAAAGGCCAATTGTGTTGTTAAAGGTGTAGACTAAGGGTTCGCCTTTCGGCTCACCACGCAAGCTACTGACGGTGACCGTTATGTGAAGAGAATTTCCTGCAAGCGTACACTCTCGCGATTCGAATATCACACGATATGCGTGGGTCCAGGAACCAAACGGACCGGAGCCCGAACCTCCAGCGCGCCACGAAAACGCACTTGTACAGTAGCTTAATGTGAATGTTGCTGGAGCGAAGGTTTCAGGGACTACTGCCAGAAGCATCACGACGATTGCGAACCCGAGAATTGTCACCCTCATTCGTTCTTCCCTCCTCTTTCCCGCAGTGGCGTCACGGGGGTCTATCTCCAGCACCTAACCTACGCTAGGATGCAAAGACTATGCTTCCCACACAGACAATGCAAATGGAAAACACACTTAACATTTTCTATCTCAGTAGCGCGGGTGAAGCACTTCAGCTAGAAGAGGGCAGCACACGCTAGCTCCACATAGTTGCTATCAGCTAGCTCGTTTTCTCTTAGACAGGTCCAGGCAACCGGATTTCGTCGAACCGCGTCCGAGTCTACACAGAAGCGATACAAAGGAGCTTCGCAAGAGAATTCTTGAGCTGACGCAACGAGAGGCACAAGAACTCGGCATAGGGAAGAGCACTCTTCACTACTTGCGCAGGAACGCTGTAGACACCAGATCGTTCAAGGTCTGTCAGAACGTCGCCAATAGGCTGCGAGCGCGTGCTGCTAACAAGCATTAAAGGGCAAGAAGCCTCAGAAAGCAGTGAGGACCTGTGCCGCGATACAGAGTGTTCATAGCGTATGGCGGGTCGAGTGCGCTGACTGTTGCGTCTGCTATGGCAGATTGCCTCTGGCACCAAGGGCTGCAACCTCAAATCGGAGCTCCTGGCTGCAGAGGTTCAGTCAGCGTAGCCAGGCAAGAAGACTTATTCAGATTGCTGCGGACATGCCATGCTGTCCTTGCTGTCAATGCAGCTCAGTCATATAACACCAGGAAATTCATTGATGAAGTTGAGATGGCACGGTACGGGGACGTGCCCATTCCAGTACTTGCATTCATAGAGAAGGGATGCAAGGTGATATATGTTCTGAAAGTGGGCTGCACACGAATCGAGTTTCCAAAAGGCGGCCATAAGAGAAAATGCGCCAATGTAGCATCTCAACTGCGACTTGAGATTAAGAGATCGAACTCAGTGATCGTTGAGGAGCGTAAGGATCTGCCTAGGAGGACGATAGTATGAAACACATACCCTTCATCGCCAACCCCGAGAGACGCGAACAGTTCGAGAGGGCCGTTCGCAAAGACTACGATGAATCAAGCATCATTCGGAAAATCGCCGATTGCCGAGAGGCTCCTCCTGACGAATCAGGGAATTTCGTACGCATTGGATTGCGCTTCTATGCCAAACCGGATATCTTCATCAAGGACTACGCCCCATCACACACTTTCGTGCTTCCAGAAATCATAGGCCTTGGTAGAAGCATCGCGATTGGCGAACAAAATTACTTCATGTCCATAATCGAGAAGAGCTTCACGACGAGAAAAGTGGACGACATGATCGAAATGGCGCACTGTCTGGAGGACATGCCAGGTCTTGATCTCACCACGGCTTTTGTGCCAATCGCGTATTTTATGGATCTACACTTTCCAGAGAATCCAATCTATCGAGTTTCCCACGAGGATGCCCGATACTTGATAATCGGAGATAGGAAGGCTAGAGTCTTCTGGTCAAACAACTATGTGGAGTTTAACAAGTTCTATTTCATAGGGAAGGGATCGGTGCAATGGATAGTCAAGCCTGACTCGACTGGACACTCGGTGAGAGTCACAGTAAATCCAGATGTTCAGTCTCAGAAATTCGACGTTACTACAGAAACTGTCGCTAGGCTCGAAGTGGTCGACGAGAAGATCGGACTTGCGGTGTTGCTTAGCAAGCCTCCGAGAAAGGAATACGCCGAATCAGCTCAGAGAGTTCCGAGCGTCTAGTCATCAACGTTCGTTTCGTCGTCTCGTCGTTCAGTAGAATTGTGTGTGTGCGCACCAAGGTATCAAGATGCTGCGCTCTACCCGACACCGGCAATCTTTACAGTGAGATAGGTGACGAGTAACAGCAATCCGATGATAGTTCCCCTTTTCACGAATGCAGGCATCAAGTCCTGCTCCTTTTGCTCATACCGCAGTGCGTTGATAATGGGCGCGATAAGGAATATGATGGATGGCGAAAAGACGAGGAGAACCCAAGGCAACCCGCCAACTAGCACAATGCTGACAAACAACGCGAAAGCCAAGAAAAGGAGTAGAACACATGCCTTGAGCGCCGTTTTCTTACCAACCAACGTAACAGTCGTCCTTATCATCATTCTATCGGAATCATGATCCCTAATCCCATTGACAAGCTCTGCCAACATGGATAACAAGAAGAGCATACCACCCAAACCTGCTCCCACGGAGTCAATGGGGCGATAAACAGAGTAAGCCATCACCCCATATAGCGTATTCCAAGAAGCGTGACAGACAACGTCGAGACCAGGCCTAGCCTTTATCCTCAGACCGCAAGAGTACCCAGCGAACAGCAAAATCACCAAGATCCCAAGCAACCTATCCATAAAACTAAGAAGATAGATGGACAAGGCCGTCACGCCCAAAAGAACAACGACAAGGCCCCAAGCCGCAGCAACAGACAAGTCACCCGACGCCACAGGGTTTCTTAGCTTGCCAGCATTTCGGTCAAGTTCCGCATCAGCAATATCGTTAATCACAAAACCAAAAATGGAGGAGACTACAACGAATAGAAGCACTGGGAGAAGTCTACTGTCAACTGGGAATCTTGCCACCAATGCACAAGCCAACGTAGATAGCAAGTAGCATGGTCCGTACTCATGGAATCTTACGATTCGGACGAACGCGTTCCATCGAGCAATTTGCTTCATAGAACTACACGGTTCAATCTGACGTTCACTAGATTATTCCCCGAGCACGAACAGGCGCAATTGGCGAATCTTCCGCTAGTTAACATTTAGGGACTGTTACATGAGTGACTGATAAGCCTATCCTCTTTGTTTGTTGAGATGCATGCGGTAGGAGGATTCGGTGCCCTGGTTGTGGTTCTAGTTCTCACATTGTTTTTTGAATGGAGTAAGGCGGAAGACCAGGATAGGCGTGGCGGCACTGATTTCGTAGGGCTACGCAGTCGTTAGGAATACTATCTGTTGAGGAGTCTTGGGGAATTCCTTCCCCAACGTAGTCATGGTATCGTACTCGTATCGTCAGTCAAAAGTGTGTGTGTATCTCTTGGCGCGCGCTATTCTTGCGCGCCCTACTGACCATCGCGGTTCGTCGTCATGATCTTCGTATTGGAACCAGTAGTTTTGGTGGTGTGCGTGCGCACCACGTCTGGCACAGCGCGCGCTGACCACATGTTTATCAGCTGTTACTCCGTTGATATTGGCTGCGGGAAAGGTGTAGGCACCAGCCTCGAATGCGCAAAGGAGGAATTCCTCATGAGAAGGATGACAACAACGTTTTCGGTGGTTTTGATAATGGTGCTTGTGCTCGTCGGCAGCGGGCGGACCATGCAGGTAGGCATGGCTCCATCTCCAATCGGTCGAGAGGTGACTGTGACCTCAGCCCTGTGGATTCCCCTGGAGGGGCAAGTTCAGGTGGGCGATGACACTGTAACCTTGAGCGGCAAGATCCACATCAGAGCCCGTGTCGCTGTGAGCAGCGATCCCACAGCACCCGTGGAAGTGGAGGTGCACATCAACCTGGCTGAGGGGAAGGGAGTAGGCATAAGCGGCCTGACCTATCGAGTCGTGGGGAGTCTTCATGTGACTATGGCCGTCAATAATAACCCGGGCTATTTGCTACATATCTTAATGGATATATCCCTACCCATCTCTCACGGACCTCAGGAAGCTCCCCCCTTCGCTGAAGATCATGGACTGCATAATTGGTTGACCTTTGACGGATATTGGCATCTCGTGCAAGCTACCGCAGTTCCATGCCGAGACTGTAGGCGCCCACCGTGATTCCGTTGCATGCGCGACTGCGCGCGCTACGCACCCGAGCATAATAATACGCACTAGTATCATAAGCGCACGTTTTCACGCAGCGATTGTTGGAAAGAAAGGCAGAACAGTGTGACGAGCGATACACCAAACTCGAAAGTCTTCCCGGAACTGGAGACCGCGAGGTTGATTCTGCGGGAGATCACGCTCAACGATTCGGCTTGGTACATGAAGCAGTTCAACAAGCCTGAGATTATCGCCGGGTCCGGTCACGCTGGACCCAAAGACCTCCAAGCCGCACGGGAGGAGATGGATCGGTACATTATGGGATTGTTCAGGAAGGGCTTGGGTTTCAGATGGGGCTTGACCCTCAAAGCGAGAAAAGGTCTGATAGGATCATGCGGATTCTACAGCTGGCGAAAGCAAGAGCCCAGTCAGGCATACATAGGATACGATCTTGATCCAGCCTACTGGAATCAGGGCCTCATGAAAGAGGCCTTGTCCGAGATCATACGATTCGGCTTCGAGAAAATGGCACTGGATCATATTCAATGCACAATCATGCCAAGGAACGCAAGGTCGATAGCCCTCATAGAGAGACTGGGTTTCAAGCGGACAGGAATAGTGCGGGAACAAAAGGATGAGACAGGAAAGCTGACGGACGAGATCGTCTTCACACTGAAGAAGACGGAATGGTCAACCTCCAACAAATCATAAGCGTTGTCAAACAAGTTCCTCGTCATTTGCTCAGTTTTGTGTGTGTGCCATCTTTGGTGCGGCCGTCCTATTTTGAACCGTCGTTAGTTGCAGTTTCGTCAATTGTGTGTGTATCAGCTGGTGCGGCCAGTGAGATTTGAACTCTCGTTCAGTGAGGTGGTTGGTCTTTCATTGTGTTACTTTGTTGATTTCCATGCGGATGGTATCATTGATTCCTGGTTTGCCTAGTTGCTGATATTCCTCTTCCGTGATCTGCATTTCTATCCTGGCGTCCCACTGCGAACCACCCGGAGCGCCGCCGATGATCACTGCCCCGGGAAAAGCTGTTCCCATTGCCTGCTGTATTTGAGAAGCTATGCTCTGTGCCATTCTCTGTTCTTCGGTTTGGTTGATGGGCTCTATCCTAGTCTTGAGGCCAGGCCTGACAAGCAGTAGACGAACCATGCCGTTTCCTATGCTCATCACCTGATTGACTTTCAACTCAAGCATCAATGAATCGCACCTTAGGACTCTACCTGTGTTTTCTGCTCAAGATAAGTATGTGGGCGCACATACTTCGGACGCGATTGGATAGATCATGATCTGAAAGACATTGACCACGGAATTCTCTTTCCATATCTCTAGAAAACGCTTGTAACATGTTGATCTTCATTTCAAACGGTTCTCCCCAGATTGAATGAGCGCAAGTGCGACACCATGATCCCCGTTGCTTCCGGTATTCGGTTGAATGGTGAATGTGGAGCCAAGCATCTGTGACCAGCCCGTGCTTTGCGCGCACTTAACATGAGTATCTCAACACTCAAGACCCCAATCTGTGAATCTCTATTAGATCCGAACTCTATTCTCTTGTCATATAGAACTGGGAGCCTGAATACAGGATAATGTCTGTTCAGATCCTTCATTGCAGCGACATGCATTTGGACAGAAACTTCAACATGGCCAATCTGGCCCGGGTTCAGGAGAGAAAAGAGGATCTGAACAGGAACTTCTCAGTTGCTGTTGATTACGCTCTGAGTAACAAACCTGATCTCTTCCTGGTTGCTGGCGACGTCTTTGACAGGGTTTCTCCGGGAAACGCTGCCAGAGTCTTTCTGACCGAGAAAATCAGGCAGTTGAAGGAGGCCGGTATGCATGTCTACATGATTGGAGGAAATCATGACATACCGAAGCTCGGTGGCCAACGGGTCGCAATAGAGGTCCTTAGCTCCGCAGGCCTTGCCACAGTTTTCTCTGAATCAGACGAGTTTGGAACAAGCATTCTTGAGCTGAATGGGAAGAGGGTCTGTGTGGCAGGTAAGTCGTACTTCTCTCAGGTGGAGAGCGCGAACCCTCTCCATGAACGAAAGGTGCCGATCGAAGGCGACTACAACATACTGATGATCCATGGCTCGCTTCAGGGCCTGAATGTGGCTTCCTCTGTTCCTGAGATGGCATCTCAGAACCCGTTTCGCCCCGAGGATGTCAAGGTCGGACTGAACTATTTTGCGCTAGGACACTTTCACAACTTCTTCGAGAGGGAATATGGAGGCTGCAAGATTGTCAATTCAGGTTCCGTGGAGAAGCTCTCATACGCCGAGATGAACGATGAGAAGGGATTCGTTTGGGCAGAGCTCAATCCAGACAACGTCTCAACCGAGTTCATTAAACTGCAGACAAGGCCAATGGAGGAATACGTTCTTCAGTTCTCAAAAGACGCTCAATACACGCCAAGCCTCAAAGGCTACGTAATAGATCAACTTCAGAAACACGGCAATCCGACAAAAATCGCTCGCCTCCGCCTTCAGGGACTAATATCGCAAGAACAATACAAGGAACTCAAGATCAATGAGCTGATCGAGGCCACTAGGGACGTTTTCTTCCATTTGGGGATAGATAGGAGAGAGCTCGAGGTCGAAGGCTTCGGCAAAGTGTTCCTCGGCAGAGTGGATAACCCAATTGAGGCCTTCACAAAACGACTCGACCTATTGATCGCGAGAACGGACGCATCCGATGAGAGGCACCGCGAGCTTGAACAGGTGAAAGAACTGGGCAGGAAGTACCTGCAGGACGCACAAGCATGATCATACACCGACTGAAGGTTTCCGGCTTCCAAATCATAGGAGACCAAGTCTCACTAGAGTTTCCTGAGGAAGGAAAGATTGGAATACTTGGCCAGAACGAGAGCGGAAAAACGACTCTGCTCGAAGCTATCGAATATGCTCTCTACGGCTTGAAAAGAGGCCGAGGGGCCGATGAGAGCAGAGAGAATATTGTTACTTGGGGGAAGCATGAGGCTAGACTGGAGATTGAGTTCACATCAGGTCAAGACAGATTCCTGCTCCGTCGATCCTTCGACGTTCGAGGAGGACACACGGCGAGACTGATTCCGCTTGTTAATGGAAAGGAGGATTTCACGAAAGCTCTCAGCAATTTGACCGAGATAGAAACCAAGATTGAGCAGATCACTGGCACAGACAGAGACTCCTTCAGCAAGCTGGTCTACATCAGACAGAAGGACCTGGATGCGCTGAAGGAGCTCGCCAAGGCCAAGAGAGAGCAATTGGTCAACAAGGTCATGGGAATAGAAGTTTTCGACCAAGCGACTGACAAGGCCAAAGCTGATGCCTCAACAGTGAAGCTCGATCTTGACAAGAAAAGAGTCGAATTGGAATCTGTTCGGAGGAATGCTCAAACCTACGAGCAAAGAGTCTCCCAGAAGGCCCTGCTGCAGAAAGAGATCGAGGAACTTGATCAGCAGTTACGGAACAGCGAGGTCAGGCTTAAGGAGACCGAGAAGACGTTGGAGGTTTTCGATTGGCTGTCAAGATACGACTCCACAAAGGGATTAATCAGCTCAATCGTGGAGCAGCAGTCTAGAACGCAGCAGGATGTCAAGGCAATCGAAGAGCTGAAAGGCCAATTTCAAAGGTACAAAGATCTTTCTGACAAGTACAGACCAGAGATCACACGGCTTGACGGTCTCAGGGCCTCCTTCGCAACCGCAGAAAGCCGGCTCGAACAGGCCAAAGCCAATCTGGAGTCTTTGAAGGAGAAAGGGAATGAAGCAATCGCTAGGACGGGCCTCTCAGATCGAGATGGAGCGCTACTTGGTCAGGATCTTCCCAGCAGGAAACAACATCAGCTCATAATATTCACAGCATCGTTAGCTCTTGGGATCGCAATCGCAGCCGTGGGTTTGCTCCTGGGGCAGCTCTTGATAAGCCTCTTATCACTGGTATTTGGAGCCCTGGCGGCGAAATCATACTCCTCCTACCAAAAGATCGACACGATTCTCAGTTACGGTGCCGAGGTTCAGGTGCTCCAGAAACAGATCGCGGATGCCAGTGAAGAGATTCCGAAAAGGCAGGCAGAGGTCGATTTCCTTGCGACACAAACCAATGTCCGAAGCTTGAAAGATATCGAGCAGCTTCTCTCTAACATCGCTGCAGAAATCAAGGCTGCAACCGGCCAGGAATCGATGCAGGCAATAGAAGCGCTGAAAGAGAGCAGTCTCAGCAATCTCAGAAAACTGGAAGCATCGAATCCGAGCACAAAGCTAACAGAACTAGATCATCAGCTTCAAGAAAAGACGAAAGATCTTGAAAGACTTGAGAAGACAAGGCCCGTCTCTCTCGCGGAGGTGCGATACGATGCGAATGAGCATCAAAATGCCAAGCGCAGCGTCGAGGCGCTCCGAAAGGAATACAGCGAGAATCATGGGGAGCTGCAGAGAAAGATTGGAACGACGACTCAGATCGAAGAGGATCTTAAGCATCTGGCAGAGGATTTCGATCGATGTCCGAATGTAGAAGCGGAGTATAAGGCGCTTGAGGGCAAGGCGCGGATGCTCGGGGTTGTTGTGAGTGAACTAGGAGAGACAAGTAGGGAATTGAGGGGAAAGGTGGTTCCCCACGCTAGTTTCATAATAAACCAGATACTGCCGACGCTGACAGATAGTAGGTACTCGCAGTTCGAGATCACCGAGGATCTCAAGTTCAAGGCGTATTCGAATGAGGCTGGTGGCTACAAGGAGAGAGAAGTGTTCAGCGGCGGGACTCAAGACCAGTTCCTAATCGCCCTGAGACTAGCCTTCACCCAGAGCATTCTCGATTCACGCGTGATGGCGGACAAGTACTCATTGCTCATGGATGAATGCATCTCCAGCAGCGATGAGCAGCGAAAGCAGGGAATCTTCGAGGTCCTAGATGCCATGAAGAAAACCTTCTCACAAATCTTCATCATAGCCCATGAAGACATCTCAAACTTCGTTGACCATCATATGATCCTAGCAAGAAACCAGCGAGGCTACACTGAGGTTCGATCCAAGAGCTGGTGAGGCATGACTGAAATCGAGACAATAGAGTCAATCCTGACAACCAAGTTATCTGCGGGCACAGTCTTTGAACCTTCATCAGTTCTTCTGGAAGAAAGTTTCGTATCACCACAGAAGGGCACGGATGTAGAGGAAGGAGAGAACCTCGTTGACGAACAATGGCAGACGGGACCAGCGAGGAAGCCTCTCATCCCAAGATATCCAAAGGATATTCAAGTGGCTGCAATCGATTCAACGAGCCTCATCCTGGGGCATGTGGCTGACGGTATACTGGGAGCGATCAGAGCATCAGTTGTGACAAAACCAGCCAACGAATCAAAGAGAAAACTCATGCGCTATGGACCATACATTGTCAAGGTGACAGAGCAAGAAAGAGAATCTCGATACGAACAATTGTATAGAGCGGTTTACGGCGTAGAAGCTCATTACCATCCTCCAGATCTCATTGCGACACTTGATCAATCCAGAAACCTCCTTGAACGATACCTACAGCAGCAAACTGTGAACGAATGCAAGAACAGCCTAATTCTGATAGATGGAAGCTTGGCGGCGGCAGCGGTCGTCAGGCCCAGCTCCTTTGCTGAAAAGCTGGTTCGGGACGCTGCTCGGAACGGTAACTCAGTCGTTTCCATATCAAAGACAACTAGGCTTCTTCTGGAAAGATCGCGAAAGAACATCCTTTCACTTGTGGAAGGCGTCACCGGCCCTTGCTTCGTGGGCGGGCTCAGGGAACGCATCAAGCAAAACCAAGATAGATACGTGGGACAGATCTATGTAGCGAAGTTCACGCCACTAGGCGAACCCTTCAGAGTAGACCTGCCAGAGAACACACCCATCCCGCATGATGAGCTCCTGAGTCTTGTCTCTGGACTCGCGGGGGACTATGGCTATCCGGAGGAACTGAGGCTTGCACACATGACCTGTGTACTCAGCGCCATCGAGGTACTTGAGCTCCAGTCAGCCGCGATATTGTCCTATGGATTGGTCATGAAGGAAGAGCTGAGGGCCAGACTCTTTCCGTTGTAGTGATGAGACATGTATCTACTGACAAAAGACAAAGATGACCTGTGGATTGTGTACTCTCCCGAAGAGGAACTCAGGCTTGGAGACAGCGTAAGGATAGGCAACATAGTTGCACAAGTCGTCGATCTGCAGTTTGCAGATCTTCCTGGAGTTCTTGAACATATTCTCCGAAAATCCTTGATTCCGAAATCGGAGACCACAGAACGCATTCACCCAGAAGTCAGGAATATTCTTGACTCTTTGATCGATCAGAAGGTTGCTGTGGCGAAGATCAGAGGAAGAATAGTTGAGGATGCTCAGCTATCTGGAACTAGGAAAACAGTGTTCAGAACGGGACTCACCGAGTTCGACGTCAGCCGATCCAAATCAGAGATACAGGTTCTAGATCAGAATGAGCTTTTTGAGATGCTCAATCTAAAATCGGGACCAGAGGCCAACTTTTCAAAGACGATCGCAACAGCTCCCATAGTATTCGACCTTCCAGCGGACAAGCTCGGAATAAACCTCATCACGGGCATGAAAGGGTCGGGCAAGTCCTACTCAGCAAAAAGGCTCCTCCTTAAGCTGATTGAGAGAAATGTGCTGACAATTGTCTTCGACGTGAATGGCGAATACTTGAACTTGTGGAAGCGTGACGAGAACACTCCGAACGAATACGCTCAATACGTCAAGATTCTTACCCCCCACTTACGTGCCCCTAGAGGTTGCGAGATCCCCCTCATTATTCCTCTCAACGAGATATCTTACGATGAATTTGCCAGCCATCTGAACATCACACAGGGAACACCCACCTACCAATCCATCATGCAGTTCTGGAAACAACGAACGGGAAAGCAATTTGACCTAAACGACCTTGAAGCCTTCGCGTCAGACCCGAGTAATGTTCAGAATGAGGCGGTGCAGATGGCCCTTCAAGGTAGGGTGGACAGCGCAAGAGCCTCAGGGCTTTTCGGCCCCAGTTCGCTAACAGAGCTTGTCAAGAGCCTCCACCAGTCCGGTGGAGCGATGATAGTCAACCTATCTCAAGTCAGTCCTTGGGAGCGAGGAATAATCGTAGAGTTTATGCTTCGTAAGCTCTGTGATCTAGGCGAGTCTAGAGCGATCCGAGCTGTATCACTTTTCCTAGAGGAGGCCCAGCTCTACATGGAAACAAAAAGCATAGTCAACATACTCACCCGAATGAGGCATGTCGGAGTGTTTCCAACATTCATAACGAACGATCCAAGGACCCTCCCGGACGAGGTCTTCACTCTACTTGACAATCTTCTGGTGTTCATGTTTAGAAATGAAGAGGAGCTGAGACACCTTGCCAAATCAGGCCTTATTGACATGAGATCTCTGGATGCTCTCAAGAACTTGGAACAAAAGCAATGCCTGGCAGTGGGAAACATAACCTCCAACTACCCAGTCTTTCTGGAGGTAGGCTCCCAGACAGGAGTAATGATGGGCGGAGAATCTAGAAAATTGATTCCATAGGCCTCGAAGACGACAACAAGTCGCCGAGTAACGCACGCCAAGACTGTAACAATAGCATCTCAGCGCAGAATTCGAGCTGAACGCAAGGCTTACATCTATCACGGATCTGAATTCAAGATTGAGAATGTCTCGCATCCCGGGTTCTGCAGTCCTGTTCCTTCTGTTTCTGTCAGCCGGAAGCATGGCCCTAAAGGTTGAGGTGAATGCGCAGGCACAGTACACGATTCCTGTTAGGTGGGAGCTGGCTCCTGGTCAAGTCAAAATTGCAGTTCCAGCAACTCCAAAATGGGCGCACGACGCTGTGCTCGACGCTATGAGAATCTGGAATGAGGGGCAATTATGGTTCAAGGAAAAATACTTCAAGACTGGGGAAGTGTATACGTTCATTGAATCCGCTTCTGGCATAGAAGTGCGATTTGTATACCGTGATCAGAGCACCACCGGAGCAGTACTTGAGACTCCTAAAGGTAGAGTGATAAGTCTACGACTAACGGACTCGAATAACAACACGATTTCCGATGCTGTGCTCGCAAGCTGCACGGCACATGAACTGGGCCACATTCTAGGATTGGGTCATACTTCTGTCCACCTCGACCTAATGGGCGCATTGGTGATTCCGGGCACTCCTTCTACCTTGGATCTGTACGCTGCCCATCTCCTTGCTGGTGGTTTCAAAGAGCGAGCAATGGTCACCTTGCCCAGCAACATCCCTTACGTGGCTGTTCCGGAGTACGCAGATAGCGTGCGAAGTGTAATCAAGACCACCAAGACGGTTAGCTCGACTACGCAGGCAATCAGTGCAGGAACGAGCAAGAATGATTACGCACCATATACCCTTGCCGTGGTATCAGTGATTGCACTGCTTCTTGCTGGATTCATATCCTTTAGGAGACGCAGAAGCTCGCTTGGCTGATCCAGCGCGCTCATGAAATCCGGAAATCCTTCAGACTTTTGAACCAGTTCTACTACTCAACCATACGCGCGCTCTGAATACCATCAAAGCTGTGGAGTGGAGAAAGTCTCTTGCAGGGACGAACGCTTACTTCAATGCGTTCTTCTTCATTCATTCTCATATGCATTCTAGCATTCATGATGATGTTGTCTCATGGTACTGCGACACCAATCCTGCCCATCTACGCCAAAAGTCTTGGAGCGCCCATATGGCTTGTCGGAGTCACCGTCTCAAGCTTCTTCGTATTCAGAGCAATTTTCGAGATACCCGCAGGAGCAATGTATGCTAAGGTTGGTTGGAGAACTCCAATACTGTTGAGTATGGCAACTCAAGGAGCTGCTGCAGCTGCGGCCTTCTTCACAAGCGATATTCGCGTGCTGATTACGGCTCGAATGGTCTCCGGGATTGGAACGGCCGTCTTCTTTCTCACAGCTTTCTCCTTCATAGCCTCTTCTTCGCCAAGAGGATCCCACGGAAGATTCATCGGAACCTTCCAGGGCATCGAATACTTGGGACAAATCGTAGGCAGCATGGCAGCAGGCCTAGTGGCTGAAAAGATTGAGCCAAGAGCAGTATTTCTATTCTCAGCTCTAATCGTCGCCTTAGGAGCGGCTGTGGCAGTGCCGCTGTGCCGCGGTGAGCAAGTGCAATTGGACACACGCGGTGCGCGCAATAGTAACAATATCGCAAAGGCTCCAATGTGGACAATACTCAAAATGCCTCCTGTGTACGTCGCGAGTACCGTCATACTTGTCTCATCGTTCGCTTACCAAGGTATGGTCAGTACGGTCTTGCCGCTCTACGTCAATCTCGAGCTTGCACAGAGTTTGATCTTTCTCGGCTTTCTCTCTATGTGCATGTCTGTTGGCCAGACAGCCGCCATGTTTCTCGGAGGACCACTTGCAGATCGGATAGGCTATAGGAGGGTCTTGGCGTTGATGATAGCTTTGTCAGCAATTGCGATGCCTCTGTTCAGTCAGTTCAGAAGTATGGAGCAATTGGTGGCGCTTTCGCTCATCCTTGGGGTCGCGGGTGGCCTGACATTCACCGTTTCCATAGCATTGATCGGCAGCGAAGTGGTGTCAGAGCATATCGCATCAGGAATAGCCATCTATCGAACAGTCATGGACCTCGGCGGACTGGCAGGACCCTTTGTGATGGCCACGATGACAGATAGCTACGGCTACGGAATGGGCTTCACATTCGCCGGAGCGACTCTTGCTATACCATGGCTTCTTCTCGCGAAGAACTCCATAGCTCGCCCTCGCAGCTCAGTTGAACGTGAACGCTGAGGGGCAGAGCTTGCTTAGGACGCATTTCTCACACAAGGGCTTCTTAGCGGCGCATATCCGTCGTCCGTGGAATATTAGAAGATCAGTGAACTTCGACCATTGATCTCTTGGAATAAGTTCCATCAAATCTCGCTCAATCTTGTCTGGGTTGCTATTCATGCTTAGCCCAAGTCTTTGCGACAATCTGCGAACATGGGTGTCCACAGCTATTCCTTCTATGACTCTGAAGGCATTAGACAGAACTATGTTAGCTGTCTTTCTGGCGACTCCGGGCAACGTGAGAAGCTCATCCATTCTCTTCGGAACATGTCCGCCAAAGCTTTTCATAAGCACCTGAGCGGTCTTCTTCAGGTTCTTTGCCTTGTTGTGATAGAAACCAGTGGATCGTATCTCTCGCTCAAGCGTCCTAATATTCACGCGAGCGTAATCCTCAGCACTTTGATACTTCTTGAACAGTCTGCTAGTGACTTCATTGACTGTTCTGTCTGTGCATTGAGCAGAAAGCATCGTTGCAACGAGAAGTTCAAGAGGATTACTGTAGCGAAGCGCGATTCTGGCGTCTGGGTGTTCCTTCTCCAGTAGTTCCATGATACGTTGGATCCGTTCTCTCGTATCCATCTTATTCCCCGTGATCCATTAGGATCCTACTTCTAAAGAGGCCTGGCTAACTAGACTCTTCACCTGAAGCAGATCCGTAGACATGAGTAGGGCTCGATTGATTCCTACGTCTTCTGGTTGTCTATTCAGGCGTCAACAGAAATTTATGTTCGCGTGCGCCAAGAGGAAAGCGTTTCGCTTCAGTGACTGAGTCGTTCAGAGAGGTTATTAGCTGACTTTAACAGGACTAGGTGCAGTCTGATAGAGTCACCGGAACTGGCTTTGTTCGTTGGTGTGGATAATGTCGAATCGAAAGGAGAGTAAGCTTCCTCCTAACCAGCATTGGATTGGTCGCATTATGCGTTGGAATGTGGATCATCCCGGCATAGTTCCGGAGAACCCCAAGGTTGACCTGAATTCCTGGAGACTCACCGTGGATGGCGAGATTGAGAAGCCCACAGTCCTGACCTGGAAAGATTTGCTGGCTCTTCCTGCACAGGAATCCGTGAGCGACTTTCACTGTGTCGAAGGTTGGAGTGTGGCGGAGTGCAAGTGGTTCGGGGTCAGGTTCAAAGATCTCGTCGGCATCGTGAAGCCACGAAACGACTCGAAATATGTCTTCTTCTCGTGTACTGACGGGTGCAGCACGTCTCTTGACCTTGCAGATCTCATGGGCGAGGATGTGATCCTCGCCTACAAGCTTAACGGCGAATGCTTGGATGAGACTCTTGGTGGACCGCTTCGGTTGGTTGTGCCACAGAAGTATGCGTACAAAAGCGCCATGTACGTGGAGAAGATAACCTTCATGAAATCCCGGAAGCTGGGGTACTGGGAGCAACTCGGATACAGCGACACAGCCGATGTCTGGAAGAACGATCGCCGAGCCACATGACCCAACACAGAAACCTCGTGTAGCGTCGGCTTCCTGCCTTTCAAACGAGGCTTCGAAAGGCTTGTAAATTCATGACTAGCATAGCAGAGGCTGAGGAGTCGAGCTTGTCCGCTGAGGAATTGAAGAAGAAAGT
>Ga0209314_10000411_pt1 | contig 18967 bp, 35 predicted proteins | sample I19B2metaG_FD_184146 | JGI IMG/M metagenome (GOLD analysis project Ga0209314, IMG submission 184146) | Lake sediment bacterial and archeal communities from Gulf of Boni, Indonesia to study Microbial Dark Matter (Phase II) - ​I19B2 metaG... | ecosystem: Environmental > Aquatic > Freshwater >... | reverse complement strand
CGGCGACCACATCACGTTCGACATCTCGCTGATTACCCCGATCGCCATGGAAGAGGGCCTGCGCTTCGCCATCCGCGAGGGCGGCCGCACCGTGGGCGCTGGTGTCGTCACCAGCATCTCTGAGTAGTTTGACCGGATAGCGGACCCGCGGGGCGCCTCGGCCTCGGTCATTGGGCCGCGGGGGACCGCCCCGCGGGGCTCGCTTGCTACATGAGGGAGGGTGACCCCATGCCAGGACAGAAGATTCGCATCCGGCTGCGGGCCTTTGATCATAAGCTCCTCGACCAGTCGGCGGAGAAGATCGTCGAGACCGCCAAGCGCACGGGCGCCGAAGTTTCCGGCCCGGTGCCGCTTCCCACGGAGAAGCAGATCTTTACCGTTCTTACCGCTCCCAACGGTGAGAAGGACATCCGCGAACAGTTCGAGCAGCGGACGCACAAGCGTCTGATCGACATCGAGGACCCCAGCAACAAGACGGTGGACGCCCTGATGCGGCTGGACCTGCCGGCGGGTGTGGACATCGAGATCAAGCTTTAGGCTGCCGCTACCAGGTGCGCCTTGGCGCAGCTACCACGTTTTGACGCCCCCTTGGGAAACGCTCGGACCCGTGGTAGAATGAGTGAGGCAGCAGCAACTTGTGCCTGCCGGGCCGGTCCTAGGGCCTGAGCAGGCTCAAGCAATGCAGGAGGTGTCAAGCCTTGAAGAAGGCTATTTTGGGCAAGAAGTTGGGTATGACCCAGATCTTCGACGACAAGGGCCGTCAGATTCCCGTGACTGTCGTGGAAGCCGGCCCCTGTGTCGTGGTGCAGAAGAAGACCACCGAGTCCGACGGCTATGAGGCCCTACAGGTGGCCTTTGGCGATATCAAGCCCCGGCATGTGACGAAGCCCGCTCAGGGCCACTTCGCCCGGGCCGGGGTTCCGGCCCGCAAGTGGGTGCGCGAGCTGCGGCTGGAGAGCCAGGACGGCTTCGAGGTCGGCAGCGAGATCAAGGCCGACGTGTTCAGCGCCGGCGAGCTGGTAGACGTGAGCGGCATTTCCCGCGGCAAGGGCTTCGCCGGCGGCATCAAGCGCTGGAACTTCCACCGCGGCCCCATGGCTCACGGCTCCAAGTACCATCGCGGCCCTGGTTCGCTGGGCATGCGCATTTCAGGCGGCGGCGGCAAGGTCATCAAGGGCCGCCGGCTGCCCGGCCGACTCGGCGGCGAGCGGGTCACCATTCAGGGCCTGCGCGTCGCCCGGGTGGACCTCGATCGCAACCTGATCCTCATCAAGGGCGCTGTTCCCGGCGCGGAAGGCTCCCTCGTCACCATCAAGAACTCGGTCAAGGCCCGCTAGGAGGGAAACAGCATGCCTAAGGTGACTGTTTACAACATGGAGGGCCAGACCGTTGGTGAGATGGAACTGAACGACGCCGTTTTCGGCGCCGACGTCAACGAGTCTCTCCTCCACGACGCCGTGATCCGTTACCTGGCCAACCAGCGCCAGGGCACGTCGGATACCAAGACCCGCGCCGAAGTCGCCGGCGGCGGCCGCAAGCCCTGGCGCCAGAAGGGCACCGGCCGGGCCCGTCAGGGCAGCACCCGGTCGCCACAGTGGCGTCACGGCGGCGTGGTCTTTGGGCCGCACCCCCGCGACTTCCGCCTGGAGATGCCCCGCCAGAAGCGGCGCGCGGCACTCCGGTCGGCACTGTCGGCCAAGGTGGCCGCGGGCGACCTGGTCATTCTGGACCAGATCGCCTTCAACGAGCCCAAGACCAAGTCGGTGGTGCAGCTTCTCGGCAAGCTGCAGCTGGACGGCAAGACGCTGATCGTCACGTCCGGCCCGAACGCCACCGTCTACAAGTCGGCACGGAACCTGCCCCAGGTGGGCACCTCCCAGGCCGGCAGCCTGAACGTCTACGAGGTCCTGGCCTGCGGCAAGCTGGTCATGTCCAAGGACGCCGCTCTCGCGGTTGAGGAGGTGCTGGCGTAATGGCGAGCAATCCCCGGGACGTCATCATGACCCCGATCGTTACCGAACGCAGCATGGGCCACATGGCCGACGGGAAGTACACCTTCCGGGTGCGCCTTGATGCCAATAAGACAGAAATCAAGGATGCCGTGGAGCAGATCTTCAAGGTCAAGGTAGTCTCCGTCAACACCATGCGCAACCACGGCAAGATTCGCCGCATGGGCAAGTTCGTGGGTCAGCTTCCGGATTGGAAGAAGGCTATCGTCCAGTTGGCCGAGGGCCAGCGCATCAAAGAATTCGAAGGGATGGGGGGTTAAAGAGCGATGGGAATCAAGAAGTTCAAGCCGACTTCGGCCGGCCGTCGCCAGATGACCGTCTCCACCTTCGAGGAAGTCACCAGGACGAGGCCTGAGAAGTCTCTGGTCGAGCGACTCAAGAAAAACGCCGGCCGCAACAGCTATGGCCGCATCACCACCCGCCATCAGGGCGGCGGCCACAAGCGCCTTTACCGCGTGATCGACTTCAGGCGCGAGAAGGACGGGGTGCCGGGCAAGGTCGTCTCCATCGAGTACGATCCCAACCGCACCGCCCGCATCGCCCTGCTGTACTACACGGACGGTGAGAAGCGCTACATCCTGGCTCCCCTGGGCCTGGCCGTGGGCGACACCGTGGTGTCCGGGCCGCAGGCCGACATCAAGCCCGGCAACGCCCTGCCGCTGCAGAACATCCCGGTCGGTACCGTGGTCCACAACGTGGAACTGGTTCCCGGCCGCGGCGCGCAGCTGGTTCGGACCGCCGGCGCCTCCGCCCAGATCATGGCCAAGGAAGGCGGATTCGCCCTCCTGCGCCTCCCCTCCACCGAACAGCGCCGGGTGCCGATCGGCTGCCGGGCGACCATCGGTCAGGTGGGCAATGTGGAGCACGAAAACGTGACCATCGGCAAGGCCGGCCGCACCCGCTGGCTGGGCATCCGCCCCACGGTCCGCGGTTCGGTCATGAACCCGGTGGACCACCCGCACGGTGGCGGCGAGGGCAAGGCCCCGATTGGGCGCAGCACTCCTGTGACCCCCTGGGGCAAGCCCACCATGGGCCATAAGACGCGGAAGCGCAAGAATGCTTCCAACAAGTATATCGTCAAGCGCCGCTCCAAGTAGGCGCGCCCCCGCACGAATCCCTGCGGTCTGGAAGGAGTGTGCGATTCTTTGAGCCGTTCTCTTAAGAAGGGCCCTTACATCGACGAGAGCCTTCTCAAGAAGGTCGTCGACATGAACCAGAAGAACGAGAAGAAGGTCGTCAAGACCTGGGCGCGCGCCAGCACCATCAGCCCTGAGTTTGTGGGGCACACGGTCGCCGTGTACGATGGCCGCAAGCACGTTCCCATCTACATCTCGGAGGAGATGGTCGGCCACAAGCTGGGTGAGTTCGCACCGACCCGCACCTACCGGGGTCACGGCGGCCACACCGAGCGGTCGACCGCTCTGAAGTAGGGGGAGGAACCATGGAAGCCAAAGCTACTGCACGTGACATTCGCATTGCCCCCCGCAAGGCGCGGATCGTGATCGATCAGATCCGGGGCAAGAGCGTGGGCGAGGCCCTCTCCCTTCTTCGGTTCATCCCCAAGCGCGCCTCCAAGGTGATTGAGAAGGTCGTCAAGTCCGCCACCGCCAACGCCGAACACAACCTGGAGCTGAACCGCGACACGCTCTACGTGGCCGAAGCCTACGTGGACCAGGGCCCGACGCTGAAGCGGTTCCACCCGCACCAGCGCGGCCAGGCCTTCCCCATCTTGAAGCGTACCAGCCACATCACCGTCGTGGTGCGCGAGAAGGAGGACAAGTAATGGGCCAGAAAGTCCACCCCAAGGGCCTTCGAATCGGCATTATCCGGGACTGGGACGCTCGCTGGTACGCCAAGAAGCAGGAGTTTGTGGACCTGCTGCACGAGGACGTCAAGCTGCGCCGCCTCCTGAAGAAGAAGCTGTATAACGCCGGCCTCTCGCGCGTCGAAATCGAGCGCGCTACCGGTCGGATCCGCGTCACCCTGCACGTCGCCAAGCCGGGCATGGTCATCGGCAAGGGCGGAGCCGGCGTCGAGGACCTCCGCAAGGAGCTGGAGGCCTTCAGCGGCAAACAGGCTGCCATCAACATCATTGAAGTCAAGATGCCGGAGCTGGACGCCACCCTGGTGGCTGAGAACATTGCCCAGCAGTTGGAGCGCCGGATCTCCTTCCGCCGCGCCATGAAGCAGTCAGTGACCCGTGCCATGCGGCTCGGCGCCCGCGGCATCCGCCTGGTCGTCTCCGGCCGCCTGGGTGGCGCCGAGATCGCCCGTCGCGAGCGGGATTGGGAAGGCACTGTGCCGCTGCACACCCTGCGCGCCGACATCGACTACGGCACGGCTGAGGCCAATACGACCTACGGCAAGATCGGCGTCAAGGTCTGGGTCTACCGCGGCGAGGTAATCCCCGGGCAGGCGCCCGAGCGGCGCGAGCGGCCCGACCGTGGTGACCGCCGCGGTGGCGACCGTCGTGGCCCCGGCTCCGGCCCCCGGCCGGGCGGTCAGGGCGACCGTCGCGGTCCCCGGCCCCCGGAGGGCCGTCCCGGCCCCATCGGTGGCCCGCGCCCCAAGCAGGCCGCCCCTCTAGAGCCTGTCGAGACAGAGGCGCCGTCGGATGAGGGCGCCGTAGAGGAGGCATAAGCAACCCATGTTGATGCCCAAGCGCGTTAAGCATCGCCGGATCCAGAAGGGCCGCATGCGGGGCTATGCCTACCGCGGCAACGCGATCACCTTCGGTGAGTTTGGCCTCCAGTCCCTGGAGCCCGCCTGGATCACCGACCGGCAGATCGAGGCCGCCCGTGTGGCCATGACCCGCTATATCAAGCGCGGCGGCAAGGTCTGGATCAAGATCTTCCCCGATAAGCCCATCACCAAGAAGCCCGCCGAGACCCGCATGGGCTCCGGCAAGGGCGCCCCGGAATACTGGGTGGCGGTGGTTCGGCCCGGCCGCGTCCTCTTTGAGATCGCCGGCGTCCCCGAGGACGTCGCGCGCGAGGCCATGCGGTTGGCCGCCCACAAGCTCCCCGTCAAGACGAAGTTTGTGAGCCGTGAGGAAATGGAGGGTGAGGCGCATGAAGGCTAAGGAAGCACACGAGCTTTCCGTCGACGAGCTCACCTCCAAGCTGGACTCGCTCAAGGATGAACTCTTCAAGCTCCGCTTTCAGCACGCTACCGGTCAGCTGGAGAACCCGGCGCGCATCCGCGACGTCCGGCGCTCCATCGCCCGGGTGCAGACCGTCCTGCGTGAGCGGAAGCTCAAGCAGGCCTAGGGAAGGAGGCACACGAGGCAGATGGAACGGAATCTTCGCAAGACCCGCGTTGGCACCGTCGTCAGCGACAAGATGGAGAAGACTGTGGTTGTCGCCGTTGAGACTCTCGTTGAGCACCCTCTGTACGGCAAGCGTCAGAAGAGGACGGAGCGGTACAAGGCGCACAGCGAGCAGGGCGAGGCCCACGAGGGAGATCGCGTCCGCATCATGGAGACCCGGCCGCTGTCCAGGGATAAGCGCTGGCGCGTGATCGAGATCATCGAAAAGGCCAAGTAGCAGGGAGGGACACCTACCATGATCCAGGCTCAAACTCGCCTGGTCGTCGCCGACAACACCGGCGCCAAAGAACTGATGTGCATTCAGGTCATGGGTGGCAGCTTCCGACGCTATGGCAACATTGGTGATGTGATCACCGCCTCCGTCAAGGAAGCCCACCCGGGCGGCGTCGTCAAGAAGGGCGACGTAGTCAAGGCTGTCATCGTTCGGACCAGGAAGGGACTGCGCCGCGAGGACGGCTCCTACATCAAGTTCGACGAAAACGCGGCCGTCATTCTCAAGGACGACAAGGAGCCGAAGGGCACCCGCATCTTCGGACCCGTCGCCCGTGAACTGCGCGAGAAAGAATTCATGAAGATCATCTCCTTAGCGCCCGAGGTGCTCTAAGGGCAGAAAGGAGGTCCGTTGTGAGCCAGTCCAAGCTGCATGTCAAGAAGGGCGACACCGTACTGGTTCTCGCTGGTAAGGATAAGGGCAAGCGCGGCAAGGTCCTGCGGGTTGTCCCGGACAAGAACCGGGTCATGGTTGAGGGCATCAACCTGGTAAAGAAGCACCAGAAGCCCAACCAGAAGACCATGCAGGGCGGCATCATTGAGCAGGAGGCCCTGATTCACGCCTCCAACGTGATGCTCGTCTGCCCGCGCTGCAACACCCCCAGCCGCACGGGGCACACCATCCTGGAGACCGGCCAGGGCGTTCGCAAGTGCCTCAATTGCGGCGAGACGCTCGGTTAAAGGAGGTGCGATCGTGGCGCGAACGAAGGAAAAGTATCTGAACGAAGTGGCTCCGGCCTTGCAGAAGCGCTTTGGCTATAAGAACGTGATGCAGATCCCCAGGCTCGAAAAGATCGTGGTCAACATGGGCGTGGGGGATGCCATCCAGAACGCCAAGGCCATGGACGCAGCCGTGGCCGACCTGGCGACCATCACCGGCCAGAAGCCCGTGGTCACCAAGGCCAAGAAGTCCATCGCCAACTTCAAGCTCCGGGGCGGCATGAACATCGGCGCCAAGGTCACGCTGCGCGGCGAGCGCATGTATGACTTCTACGACCGGCTGGTCAATATGGCCTTGCCCCGCGTGCGCGACTTCCGGGGCATTTCGCCCAAGTCCTTCGATGGCCGCGGCAACTACGCCCTGGGCCTGAAGGAACAGCTCATCTTCCCTGAAATCGATTACGACAAGGTTGAAAAGGTCCGCGGCATGGACGTCATCATCGTGACGTCCGCCAAGACCGACGAAGAAGCCAAGGAACTGCTCAAGCTCATGGGCATGCCCTTCAAGGAAGCATAAAGGAGGACGTCACGTGGCGAAGAAGTCCCTGATCAACAAGGCGAACGCGGCTCCCAAGTTCTCGGTTCGCCGTTACAACCGCTGCAAGATCTGCGGGCGTCCCCACGCCTACATGCGCAGGTTTGGCATGTGCCGCATGTGCTTCCGTGAGCGTGCCCACCTGGGCGAAATTCCGGGGGTCACGAAGGCCAGCTGGTAAGGGCCGGCGTTCCTTTGGGAAGGAGGTACCCGAGTGATCGTATCCGATCCGATCGCTGATCTTCTCACCCGGATTCGCAATGCGCACGGCGCTAACCACGACCGCGTGGAGATCCCGGGGTCCAAGATCAAGAAGGCGATTGTTCAGATTCTTAAGGATGAAGGTTACATCCGTGACTACGAGTGGGTGGAGAACAGTCTCCAGGGCGTCATCCGGGTGTACCTGAAGTACGGCCCGGGCAAGAGCAAGGTCATCACCGGTCTCAAGCGCATCAGCAAGCCCGGCCTCCGGGTTTACGCAGGCAAGGACGAAATTCCCAAGGTCCTGGGCGGTCTGGGCGTCGCCGTGCTGTCCACCAGCAAGGGGATTCTCACCGACAAGCAGGCCCGGACCGAGGGCGTCGGCGGCGAGGTTCTCGCCTACATTTGGTAGTCCACCTGCCAGCTGCATCTTGAGGGAGGTGTCCATGTGTCGCGAGTAGGTAAGCAGCCCATTGCTCTTCCGGCGGGCGTTGAGGTCAAGCTGGACGGAAACCACGTTTCCGTCAAGGGCCCCAAGGGTGAACTCAGCCGTGAACTGAGCAGAGATATGATTATCCAGATGGAGGGCAACACGGTCACCGTCTCTCGCCCCAGCGACGAGCGGCAGCACCGCGCCATGCACGGCCTGACCCGCACCCTCATCGCCAACATGGTGGAGGGTGTGACGAAGGGTTATAGCAAGAACCTGGAGCTGGTCGGCACCGGCTACCGCGCCTCCAAGTCCGGCAGGAAGCTGGTCCTCACCGTCGGCTTCTCTCATCCGGTGGAGATCGATCCGCCGACCGGGATTGATATCGAGGTGCCGAACCCCGCGGCGGTCATCGTCAAGGGGATCGACAAGGAAGCGGTTGGCGCCTTGACGGCGAACATTCGCGACGTGCGGCCGCCTGAGCCCTATCTGGGCAAGGGCATCCGTTACGCCGGCGAGAAGGTCCGCCGCAAGGTCGGCAAGACCGGCAAGAAGTAAGGCACCTTGGCAAAGGGAGTGAAATTCCATGCTGACCAAGCAGGATAAGAACCAGGCCCGCCAGGTGCGCCACGACCGCGTTCGTCGGAAGGTGATGGGAACCACGGCCCGGCCGCGTCTCAGCGTCTTCCGCAGCAACGGCCACATCTACGCGCAGATCGTCGTGGATGAGACCGGCAACACCCTGGCAGCCGCCAGTTCCCTCGATTCTGAACTGAAGGGCCAGCTGAAGAGCGGCGGCAACGCCGAGGCCGCCAAGGCGGTCGGCCGGGCCATCGCCAGGCGCGCCCTGGAGAAGGGCGTCGACCAGGTGGTCTTTGACCGCGGGGGCTACCTCTACCACGGCCGCGTTGCGGCTCTGGCCGAGGCCGCCCGCGAGGCTGGACTGAAGTTCTAGTGAAGGAGGGAGACCGTGGCGCGTTTTGACGCAAACAGGCCCCAGGATGAATTCAAGGAGAAGGTCGTCAACATCAACCGCGTGGCCAAGACCGTCAAGGGCGGCCGCCGCATGAGCTTCGCGGCTCTGGTGGTGGTCGGCGACAGCGAGGGCCGCGTGGGCGCCGGCAGCGGCAAGGCGGCCGAGATTCCGGAAGCCATCCGCAAGGGCATCGAGGATGCCAAGAAGAACCTGATCACCGTGCCGCGCGTCGGCACGACCATTCCCCACACCACTCTCGGACAGTTCGGCGCCGGTGAGGTCTTGCTGAAGCCGGCCTCCGAAGGTACCGGCGTGATCGCCGGCGGCGCCGTTCGCGCCGTTCTGGAACTGGCCGGCATTCGCGATGTGCTGACCAAGTCGGTGGGGAGCAACAACCCCGGCAACCAGGTCTACGCCACCATGGCGGGTCTCAAGCAGCTGAGAAACGCCGAAGACGTCGCGCGCCTGCGGGGCAAGACCGTCGAACAGATCCTGGGTTAGGGGGTGCACTTTCATGGCAGAGACCAAGAAGGTTCGGGTTAAGCTGGTCAAGAGCTTCATCGCCCGCCCCCCCAAGCAGGAACGGATCGCCAACGCCCTGGGCCTGCGCCGCATCGGCGACAGCGCCGTACATGCGGACACGCCCCAGATTCGTGGCATGATCGATAGGATCAACCACCTCCTGGAGGTTACGGAAGAATGAAGTTGCACGAATTGAGCCCCGCTCCCGGCTCACGCCGCGAAGCGCGGCGCGTCGGCCGCGGCATCGGCTCCGGCCTCGGCAAGACCTCGGGCAAGGGCCACAAGGGACAGAACGCCCGCGCCGGCGGTGGCGTGCGTCCGGGCTTCGAGGGCGGCCAGATGCCCCTGTATCGCCGCCTCCCCAAGCGCGGCTTCACCAACATCTTTCGGAAGGAATTCGCCACGGTGAACCTGGAAGCGCTCAACCGCTTCGAGGACGGCACCGAAGTGACCCCTGAGACGCTCTACGGCGAGCGCGTCGCCAAGCGGGCCAAGGACGGGGTCAAGATTCTTGGCGGAGGCGAGCTGACCAAGAAGCTGACGGTCCGCGCCCAGGCCTTCACCCAGTCAGCACGGGAGAAGATTGAGGCGGCCGGCGGCAAAGCTGAGGTGATTTAGGTGCTGGAGACCCTCAGGGGTGCCTTTCGCATCCCCGACCTGCGTCGGCGTATCCTGTTCACCCTGGCCATGCTGGTTGTCTTCCGGCTCGCGGCGCACATCCCCGTGCCCGGCGTCGACCGTGCCGCCATTTCCCAGCTGATCAGCGGCGGCACGCTGTTTGGCTTCCTGGACCTGATCTCCGGCGGCGCTCTGAAGAACTTCACCGTGGTTGCCATGGGCATCATGCCCTACATCAACGCGTCCATCATCATCCAGCTGCTGACCGTCGTCTTCCCCGCCCTGGAGAAGCTGGCCAAGGAGGGTGAAGAGGGTCGCCGCAAGATGACCCAGTACACCCGCTACAGCACGGTAGCCCTGGCTCTCATTCAGGCCGTCGGCACCTCTGTCGGTTTGCGCGGCTACATCTACGACTACAGCGTCTGGTCCGTCCTGCTCATCGCCCTCACGCTCACCTCGGGCACCATCTTCGTGATGTGGCTGGGTGAGATGATCACGGACCGGGGCATCGGCAACGGCATCTCGCTGCTGATCTTCTTCGGCATCGTGGCCCGCTACCCGAGTTACCTGGGCGAGGCCTACAAGTACCTGACCGCCGGTACCCTGTCGTTCTTCGTCTTCATCATCGTGGCCGTGGTGGTCGTTGCGGTCATCGGCCTGGTGGTGCTGATCACCGAGGGCGAGCGGCGGCTGCCGGTCCAGTATGCGAAGCGCGTCGTGGGCCGCAAGGTCTACGGGGGGCAGAGCACGCACCTGCCGATCAAAGTTAACCAGGCGGGTGTCATGCCCATCATCTTCGCCTCGTCCATCCTGGCCATGCCGGCGACCGTGGCCCAGTTCAACCCCGCCGCCGGCTGGGCCCTCTGGGTGAACCGGTACTTCGGCTTCTCGTCACTCTTCTATCTGGTAGCTTATCCGCTCCTGATCCTGTTCTTCACCTTCTTCTACACGGCCATCACCTACAACCCGTCCGAGATCTCGGACAACATCAAGAAGTATGGCGGCTTCATCCCCGGCTTCCGGCCCGGCCGGCCGACCACCGACTACCTGTCGCGGGTCATCACGCGGCTGACCTTCCCCGGGGCCTTGTTCCTGGCGTTCATCGCCATGCTGCCGTATCTCATCGCCTACATTAGCAAAGTTTCCAGCTGGCAGTTCGGCGGCACCTCGTTGCTTATCGTGGTGGGCGTCGCACTGGAGACGATGAAACAGATCGAAGCACAAATGATGATGCGGCACTACCAGGGCTTTATGAAATAGCCGCGTACCGGCGCGGCAGGCCTGGAGGTGCACGCGCGTGCACATCATACTGGTTGGGCCACAGGGCAGCGGGAAGGGAACTCAGGCGGAACTTCTGGTGACCAAGCACCGGATTCCGCATGTCGCCACCGGCGACATTTTGCGCGCAGCGATCAAGGATGAGACCGCTCTCGGCCGGCAGGCCAAGGTCTACATGGATCGCGGCGAGTTGGTTCCGGACGAGGTCGTCATCGGCATCGTCCGCGAACGGGTTGCCCTTCCCGACTGTCGGAAGGGGTTCGTGTTTGACGGGTTCCCCCGCACCATTCCCCAGGCGGAAGCCTTCGGGCAGGTTCTGGGGCAGTTGGGAATCCACCTGGATGCGGTGGTGCTGCTGGAAGTGCCCCGTGCCACCCTGCTGGAGCGGATGGCAGGCCGTCGGGTCTGCAGGAACTGCGGCGCCACGTACCACGTGTCGCTGAATCCGCCCAGGCAGGACGGCGTCTGTGACCTCTGCGGCGGCGAGCTGTACCAGCGCGCCGACGACAACCCAGAGGCCATTCGGAACCGTCTCGAAGCCTATGATCGGGCTACCCGCCCCCTGATCGACTACTACCGGCAGCGCGGCCTGCTCGTCGAAGTCGACGGCATCGGCGCGCTGGAGGAGGTAGCCGACCGCATGGAGCGGGCAGTGCAAGCCAGAGAAAGAAAGACATCATGATCATTCTCAAGTCTGACCGCGAGATTCAGGCCATGCGGGAAGCCGGCAGGCTGACGGCCTTGGCGCACCAGGAGGTGGCCAAGGCCATTGCCCCCGGCGTTACGACCGCCGAACTGGACCACATCGTCGACACCTTCATCCGCAAGATGGGCGGCACCCCCTCGTTCAAGGGATACATGGGGTACCCCGCCAGCATCTGCGCCTCCGTGAACGACGTCGTGGTGCACGGCATCCCCTCGCCCCAGCGCAGCCTGGCCGAGGGCGACATCATCTCCCTGGACATCGGCGCCTTTTACGGCGGGTTCCATGGCGATGCGGCCCGGACCTGGCCGGTCGGCCAGGTCTCCGAGGAGGCCCGGCGCCTCCTGGAGGTCACTGAGGAATCCCTGGCCCGGGGCATCGCAGCCGCCCGGGTAGGTGGGCACCTCAGCGATATCGGCCACGCGGTCCAGACCTATGTGGAGAACCACGGCTTCTCCGTCGTCCGCGACTATGTGGGCCACGGGATCGGCACCAAGATGCATGAAGACCCCCAGATTCCCAATTTCGGCCCATCTGGCCAGGGGCCGCAGTTGCGACCGGGGATGGTGCTGGCCATTGAGCCCATGGTCAACGCCGGGGGCTACCCCGTCAAGACCCTCGGCGACGGCTGGACCGTGATCACCATGGATGGCTCCCTCTCTGCCCACTTTGAGCACACCGTGGCTCTGACGGAGCAGGGTCCGCAGATTCTGACCCTCCCCTGAGGTCCTCCGCCGGGGAATCCGGCTGGATAGGACTGGATGGCAGAGGACATAATGATGGGGAGTAGCCCCAGTCCGGGGGGTGCCCAGGTTGGCGAACCTTTTGCTCCTTCCCGGAGCCCTGGTCACCTCCCGGGCCGGGCGTGACCTCGGGACCCTCTATGTGGTCCTGGAGGCGCTCGGACCCGACCGGGTGGCCGTGGCCGACGGCAAGACCCGCCGCGCCGCCAAGCCCAAGGTGAAGAACGTCCGACACCTGGCTCTGGTGGCCGGCCCCTCGACGGATCTGGTCAAGAAGCTGGAGAACCGCCAGGCCCTTACAGATGAGGACCTGCGCAGCATTATACAAGGCTACCAACTGTGAGGAGAGGGAGGTCGGAAGACCCCATGGCGAAAGACGACGTAATCGAGGTGGAGGGCACGGTCATCGAGCCCCTGCCGAACGCCATGTTCCGCGTGGAGCTTGCCAACGGCCACAAGGTCCTGGCTCACGTCTCGGGCAAGATTCGCATGCACTTCATCCGAATTTTGCCCGGAGACCGTGTGACGGTGGAACTGTCGCCCTACGACCTGACCCGTGGCCGCATAACATACCGATACAAGTAGCGCGGTCGACCTGCGGTAAGTTTAGGCCGTAGGAACCTCTGGCGGAATGGCCTGTAATCCAAGAAAGGCAACCGCTTTACGAATCACCCGGCGCCGTGGTACTATTTATGGGTTGCCGTTGTTTGAAAGGGGGCGAAGCCATGAAAGTCCGCCCGTCCGTCAAGAAGATTTGCGACAAGTGCAAGATCATCAAGCGCAAGGGGCACGTGATGGTCATTTGCGAGAACCCCAAGCACAAGCAGAAGCAGGGCTAGTCCTGCTGGGGCTTTCGTCGGGTCGGACTCGCTGTCCGGGCGCGGCTGCACGGGTCATCTACGGCCTGTGAGCTCGGCGCGGTGTTGGGGCCCGCTTCTATATGTAATACCTCCAGGAGGTCGATTCCCAAGATGGCTCGTATTGCCGGCGTGGATCTGCCCCGCGACAAGCGTGTCGAGGCGGCTCTCCCGTACATCTACGGTATTGGTTGGGCCACGTCTCGGGAGATCCTGCAGAAGACAGGGATCAACCCCGACACCCGTGTTCGCGACCTGACCGAAGAAGAAGTCAGCAAGTTGCGTGAAACCCTCGACAAGGAGTACAAGGTCGAGGGCGATCTGCAGCGTGAAGTTCAGCTCAACATCAAGCGCCTCATCGAGATTGGCAGCTACCGCGGTCTGCGTCACCGCCGTGGCCTGCCCACCCGCGGCCAGCGCACGAAGACCAACGCCCGGACCCGCAAGGGCCCGAAGCGGACCGTCGGCGTCAAGCGCAAGGCGACCAAGTAAGGAGGAGGGATTGCCGTGGCGAATCCGCGTCGTTCTGCTACCCGCGTCAAGCGCAAGGATCGCAAGCACGTTGACCGGGGCATTGCGCATATCAAGTCCACATTCAACAACACCGTCGTGACCATCACCGACACCGCGGGCAACACCCTCTCCTGGGCGACCGCCGGTGGCATGGGCTTCAAGGGCTCCCGCAAGAGCACGCCCTTCGCCGCCCAGACCGCTGCCGACAAGGCCGCGCGGGCGGCCATGGAGTATGGCCTGAAGGAAGTCGAGGTCTTTGTCAAGGGCCCCGGGTCCGGACGTGAGGCCGCCATCCGTTCCCTGCAGGCGGCCGGCCTGGAGGTCAACATGATCAAGGACGTTACTCCCATTCCGCACAATGGCTGCCGGCCGCCCAAGCGCCGGCGTGTCTAACGTCAATCGTCTAGGAGGTGCAGAGCCCTTTGGCTCGTTATACAGGACCTGATTGCAAGCTCTGCCGCCGCGAGGGTATGAAGCTGTACCTGAAGGGCGAGCGTTGCTATTCTCCCAAGTGTGCCATCGACCGCCGCCCCGTTCCCCCGGGCATGCATGGCCCCAGCCGCAAGAAGCAGTCCGAGTACGGCATCCAGCTCCGTGAGAAGCAGAAGGCCCGCCGCATGTACGGAGTGCTGGAAGGCCAGTTCGCGGGTTACTTCGAGCACGCCGACCGCATGAAGGGCGTCACCGGCGAGAACCTCCTGTCACTGCTGGAGCGCCGCCTGGACAACGTGGTGTACCGCGTCGGGCTGGGCACGTCCCGCACGGAAGCGCGCCAGCTGGTGCGCCACGGCCACTTCACCGTCAATGGCCGCAAGGTCAACATCCCGTCCTATCAGGTTCGCGCCGGAGACGTGGTGGCGGTGCGTGACAGCTCCAAGACATCGCCCCGCATCAAGGAACTCGCCGAATTCGCGGCTGCCCACACGGCGCCCCAGTGGCTCACCTACGAGCCGGAGGCCCTGCGCATCAACGTACTGCGCCTTCCTCGCCGCGAGGAGATCGACACCCCGGTGCAGGAGCAGATGATCGTCGAACTGTACTCCCGTTAGTTCACTGCGGTAGACCATGGTACGTGTATCCGGATTCAGGGGGGTCGTTTGATGATCGAGATGGAAAAGCCCCGCATCGAAGTGGTGGAGCTTCTCCCCGATAACTCCTACGGGAAGTTCGTGGTGGAGCCGCTGGAGCGCGGCTACGGCATTACTCTGGGCAACTCGCTGCGGCGGGTGCTTCTGTCCTCACTGCCCGGGGCTGCCATCACGTCGGTGAAGATCGATGGCGTGCTGCACGAGTTCTCCACCATTCCCGGAGTGGTTGAGGATACCACCGACATCATCCTCAACCTCAAGGAACTGGCGATCAAGATGCACTCCGAGGAGCCCAAGATCATCCGCGTCGAGGCGGAGGGCGAGGGCGTGGTCACCGCCGGCGACATCATCGCCGACGCTGACGTGGAGATTCTGAATGCGGAGCATCCCATCGCCACCCTGGACCGCACCGCCCGCCTCTTCATGGAGATGACCGTGGAGCGGGGGCGGGGCTATGTTTCGGCTGACCGCAACAAGAAGCCGGACCAGCCCATCGGCGTCATCGCCGTGGATTCCATCTTCACCCCGGTGCAGCGTGTGAACTACACGGTTGAGGACACCCGGGTGGGCCAGACCACCAACTTTGACCGCCTGATCGTCGAGATCTGGACCAACAAGACCATCAAGCCCGACGAGGCCATCTCCCTTGCCGCCCGCATCCTGAACGAGCACCTCAGCCTGTTCACTTCGCTGACCGGCGATATGGACCAGGTCGAGATCATGGTAGAGAAGGACGAGAACGAGCGGGACCGGCTCATGGAGATGACCATCGAGGAGCTGGACCTGTCCGTTCGGTCCTACAACTGCCTGAAGCGCGCCGGTATTAACACGGTGGCGGAGCTGACCTCCAAGACCGATGAAGAAATGATCAAGGTCCGAAACCTGGGCAAGAAGTCCCTGGAGGAAGTCAAGCAGAAGCTGGGCGCCATCGGCCTCAGCCTGCGCGAATCCGAGGACTAGCCCCCCGGACCTTACGTGTGAGGTGTGAACCGTGGCCAAGTATGCCAAACTCGGGCGGACCTCCGGGCAGCGCCGGGCCCTTTTCCGGGCTCTGTCCACCGCCCTGTTCCGCGAAGAGAAGATTGAGACCACTGAAGCCAAGGCTCACGAGCTGCGCCCCATCGTCGAGAAGATGATCACCGTGGCCAAGGAGCCCAGCCTCCATGCCAAGCGCCAGGTGCTCTCCTACCTGACTGATGAGGACGTCAGCAAGAAGCTTTTTGACACCATCGCTCCGCGCTACCAGGAGCGGCCGGGCGGCTACACGCGCATCATCAAGGTGGGCCCCCGCCGCGGCGACGCGGCTCCGATGGCGATCATCGAGCTGGTGTAGCCGTGTCCCGACAATCCGGAAGCGAGGTCATCAAAGCGGTGGGGCTCACCCACCGCTATGATGCTACTAGGGAGGACCTGGCCTTGGACCAGGTCGGCCTGACCGTCCGGGAGGGCGAATTTGTCGCTGTCCTGGGGCATAACGGCTCAGGCAAGTCCACCCTGGCCAAGCATGTGAACGCCCTTCTGCTTCCCACCGGGGGCACCGTCTGGGTCGGCGGCTGGGACACGCGGGAACAGCGGTTCCTCTGGGACATCCGCCGAACCGCCGGCATGGTGTTCCAGAACCCCGACAACCAGCTCATCGCTACAACGGTGGAGGAGGACGTGGCCTTCGGCCCGGAGAACCTGGGCATTCCGCCGGCCGAGATCCGGCGCCGGGTGGACGAGGCTCTGGCGGCGGTGGGCATGGCCGACTTCGCCCAGCGCGCCCCCCACCTGCTCTCCGGCGGCCAGAAGCAGCGGGTGGCCATCGCCGGCATCCTGGCCATGCGTCCCCGCGTCATCGTACTGGACGAACCCACCGCCATGCTCGACCCCAGCGGCCGGCGCGAGGTGATGCAGACCGTCCAGAGACTCAACCGGGAGGAAGGAATCACCATCCTCCACATCACCCACCACATGGACGAAGCGGTCCTGGCAGACCGGGTGCTGGTCATGGAAGCCGGCCGCCTGGTGCTGTCCGGCACGCCCCGCGAGGTCTTCTCCCGCGTGGAGGAGGTCAAGGCCCTGGGCCTGGACGTGCCGCAGATCACTGAACTGGCGGCACAGCTCCACGCCATGGGCCTGCCGGTGCCGAAGGACGTTCTGACGGTGGACGAAATGGTGACCGCATTATGCCCATCGTCGTCGACAACCTGAGCCACGTCTACAACCCCGACAGCCCCCTGGAAGCGCGCGCCCTGGACCAGGTGAACCTGGAGGTCCGGGACGGCGAGTTCCTGGGTCTGATCGGCAGCACCGGCTCGGGTAAATCCACCTTAATTCAGCATCTGAACGGGCTGCTTCGGCCCACATCGGGCCGGGTGCTGGTCGACGAGGTGGAGATTACGGCGACCAGCAAGGGCAGCCTGAAGGCCGTGCGGAAGAAGGTCGGCCTGGTCTTTCAGTACCCGGAGCACCAACTCTTCGAGGAGACCGTGCGCAGGGACGTGGGCTTCGGCCCCCGCAACCTGGGCCTCGGCCCTGAGGAGGTGGAGGAGCGGGTCCGCGAGGCCATAACCATGGTCGGCCTGCCGGAGACTGTGCTGGAGCGCTCGCCCTTCGAGCTCTCTGGCGGCCAGGTCCGCCGCGTGGCCATTGCCGGCGTTCTGGCCATGCGCCCGAAGGTGCTGATCCTGGACGAACCGACGGCGGGCCTCGACCCGAGGGGACGGGAGGAGATCCTCGGCCAGGTGCGTCGCCTTCACCGCGACTTTGGCCTCACCGTTGTGCTGGTCTCCCACTCCATGGAGGACGTGGCCCGCCTGGCGCAGCGGCTGGTTGTGCTGCACCGCGGCCGAGTGGCCCTGGAGGGCCTGCCGCGCGAGGTCTTCTCCCACGCCGAGGAACTGACCCGCCTGGGCCTGGGCGTTCCCCAGGTGACCAGCCTGCTGCAGGCCCTGCGGCAGCGAGGCCTTCCCCTGCGGCAGGACGTCCTGACCGTGGAGGAGGCCCGCGACGAGCTGGCGCGGTGGCTGAAGACCACGGGGCGCGGCGGGAGGGGGATGGAGAGTGCTTAAGGACATCACGCTGGGGCAGTACGTGCCGGGCAACTCTCCGGTCCACCGCCTGGACCCGCGCACCAAGATCCTGGGCGCCTCGCTCTTCATCGTCCTGCTGTTCCTGGCCAAGGGCCTGCCCGGCTATCTGGCCGTGACCGCCTTCTCCGTGCTGGTGGTGGGCCTGTCGTCCATTCCGCTCAGCTACCTGCTGCGGGGGCTGCGGCCCCTGCTGTTCCTGCTGGTGCTGACGGTGGGTCTCCAGGTCTTCCTGACGCCGGGCACCCCCATCTGGCACTGGGGGCCGCTGGTGGCCACCCGCGAGGGCGTCAGCCTGGGCATCTTTCTGAGCTACCGCCTGGTGCTGCTGGTATTCGTCACCTCGCTGCTGACCCTGACCACCTCGCCCATCGCCCTGACGGACGGCCTGGAGAGGCTCCTACAGCCCTTCAAGCGCCTTGGGGTGCCGGCCCACGAGCTGGCCATGATGATGACCATTGCCCTCCGCTTCATCCCCACCTTGCTGGAAGAGGCGGACAAGATCATGAAGGCGCAGATGGCCCGCGGCGCGGACTTCGAGACAGGCAACCCGCTGCAGCGGGCGCGGGGCCTGGTGCCGCTGCTGGTACCGCTGTTCGTGGGCGCCTTCCGACGCGCCGATGAGCTGGCCATGGCCATGGAGGCCCGCTGTTACCGCGGCGGTGAGGGCCGCACCCGACTGAAGCAGCTCCGGTTCGCCTTCGTCGACCTGGGCGCCCTGGTGGCGGTGACCCTGCTCACCGCCTCCGTCGTCTGGCTGCGTCTGGCGTGGCCTGCCGCGAGTTGGCTGGGACCCCTGGGGGGATAGCCGTGGCCGCTGAGGCACAGACCAACGTCTCCCGCAACGTTCGGCTGCTGGTCCAGTATGACGGGACCGACCTGCACGGCTTTCAGCGCCAGAAGGGCGACCTGAGCGTACAGGAGGCCCTGGAGAGGGCTATCCGCCAGGTGACGGGGGAGGAGCCCCTCCTGGCCGCCGCCGGCCGAACCGACGCCGGCGTCCACGCCCTGGGCCAGGTGGTGACCTTCCGCACCGCGGCCCGCCTGCCCCTGGAGCGGCTGCCGTGGGCCCTGAACGCTCACCTGCCGCCCGCCATCGTGGTGC
>Ga0209314_10000410_pt1 | contig 18989 bp, 17 predicted proteins | sample I19B2metaG_FD_184146 | JGI IMG/M metagenome (GOLD analysis project Ga0209314, IMG submission 184146) | Lake sediment bacterial and archeal communities from Gulf of Boni, Indonesia to study Microbial Dark Matter (Phase II) - ​I19B2 metaG... | ecosystem: Environmental > Aquatic > Freshwater >... | reverse complement strand
ACCGGAATCGAACCGGTACAGCCTTGCGGCCGAGGGATTTTAAGTCCCTTGCGTCTACCAATTCCGCCACCCGGGCCCATGACAAGTTACTAAAGGCAGTTTACCCGCTCCCTGAGCTCTTTACCTGTCTTGAAGAAAGGGGTCTTCTTCGCAGGGATGGTCACTACCTCACCGTTTTTCGGATTCCTTGCCTCGCGGGCCTCGCGCTCGCGCACGGTGAAGCTGCCGAAACCTCTGATTTCAACCTTGTCACCATCTTTCAGGGCGTTTGCCATGGAGTCGAAAATGATGTTTACCACCAATTCAGACTCCTTGCGATTGAGGAAACTGTTCGCTTCCATGATTTTTTCAACGAGTTCGCTTTTTGTCATGTAAATTCTCTACTATGCAGTCAGTTTAGATGACTAGCCGTTATTATTCTTGTTCAATTCGCCCTTGAGAAGCTCGCCGAAACTTGAGAAGGACTCATTCTGCGACCCCATATAACCTTGCATCTCCTCTTTTTCGATGGCGATCTGCAAAGCCTTGATGGAGAGTGCTATCTTACGGTCATGGGTGTCCACATTCAAGACGACAGCCTCAAGATCGTCGCCCACCTTGGCGAAATCTTTTGCAGAAGGCACTTTCTCCTGGGAGAGTTCGGAGACGTGAATCAGCCCTTCGATCCCCTCTTCGATTTCGACGAAGACACCGAAATCGGTAACGGAGGAGACCTTCCCCTTCACACGGGTTCCTGACTTGTACTTCTCAGGAACAAGGGACCACGGATCCGGGGTGAGTTGCTTGATACCCAGGGAGAGGCGCTCGTTTTCCGGATCGATGTTGAGGACAACTGCCTGGATCGTCTGCCCCTTGGCAAATACCTCACCCGGGTGCTTGATCCGCTTTGTCCAGGAGATATCGGAGACGTGCACAAGTCCGTCGATCCCATCTTCAACGCCGATGAAAACGCCGAAGTCGGTGATGTTCTTGATCTGCCCCTCAAGCTTTGTCCCAACGGGATAACGCTCTTCCAGAACGGTCCAGGGGTTCTGCTCGGTCTGCTTCAGGCCAAGGGAGATGCGGCGATTCCCCTGATCCACACCGAGGATGACTGTCTCCACCTGGTCGCCCACAGTCAGGACTTCGGAAGGATGACGAACGCGCTTGGTCCATGACATTTCAGATACGTGGATCAGACCCTCTACACCGTCTTCAAGGGCTACGAAGGCACCGTACTCCATGAGGCTGACGACTTTGCCGCTTACCCTGTCTCCAGTATTGTAGCGAGACTCCACATTGATCCAGGGATCCGGCATGGTCTGCTTCAGACCGAGCGAAATCTTACCCTTGACAGGGTCGAACTTGAGAACCTTGACGTTAAGCTTGTCGCCTACCTTGATCAGTTCCGACGGATGGTTCAACTTACCCCAGGACATGTCGGTGACATGGAGCAGACCGTCAACACCACCAACATCGACGAATGCGCCATAATCGGTGAGGTTCTTTACAACACCCTCACGAACCTGCCCCTCGGCCAGTGTCTCCAGGGTCTGCTCGCGAACCTGGCCACGCTCCTCTTCAAGGAGAACCCTGCGGGAGAGCACCACATTGCCGCGCTTGCGGTTCAACTTGAGGATGCGGAAACGATGGCTCTGACCCAGATAGCGGTCGAGATTTGCCCCGGGACGGAGATCCACCTGGGAGGCGGGGAGGAATGCGGGGAGACCGATATCTACGGTAAGGCCACCCTTTACCTTGGCTACGATCTTACCCTCGATGACTCCACCCTCACCGCCTGCTTCAGCGATGCGATCCCAGCCGATAAGCTGCTCGGCCTTGCGCTTGGAGAGGACAAGATGCCCCTTGGCATTTTCATTGCGCTGGAAAAGAACCCTTACCTTGTCGCCGACCTGGACATTGAGTACTCCGTCCTCGTCCATGAACTCTTCGCTATGCACGCAACCTTCAGACTTGTATCCGACATCAACCATGACGAAGTCCTGGGTGATCTGAACGACTGTACCTTCTACAACTTCACCTACCCTCGGCTGCTTGAGGCTGTCCTGGAAAAGCTCTGCGAACTCGTCGGCGCCGGCATTTTCATGCTCGTCATCCATATCCTTGAAACGCCTGATCGGCGCATCGTTTTTCCTGTACTGCCTTGAATCATCACTCATCAATTCCTACCCCCTGGCTATTCGTCTTCACAATTTTGCTAAGCTAGCAACTATTTGGTAAAAGTTCAATCTTTTTTGTCTTCGACCAGTGCGGCAATCCGCTCCATAACGCCATCGATCAGCCACTTGGGAGTAGATGCCCCGGCAGTTATGCCTACCTTTGCGCAACCGGCAAACCATGGGGCGCAGAGCTGCTCGTCCGATTCGATGTGATGCGTATTGGGCTGAATTTCAAGACAAATCTCGGCGAGTCTCCTGGTGTTGGCGCTGTTGTATCCGCCGATGACAACCATGGCATCCACTCTGGAGGCAAGGTCTCTCGCCTCGTTCTGCCTAACCGATGTGGCATCGCATATGGTGTTGTATACCCTTATCTCCGTCCCCTTGGTAAGAGCGGCACTCACCACGTCCTGAAGATGCTCCATCGATTGCGTGGTCTGGGCCACTATGCCTATCCTCTTCATCTTCGGCAGGGGGTCGATGTCCCTGCCGCATGCCACCACATGCACATTCCCGCTGGCATAGGAGACTATCCCCTCCACCTCCGGATGATCGTGATCCCCCAGAACGATCACATCATACCCCTGTGAGGAGAGCTCTTTGACATACTCCTGGGCCTTTTTCACGAACGGGCAGGTTGCATCGACCACCCTCAGCTCTTTGGCCAGGGCAGCTGAGATTTCGGCCTCGGTCACGCCGTGGGAGCGGATGATGATTGTGCCTTTCTCAAGGGAAGAGAGATCACGCAGAACCTTTACCCCCATCTCTTCAAGGCGACGTACCACCTGTGGAGAGTGGATGATCGGACCCAGGGTGTATGTGCCGTCGCCATTGGCAGCGGCAGCCGCCTCGAATGCTATCTGGGTAGCCCTCTTGACTCCGAAACAGAAGCCGGCATGCTTGGCAAGGATTATCTCCATGATCGCCCCCACATTAACTTTCGCTTAGCGATGAGCGTTCCATGACGATGCTCTCCATCCTTGTCAGGACCTCCTGCAGCGTAAGGGTGGTTGAGTCGATTTCGACGGCATCCTCCGCCCGGCGGAGCGGCGCATGCTCCCTCTCCAGGTCCTGCCGGTCACGCTGCTCAACCTCGGCAATGGTCTGCTCCAGGGTGACATCCTCCCCCCTGGCGCGCAACTCCTCGAAGCGGCGCCTCCCCCGCTCATCCACGGAAGCTGAGAGGAAAAACTTCACCTGGGCATGGGGGAAAACAACGGTGCCGATATCCCTCCCCTCGAGCACGACCCCGCCACGCTCCCCCATGGATCGCTGCAGCCTCATCATGCACCCCCTCACCACCTTCTTGGTGGATACGATGGAGGTGAGCAGGCTGATCTCCGGGGTGCGAATTTCGGCAGACACGTCCTCGCCGTTTACCAGCACGCGGCAACCGCCGCAGCTCCTGTCAAAGGAGATATCGAGTCCGGCACAGAGGCGCTCAAGAGCCGACTCGTCCTGGGGATCTATCCCGGCTCGGTGCGCCATGAGGGCAACGGAGCGGAACATGGCACCGGTATCGATATTTACGTAGCCGAGGCGATCGGCAAGCATCCTGGTAATCGTGCTCTTGCCAGCTCCCGAGGGTCCGTCGATTGCAATTATCAGCCTGGCCGGCACCGAGACGCTCATCGTTTTGCAACCTGCTCCAGCAGCTGGAAGAAGTTGGGGAAGGAGGTGGCGATGCAGTCAGTATCATCCACCCTGCAGCTACCCGGGGTAACCAGGCCGGCTATGAGCATGGACATGGCGATGCGGTGATCCCCCTTGCTGTCGGCATTGAACGCCGAGAACCCCTTCCCCCCCTCGATGATCATGCCGTCTCCGGTCTCCTCCACCGGGACACCGGCCAGACGCAGGTTTTCGGCCATGGCCTTTATCCGGTCCGTCTCCTTGACCCGCAGCTCCTGGGCATCGCGGATCACCGTACGACCGGAGGCACAGGCAGCCGCCACGCAGAGGACCGGGAACTCGTCTATCGCCCTGGGGACCAGATCGCCACCGATCTCTATCCCGCGCAAGGGGGATGTTCTCACCAGGATATCGGCAACCGGCTCCCCTGAGAGCTCGCGCTGGTTCTGCAGGGAGATCTCCCCCCCCATCAGATGGAGAATATCGACGATTCCGGTCCTTGTGGGATTGACGCCGACCCCCTTGATGAGCAGCTCGGAACCGGGGACGATCAGCCCCGAAACGATGAAGAATGCGGCTGAAGAGATGTCGCCCGGAACGACTATATCCTGGCCGCGCAGCTCCCTCCCCCCCCTGATGCGGACGCAGGGGCCGTCTGCCTGGATATCCGCACCGAAGTGACGCAGCATCCGCTCAGAATGGTCACGGGAGAGATGGGGCTCGCGCACCACCGTTTCGCCGTCGGCGTAAAGGCCGGCGAGGAGGATGGCCGACTTGACCTGGGCGCTGGAGACGGGGGAGTCGTAGGCTATCCCCTGCAGCCTTGCACCGCTGATGGCCAGGGGGGCCTTCTCACCACCTGCGCGTCCCGCGATCCTTGCCCCCATCTCCCACAGGGGGCCTACGACCCTCTTCATGGGGCGCTTGCGCAGGTACTTGTCGCCTGTCAGTACTGAGAAGAATGACTGACCGGACAAAAGTCCGGTGAGAAGCCTGATGGATGTGCCGGAGTTGCCGCAGTCGATGACGTCGGCCGGCTCCTCCAGTCCGTGAAGCCCCCTGCCGTGAATGGTCAGGGTCGTGCCGTCGTCCTCAACCTCTACCCCCATGGCGCGGAATGCGTTCAAGGTGGCCAGATTGTCCTCCCCACGCAGAAAACCGGTCACCCTGGTGATGCCGCTGGCAATGGAGCCGAGCATTATGGAGCGGTGGGAGATGGACTTGTCCCCGGGAACGGTGATCTCGCCGCTTACGGCCTTCGCAGCCTCAATGGTATAGCTCTCCATGTTACCCCCCTGACTAGAGAATGCTTTCCCGGTACTGACGGGAACGGGTGAAAAACTCTTCCAGCCCGGCACCATCACCGGCTGCCACCAGGCGACGCAGCTCGGCGTAACGGCCGGAGAAAAAATCCATCATCTCCAGCACCGCCGTGCGGTTCTGCAGGGCTATGTCGCGCCACATGACTGGGTCCGATGAAGCAATGCGGGTGAAGTCACGGAAACCACCGGCCGAGTACTTGAGGATGTTCTCGTCACAGCCGTCGTAATCCCCAACCGTGTTGACCAGGCTATAGGCGACCATGTGGGGTAGATGGGAGATGGCGGCCACAACCTTGTCATGTTTCACCGGGTCCATGAGCACCACCTCGCTCCCGGCAAGCTGCCACATCCGCGTAACCTTCTCCAGAGCGCCACGGTCGGAGGCAGGGGTGGGGGTGATGATGCAGCGCTTCCCCTTATAAAGAGTGGAAAAGGAGGCGTCCACCCCCGACTTCTCCGTGCCGGCTATCGGATGACCGCCGATAAAGTGGCAACCGGCCGGCATGAGCGGTTCGCAGGCGTCAACTATCTCCTCCTTGACGCTACCACCGTCGGTAACTATGGCCCCGGGGGTGAGAAAGGGGGCAATGGCGGCGGTTATGCCTGGAATGGTGCAGACCGGCGTGGCGACAAACACCATGTCGGCACCCTTTACCCCCTCCCCAGGGTCGTGCTCGTAGCGGTCGATAACCCCGAGCTCCACTCCCCGGCGCAGATTGTCCGCTCCACGGCCGATGCCGACTATCTCCCCTACCTCCCCTTTCTCCCGAAGGATCCGGGCCAGGGAGCCGCCGATGAGACCAACACCCAAGATGGCCAGACGATTGATCAGCGGCATGTTATTTGGCCCTCGGGTAAGAACCGAGCTGCTTGACGAACTGGCAGTACCCCTTCAGCTCGTCAACCGCCGCCTGCACATTCGGGTCGGAGACATGCCCGACCAGGTCGAGGAAGAAGATGTACTCCCACGCCTTCTTCTTCATGGGCCTGGATTCGATCTTGCACAGGTTGACCCCGCGACTGGCGAAGGGCTCCAGCATCCGGTAGAGAATGCCTGGCTCGTCCTTGACGGCGAACATGAGGGAGGTCTTGTCGTCGCTCCCCGGTTCGGCGATCTTCTTGCCGATCACCAGAAAACGGGTGAAGTTGTTCACCTGGTCCTCTATCCTCTCCCGCACCACCTTGAGATCGTACACCGAGGCAGCATATTCGCTGGCAATCGCCGCTGCGGAGTAATCCTCGCTGACTATCTGCGCCGCCAGGGTGGTCGAGGCCACATCCACCACCGGTATGTGGGGAAGGTTCTCCTCCAGCCATTTGCGGCACTGGGCCAGAGGCTGGGGGTGGGAGTAGACCTTCTTTACATCCTCTAACCTGCCGGTCTTGGAGAGGAGGAAGTGGGAGACCTCCAGGAGCACCTCGGCGCTGATCTTCAGCTCGCTCTCCATGAACATGTCCAGGGTGTGGGAAACCACCCCTTCGGTCGAGTTCTCCACAGGCACTACGCCGTAGAGCGCCCGCCCCTTCTCAACCTCCTCGAAGACCGCCGGGATCGATTTCTGCGGCACCAGCTCGGCGGAGAGTCCGAACTGCTGCATGGCTGCCAGATGGGAAAAAGTCGCCTTTGGCCCCAGGAAGGCAACCCGCATGGGTGCTTCCAGGGCGAGGGAGGCTGAGATTATCTCCCTGAAGACGCTACGCAGCGCCTCGTTGGGGAATGGCCCCGGGTTGGCCGCGGTCAGCCGCTCGTATATCTCCCGCTCGCGGCTCGGAACGTGGAAGTCCCGACTTTCCGCCTGCTTGAGGCGCCCCACCTCCATGACGTATCGGGCACGCTCGTTGAGCAGTTCGAGGATGCGGTCGTCGATGCTGTCGATTGATTTGCGCAACTCAGGAAGCGACATGGTGCGACTCCTTAATGATCCGACATTAGAGTGCCAGCTGGAGGGTTGCCGAGCCGGATAATTTATAGCATGGCAGGACAAAAGGCAACTGTTTTACTCCCCAGCAAGGGTGCTGACAGGCCCGGAACTTAAGTACATTACCCCGGTAGCAGGTCGAAACTAGCCAATCTCCACCCGTGCGTCTGGATTCAAGGGGTTGTTGCGCACCGCCAGGGAGAAGAGATATGGGTAATCGTCCTTCAGGTGCTTCATGTAGACCACCCACTGGGAAAGCAGGTGGGTGTAGGCACGGCGGATGTCCCCGGAGAGGTGGTCCATGTCCGACTTGTGCAGCCCTGTAAGGCTGCGCCTTGCCTCCAGCTCTTCCAGCAGGTGGAAGACCGCCCAGAGCAGATCGGTGAAGCCGTCGTGCTCCAGGAGGTTGGGGTTTTCCAGGAGTCCGAGGAGGAAACTGCGCCTACTGACGAGAAAACTCTTCAGTTCACCCAGATCACAGAGGGTGCTGTCCATCTGCATCTGACTGTTATCTATGAATGACGCCAGCTCGCGGAACTCCCGCTCCCCCCATGACGGAGCAACGCAAACCCTCTGGACAAGTTGCTCCTTATCCACGAGGAATGCGTAGCCATCGCGCAGCAGGAGTCTCCCTACTTCGCTGAAGAAGACTCCGATCACCATGTTCATCTTCTGGCGCAGCGCCTCCTTGTCCCGCTCCTTGAGCACCCTTTCAATCATCAGCGTAACAAAGAGTACATAAATCGGCAGAAAAGCGAGATTTCCAAGGAAACCGTTGCCTATATCCCTAGCATGGCCGAAAAGGATAAAATCCAGGCCGTAAAGAAGTGCCGACGAGACAAGCATCAGCAGCACCAGGATGTCGCTCCGCTTGTAGACATTGAACATTAACACCTCCACCGATTGGTTGGATAATAGTAGGCAAAATATGTCACGAAGCCCTCAGGGAGTCGACGATCCCCATCCTGGCGGCGCGCAGGGCGGGAAAGAAGCCGCCAACCAACCCCATCCCCAGGGAAAATGCAAGTGACCAGGCCACTATTCCCGGGGTGAGGGTGAAGGAAAATGCCAGCTCGGCAAATGACTGCCAGTTCATGGTGGAAATGGTAATCAACTGCATGAAGGATGCGGCAAAAACGCCCAATATTCCTCCGAGAAGTCCGAGGAATAGCGACTCCAGGACAAAGGCCGCCAGGATGCTCCAGCGCTGGAAACCCAGGGCCCGCAGGGTTCCTATTTCGGTTACCCGGTTGGCAACGGCGGCATACATGGTGATCATTGCGCCGATCACCGCGCCCAGGGAGAATATTATGGTCAGAGCCAGACCGAGGATGCGCAGGAACTTGGCCATGGCCTCGGACTGGTCCAGATAGTATTTCGTCTCCCGCTTGGCCTCAAGGTTCAGGCGGGGGTCGGTCTCGATCCGGTTTTTGAAGGAGTCGAACGCCGCTGACTCCCGTAATTTGAAAATTACCGATGAGTAGACCGGGCGGCGGAAGGACTGCATCAAAAGGTCCGTATCCCCCCATATCTCCGAGGAGAAGCCTGTGGATCCGGCATCCATAATCCCGACAACCGTCCAGTCTCGCATGGCGAAGTTCAGATGTTCGCCGATGCCGGCCCCCTCGAACCGCCTGGCGATACTCTCCCCGGCGAGGATCTCCGTAGAGCCGGGACGGGGCATCCGCCCGGCAGCCAGGCGTATCTGGGATCGCAGGGCCATGGAGAGCGGCGTAACCCCACGGATCACCACATTTGCCGGCTTTCCGGAGCCGCGTTTGTTTAGGTTGATCAGTACCACCAGCTCCTTGGCGAGAAGAGGGTTGCCATCCTCACCGATGGCTACCTCCGGAGCCCCCTCGACAATCGATGCCTGCAGCCTTTCCACACCGCTCTGCACCTCGGACTGTGAAGCCCTGCGGATAACGACTACATTGTCCGGTGAACCGGTCTCCACCAGGGTCTTTTCCAGCCCCTCGGCCAGCATCAGGGTGGCAGCGAAGACGAAAACCACCAGGCCCATGCCAGCAGCCGTCAAGATGGTCGTCAGGCGGCGGGTGAGGAGGTTGCGGTAACTATAGGAGATAGGAATTGGCATCTCTAGCTCCGTTCCATTGCGTCGCCAGCTTCCGCAATCAAGGAGGAGTCCATCGGCAGAGTTACCGTAAAACAGCTCCCCGTGCCTACGCCGCTCTCCACGGAGATGTCCCCCCCGTGACTCCTGACTATCCCGTAGGAGACGGACAGACCCAGCCCGGTACCGTCCACCCTGGTGGTGAAGAACGGGTTGAATATCTGGCCGATGTTCTCCGCCCCTATGCCCACGCCGCTGTCGCGGATGACCACCTGACAGACACCCCTTGACCGGTCCTCCTTGGTGACTACCGAAAGCGTTCCTCCGCCAGGCATGGCCTGCAACCCATTGACGATTATGTTTGTAAAAACCTGGCGCAGCTGGTCCGCGTCGGCCAGTATCTCCAGGTCGCCGCTGCAGAAGTCCTTTTCCACCAGATAACCATCACGGGGGATCTGGTGCCATACCTGGGCCAGGATCTCTTCGAGAATGGAGTTGACCGGGGCAACCCCCACCCTCTTGTGCTCCTTACGGGCGAACTTGAGCAGGTTGGCAACGATCCGCTCGACCCTCCCCACCTGGCGGGAGATGATGGCGATCTCCTCCTGCTGTGCGGAGTCATCGGGCATGGATATCTGCAGCAGCTCGGCATTGCCGCGGATTATGGCCAGGGGGTTGTTTATCTCGTGGGCAACCCCGGCTGCCAGCTCTCCGATGGCCGCAAGCTTCTCCACCCTCACCAGCTCCTCCTGGGTCCTAACGAGCAGCTGGTTCTTCTCCTCCAGTTCGGAGGTGCGCTGCTGCACCTTACACTCCAGGTCACGATTAAGGGCGAGAATCTCCTCCTCCTGGCAGGTCAGCGCCATGGACATATGGTTGAAGGCTGCTGCCAGGTCGCCTATCTCGTCTTTGCTGTCGCTTTCGATGGTGACACCCCGCTCGCCTGAGGCAACCCGCCCGGCAAGAGCCTCCAGCTCCTTGATCGGCCTGGCGAGACGGGCGCTGGCAGCATTGGCGACCCAGACCCCCATGAGCGCCCCGAAGAGAAGAACCCCCAACACAAGGATGGTCATCTGCAGCTTCAAACGGGTGAACGGCTTCTCCAGCATCCCCACGTAAAGGGCACCGATGGGAACCCCCTCAAGGGAGAGGATCGGTTCATAGCCGCTGAAGTACCATTCGCTGACGACGAAGGCGCGGCCGATCCACTTCTCCTTCATCATCACCACGCGATTATAGACCTCCATCGACATCTTCGTCCCTATGGCACGCCGACGTTCGGAAGCCATGATATTGGTGGCAATTCGCGTATCGTTGAGGAAGATGGTGGAGCCGCCGCCATCCCCGCCATCGTGCCTACCGGACTGGAACACTACCCTCCTGATCCGGTCCACAACGCTGTTGTTGTTGTTGAGCATCACACCGCCGATCAGGGCTCCGACCACATTGCCGGCACTGTCCCGAACAGGAGTGGACGCCACCATGAACATGCCGGCGCTCTCCACGTCGCTGCGGATCGGCCTTGCCTTTGGAGTAGGGACCGCCCTGATGATCGCCTGCATGGCCAGATCCCCACCCTCCATGGGGAGGCGACTGGCTGGAATAATGGTAGTACCTGACACCTCCTGGCCCGAGATGGCTCTCTTCACCAGGAGATCAGCCGACATGTCGTCGCCGGAAAAATCCGGGTTGCTCGCCCGGTAAAGCACCGTCCCCCTGGCATCCACCGCGGTGAAGATCTGCAGATGCTCGCTCTTCATCAGGGGGTGCAGCACCCCGGCCACCTCGTCCCGCCTCCCGGTGGCAAGGGCCTGGGCCATGTAGGGGGCGCTGGCTGTAAAGCGGACCACATCGCGGATGTGCTCTATCTCGTTCTGGTAGATCTCCAGGCCGGTGTTCAGGTCGCTGCGCACCGTCTCCTGCACCTGGGTCCCTATTTTAGTGACCAGGATAAAGAAACCGATCAGGCTGCAGACGAAGATGGCTATCAGCAGCGGCAGCACGGTGGCGATGGTCAGTTTCTCACGTATGGGGAAACGGCGCTCGATGAACAAGGATTACCCCTACTGCGGCACGGAAAGTGCGTATTCGACGATCTTCCGGTCCAGGGTCTTGCGTGAAATTCCGAGGATCTCGGCACTGCGGCTCTTGTGGTAATTGTTGGCAGCCAGTACCTGCCTGATATGCTCCCGCTCCAGATCCTCAAGCGAGATGTTTGTTCCCGACGGAACAGCAATCTGCGACGGAGATGAAGTTCGCACGGGCAGGAGCTCAGGGGTTATCTCCTTGCCGCGGGCCAGGATCACAGCCCGTTCCATGACATTCTCAAGCTCCCGCACATTGCCGGGCCAGTGGTAGGAGGTGAGCAGACGCACCCCCTCGGGGGAGATGTCGTGCACATCCTTGTTCATCCGGCCTGCAAAACGGGCCAGGAAATGGCGGGCCATCGGCTCTATGTCCTCCCGTCTATCACGCAGCGGTGGAAGGTTTATGGTGATGACGTTCAGACGGTAGTAGAAGTCCTCGCGGAAGCGTCCCGCACGGATTTCAGCCTCCAGGTCCTTGTTGGTTGCGGCGACGAAGCGGATGTCCACCGATTTGGGCCTGGTGCTCCCCACGGGGATGAACTCCCCCTCCTGTAACACCCTGAGCATCTTGGCCTGCACTGCGAGGCTCATGTCCCCGACCTCGTCGAGAAAGAGGGTGCTGCCGTCCGCCTCGGCAAGAATCCCCTTCTGGGTGGAAAACGCGCCGGTGAAGGCACCTCGCACATGGCCGAACAGCTGGCTCTCCAGCAGCGTCTCGGTAAGAGCAGCACAGTTGATGGAGTAAAAGGGGGCGCCGCGGCGCGTACTGGAGTGGTGAACCGTGGAGGCGATCAGCTCTTTGCCGGTGCCCGACTCACCCAGGATGAGGATGTTGCTTTCGCTGGCGGCAACCTGGAGGGTGAAGTCGTAAACCTGGCGGAATGCACGACTGCGGAAGATTAGCGCGCCGGTTGAGCAGCCGTACAGCTCGTCCCGCAGCTCCCGATTCTCCTGTAACAGCTGCTGCCGCTCGAACAGGTTCTCCAGAACGCCGAAGATCTTCTCCTTGGGGAAGGGCTTTGTTATGTAGTCGTACGCCCCATCCTTGATAGCCTCCACAGCGGCGTCAATGGAGCCGTAGGCTGTCATCATAATTACGGGCAACTCGGGGCGCAGCTCCTTTGCCCGGGAGAAAACAGTAAGGCCGTCCATGTCCGGCATGCGCACATCCTGAAGGAGGAGATCCCCCCCTCCATCCGCCTCCAGCCGCTGCAACAGGGCGCCACCCGAGGAGAAGGTCTCAACCTCGTACCCCTTGCCGCCAAGGAGTTTCTGCAGATAACGGAGAATCTCCGCCTCGTCGTCACAGATGAGAATTTTCGCTCTTGTCACTCCCCGACCCCTCCACAAATATGGTCAAAATGATACATACCCAGACAAAAGTACGCAAGACATTTTGGGACAGGGACTGATCAGACCAAGGCCCACCTGAAACCAGCCACGCAATATCAAGCAGTTGTAAGTTTTTACGTATCATTAAATCTTGGCAAGGGTATTGCTGTATACGCGGACGATAATAATCAAGTGCAATCGCTACGGAAAGGTAGCTTGCACCATAGAATGAAAGGGAGGAACATGAAGAAAGACGACGAACTGATATGTGAAGGGGTTACACGCCGGGACTTTCTCAAGACATGCGTTACCGTGACGGCAATGATGGGGCTGCCGTTCGCCATGCATACCCAGATCGCCGAAGCGGTTGAAACCAACAAGAACCCGGCCGTCATCTGGCTCCACTTCCAGGAGTGCACCGGCTGTTCCGAGTCGCTCCTCCGCTCCAGCCACCCAACCATATCCACCCTGATCCTCGACATGATCTCCCTCGACTACCATGAGACCCTCATGGTGGGTGCTGGGCACCAGGCTGAGAAATCCATGCACGACTCCATGGTGGCCAACAAGGGCAAGTACATCCTGGTGGTGGAGGGTGCAATCCCCACCAAGGACAACGGCATCTACTGCAAGGTGTCGGGGAAGACCTCCCTGGAGACCCTGCGCACCGTGGCTGCAGGGGCTGCGGCCATCATCCCCATCGGCACCTGCGCCTCTTTCGGCGGCATCCAGTCCGTCTCCCCCAACCCCACCGGCGCCGTCGGCGTGCGCGACATCATCAAGGACAAGCCGATCATCAACATTCCCGGCTGCCCCCCGAATCCATACAACTTCCTCTCCACGGTGATGTACTTCCTCACCTTCAAGAAGCTCCCCGACCTTGACAACCTCGGCCGTCCCAAGTTCGCCTATGGCCGCAAGATTCACGAGCACTGCGAGCGCCGCCCCCACTTCGACGCAGGCCGCTTTGCCATCAAGTACGGCGACCAGTCCCACGCCGAGGGTTTCTGCCTCTACAAGCTGGGGTGCAAGGGTCCGGAGACCTTTGCCAACTGCTCCGTGCAGCGTTTCAACGATGCCGGCGTCTGGCCGGTATCCGTCGGCCACCCCTGTATCGGCTGCACCGAGCCGGACATCCTTTTCAAGAGGGCCATTGCCGAAAAGGTGCAGATCCACCAGCCCACCCCTCCTGACACCTATGCACCGGTCAACCTGAAAGATAAAGGTAAGGGAGCAGACCCTCTCACCACCGGAGTGCTAGGGCTGGCAGCCGGTGCCGCCCTGGGTGCGGGAGCAATGCTGGCGAAGAAGCTTCCGACTGACGGAGACAGCAGCGGGGAGGAGAAAAAGGATGAGTAAGCAGACACGCAGAACATTTCTCAAGACCATCGGCCTCGGCGGTGCCGCCATCATGGCCGCTGCCGGGGGGGTCTGCCAGGCTTCGGAGCAGTCAGGAGTCAACAACGAAGCCCTGGGGATGCTCTATGATGCCACCATGTGCGTCGGATGCAAAGCGTGCATGACGGTCTGCAAGCGGGTCAACAGCGACTTCGGCGGCCTCTCATTTGAAAAGGCTCCATTCGACCAGGACGGCATCTGGGATGCCCCCCAGGACCTATCCGGCAGCACCCGCACACTGATCAAGCTCTACAAGGAGTCTGACGACCGCTGGTCCTACATCAAATACTCCTGCATGCACTGCCAGAAACCGTCCTGCGTCTCCGTCTGCCCGGTAAGCGCCATGACCAGGGACAAGCAGACCGGCATCGTCGACTACAACAAGGACACCTGCATCGGCTGCCGCTACTGTCAGGTAGGCTGCTCCTTCAACATCCCCAAGTTCCAGTGGGAGAAGAGCCTCCCCCAGATCGTCAAGTGCGATCTGTGCAAGAACACCAACCTGAAGGAGAAGGGGATTTCCGCCTGCGCCGAAACCTGCCCCGTCGGAGCGATTGCTTTCGGCAAGCGTAAGGATCTGCTGGAGATCGCACATAACCGCCTGAAGGAGAATCCGGGGCGTTACATGCAGCACGTCTATGGAGAGCACGAACTGGGAGGGACCAACCACCTCTACCTGGCAGGCGTGCCTTTCGACAAACTTGGGCTCCCGATCCTGCCGGAGAACGCACCGGCAGAGTTCTCTGAGAAGATCCAGCACACCATCTACAAGGGTTTCGTAGCACCGGTGGCGCTCTACAGCACCCTCTGTTTCATCGCCCTGAAAAACCAGAAGAAACATGAAGGGAGCCACAACGGGGCTGACCACGACGGAGAAAATCGCGGGGAGAGGGAGGAGCACAAGTAATGGCCGGACATCATGATGAATTCATCCGCCTCGAAGGCAAGATATTTACCAAATCTTTCTTTTTTCTCCTGACCCTGGTCCTCATCGGTTTCTTCTTCATCGGCGTACGCTACGTCAAGGGGATCGGCGCGGTCTCCAACATGAGCGACGGCTACCCCTGGGGGATCTGGATCGCCTACGACGTTGCCACAGGCACGGCCATCGCCTGCGGCGGCTATGCGGTGGCCATCCTCATCTACATACGTAATCACATGAAGTACCACCCCCTGATCCGTTCCGCCCTCCTCACCTCCCTGTTCGGCTACGGCCTTGCGGGTTTCTCTGTCGTCATCGACCTGGGGCGCTACTGGAACTCCTACGGATTCTTCATCCCTTCCCGCTGGCAGATCAACTCGGCCATGTTCGAAGTGGCACTCTGCGTCATGACCTATACCCTGGTTCTGGTGATAGAGTTCCTACCGGCGGTCCTCTGGTCCCTGGAGAACAGCCGCGGCGTGACTATCCGCAAGGTAGCCGACTGGCTACACCCCAGACTCGTCCCCAGCGACGACAGGCTAAGCTCTGGCCTGGAGTGGGTTCGCTCCTCGGCTGCATGGCTTCGTCCAAGGCTGGACAAGGTACTGGTATTCTTCATCGTCCTGGGGATTACCCTGCCGACCATGCACCAGTCATCCCTGGGCTCGCTGCTGCTCATCGCCGCCACCAAGCTCAATCCCCTCTGGCACACAGGATTCCTGCCGCTGCTCTTCCTGATCAACTGCATCTACATCGGCTATGCCATAGTCATCCTCGAGTCGATCATCTCATCATCGGCGTTCAAGCGCCCCATAGAGCTCAACGAACTCTCCGGCCTGTCACGCATAATCCCGTGGCTGACTATCATCTGGCTGAGCGTCAGGGTCGGCGACCTGGTCTACCGCGGCCAGATAGCCAATGCCCTTCGTTTTGACTTCTACTCCTGCTTCTTCCTCATCGAGTTCCTCCTTGTCGCAGGCGGCTCCATCATCCTATTCAGCCCACGCATGCGCCGCTCACCCAGGTGGCTCTTCATCACCGCAGCCATGCTGGTTCTGGGCGGAGCGCTCTACCGCTTCAACGTCTACCTGATCGGCTTCAACCCGGGACAGGGGTGGCACTACTTCCCCTCGTTCGCCGAGTTGATGATCACCGTCGGCGTGGTCGCCCTGGAACTCCTCGGCTACCAGGTACTGGTAAAGCTCTTCCCGGTCCTGCCCAATCCCAAGGCCCACGGCCATGGAGAGAGCCAGCACCACCACAAGGAGCAAAACATCCCCCACGGCGCGGTACACGTGGGGAAGTAAGGCAGGCTCAGGGCTCCGGGCTACAGGCTCGGGGCTACATAACTATTTTTTTCTTAAGGAGTTGTTCTTATGTCGAAACGTATCACCCTAGACCCAATCACCCGAATCGAAGGACACCTGCGCATCGACGTGGAAGTAAACGGCGGCAAGGTCTCCAAGGCGTGGTCCTCCGCCCAGATGTGGCGCGGTATCGAAACCATCCTCAAGGGGAAGGCCCCGGAAGATGCCTGGTCCCTGGCCCAGCGCTTCTGCGGCGTCTGCACCACAGTGCACGCCATCTCCTCCATCCGTTCCGTGGAGAACGCCCTCAAGGTTGAAGTCCCGCTGAATGCCCAGTACATCCGCAACATCATGATCGCCCAGCACTCGGTGCAGGATCATATCGTCCACTTCTACCACCTCTCCGCCCTTGACTGGGTGGACATCGTCTCCGCCCTCAAGGCCGACCCGAAGAAGGCCGCAAGCATCGCCCAGAGCATCTCCGACTGGCCGGGGAACTCGGAGAAGGAGTTCAAGGCTGTACAGGAGAAGCTGAAGGCTTTCGTCGCCGGCGGCAAGCTGGGGATCTTCGCCTCCGGCTACTGGGGGCATCCGGCGATGAAACTGCCGCCGGAGATCAACCTCATCGCCACGGCCCACTACCTGAAGGCCCTGGACTACCAGCGCAAGGCAGCACAGGCGGTGGCCATACTCGGCGGCAAGAACCCCCACATCCAGAATCTGGTTGTCGGCGGCGTGGCCACAGCAGTCAACCTGGAAAACATGGCCACCCTCAACATGGAGCGGATCGCCTACCTGCGCACCCTCATGGAAGAGACCCGCGACTTCGTGCAGAAGGTCTACTACCCGGACATGATAGCCATCGCCTCAGCCTACAAGGAGTGGTTCAAGTACGGCGCCGGGGTGACCAACTACCTGGCTGTCCCCGAATTCCCCGAGGATACCAAGAACACCCAGTTCGGCCTTAACGGCGGGGTCTTCTTCAACGGCGATCTCTCAACCTTCAAGGCGATCACCACCCACCAGGACCAGTACCTGATCAACAACATATCCGAAGGGGTCGCCCACGCCTGGTACGAGGGTGCTGCCACCCATCACCCATGGGAGGGGGAGACCAAGCCGGATTACACCGACTTCCAGGAGAACGGCAAGTACAGCTGGTGCAAGTCACCCCGTTTCGAAGGTAAACCCGTCCAGGTCGGCCCTCCGGCCCAGCTCTTTGCCGCCTATGCCGGCGGCAACCAGAAGGTGAAGAAGCTGGTTGACTCAACCTGCCAAAAGATCGGCGTCGGAGTGAAGGATCTCCACTCCACCATGGGGCGCCTGGGCGCCAGGGCAATCCGCGCCCACCTCATGGCCGACATCTCCCTGGAGTACCTGGACAAACTGGTCAACAACCTTGGCAAGGGTGACAGAACCTATGCCAACCACACCGAGATCCCCAAAGGTGAGTACAAGGGGGTCGGCTTCCACGAGGCGCCACGGGGCACCCTCTCCCACTGGATGGTGATCGAGGATAAAAAGATCAAGAACTACCAGGCAGTAGTCCCATCAACCTGGAACGCATCCCCAAGGGACGAAAAGGGGAACATGGGCCCCTACGAGGCATCCCTCATCGGCAACCCGGTGGCAAACGAGGAGAAGCCCCTGGAGGTGCTGCGCACCATCCACTCCTTCGACCCTTGCATCGCCTGTGCGGTGCATACCATCGACCCGGAGGGGAAGGAAATCACCAAGGTGAAAGTGCTGTAATACTCCCAACAGATAGGTCCTATACGACATATAGGACCTATTTCTACACGAGGTAACAAGATGAAAACTCTGATATTCGGAGCCGGCAACCTGCTCCTCTCCGACGAAGGGTTCGGAGTCCATGCCGTCAGGCACCTGGAAGCTAACTATGAATTCCCCGAGGAGGTGGAGCTGTATGACGGCGGCACCCTGGGGATCATGGTGACCCACAAGTTCGAGGAGGCGGAGCGGATCTACATCCTTGATGTAATCGAGGCGAAGGGAGAACCGGGGGAACTGCGCCGTTTCGAGAAGGAAGAGATCATGCTGGGCGGTATCCCTGTGAAGCTCTCCCCCCACCAGATCGGCATCCAGGAGACCCTGCTGATGAGCGAAATGCGGGGGTACTGCCCTGAGAAGGTGACCCTCCTCGGCGTCATACCGGCGTCCCTGGAGGCTAGCGACCAGCTCTCCCCGACCGTCCGTCCGCGCCTGGAGGAGATCTCCGCCACCATAGTCAGCGAACTGGCCGTGGATGGCATCAACGTAGTCAAAAAAGCCGCCTGAACAAGGCTATAAGGAGAACAACATGTTTGGTATCGGCATGCCTGAGATGATCATCATCCTGGCCATCCTCCTGGTCGTGGTAGGCCCTGGAAAGCTCCCCCAGATCGGCCAGGCCCTGGGGAGCAGCATCAGAAACTTCAAGAAGGCAGCAACGGAAGATCCGGCAAAACTGCCGGAGCAGTAGATCAAGAAAAGCCCCTTCGGCAGAGCCGAGGGGGCTTTTTAAATTAGCAGGGCATTACTGTAGCTGCACAAGAGTCTTCATGCTATTGTAAAGGAACAAAAATGACTGGCAAATAATCGCCCTCAGCAGAGTGCCGCCACGCTGCTCCACTTTGACCGGATCAATCGATCATGATGAACAATCCAGCAACGATGCATGACAGCAAGCAACATTAGTTTTTTTTATTTATTTTCAGGTTGACTGTGAGAGGATCTGTTGCTATAACGATGAAGCTTGTTGAGCGGGAATAACTCAGTGGTAGAGTGCAACCTTGCCAAGGTTGAAGTCGCGGGTTCGAATCCCGTTTCCCGCTCCA